>ENA-UOWO01003397-UOWO01003397.1-activated-sludge-metagenome-genome-assembly--contig:-NODE-3397-length-18484-cov-8.454827_pt1 | contig 18484 bp, 20 predicted proteins | sample MGYA00238148_ERZ761564 | MGnify/ENA primary metagenome ERZ761564 (study PRJEB28885, sample SAMN05720194) | activated sludge metagenome | isolation source: Anaerobic digester | place: USA...
TGATGTTGGGGTTCTTCTGCAGGCAGTTTTCCATGCCGGTCTGGCCCTTGGCGGCATCGCCGAAGCTGTCCGCCATGCAAACCACTTCTGCTGGCTGGGCCAGTTCATTGCTCTTGGCATCCAGAGTTTTCAGGCCGTAACCGGCCAGGAAACCGTTGTGACGTTGTGCGCCCACAGGGTGTCCGGGGAACAGGTCCATCGTGGCGATGACAGGTTTTTTGCCTTTCAAAGCTGCCTTGGCATAGGCGCCAATCAACTCGCCGGCTTTGTAGTTGTTTGTGGCGAACAGGGCATCGGCTTCGTCCACCGGGCTGTCCAAAGCAATCACCTGCACGCCTTGAGCCTTGATTTTCTTGATCGTAGGGACGATGGCATCGCCGGAAGAGGTGATCAGGATGGTCTTGGCGCCAGCGGCAACCATGTTTTCCATTGCGCTGATCTGGCCTGCTGTGTCACCGTCTTGCTTGCCAGCAGCGCTGAGTAGTTTGGCGCCGGCCTTCTTGGCAGCGGCTTCAGCGCCTTCCTTCATTTTCACGAAGAAGGGGTTGCTGTCAGTCTTGGTGATCAGGCCGATCACGGGCTCGGCGGCAAAGGCGCTGGATGCAGCAAATGCCAGAGCGGTCAAGGCAAGGGTTGTGGTGGTTTTCATTCGGGTCTCCTGGTATGGGTAAAAGCCGGAAAGGGCCGGCAAGTTAAGTCAACAAACGGGTTAGAGCCCGTAGGAGAAACTATAGTCGAATGGACATTACTAAATCAAGTGAGTTTAGTAATGGAAAACCCTAATATGGTGCAATTTATTGGGTGCGGCTTTGCTCCAGCTCGGAAAATGTGGGCGGCTGACATCCCGGGCGACTGCAGTTGATGGCGGCCGCGAGCATCGCGTTTTCCAGCGTGTTGGCCACCCGCTGCCCGGCACCTTCGGTGTCCATGGCCCAGTCAGCCAGACAATTACCCCAGAATGTGTCGCCTGCGCCGACGGTGTCCACCACCTGCACCTTGGGTGCGGCCTGAGATGCTGTTTGTCCGTCTACGTTCAGGTGAGCACCCTCTGCGCCGAAGGTGAGGGCGAGGCGTTTCACGCCTCTGGCGGTGAAAAACTGGATGGCGGAGTCGGCTTGGGCCAGTGTCAGCTCACCTAGCCCCAGGGTGGCCCAGTCTTCATCGCTGGCTTTGAGCCAGTCGGCCAGCGAGGCCAGTTCGAGCACGGCGGCACGGTAGAGCGCCATGTTGGAAGCCAGCTTGGGTCGCAGGTTGACATCCACACTGATTGTCCAGCCAAGCGCTTTGGCACCATTCACTACTGCCAGAACCTTCTCATGCTCAGGCGGCACCAACGCCAGTGAGCCAGTGTGCAACACGCCCGGCGACCCGGCGGTACGCAGGACCTTGAGAATGCTGTCGGGTGTGTAGTCTCGGTCAGCAACACCTTCGCGGTAGAAGCCATAACTGGGCTGCCCATTTGTGATCTGGACTACCGCGAGCGAGGTCGGCAGGGCGCTTCGTGCGGACAGTGCCAATACCTTATCCCGCAAGAGCTGTTGTGCCAGCTGGTCACCAAAATAATCTGTTGAAAGCGGGTTTAAATAGCCCACATCAGCGCCGCGTAAAGCGGCAGCACGTGCCATGTTGAATGGACTACCACCCATAAAGGGGCGTAACTGGCCGTCAGGCTGGGCGACGCAATCCATCAGGGACTCTCCGAGGACGCGAATGGATATGGAGGACATAGTGCTGTTCTGCTGGTGGGGAATTGGTTGGTATCGGGCGGTTTTACCCGAATCGGGAAAAGCGTGGGAGTGTAATTTAGATCTGATTTGATGGGTAATTAAAACCAGCAGCTTTATTAAAATGAGTGCACTGAGTCCGATTTAGGTCGGTAAAAATACGTTTTCCCACAGGAATCGAATTGAAACTTTATCTAGATACCGCAGACGCTTCGGAATGGCGACTTCCCGCGGGATGCCCTGTTGTGCAGGGCGTTACGACCAACCCGACGCTCATTCATGCGGCTGGCCTGCCAGTAACCTTGGCAACTTATCTGGAGCTGATCGATCGCGCTGGCCAACAAGGTCTGGCGGAGTTGATGCTGCAGTTGCCAAGTGCAGATCTTGCAGAAGGAGAGCGTTGGCTGGCGCAGCTCGCGCCAGCATCAGTGGCTGCCAGCGTACAGATCACTATCAAGCTGCCATGCCACCCCGACTGGCAGAGCATACTTGCACAGGTGCAGGCTGCACATATGCCAACATTGCTTACGGGTGTTTCCAACCCGATGCAATTGATGTGGGCGCGTCAATGCGGCGTAACTTATGTGGCTCCGTATGTCGGTCGCCTTCAAGCGGACGGGCGAGACGTCTGGCCGTTCCTGAAAGCCTGTGTCGTACTTCAGAATGACGGGCCCCGACTGCTGGCAGCCAGTATCAAATCCAGTGATGTTTTGTCCTGTTTGATTGCCATGGGTGCCTACGCCGCCACGGTGCGACCGGAGTTCGCTGCCGGTCTGGCGACCGACGAATTAACTGACTCGGCGATTGCCCAGTTCGCTGCAGATTCAAAGGCCAGCCTGCAGACACCACAGCGGTGAGCCGGAAATTTTAGGATAGGCCAGGAATTCAGGCTGGATCAGGTCGAGCGAGCACGCGCTAGAGGCGGGTTTTTCGCAAAATAACGCTCAATACCCCGCATCAAAGCATCAGCTAGTTGTTGCTGGTACTGGGGGCTAGCCAGCTTGGTTTCTTCGTCCGGGTTGCTGATGAAAGCCGCTTCGACCAATACGCTGGGTATGTCAGGTGCTTTCAAAACGGCGAAAGATGCCTGCTCGACTTTGGGCTTATGCAGCTTGCCGACGCGCCCAATCTCTCCGAGCATGGCCCCCCCGAGCTTGAGACTGTCATTGATCTGCGCGGTGGTACTCATATCCAGCAAAGCGCGCTGCACCTGTACGTCCTTTGCCTTGACATTCAAACCACCAATCCGGTCGGCTTTGTTCTCTTTATCGGCCATCCAGCGCGCTGCACTGCTTGAAGCACCGCCCTGGCTAAGCGCGAAGACGCTGGCGCCTTGTGGACGCGGTGTAAAAAAAGCATCGGCGTGTACGCTGACAAACAGATCCGCCTGAACGCGGCGTGCCTTCTGCACACGAACATGCAGCGGAACGAAGAAGTCCGCATCCCTGGTCAGATAGGCGCGCATAGCGTTGCCATTGATCGTGGCCGCGTTGATCCGGTCACGAAGCAGGTGGGCGATGCGCAACACTACGTCCTTTTCCTGAGTCCCACCTGGACCGATGGCACCGGGATCCTCGCCGCCGTGTCCAGGGTCCAACGCCACAATGATTAAACGGTCGGTCTTGCTGGCTGGTTTTGGTGGTTTAGTCGTGGTCGGATTATTTTTTTTGTCTCTCTGGGCAATCAAGTCGCCCAGTGGGTCAGCTACCGGAGCTACTGATTTTGGAGGTGTTCCTGTGTCTGCAGCGGTAGGCTTCCCGCTATCCGGCGCGGGTCTTTCACTTAATCGTTCCGCGATCAGGGCTGCGAGCGGGTCTGCCTGGATGGTTGGGTAAAGATCAAGTACCAGACGATGCCTGTATGCCGCTACTGGCGGTAGCGAAAATACCTGGGGCTGCATGGCCTGCTTCAAATCAATTACCAGCCTGATCACGGAAGGCGCATTCTGTCCAACGCGAATGCCGGCAATATTCGGATCGTCCGGCAATACTTTGGCGACAAGTTCCTTTAACGCAGGGTTGAGATCAATTCCATCGATATCGACTACCAACCGGGGTGGCATGGGAACAAAAAACTGCCTGGCTTTTAGTTCCGCATCAGATTCAATCGTTACGCGGGAATAATCCGGCGCGGGCCAAATCCGAACGGCCAGTATGGTGGCGCCTCGCGCGAGATGTTGCGTGCCCAGCAGCAGCACGGTGGAGCCGGTTTGCAGTATCAGACGTCGCTTCACGCTGTGGCCCCAGCCAGGATGATCTCGCCCGCGGGTGTTTGGGCGAGGAGGCTCACCAGCCGGGTATCGTCGGCGCGAACTTCAATACGAATCACCAGATCAGCTTTTGGAATGACTTTGGCGGCCTTTTCTGGCCATTCCGCCAGTTTGAGCCCTGGACTGGAAAAGATGTCGCGAAAGCCGGCTTCTTCCCATTCTCTCGGGTCACTGAAACGGTAGAAGTCGAAATGCCAGATGTTCAAGTCCGACAAAACATAAGGCTCCACAACCGCATAAGTTGGACTTTTGATACGCCCCTGCACGCCCAAAGCGTGCAGAAGGTGCCTGGCCAAAGTTGTCTTTCCTGCTCCCAGGTCGCCGTGCAATTCGATAAAAGCTTGCCGCAAAGCCGGTTGGGCAGCCAGTCTGGTTGCAAACAGTTGCGTCTCAGCCTCGTCTTTCCAGACAAGGCTTTTTACAATGGGCATGTGACGAACAACAGCACTCACTTCAACGGCAGTCAATTGGTTTCTCATGTTCAGGCATGGGCCCGGGAACTTGGATTCTCCCAAATTGGCGTAACCGGTGTTGATTTGTCGTCTTCCGAGGCAGGTTTGCTGGATTGGCTTGCCCGGGGTTTTAATGGCGACATGGCCTATATGTCCGCCCATGGCCTCAAACGCGCACGTCCCGCAGAACTGGTGCCTGGCACGTTAAGCGTGATTACGGCCCGAATGGATTATCTGCCCTCCCATTCAGCTGATGACTGGCAAAACATCGAATTTGACCGGTTGGCCAGACCGGATGAGGGTGTCATTTCTGTCTATGCGCGGGGCAGGGACTATCACAAAGTGCTTCGTGGACGGCTAAAAAAACTGGGAGAAAAAATCGCGTTGCATGTGGGGCCGTTTGGTCACCGGGTGTTTACGGATTCGGCGCCAGTGCTGGAAGCAGAACTCGCAACCCGCAGTGGGCAGGGCTGGCGGGGAAAGCACACATTGGTTCTCAGCCGTGAAGCGGGCTCCATGTTTTTCTTGGGGGAAATTTATGTGGACTTGGCTCTTCCGGTCAGCGAGCCGGTTTCGAACCATTGTGGTAGCTGCAATGCTTGTGTCGATGTATGCCCCACTCGTGCCATTGTGGCGCCATATCGACTGGATGCCCGACGGTGCATCTCTTACCTGACTATTGAATACGCAGGACCGATCCCGCCTGAACTTCGGACGTTGATGGGCAACCGCATTTATGGTTGCGACGACTGCCAGCTCATTTGCCCCTGGAATAAGTTTGCTCAGCGCAGTGCAATACCTGACTTTGATGAGCGTACCGGAATGACGGGTGCCAAATTGCTGGTGCTGTTTGGCTGGACAGAGGAGGAGTTTTTGCAAAAGACCGAGGGTAACCCGATCCGTCGAATAGGGTACGAGCGTTGGCTTCGCAATCTTGCTGTTGCGATGGGAAACTCACTGAGGGATAGCGAAGACGTGGCACTAGTGCGTGCTTTGGAAAAGCGTAAGGATCACCCAAGCGCGATAGTCCGTGAGCACGTGACATGGGCTTTGGAATACCATCAGTAAGACTACCCAGTCTGGCACCAATTGATACTCGAGAGAACATCCATGAACCGAATCCGTCTTTTCGTCATTGATCCGCAGAATGACTTCATGGATATTGCGGATGCTGCCTTGCCGGTGCCCGGCGCAAATGCCGATATGGTTCGGCTCGCAGGGTTTATACAGACAATGACGTCCTCGATAGACGACCTGGTTGTGACGCTGGACTCGCATTCAAGCGTGGGTGTCGAGCGGACAACTTTCTGGATGCACGCCGATGGCGCTGCAGTTTCACCCTTTACACAAATCAAGGCTGTCGATGTGGAAGATAGCACCTATCTGCCCCGCAACAAATCATTAAAACCACAGGTGATCGAGTACCTGCGATCGCTGGAGGCCGGTGGAGAAAGGACACTTATCGTGTGGCCCGTGCACTGTGTCCTGGGAACTTGGGGGCATAACTTGCAGGGCCTACTGGCTCAGAGTATTGCTGATTGGGAGTACGCGACTGGACGGACTTGCGAGAAAGTGCTCAAGGGCCTCAATACGATGACCGAACAATACAGTGCTTTTCGTGCAGAGGTCCCAAGTGGTGACGACCCACGAACGCAGAACAACTCTGTTTTGATGGCCCGGTTACAGCAAGGTTCAAACTGGTTGGTCGTCGGTGGCGAGGCGTTGAGTCATTGTGTCGCAGCCTCCGGGAAAGACATGTTTTCACAGATGAGCCAAGACAGGCTAGTCAAAACTATTTTTTTGTCTGACTGCATGAGCCCTGTGGCTGGTTTTGAAGCAGCCGGCAAGCGCTTCCTGAACGAGGCAAAAGAACGCGGTGCCTTGGTAATGTCATCACAAGAAGCGATATCCCGTTTTGCGATGGGTATCATGCAAACATGACCCCTATCCCTCAGATACCCGTTTCAACCAGTCGCTGGGCTCGCGATTGGGCGGAATGGGTTCGCGGCTGGTGGCAGATCATTCATGTTGGAGCACAGATACTGGTTCTTGCACTGTCTCCTTCGAGTTATCGCAAGTCGCAGCGAGCGGTGATGGCACGCAATCTCTACATGGCGACTGCACCATTGCTGCCGGGGTTCACATTGTTGTCGGCATTGATCAGCCTTATCATTATTCGGATCGTAGTGGCCACGACGCTTAGCTATGGGTTGTCGCAATATGCGCTCGAACTGTTGATCAGGACGCTGGTACTTGAACTGCTTCCCTTATCAGTCGCGTTATTTGTGGCGGTTCGCTACACCATGCCACAGGGTAAAGATGTGCGTGATATGCGATTGCGCGGCGACTTTGAGACATTGTGGCGTGCTGGTGGCGACCCCGCACGGGACGAGCTGTTGCCAAGAGTTGGTGCCGGCGTGTTCGCGGTGGTTCTGCTTGCTGCCGTGAGTTGTTTTGTTGCTCTTGTGCTCACTTACCTGAATGTGTATGGATTCAGGACTTGGGGCTTTGCGGGATACACACGGTCAGTGGGTCAGGTATTCAGTCCAGTCGTAGTTTTAATCTTCTGTCTCAAGACAATTTTTTTCAGCCTTGCGGTCTCCCTGATTCCGATTGTCTTCACACCACGGGTAGACCAGGGAGACTTCAAGGGTATGAACGCCGAGATCAAGGTCCTGGCCAGATTGTTTGCAGTGATCCTACTTATTGAAGTGGTCTCTCTCGTCGGTAACTACTATTGAGTTTGAGGACGAATTTCTTTCCATGGACTCCAGTACCCAATCACCCCCACCCGTCGCCAATCTGGAACTCAAGGCACGCCTGTTGATCCTGCTGTTGGTATTGCTTTTACTCGGCTCCGTTGTCTATGTCCTGGTAGCTCGCGGCGCCTTTGAGCGAACACAGCAGGTGGTGCTGGTGGCGGATGACTCTGAGGGTGTTGTTGTCGGAATGGACCTGACATTTTCCGGTTTCCCTATTGGGCGCGTGGGCCGTATCGAACTGTCTGACGATGGGAACGCGCGTATTCTTGTAGACGTGCCTCGCAAGGACGCGCACTGGTTGAGAACGTCAAGCGTTTTCACGATGGAGAGCGGGTTGGTTGGTGGCACACGGATTCGGGCCTTCAGCGGTGTCTTGTCTGATCCGCTTTTGCCGGATGGCGCAGTGAGGAGGGTGCTTCGAGGCGATGCCAAGGCGGAAATACCATTGATGGTGGCCAGTGTTCGTGAACTAGTGAGTAACCTGAGTTCAATGACTGGTCCTGACGCTCCTCTTAGCGGCAGTTTGCGAAATGTTCAGACGGCGACTGAGAAACTTAATGGTCCCGGTGGAGGGTTGGGACTTCTGTTTGGTAATGACGCCGATGCCAGAAAAATCATCACGACGTTAGATCGGACCAATGCTTTGCTGACCAAACTGGATGGGTTGACTTTGAAAGCGGATGGACTTGCTACAAAAACTGATGTCTTAATTTCAAATGCCGACAGGCAGGTTTTCGGGCCCTCTGGCGTGTTGGGCGACGCGCAGGCCACGGTGATACAACTGAATGGTTTGTTGGCAGATGCTAGAACTAGTTTAAAGAAAGTTGACGCGGTGTTGCTGGAGGCACAAGCGATTGGAGCCAATACACGCGAGGCTACAACTGATTTGAGCGCATTGCGTGCTGAGGTGGAAGGGAGCCTGCGCAAAGTGGAGCATCTGGTAAATGAAATCAATCGCAAATGGCCATTTGCGCGGGACACGGAATTAAAGCTGCCATGATGCCCAAGCAAATCCTCGGGTTGTTGTTTATTTTTGTGTCGCTTGGTGGATGTGCCAGCGGGTCTGTCGCGCCGGACTGGCAGATCAATGTGCAAGGTGCCACTGAGCGCGGAATTGAAGCCTATTTGACGGGGCGCACGCGGATTGAGGAGTCAGAGTTTGTACGGGCCCGGGCCGAAATTGCCCGGACGGGTGATGCGGATTTGATTGCCCGGGTTGAATTGGTGCGTTGCGCCATTCGAGTTGCCAGTTTGGTCTTGGAAGACTGCGTTGGCTTTGACCGGATCTCACAGGATACGAGTAGTGCCGAGCGCGTATACGCCGACTATCTTGCGGGACGGTTGCAGGCTAGGGACGCAGAGTTGTTGCCCCCAGTACACCAACGTGTCCTTGCGGGGGGAGCACCAGCTCTTCAGACGATAAAAGATCCGCTTTCACGGCTGGTGGCTGCTGGGGTATTGTTTAAGAATGGCCAGGCTGATCCAGCTGTCATTGCTGTGGCAATAGATACTGCATCAACACAAGGTTGGAGTCGTCCGCTATTGGCCTGGCTGCAAATCCAGTCCAAACGAGCCGAACTGGCCGACGATGTGATGGAGGTTGCACGTATTCGAAGGCATATTGACCGGATTCTTCAAACTTCACGGTGAAATTAGAGGCGTGTCAATACGCCTAGTGCAAATGGCAAGCTGACTATTCCCAATAGTGTCGAAAGTGTCACCAAGCCTGCGACATAAGGTCCGTTGTAGCCCATCCGCGCAGCGAGGATATAGCAACTGGATGCGGTAGGAAGCGCCGAGAAGGTCAACAAAATGGTGCTCTGTAAGCCCGCCAGATCAAAAATCCTGCTTAATGCGAGTGCAATCATCGGCAGAATCAGATGTCGGATGGCCAGTACGGAGGCTGCCAAAGTTTTGGCCTTTGCAAGCGGACCAAATTGAAGACCGGCACCTGCGGCCATCAAGCCCAGTGCCAGCGATGCCGCGCCTATTCGTGTCACAGTTGGCTCCAACCAAACAGGAATTGATGCCCCCAACAGATTGGCACACAAGCCTGAAGCGGTGGCAATGATCAATGGATTTCGCGCCAGCTCGCTCAAGAATCCTCTTTTGGCGTGCCGGGCCATGGGCCATACAGCGCCTACGTTAAAAAGGGGTACGCAGACACCTATCAACACGGCAACCAGCGACAAACCCTGGGGGCCCGCAAGTCGTTCGGCAATAGCCAAGGCTATAAAAGAGTTGAACCTAAACGCGATCTGCGCGCTCGCAGCATGTTCTCGGGTGTCGATGTGTTTGCCGATCCAAGGTAAAAAAGGTAACGAATAGGACAAGGCAATGCCTATGACGCCCATGGTCAGGCCGGCTGCGATCAGGCTGGAGGCTGCACCCAAATCGAGTGGACTTTTGATAATTGAGTGAAATAACAGAACCGGAAACAGGAAGTAGTAAACCAGGCTCTCAACCTGTTGCCAGACAGTCCGATTCAGGGCGGTATACCGGCAAACCAGATAACCACACAAAATCAGGGAGAAGTCAGGAAACAGGAGTTTGGCGTAATTCACGCGTAGAGAATACCAGTGATTTTTGGATGACTCGCGTTTCTCCTACTATGGGATTCGATACGTTCTTTGTCGGCGCGCCAGCTACTTCAGGCGTTGTATTTTTATGAAAATATTACAACCAGTCGTTCCGTTAACTCTTGCTCTTGCCTTGGCGAGTTTGTCGGCTTTTCCGGCCACGATGGAAGGCATGCATTTTGATGATTCCATCCGTCTGGACTCAACTGAGTTGAAGCTCAATGGGCTCGGTCTGAGGGCAGTATTGTTCATTCGTGGTTACGTCGCCGGGCTTTATTTGAGTGAAAAGGTCACTACCGCTAAGGAAGTTTTGGCTGCTTCTGGCCCCAAACGCATTCAGATGCGCATGTTGCGAGAGGCAGATGCAGAAGACTTTAATAAGGCCCTTGTGTCTGGCATGCGTAAGAATGCATCGGAGTCCGAGTTGGCAAAGCTCCAGGAACGTTTGGGGCAACTAGAACGAGTGATAGCGGATATAGGTACCGTACGGAAAGGCGATACCATTACACTGGACTATGCCCCAGGGCATGGTATGACCTTGGCTTTGAATGGAGTTGTCAAAGGACAAAGTATCCACGGCGCCGATTTCTATCGAACCCTTCTGGAAATTTTTGTCGGGGATAACCCGGTTGATCCTCGACTAAAGAGGGGATTGCTCGGGCAATAGGTTGTGTGTAATTTCAGCTTTCATCAGTATTTACAGGAGAACTCTGCTTATGCGTCGCTCTACTCTTATTGCATTCGGTCTGTTTGCCGTGTCAGGCATTGCTTTTTCCCAAGGCTATCCCAATAAAGTTGTCAAACTTCAAGTGCCCTTTGCGCCTGGTGGCACGACAGATATCGTCGCCCGGGTGATGTCTGAGCCGTTGGGCAAGGCCTTGGGGCAAAACGTCATCATCGAGAACAAAATTGGTGGTGGTGGAGTCGTTGGAGCCAATGAAACCGCCAAGGCCGCGCCGGATGGGTATTCCTTGGGCATGGCTACGGTTTCCACAACGGCAGCAAACCCGGCAATCAACCCGAAGATGCCCTATAACGCAGAGACCGATTTCACGCCTATTATCAATATTGCAGCGACACCCAATGTCATTGCTGTCCATCCGAGTTTCCCTGCAAAAAACTACAAGGAATTCGTTGAAGTTCTGAAGAAATCACCGGGTAAGTATTCATACTCATCTTCTGGCACTGGCGGTATTGGGCATCTCCAGACCGAGTTATGGAAGAGCTTGCAAGGTGTCTTTGTTACCCATATTCCCTACGGTGGCGCTGGCCCGGCTTTGAGGGATACCGTTGGCGGCCAGGTTGAAATAATTTTTGATAACGTTCCATCGGCCTTGCCTCACATCAAAGGTGGTCGTCTGATTGCCATGGCTGTGGCTGCACCACAGCGGCTGGCTGCATTGCCAGATGTGCCTACATTCAAGGAACTGGGTCTTGAGCCGGTCAATCGTATGGCTTACTACGGAATCCTTGGCCCTAAAGGTCTCCCCAAGGATGTGGTGGACAAGGTGAATGCAGCCGCTCGCAAGGCGTTGGAAGATCCTGCCGTACGCAAGCGCATTGAAGATACCGGTTCTGTGGTGTTGGGAAACACCCCCGAACAGTTTGCGCAGCAAATGAAAGATGAGTTGGCTGTCTATCGCAAGGTAGTGCAAACTGCCAAACTCAAACTTGAGTAGGGTTGAATACCTTTATCCTCGATACCGACCCTTTTTGAAGCCGCGCGATGAACCGGCGGCTTAGTTGCTAACTTTCGTTCAATGGCTTCAAACCATTCGACAAGCATTGACGACTTCATTGATGCCCTTTGGCTTGAAGAGGGCCTGTCTAAGAACACGCTGACTGCATATCGGCGAGACTTGACATTTTTTGTTAAATGGATGAGTCAAAAAAAACTCGATATTTCCGAAACCACCGAAGCTGAAATAAACGGCTACTTCGCGGAGAAGCACGGAATAACCAAAGCTACATCTGCCAACCGCAGGCTGTCTGTTTTCAAGCGGTATTTCCGATGGGCTTTGCGCGAGCAAAGGGCGAGCGTCGACCCCACCCTCAAAATGAGGGCCGCGCGACAGGCTATGCGTGTCCCCAAGACATTGACCGAGCACCAAGTGGAGACCTTGTTGGCGGCCCCCGATGATGCGGCTTCTTTGGGTGTGCGGGATCGTACGATGATGGAGTTGATGTACGCAAGTGGTCTACGGGTCAGCGAACTGGTCGCTCTCAAGATATTCAACATCAGCCGGTCAGAAAACGTACTGCGCGTCTTTGGGAAGGGAAACAAGGAAAGATTGATTCCTTACGGCGAAGTTGCGAGTATCTGGATAGAAAAATATTTATCCGAAGCGCGTCCGGCACTGTTGCGCGGCAAGCACTCCGATGACTTGTTTGTGACCAATCGGGGTGTCAAAGCAGGCACAGCAATGTCTCGCGTCATGTTCTGGATACTAATCAAAAAATATGCAATAAAAGCTGGCATCAACGCGCCCTTGTCGCCACACACATTGCGGCACGCGTTTGCCACACATCTTCTGAATCACGGAGCAGATTTGCGCGCGGTGCAAATGTTGCTTGGCCACGCCGACATATCTACAACCACGATCTACACTCATGTTGCGCGGGAGCGCCTCAAGACATTACATGCTCGGCATCACCCGAGAGGTTAGCGGATTGCCACGAGCTTATGCCGTGATCTCGTCGGTCCAGGCCAGCGCCTGTAGGTGTGCCCAATTTACTTGTTGATTGGTGAGCAGCAGTGCATTGGCTGCCTTTGCAAATACTTCATCATCGGCACTCTCGCAAGCTACTGTCAATTCCAGAAATGGAGCCAGCTTGCCCGTGCGGAGTAACAAGGCTTCGACAACTACTTCAGGCAAAGAAATGGAGTTAAGCGCCTCCGCAAGGGGTACACCCAGCATGCGATCAAGCAATGAAAAGACGCCAGTAACGAAGGCGTTATCGCTATCTTCGGGTGGCAAAAGTTCGGAAGCCAGCAACTCCATAAGTCGGCCACGTACGACGGCCATGTTGCTGATCACAGGTCCCGTGGCATCTGCTTGAGACGTCGTCATCAAGAGAACTGCCCATCTGAATAACTTCTTCAATCCCAAAATCATCACGGCATGCCGAAAAGATGTGATCTCACGGCTCATACCAAAGCCCGATGAGTTAATGAAGCGAAGCAGGTTGAAAGATAGAGTCGGATCTTTCTTCAAGACGTCTTCGATCTCTACGGTACTCGCCTGTTGCCGTACCAGGTTGATTAGCTGGATGATGTTGGCCTGGGAAGGGCGGATGATCTGCATTTTCATTTCTACCGGCTTCTCAAACCAATATCCTTGAAAGAGCTTCACCCCCAATTCCAGCAAGAGCTGGAATTGTTCCGAATTCTCGACTTTTTCAGCAATCAGTTGTGTCTTGACATTGCGGCTGGCCGCTGCAACGAGGTGACCGAGCTGACCCGACTCCAAAGCGTTCATATCGATCTTGACAAATGACGCGAATGGCAGCCAGGAGGCATACGATGGTTGAAGCACGCTATGTTTGAAGGCGAGACGGAAGCCTCGACCACATAGGCTTTCCAGAACATGTCGCCGGTCATCAATATCTTCTACATCGTCTCCATCCATGGATGGAATTTCGAGAACCACTTTTTCCGGATTGATCAACTCCAGGTGCCCACCCGCCAGGCTCTGATGAGTGCAATTAATAAACAGGGGCTTAAGGTTTATGCCCGCGTCGTATTCGGAGTGAGACAGCGCATTGAACAGCAGTTCAGCATCACTCGTCGCAGTATGAGAATGTTCCGCGACTGAACGGTCAAAGAGCTCATAACCAAATACTTTCCGCCTGGCGTCAACGATCACCTGGCGGGCTATCAGCCGCGTAATTTTTGGCGCTTCAGGTGCGGCGGAGGAAAGTTCAGTCATTTATTGGAAAAATTAGACGGTAACGAAGAGATAACTGATGCAAGGCAGCAACCCTGAGAGTATCCGAAATGTGCCTGAACGTCGATATCCCTGCGGGCATCTCAAATTCGCATCAGTGCAAGTTCCTCATCAGTGAAGCCAGCAAGGAGGCGGGCAGAATCATTGAACGGAGGTTTGAGCCGCGGGGCGTTGTATTGCCGTGCCACAACTGCATAGTGCTTCACAGGATCTTTTCCAGCAGTGTTGCACAACCACCGATACCAATGATTACCGATGGCTACATGTCCTACTTCGTCAGCCAGAATGATGTCCAATATCTTGGCTGACTCCAATGTAGATGGCGTCGCGACTTTGCGAAGCTTGGCTTGAATCAGGGGCGTAGCGTCAAGACCTCTTGCCTCCAGAGTTCTCGGTACCAGAGCCATTCGGGCAACAATATCGTCGCTGGTCTTTTCGCACATGGACCACAGCCCATCGTGAGCAGGAAAATCGCCATAGGCATAGCCCAACGCCTGGAGATGATCTGCCAACAATGTGAAGTGTCTGGCCTCATCCTGCGCCACACTAAGCCAATCTCGGTAATACGGATAAGGCATGCCATCGAAGCGTAGTATTGCGTCCAATGCCAGATTGATAGCGTTAAATTCGATATGCGCGATAGCGTGCAGCAAAGCCGCATGGCCTGCTGTCGTATGTGGCGAACGGCGCGGCACCTTTGTAGCGTCAATCAGCTCAGGTCTTTCGGGGCGGCCGGGACCCGATCTCATCGCAGATAAGGTTGGGGTTTCCCGTGCCGAATTTATGTCTACTTCTCTGAGCGAACGTACGAGGCTTGCTTTATCGCTGGGATCGTTCAGACAATAGGCGTGCAAAACGGGATGCGTGTTTTCCATATCTACAATTCTAGGTATTCAAGAACGGAGTCGGTATGTCAATTTTTGCACTGGATGACGTGGTGCCCCTTATTTCAGAAACGGCATGGGTGGCCGAAAGCGCTCAGGTTATTGGGCAGGTCGAGTTGGCCGAAAATGCGAGTGTTTGGTTCGGGACCGTTATTCGTGGAGACTCTGACTCGATTCGAATAGGTCGACGGTCAAACGTGCAGGACGCAAGTGTCTTGCATACCGATGCAGGCATACCGCTGGTGGTGGGTGATGATGTCACGATTGGGCATCACGTAATGTTGCATGGGTGCACTATTGGCGACGGGTCCCTGATTGGAATAGGCGCAGTGATTTTGAACAAGGCGAGAATAGGAAAAGGTTGCCTTGTCGGTGCAGGGTCTTTGGTGACCGAAGGAAAAGAATTCCCCGATGGCTCCATGATTATGGGCAGCCCGGCAAAGGTTACTCGCCAACTTACACCTGACCAAATGGAGGGCGTTCGAAATATCGCCCAGCATTACGTCGAGAACTCCAGGCGTTTTCGAGTCGGGCTGAAAAAAATTTCGTAAACGTGAAGACTGTGTTGCCGCTTGTTTGGATAGGAATAACTCTTGTCAGAGCTTCATAAATTTCTTTTTGATGGCATGCCGGTTCGCGGCATGGTCGTACGCTTGACAGATGCGTGGACTGAGATTTTGCGCAGACGTGAATCAAATAGCACGACAGGGGCTTATCCACAACCAGTTCGCCAGTTGCTTGGCGAGATGGTTGCTGCAGGCGCGTTGATGCAATCAAACATCAAGTTTGATGGTGCATTGATCCTGCAGATTTTCGGAGATGGGCCGGTCAAACTGGCGGTGGTGGAGGTGCAGCATGACCTGTCTTTAAGGGCAACCGCAACAATCAATGGGGATATTGTGGCCGAGGCCGGATTGGCCTCGATGGTTAACGTCCATAACCAGGGGCGATGCGCCATTACGCTGGATCCACAGTCCCGATTTCCTGGGCAGCAACCCTACCAGGGCGTCGTGCCGCTGTTTGGGGATCGTCGGGAAAAACTTGAAAAGCTCAGCGAGGTGCTGGAGCACTACATGCTTCAGAGCGAACAGCTTGACACAACACTGGTGCTGGCTGCCGATGATAAGGTCGCTGCAGGTTTGCTGATTCAACGACTACCCTTAGAAGGTGTCGGCAATTTGGCTGGAATCCAGACCGAGGACCGGGAAGCCCAGATTGGCGTGAATGAAGATTACAACCGCATTGCTGTATTGGCTTCCAGCCTGAAAAGAGAAGAATTGCTTACGCTGGACGTAGACACAATTCTGCGGCGTCTATTTTGGGAGGAGAAATTGTCCAGGTTTGAACCTCTTCAGGGCAATATGGGGCCACGATTCTCCTGCAATTGCAGCCGGGAACGTGTCGGCAGCATGATTTTTGGACTGGGTGCGGACGAGGCTCAAAGCATCCTCGCGGAACGAAACGAGATTGAAGTGGCGTGTGAATTCTGTGGTGTGCAGTATCGGTTTGATCCGGTTGATGCTGCTCAGATTTTTACTGACCCGGGTCGCCGTTTGCCCGGCAATCCTTCACTTCAGTAACGTAGAACGCGGCCCCAGCAAATTCTGAAAAAGATGATGTTCGCAGTCTGCGTCATCGCATTGGTCACAGTGCCAAGCCCATCCTGCCGCCGCTGAGGGCGGCGGTGGAATCTGAATAGCCGGATTCGTTGGCAACCTGGGCCTGGAAGCCATGAGTACGGTTAACGCGTTTTGCCAACGATCAGGACCCTGCCCATAAACTGTTGAGAAAGGAATTGCGACCAATTCCAGCGCTGTGCGTATCAGCGCGTCAACGGGTTCTTGCGAATGCGGACCATCACGCAGATGGGTATCAGCGACCCAGGGCAAGTCAAGCCCCATCAACAGCGTCAGGTCGTAAATCGAGTGATGCTGAAACGCAAAATCGTAAATTGAGCGATCACCAAATAACCGTTCACTGTAGACGGCCGTCATCAGGGGAGCTGTATCAGCGATGATGAAATCGCAGGGTTCTGTCTTAGTCAGCCTGCGGGCCTGTTCCTGTGCGATGGGGTACTGTTCTGCAGGCGAGGGCGTTCGGCCTTCACGTTCGCACCATTCCCTAAGTACTTCCGGGATGACAGCAACTGACTGACCCAGAGATTGCAGTTGCTTGGCCAGTTCCATCGCCAACCGCGTTTTGCCGGTGCTTTCAGCCCCTAGCAAAGCGATCTTCATTTTGCCATCTGGACGTAAATTTCGTTGACCTTGACCATTCCAAGCTCCAGCCTGGCCTTTTCCTCAACCATCTCTAGGCCTTCCTTGAGGTCCCGCACTTCTGAGGCCAATCGTTCGTTAGCCAACTGGGCCTCCAGATTGGTCTGCTTCTTGGCATTCAGTTCGTGAGTCATTCGTGCAACGCCAGGCACACTGCCTCTCCCAAGCCACAACTGCGCATGCAGAATGACCAGCAGGGCAACCAAGGCGGCCGGAACCAGTCTATTTACCATCTATATTGCTCGGGAGTCCTAGGTGCTTCCAGCTAACCAGCTTAACGCAGGTTGTAGAAGGCAGAGCGGCCAGGGTAGGAAGCAATGTCGCCAAGATCCTCTTCTATGCGCAGCAGCTGGTTGTATTTGGCCATGCGGTCAGAACGACTGAGCGAACCTGTCTTGATTTGACCCGCATTGGAGCCCACGGCGATGTCGGCAATCGTGGAGTCCTCAGTCTCGCCCGAACGGTGGCTGATGACGGCGGTATAGCCGGCGCGCTTGGCCATTTCGATGGCTTCAAAGGTTTCGGTAAGCGTACCGATCTGGTTGATCTTGATCAGGATCGAGTTGGCGATGCCCCGATCAATACCTTCCTTTAGGATCTTCGTGTTGGTGACGAACAAGTCATCGCCCACGATTTGTACTTTTTTGCCCAAGCGGTCGGTCAACGTCTTCCAGCCGTCCCAATCATTTTCAGCCATGCCATCTTCGATGCTGATGATGGGGTACTTGTCAACCCAGGTTGCCAGGATATTGGTCCACTCATCGGAGGTCAGCGACAGGCCTTCTCCGGCGAGCACATATTTGCCGTCCTTGTAAAACTCTGAGGCAGCGCAATCCAGGCCCAGTGCAATTTGTTCGCCAGCAATAAAACCAGCCTTGTCGATGGCTTCCAGAATCATCTGAATGGCGGCTTCATGGCTGGGTACATTAGGCGCAAAGCCACCTTCGTCGCCCACAGCGACGCTCATGCCTTTGTCATGCAGGATCTTCTTCAAGGCATGGAATACTTCGGCTCCGTAGCGCAGTGCCTCACGAAAGCTGGGTGCACCCACGGGGATGATCATCAATTCCTGCAGATCCAGATTGTTATTGGCGTGGGCGCCACCATTCACCACATTCATCATGGGCACGGGCATCTGCATGCGACCCATGCCGCCGAAGTAGCGGTACAGGGGTAGGCCAGACTCTTCAGCTGCGGCACGAGCGACAGCCATGGAGACAGCCAGCATGGCGTTGGCACCCAGGCGTGATTTATTTTCGGTACCGTCCAGGTCAATCAGTGTTTTGTCCAGAAAGGCCTGTTCGGACGCATCGAGACCCAGAACAGCTTCACTGATTTCGGTGTTGATGTGCTCAACAGCCTTCAATACACCTTTGCCCAGATAGCGACTCTTGTCACCGTCACGCAGTTCAATGGCTTCGCGCGAACCTGTAGACGCTCCTGACGGCACTGCAGCGCGCCCCATGGTGCCACTTTCCAAAAGCACGTCACATTCAACGGTCGGATTTCCACGTGAATCCAGAATTTCGCGGCCGACGATATCAACAATTGCGCTCATGTATTGCCTTAAAAAGAAAAACTAAAACTCTTG
>ENA-UOWO01003398-UOWO01003398.1-activated-sludge-metagenome-genome-assembly--contig:-NODE-3398-length-18480-cov-13.018453_pt1 | contig 18480 bp, 18 predicted proteins | sample MGYA00238148_ERZ761564 | MGnify/ENA primary metagenome ERZ761564 (study PRJEB28885, sample SAMN05720194) | activated sludge metagenome | isolation source: Anaerobic digester | place: USA...
ATGTTGTTGACGAAGAAAATCCTGATGCAGACGGCATCAGCAGCAAAATGGTTCCTTGTGACCAGACAGGAGTTACAGCACCTGCAAATGCTGCGATAGTTGTTGCAGATGTTGAAGTTACCTGGACAGGTGAGGGTTGGACAGCTCCTGCAAAATGTGTGTGGGCATGTAATGAAAACTATATGTTAAATGAAGCCGAGACGGGCTGTGAGAAAGCACCTGAAATTAAAACAGATTTTGATGAAGAAGGGACATATGTTACCGGAACTGAATTTTCAATCGATGTTGAAATAAATTCTTATGGCAAGGTTGATCAGCTTAGTTCCATAAGCTATGCTTTCTACAAAGATGATGTACTTGTTGTAAATATGACCGACATAACGACAAAAGCACAGTACACGGTAAGATCACAGGGTGAAAATTATGTTACAACACAAATTCTAACTGGATCGGGAACTGTAAAGGCAGATATTTCATCATTATCCATTCCTGATGTAACTGAAGTTGAAGCTTTCACACTTGGTATTTTTGACACATATTGTGTTGATAGAAACCGTCCGGTAAAGATAGATGTCAATTTTTCTCAAACTGGAGAATATCGTCTTGAGGTGACGACAAATGAATGTTTTAACAACACTCCTATTGAGACAGGATCATCCTTTACTGCAAATACCAAAGAAGGCTGTGTTGATGGAGTTCATAAGGATTATGTTAATAAAAACTGTAAGGATCCTGCTCCGGTAAATGTTCAGAGTATTGAATTCGATGTGACAGCTCCTTAGTTTTTATTTCAAAAATATGTTTGATCAAAAGGGCGCCTTCGGGCGCCTTTTTTTTATTTCCTGATTTACCTTGATTTTTAAAATCCGCAACCTATAATTTATCGAACTTTGAAAAGGGTCGAAAATATGGATAAAAGAAAAAAGCTCGTCAAACTCTTCAATGATATCAAAATGTTCATTGAAACCAACTCTCTTAAGGCAACACCGCATTCTTTTCTGTTAAACCGGTTCTCTCTTTCAATAAACAATAAAAGACCCGGTGCAGTATCGCTGTCAGGCATTACAAAACATGAATTTTCTCTTATCAACAAAGAGTTTGAAGACCGGCTGAAAAGGGATTTTGTTCTCTCTCTGTCTATTTCTTCAATAATTTCACTTCCTTCAAGAAAGATCTTTGAACTTGACAATATAAAAGTGTCACCGAGAAGTTCAATACTGCTTTTAACGGATACGGTTGTTATTCCGTATGAAATTGAAAAAAAGGTGTCTCTGTTTATCGGTTACGGTGAAAATGTCTTTGATTCAGCTCCTTTCCAGAACATTGAACATTATCCGGTTTCAAGAGATGTTCCTTTCTCAATTTCTTTACAGTCAACACTTTTTGATCTTATAAGCAACGATACAACCAAGCTTAGACCGTTTTCTTTTGATGTCATATTTGATGATGCTGCAAGTTTCAGTTTTCCAAGTGAAAATCTAATAGAAAATGTTTCAAAACTCTTAAAGACAAAAGGTGATTATCATCTGACTCTTAAAAAGAACTTTCTTTCAAGTCCTCTGACAAAAAAATGCAAAAAGTCATTGTATTCTTTCTTTAATGCAAATGAAATAAACAGATTTTCCTCCTTTCTTCACATGAAGCTTGAGAAAAGACCCGAGACTAATGTCACAACAGTTTCAAATGTTGTAATTAAAGACCATATTGAAAACAGGGTTATCAAGCTGGAAAAAGAACGGCTTGATTTTAACAATCTCCTCACTTTTGATGACGGGATCCGGCCTGAACAGATCAATATCATTTCAAAAATTGAATCCAGAGCGGCAAACAGTTCAGGAGAGTGTTTCAGGTTTTTTATCGGTATGTTCAAAGAGGGCAGCAGTGTTCCCGTTCTTGAGCATTTCAGAAAAAGCAGCAGATTCAAACCTTTTATAAGGTCAAAGGAAATAGAACCTTATTCCGTTGCAAAGGTTCACCAGTATGTTCTTCCGGATAAAGATGTTTTTTTTCAGATACCTCCTTTTGAAAATTTTGAAAGGGAAAAGCTCATACTCCGGTATCTTTCTGTAAAGCCCGTCTTTTCATACGATGATGCAGGTCTTTATTTTCTTAATGATGTTGCGGCAGTTGTACCCAGAACTGACGAAATAGATCTTCTTTTTGCTGAAGGTTACTATAATTCAAAGGTAATGGAATACTATTACAGAATAAAATTTCCTCATCACAACAAGTTTCTGAAAAAGAATTTTAACAAAATACCTTTTTATCTCTGCAGCCGCAGCATTCAAAAGATAATAGCCGATCTTGTAAAGGAGATCAGGGATATTAACCGTTCAGTCCAGTTGAAAGACGAAAGCGAGGGAATTATTGAGTCAAGAAGAGAAAGAATGGGCCGGCTGGACAGCTTTCTTTATCAGCTCTTTAAGCTTTCAGCAGATGAGATCAGAATAATAGAGGATTCTTTAAACGGCTAAAGTTCAGAAAGGATTCCATAATAATAGAGCAATGGATATGTTCCTGTCAGGTCAGCAACGGTTTCTTTTCCGTTTCTGCTTAATATTAAAACCCTCGGGAGTGCTTCGCTGTATTCGATCTTCATTTCTTCTGGAGACGATGCTATTTCCATCGAAGGTATAACGCTGTTCTCATCAAGAGATCCGTCTCCCGCCATAAAAAGACGGATGAAAAACACTTTCCCTTTGAAATATTCATAAAGTTTTTCAGTGGTTTTTTCCATTTCTTTGCAGGCAGGACACCATGAAGCCGATATTTCAATAAAAACAGGATAATGCATTGAAATTTTTTCTAAAGGATATGTTTCACCGCTGTAAATGTCCCTTACAGTTATTTTGCCGGCAACGGTTTCTTTTTCCTGAGTTTCGTCAATGTTTTCAACAGCATTGTTTTCAGTTTGCATCCTGTTTGCAGATGGTTCCTTTTTCATTCCTGAGCAGGATGCTGATACTGAAAATAATATCAGTATGAAAAAAATGTGAAAATTACTCCGCATCTTGAGTTGTGATACATTGAGGAGTTGCGCAGACTGTGTTGAAGCAGTAAAGTGAAACACAATTTTCATCAGAAACACACGGAAGACCGGCTGTTTTCTGCCATTGGCATGTGCCTGAATTTGATTCACAGTACAATCCCTTGTCACATCTTGTCGTACATGGAAAATTTGAATCTGCTGCTATTTTCTGACATGTTTTCTGGGCACCGCACTCAAGTTTTGCAAATGCGTTGCATTCAAGGACGATAGGATCCCCGTTTTCGTCTTTTTCTTCCTGAACTCCGCAAGGGGCTCCGACCTGATCGCTTATTCTTGATCTTGTGCAGAGATTGTCCACACAGCTTAATCCGACAACACATTCCTTTTCTTCCAGACACGGTTCTCCTTCACTTTTTCTTTTAAAACAGTTTCCCAGAGCATCTGACCCTGTTTTTCTGCAGAAAAGAAAATTACCGCAGTCATCATCGGTGGAACAGGGATCTCCAGGTTCTCCGTCAACCGCCTTTGAACAGCCGGATGAGCGGCAGACATATCCCGGAGAACATCTGTCCAGAGTTGAATTACATGACTGATCCGGGAGTTTGTATTCAACACAGTTGCCTGGACAGCGGTCACCTTTCAGGTCACACCATCCGTTGTCACATTCTTCATCCTGGAAGCATTCCTGCTTTATGAATTTTATACCGCTGAAAACCGAGGCGCATTCACTTATGTCAAGAAGTTGAACATCAAGAGGGTTGCAGGGCTCCATTTTTGCAATAAGGTCAAAGCATAGTTGTGCCTGATCCATGTCTGCAAAAACCCAACCCATTGTTTCAGCACTTATCATCATTTCATATTTGTGTTTAAAAATAACACTTTCCCCTTTGTGAAATCCTTCAAATGGAAATGGATTGTACATTATAACATCAGGGCACGACAGAACATTGCTCTGATTTACAAAGCCGGATGTGCATTTTGAAGCTGCATCACAGACAGTGTTAAGATACTGTGTAAAGAACGCCGCCATGCTCGGAACATAAGGTTCCTCTTTTTTCTCTTCCTCGCATGAAACTATTGAAAATAAAAGAAGAACAGCAAACAGAAACATGAGTTTTTTCATTTAGTCCTCCAAAAGTATTCTAAATTTCCGCCCTGTTATTTTCTGACAGTTTCTGCATACCGGTGATATGTTTTTTATATCATTTCCGCATTCAGAACATACAAAAAGTGTTTTTTCCGATATAGTGTCTTTAAGAAAACCGCTGTATTCCGGATCGCTTACCGAACGGGAGAGAAGAAGTCCGTAAAATGCAGTTCTGTTGCTGATGATTGAAGCCGTTTCGATGTTTTTTATCTGAGGGTTGAAAAGGAGATAGAACACATCTGCAAATTTTCCTTCGGCAGCGGAATTTATTTCGTGCCCCTGTTCTTTTTTGATAAGAAGCGATCTTCCGAGAATTTCGTAATTTTCGCCGGCTTCAGAAAGGGCTTTTAAGTATACTGCCGCTTTTTTCTGTTTTCCCTTTATAAGTGCGACAGAGTATTCAACGGCTTTTATCTCATTTGGATCATTGCTTAGTTTGGCAATTATTTCAAGCCATTTTATCGAAGATGCTTCCGAATTGTTCTTGAAGAAATGATATGTCGCTCTTGCGGCAAGTTTTTTTAAATGTGCCCTTTCCTTTATATCAGATCCCGAAATATATTTTTCCATTTGAACATACGCATCATCAAAATTTCCTTCTGTTTCAAATATTTTGGACATTGTCAAATGTGCCGCAGGAAAATTTGCACTTTTTAATGAATCTTTCAGAACCGAAAGGGCTTTTGAATTCTGTTTCAATGCAACATAATCTTCAGCAATGTGTTTTAAGACAAGAGATCTGAACTTTCCGTTTGTAGTCGGTCTGAAAAGAACATCACGGTGAATTTCAAGAGCTTTCTGGGGATCAGTTCTTCTTGCTATATCACCTGCAAAAAGGAAAAAAACCGGTTCATCGGGATAAATCTCTGCAAGTTTTTTTATGCTTTGAAGATATTCGTGACTGTTCTTAAAGTGGCATTCCTTGAGCGCTTCAAAAAGAAGTTCTCCGTCTTTTGAAAAATTTCCCTTGAGCGAATAGACCGGTATCTTTCTTCTGATATGTTCAACAACAAATACAGCAAAAGCCGATAAAACAGCGAATATAGATAAATAGAATAATATCAGCTGGATATTTGTCATAAACTGTCGCTTGGATCGGTGTCAAAATTATTTGTTCCTGAGCCTGCACCGTTATCGATCTCAGCAAGCTTGCTGTTTCTGATCCTTGAGATCTCATCTCTTAAGTTCTTGTTTTCCTTGCGTAATTTTCTTTCCCTGTAGTTGACCATAATTATATCGACAGCAACAAGTACTATCAAAAAGATTATTCCGGCAAGAAAACAGAAAAGGGAAAGGAGCCAGATCTGAATGTTTTCAATCGTTACAAAGACAAGGTCAATTGTGACATATCGGTCGTTCGCTTTTGCAAAATACGATATCATTACCGCAATTACTGCAATAAGCATTATAAGCGTCAGTTTTCTGGCAAGTTTCATATTTATCTCCTTAAAGAATTAAGCGCAGTTATTATACTTAAAACAGGCATCATTTAAAATTTTTCCTAAAAATCAGAGTTTTTCAAGCAGAGATCCGAGATTTGACACCCCTTTTCTGTTGTCTATTAGCCCGGCGACATATTTGCCTATGATGTCAAATTCCAGATTAACTTCCACTCCTGTTTTCAGCTGTTTTGAAAAGGATGTTCTTTTCAGTGTTTCGGGAATGAGAGAGACGGTGAATGATGTTTCGTCGACTGATGCCGCAGTAAGCGAAATCCCATTCACTGCAATCGATCCGCCTGAAATGATGAATTTTGAGAAAGCCCTGTCATATCTGAATGTCATCTCTATTCCGAGACCAATTTTTCTGATGTTTGAAATCACTCCGGTTGTGTCAATGTGTCCCTGAACAATGTGTCCGTCAAACCGTCCGTTCATATTCATTGCCCGTTCAAGGTTTACAATTGAGCCGGTTGAATATTTTGCCGCAATTGTTTTCAAAGCTGTAACTTTTGAAATAAAAAAATCAATTGCAGTTTCAGAAAATTTTTCAACTGTCAGACACACTCCGTCAACTGCGATCGAATCACCGGGTTTTATCTCATTTGAAAAGGGATTTTCAATTGTCAGCTTATATTCATTTCCTGAACTGATGATTTTCTTTACGACCGATGTCTTTTCAATTATTCCGGTAAACATCTCTTACCTCACAAGTAGTTCAGCAAATCATAAATGAAATCTGTTTTTTTGCAACAATCACTTATTAGATGTATAATATCTGCCGGATCAAATTTGTTCACAGGAGAATATGATGACAAGAATTACAGCAGTTATTCTGATGTTGACCGGGTTTATATTTTTCAGTTGCAGTAACAGCAGCACAAAATCGGGAAACGATTCGGAAATGAATGATGAAGCAACCGATATTGCCACCGACGGGAACACCGACGACTTGTCCGACGAAGTTTTAACGGAGTCGGAAGTTGACACGGAGTCGGAAGAAACAAATGACTCTGACACAGTTGAGTCTCAGCAGATCCAGACCGGGGGAATTTATATCTTCTCTTATATGGGCGGCAATGATGAAAAAACGCTTTTTGACGGAAAAAGAGTTCTTGGGCAAGGCGGCTTTTTTGGTTATTCAATATTCAATCTGAATGAAAAATATTGGGCAGTCGGTGCTCTTCATGAATCTATTCCGCCGTATGATTTTGAAAAGGCAACTGGCAGAATGTATGTTTTTGAAAAAGGGCAGATACCTGGAAATATTGGTGAAGCCGCATTTGTTCTGACACATCCCGATCTCCTTTACAACGCCGGTTTTTCATTTACAGCTGCCGGAACCTGCGACATAAATAAAGACGGTTTTGATGATATAGCTGTTTCGGCCCATCTGGCAACTTACGGAGATGCTTATGCCGCAGGGGAAATTGTTGTTTTTTATGGAACGGAAGATGGCTGGAATGAAGAGAACACTTCAATCTCAAGAGTTTCAGACGGTCTTATTCAGAAAGCTGATTCAATGAGTCAGTCACTTGTTTGCGGAGACATTGACGGAGACGGATTTGCCGATGTTCTTGCAGGGGGACAGAACGCTGGACCAGAACTTTCAAGTGGCGGAAGTCAGGGGATGGTTGCATTTTTTAAGGGAAGTGCAGACGGACTTGGAAAAAACGAGTCGTGGACACTGCTGCCGGAAGTTGAAGAAAAAGCGCAGTATTTTGGAAGCAGTATGATACTTGAAGATATAAACGGAGATGAAATTCAGGATCTTATCGTTTCGGGCTGGGGACTTAAGGAAAGTGGCGAATCTGACAACACAGGGGGAGTTTATATATATCACGGCGGAACTGACTGGCAGCAGGGACCGTCAGAAAAATATTTCGGAATAAAAGATTCACAGTTCGGTTCAGTCATAAGAATTGTTCAAGTTGAGGGTAGAAAAGGACTGGGAGTTATTGCAACACAGGAAGATATTTTCGGCAGAATACATTTTTTCGGAAACATGAGTTCTCCTTTTGATGTTCCTGATACACTTATGTCTTCTGACAGCGGTTCGTTCTCAGATTTTCTGACCGTTGACGGAATTGACGGATATGACACACTCGTAATTGCAGGTGGAAAATATTTTTTTGGCGGGACAGGAGGACTTCTTTGTGCCGGTATAGGACAGGATTACGCTTTTAAATGGGAAAAATGTCAGTGGCATCCTGGAGATGTGTCGGGTGGATTCGGGTCAAGTATCTTAAATATCGGGGACATCAACGGTGACAAAAGGCCAGAAATTGTTGTCGGAATGCCAGAATATATTCACACAGTTACCGATTAAACTGCTGAAAATCAATAATTTGACCCGGAAAATGTTACAAAATCAACGCTTTTAAATGTTTTTTTGGAGGGTGATATGAAAAAGCTTTTTGTTATGTTTATGATGCTGTTTATTTTCAGTTTTGTTTATGCTCAGGAAGAGCCGGCAACTGATGAAAACCCGCCGCAAGAGGTTAAGACAGATACTGAAGTTGTAAAGGAAAATGCTGAAGAGGCGCAAAAAGAGCTGACAACTGAATTGGAACCTGTAAAAGAGGAGCCCGCTCCCGCAGAAGAACCGGAAAGGGTTTTTACAAGTGAAAAAAAGAAAATTGATGCCAAACCCGTTTATCTGGAAGAGTATAAACCCGCGGAAAAGGAAAGAACTAAAAAATGGTCTTTTCTTCCGATAAATATCGCTTTCGGAACTTCATTTCAGGTCGGTTTCACAATCGCGCAGTTCACGCACAGGAATTTTGAGATCAAGATCGGAAACATGATGCTCGGTCCCGGTTTCAGATTCGGCTCAAGGGTGAAAGACGAAAACAACGATGACGGTTTTGTCCCAGGGCTCACATTTATGGGTGAAGTGGCTTTTGGAAAATTTTTCGGAAATCCGCTGAAAGAGAACTGTTTCGGTTTAATGATAGGAGTCGGATCAAAAATAATCTTTGACATTAGAAACATTGAAGATGACTGGGAAGAAGGAATTTATGACAGTGATCCTCTGTACATAGATTTTCTTCCATTGTACCTGACTTACCGCTGGAATAAGGGTGAAAGATTCTATGACCTTTCGTTGAGAATTCCGCTTGTCTGGCAGAACGGATCTTATGTTTTCACAGATGAAACCAGACTTTATAACGGTCTTCCTGACCTGACCCTTAATTTTTCGTTTGTTTTCTAGATACGAAAATATTTCCGGTTATATATTTCCGCCACAGCTTATCTTTGAATCCTTGAGCATAATCAATCCCTATTCTTGTCGCAGAAGTTATTGAAAATTTTGGCAATTCTGGATTTTTCTCAAGATAAAGCTCATTTCCTTTCACCATATCGCAGCAGTTTAACGAAATGTCAATGTTCAGTGCTTTTGCAAGTTTCCCCGGACCGTTTGTAAGGTCTTGTGTCTTTTCAATTTTAGGACGGTTCTGCTTAATAATATCAAGTCCCTCGACCGGTTCGACCGCTCGTATCAGTACTGCATGAGGATTGTCCTTTTTTTCAGTCACCACATTAAGACAGTAATTCAGCCCGTAAATGAGATAAATATATGCATGACCTCCCGGAAGGAACATCGCTTCAGTCCGCTTTGTCCGCCTGTTCCCAAAAGCGTGACAACCCTTGTCAACCGCTCCGCAGTAGGCCTCTGTCTCAACTATCATTGCTTTGACAATTGTTCCGTTAATATTCCTGACAAGAAAATGCCCAAGCAGATCACTAGCCACTTCTAAAGCATCACGATTAAAAAAACTTGAAGAAAAACGGTTAGTTGTCATGATGATTTGTGGGAAGACATAAGGATAATCATGTTATTTCACAGATAATTTTTTAATGTCATTTTCAAGCTCTTGAAGGCTTTCTTCTCTATCTTCTTTTCTTTTTTCGTTTAAGTATTTTTCATATTCCTGCCCAGCTTTTTCAATAGCTGATTCATGAGAAATTTTTCCTGCATGTGTCAAAAGTTCCTTTCCATTCATTTTAATTATTACATCCAGTCGCTCGACCCAGTCTTTCATATACATTGGAATCTGTTGTTGAGCCATTGATTCAGCAAAAGCAATCGAAATTGAGTGCCCTGTTTGGATTTGACTCTGTATCCTACTGAAATTATTACATCAAGATTGTAAAAGTTCGGAGCTTTCTGCTGAAATTCGGAATTTCCGAATTTCTTCAGAACTTCTTGTTCAACAAGCTCGCCTTCAGCAAAAATATTTTTTATGTGTTCATTAATTGTTGACTTTGCTTTTCCAAAAAGTTCAGCCATGTGATCTTGTGTCAGCCAGACAGTTTCATCTTCGACACGAACATCAATCTTTATTTTTCCGTCAGCTGCTTCATAAATTATAATCTGCGAATCGCTAAACTTTGTGTGGATTGATTCCATTTTTCTCTCCGTTCGCTCGTAACCTGACCAGAGAGATTTTATCGTTTATAATCCATTTATCAAAATAAATCAGAGGAAACTTAAATTATTTCTGAAGATAACTGGACATTCCTCACACAGCGGCAGTGTGGTGAAATTTGCGTTGAATTAGAACTCTCTGCCCCCGGTTGAAAATCGGGCAGAATGCGGCCTTTAAGAAAATCTATATAAAGAAACACTTTATTTTCCCATGATCCTTCAGAAAGTTCATAATAATCTGAACTGATAAGATAATATGAATCTCCGAGTTTTGAATAAATGCCGCTCTTGTCAGGATTACATCCGGAACATTCTTCACTTAAACTTTCACTGCCTGAAAAGGGCAAAGTTATCTCACATTTCCCGTCGATTTGTGTCAAAGAGCAGTTTGTTATAAGCGTTCTAAGCTCATTAATGTCAGGCACTCTCCAGTCTGTATGCCCTCCTTCGTCCATTTCCTTGCAGAAAATTTCGACATCTTCCCACTTTCTAAATATTTCTGCATTTGACCATTCCAGTGATGTTTCCGGATCAGTCCACGGATATTCAATTGTGCTTTTGCATGTTCCTGATTTTTCTTCCCACTCATAGGTATTGTCACACTTAAACCTGCATTCTTCACGGCTCGATTCATCATTGTGCGTTGAAATATTTGACGGCATCCATTTGCCGCCATCCCATATCTGTTTGATTTTTGAATACAAGTTCCATTGAGAATGCAGCGGCTTTTCAGTGCAGTCAATCTCCCTTTCATCTCCTTTGCTGATTTTCAGACATCTTACGAAACCTTCTTTTTCAAAGGAAATGGCCGCATTACGGAAATCAACTGCGGCGGCATATGTTTCAGGATCCACATAGCCGCAGGAATCGGGAAAATCCTCAAACCAGCTGCCTGACAAAAGTAGTTTTTTGTCTCCGAGTTTTGAATAACCATCAGATTTTGGACCGCATCCACAGGGATCGTTCATACATTCACTGTAGAAATTCAAACAATCATCGTTGACCTTGCAACTTCCACCAGGTTCGGTTCTGTCACATCCGGTTATAATAGATCTCAACTCGGATATTCTGGGTAGCCGCCAATTAGAGGTTCCGTCTTCTTCAAGATCTTCACAGTATTTATAGGCATCCGTGTAGCTCAATTCCTCGCTGCTCAATTCTGACCAGCCGTCATCACAAGAAAAAAGAAAAAAACCAAAGATGACAAAAATTGCAACTTTCATCAGAACCACCCTTAAATAACTGAAAAAACGAATCTTTTGTTACAAAACATTATTCATTTTATTAAAGAAAATGCAAATGCACATTAGAAAAATTAAAAATTACAGCTTATCAATAAAGTCGAGTTCGGGGCTTGACTGCTGTGCTGAGTCATATTTTCTGGGGATTCCGGCTGAAATTGCGATAGTTGCGGCTTCGACTGCAAGTTTGAATGCAAGACCCATTTTTTCGGGGTCTTTGGCTGTGGCGATCGCTGTGTTCACAAGGACAAAATCAGCTCCCATTTCGATCGCTTTTGCGGCATCTGAGGGAGTTCCGATCCCTGCGTCAATTACAACGGGAACTCTTGCCTGTTCGATTATGATCCGGATCATTTCAAACATGATTATCCCTTTGTTGGTTCCAATCGGTGAAGCAAGCGGCATAACTGTTGCGGCTCCTGCATCCTGAAGACGGAGTGCAAGCATCGGGTCGGCGTTGATATATGGAAGGACAGTAAAACCTTTTTTCACAAGGATTTCAGTGGCTTTCAGTGTTTCAACGGGGTCTGGAAGAAGATATCTCGGTTCCGGTGTGAGCTCAAGTTTGACCCATTTGGGAAGTCCTGCCGCTTCAGCAAGTTCTGCATAAAATACTGCTTCTTCTGCTGTTCTCGCTCCTGCGGTGTTTGGCAGAATGATGATATTTTTATTTTCAAGCAGCGGCTTTAAAAGCGATTCCCCTTTATCAAGGTCCATTCTGCGTAAAGAAGCTGTCACGACTTGTGTTCCGGAACTTATGACAGAAGCCATCATTTCTTCGTTTGAACGGTACTTTCCGCTTCCAAGAAAAAGGCGTGAATTTATTTCAAAATTTCCGATCTTAGGGATTGGTTTCATGATTTTCTCCGGTTATTTTGCAAGTTCAAGCATTTTTAAAAGTGCCGCTCTTGCTTTTTCTTCGATTGCTTTAGGTATTTCGATTTCATAAACATTTTCTTCAAGCGATCTCAAAACATCTGTAAGCATTATCTTTTTCATGTTTACACACATAAGCGATGCACTCGGAAGTTCAATAAATTCAGCACCTTTGTCAGCTTTGCTTAATGGATATGTAATTCCTGATTCAGTTACAATGATATACTGCTTATATTTTTTTTCCTTCACGAGTGTTTCCATCTGACCGGTCGAAAGGATAAAATCTGCTGTAATTCTAGTTTGAGGCGGACATTCAGGATGCATCAGAACTACTGCGTTTGGCCAGAGCTTTTTTGCTTCAATGACATCTTCGGGTTTTACTGCATGATGAACCGGGCAGAACCCTTTCCAGCAGATGATCTCTTTTTCGGGAACCTGCTCAGCCACATAACTTCCAAGATGCATGTCGGGAACAAAAAGAATCTTTTCTGCATCAAGTTTCTTTACTATTTTCACAGCGTTAGAGCTTGTAACACACACATCGCTCAGTGCTTTTGTCCTCACATCGCTGTTGACATAGCACACCACTTTGGCTCCAGGATTTTCGCTTTTAAACTTTGCAAGCTGATGTTCATCGATCATGTCAGCCATCGGGCAGCCGGCTGCAAGAACCGGCAGAAGAACTTTCCTTTGAGGAGAAAGAATTTTCGCAGTTTCAGCCATGAATCTCACACCTGCAAAAACTATTGTGTCAAAATCACCCGCATCTGCCGCTTTTTTTGAAAGTCCGTAACTGTCACCGACAAAATCGGCAATGTCCTGAACCTCAGGATGAGTGTAAGTATGTGCAAGTATTATAGCATTCTGCTCTTTTTTAAGAAAATTTATCTTTTCGATCATTTCTTTCATTTCAGGTTTCTTACCTCTTTTACTTCCGGGATCTGCCTTTTTATGTGCTGTTCTATTCCCATTTTGAGTGTCATCTGGCTCATCGGACAGCCGGCACACGCACCCTGAAGTTTTACAGTGACGATCCCGTCATCAGCAACATCAATAAGTTCAACATCTCCACCGTCTCTTTGCAATGCGGGACGCACCTGATCAAGAACTTCCTTAACCTTTTCCTTCCAGTTCATTTCGCTCATTTTTCTCTCCTATTGAGATGGTTGTTCAAAACTTTAAAAAAACAAGTTCAGACAATTATCTAATTATAACAACTCATGTCAAGGAAGAAATGAATCCTTGTTTTAATGGATGAGTTTTTGTATTATCAGGGTTGAAAAAAGTTTTTATAAATACGATGAAAGGTTTTGAAATGGAAAGAAAAGTATTTAAGAACATTACGGTTTTTGATGGTTTTGAGTTTTTCAAGGGAAGTGTCGAGGTTGTCGGCAAAGTTATCGGCAGAGTTGAAAAGAATGGAGTGGATATTACCGTTCAAAGCAATGATGAAGTGATAACAGGCGATTATATTCTGATGCCGGGAATGATAAACCTTCACACTCACATTCCGATGACACTTTTTAAAGGGGTGAGCGAAGATCTTCCTCTTGAAAAGTGGCTTCATGAAAGGATATTTCCGCTTGAAGCGAAATTCATTTCAGCCAAAATGTGTAATATCTGCGGGATGTTCGGTATGGCTGAACTTTTAAGAAGCGGTGTTACAACATTTTCAGACATGTACTTTTTTGAAGAGGATGTAGCAAGTGCGGCACTTGAGATAAATATCAGAGCGATGATCGGTGAAGGGGTGATAAATTTTCCTTCTCCGGCAGGTCGCACTCCCGAGCAGACTATCGAATATACGGAACATCTTGCAAAGAAATATAAAGATGATGAACTGATAAGTGTGTGCTGCGCTCCTCATTCGCCTTATCTGACACACGAATCGTATTTGCTTAAACTCAAAGAAATATCAGATACTTACAAAATTCCATTCCATATCCACATGGCTGAAAGCCGCTTTGAAGTTGAAAATTATAAAGCGTCAACCGGCAAAACCGAATTTGAAAGATTTGAAGAACTTGGATTGCTAAGTGAAAGATTTCTGGCGGCTCACTGTGTCAATCTTGCTGACATTGAACTTGAAATTATGTCCCGAAATAAAGTGACCGTCGCACATTGTCCCTCAAGCAACATGAAGCTTGGAAGCGGTATCGCAAAAGTAGCCAAAATGGTTGAAATGGGGATAAATGTCGCAGTTGCAACAGATGGCAGTGCAAGCAATAACAACTTGAATTTATTGGCAGAAGCTGAACTTGCCTCAAAGCTCCAGAAAGTTGATAGACGCGACCCCACAGTGTTTAAGTCAATTGATGCACTCAAATCTGTCACAAGTAACCCGGGAAGAATTGCAGGCAGAAACTTAGGCACAATAAAAACCGGAGCCCCCGCAGACCTTGTATTAATAAAAACAGACAGTTACGAAATGTCACCGGTTTATGACCCCGCATCGGCACTTCTTTACGCATCAAGCCATTCTGACATTCAAGCAGTATTTGTAGCAGGAAAAAAAGTTGTCGAAAATGGACACATCCTCACCATTGATGAAGAGAATCTAAAAAAAGAGTTCTCAAAATTCGTTCAAAAAGTAAAAGAAGAGATATAAGAACTGTTGTAAAAAAACAAAAAAGCATCAATTGAGACAGACTTCTGGAGAATTTGCTTGCCAATTTTGCTTAAATGTGGTAGCGTAATTCGCCAATTTGTGTGAAAAGTGGCAGCTAAATTATCCGGAATGGAGGGCAAAATGCTTTTTGACATTATCAGACGATCAATTATTGATTTCCATAATGGTAAAAGAAAACAAATAGTTAAGAGAAATATGACATTTCGTGATATTGAAGGCAAGGCTTCAGTTTTTATTGGTGTGAGGCGTTGTGGCAAGTCAACTCTTCTTTTCCAATTGATAGATGATCTCGTTTCTAAAAAAGTTGATATGAAAAACATTTTGTACATTAATTTTTTTGATGACAGGTTTACAGAGCTCAAAACAAAAGGGCTTTCATCAGTGATTGAAGCATATTATTCACTTTATCCTGAAAAAAAAGGTGTTGAAACTGTCTATTTTCTTTTTGATGAAATTCAGGAAATACCTGAATGGGAGCCATTTATAGACAGAATATTGAGAACTGAAAAATGCAGAGTTTTTATAACGGGTTCTTCCGCGAAAATGCTTTCAAAAGAAATTGCAACAGCAATGAGGGGCAGATCTTTAAGTTTTGAGGTGTTCCCGTTTTCATTTATTGAGTTTTTAAAGTTTAAAGAGCATGAAAACCTTGTTATGACAACAAAAAACCGATTGATATTGCAAAATGATTTTGAAGAATATTTTATCAAGGGTGGCTTTCCTGAGGTTAGAAATTCAGTTGAATCCGACAGAATAGACATACATCAGGAATATTTTAGAACAATAATGTGGCGAGATGTAATTGAGCGGCACAACCTTTCAAATCCGCAGACTGTAATTCAGCTTGGTTATCGTTTGATGACAAGCTGTGCATCGCTATATTCACTTAACCGGCTCACAGAATATCTTAAATCATTAGGATTTAAAACCAGCAAGGAGTTTGTTTTTACAGTACTTTCGGCGTTTGAAGATTGTTATTTTCTTTTTTCTGTGCCGATATACGACAAGTCGGAGATAAAAAGAAATGTAAATCCCAAGAAAATATACTGCGTTGATCATTCAATGATGTCATCAATTGACCCACAGATAAATGAAAAAAAAGGTCAACTGCTTGAAAATCTTGTTTTTTCAACGATCAGAAGAAGCTCAAGCGCAATTTATTATTATAAAACTGCATCCGGAAAGGAAGTTGATTTCTGCTGGATAGACAGATCCGGAAAAAAGAATCTTGTTCAGGTTTCTTTTGACCTAAACGATGAAAAGACAAGAAAAAGAGAAGTTTCAGCACTTTTTGAGGCAATGGGTGAGATCAATGAAAAAAGTGCGACACTTGTAACAATGAATGAATCAGGTGTGTTAGAACTTGAAGACAGAACAATTCAAATAGTTCCGGCATGGGAATATCTGATTAATTTTGAATATAGTGAAAAAAGTGTGTTTCAGATAAACGATCTGATGCTTTAAAAACAGTTGTGATCACTGATTCGTCAAAAAATCCGGTATGTTGAAATGTTTTATTCCATCACGGCTGAAGTCGAACTGATCCATTGAGAGGACAAATTTCGGATAGTTGTCTGGAACTTTTTTAAGTACATCAAATTCTCTTCTGATGGTTTCTTCTGTTGCAAGAAGATAAGCAACTTGAATATATATGGTTTCATTGTTTTTTCTACATACAAAATCTATTTCTTCGTTATGTACTCTGCCGATATTTATTTTGTAGCCGCGTCTTAGCATTTCAAGAAAAACGATGTTTTCAAGCACAAGATTGATGTCTCTTTCGTTATTTCCATAAATTGCCTCCCTGATGCCGTGATCAGTTATGAAATATTTTTCATTTACCTGCAGAATCTTTTTTCCGATGATGTCTTCTCTTAAAACTTTATGAAAAAGAAACGCCTCCTCGCAGACTTTTATGTGGTTGAGGATCGTCTCTGGAGCAACGGTGCGGTTTTCACTTTTTAAAAATCTGGAGATGCTTGTTGCGGAAAATGTGTTTCCAACATTTGCAACAACAAATTGTATAACTCGTTCAAGCAGATCTATGTCTCTGATCTTATTCCGCTTTATAACATCTTTGAGTATGACGGAATCAAAAACATCTTTCAAATATATAAAAGATGACTGAGGATCAAGCTTAAGATTTGCTAAAAAAGGCATTCCTCCAAACAGGATATATTTTTTGAAAAGTTCTGTCTTTTCCGCGTCAGGAAAAATTGTTTCAGACATTTCAATAAATTCTGAAAACGAGAACGGATAAACCCTTATCTCAACATATCTTCCGGCAATAAGAGTGGCAAGTTCACCGGAAAGCAGTTTTGCATTTGAGCCGGTTACATAAATGTCAACATCGAATGCCACACGGAAAGAGTTTATACATTTTTCCCATTCTTTTACTTCCTGAATTTCATCAAAAAAAAGATATGTTTTTCCGTTTATTCCACTAAGTCGGGATTTTATTTCCTCATGAAGTGCTGTTGCATTCAAAAGATGTCCATGGGTCATATCTTCAAAGTTGTAAAAAAGGATATTGGCTGGATTCACACCTCTTTCAATAAGCAGCTCCCTGATCTGTGAAAGAAGAACAGATTTGCCGGAACGCCTTAATCCCGTCAGCACCTTTATGATGTCTTTGTCAATGAAACTCTCAACATTTCTAAGCAGATGCGCTCTTTTTATCATAATTGCCTCCTGAAAAATCACGATGAAGACTATCACAGCCATACCTTTCAGTCAAGCAAAAAATTGAGATTGTATCAGTTATAACTTTCACAACATTAAAAATTTAAAATTATATCGGTTATAACTTCCATGATGTCCAGTTTTGTGAAATTCAACAGTTATATCTTACAAATATTTATGTTGAAAGAGATTTTAAATATGTTAAACTGCCTGCTGTTTTAAGGTTTTTTTAATTTCTGCGGGGATTTATGAAAAAAAACATACCTGTAATTGAATACAGAAAGGATCTGCCTTACACGAGAATTCTTCTCCATTTTCCGGGTGGAAGTTCACTTGAAGATGACAAAACTCTCGGATTTGCCCATCTTTGCGAGCATCTCGCTTTCAAATTGAGGGTAGGTGAGGACGGAATAGCGGAATTTGTTGAGGGACTTGGTGGCGGAAGCAACGCTTTCACATCAAACGACCTGATCGTTTTCGAGGTTACGGTGCTGAATGAATTTGTTGATAAGACAATAAAATTCCTTGAAAAAATATTTGCAGTTGATTTTGAGACCATTACCGATGCCGATTTCGAAGAGGAAAAAAGGGTTGTTCTTGAAGAGATGGCGATGTATGAAGATGAGCCGATGGAGAATCTTTATGCTGAAATGATGAAAAATCTTTTTCCTTCGCATAGTTATGGAAAAAGGGTGATCGGTGAAAAAGAGACTGTTGGTAATGCGGCAAAAAGTGACATTTCAAAGTTCTGGAAGGAAAGAATTTCAGCAAATCCGTTCCTTGTGATAGGTGGCGGATACGGTAAAACTCCCTCGATGTCAGTATATTGCTGTGAAAAGCCGGTGAATCCGGAACATTCACAATGGAAGCACACAAGAAAGTTTGAACTGAAAAACACTCAGAAAAAGAACTATTTCATCGCCGGCTGGAAACTTCCTCTGCAGGATGGAAGGATGGATGCGGTCTTGCGGCTGATATATGCCGTGACTTACGGAATGGACGGCGGACGGCTTTACAACGGTCTTGTTTATGAAAAAGGGATACT
>ENA-UOWO01003399-UOWO01003399.1-activated-sludge-metagenome-genome-assembly--contig:-NODE-3399-length-18478-cov-34.271671_pt1 | contig 18478 bp, 15 predicted proteins | sample MGYA00238148_ERZ761564 | MGnify/ENA primary metagenome ERZ761564 (study PRJEB28885, sample SAMN05720194) | activated sludge metagenome | isolation source: Anaerobic digester | place: USA...
GGCGTGCCCACCGCGGGCTGGGCGCGCATCCCGATTCCTTTCGAACTGGAGAGATGACCGTGAACACCGACACCACCCTTGGCTTCACGCACTTCATCGCGCAAAGCGATGCGGTGGGCAAGACGCTGCTGGCGATCCTCGTGCTGATGTCCGTCGTGTCCTGGGCGATCCTGGTGATCAAGGGCCTGACGCTGGTGGTGCGCCGCGGGCGCAGCCACCGATTCCTCGACTTCTTCTGGAACGCCACGTCGCTGGACGCGGTGGCCGCCGAGATCTCGACACACGGCGTACGCGATCCCTTCTCGCACCTGACCAGCCATGCGATGCACGCGCAGGCGCACCACGCCCGCTATGGCGCTGCCAAGCTCGAAGAGGCGGGCAGCGCGAGCGACTTCGTCACCCGCACCATCAAGAAGGTGCTCGACGAAGAGACCACCCGGCTCGACAACGGCCTGGCGGTGCTGGCCACGGTGGGCGCCACGGCGCCGTTCGTCGGCCTGTTCGGCACCGTCTGGGGCGTGTACCACGCATTGGTGGCGATCGGCATGAGCGGCGCCGGCACGCTCGACAAAGTGGCCGGCCCGGTGGGCGAGGCGCTCATCATGACGGGCCTGGGCCTGGCCGTCGCGATCCCGGCAGTGATGGGCTACAACTGGCTCACGCGGGCCAACCGCGTGATGGTGTCCAAGCTCGACGCCTTCGCCTACGAGCTGCACACCTTCGTGTCGATGGGCCAGCCGCTGAGCGCAGCCCCGGCACCTGCCGGCAATGCCAGCGTGCGCACGCTGCCCCACCGCCCGGCGGCGGCCTGAGGAGCGCGACATGGCCTTCGCCAGCTTCGACTCCAAGAGCGCCAGCGCGCCGATGGCCGACATCAACATGGTGCCGCTGATCGACGTGATGCTGGTGCTGCTGGTGATCTTCATCATCACCGCGCCGCTGCTCACCCATGCCGTCAAGCTGGAGTTGCCGCGCGCCAGCGCGCAGGAGAACCAGCTCAAGCCCGACAAGATCGACTTCGCCATCGACGCCGCCGGCGTGCTGCACTGGAACGGCGAGCCCGTCAGCCGTGCCGAAGCCGCGCAACGCTTCGCGGCCGAGAGCCTCAAGCAGCCGCAACCCGAAGTGCACCTGCGCGCCGACCAGGCGGTCGCCTACCGCGTGGTCGCGCAGACGCTGGCCGATGCCTCGCGCGCCGGGCTCACGCGCATCGGCTTCGTCAGTGAACCAGAAACGGCGCGCTGAGCCATGGATTCGCCGCAGCGCCCGCCGCCGCCGATCCGGCCGGCACCCACGCCCGCGCCAGCCGACGTGGCGCCGCAGCGCATCGACAGCGCGTTGCTGCTGCGCGGCGCGACCGAACTGCTCATCGACCACCACGGCGTGCTCTATCGACTGCGCCAGACCGCCCTCGGGAAACTGATCCTCACCAAGTAGCCGCCGCCCCTTTCACATCGACCCTCGCACCAGCCCGCCAGCGCCAGCCCGTGCCCACCCCACCACGGAGAGCGCCATGCGACGCCCTGATCTCGACAAGACCACCTCTTCCCGCCATCCCGGCACCGCACTGCTGCCGCTCGGCGCCCTGGCCGCCGGCTTCGGCTTCGCCCTCGGCGGTGCGCAGGCGCAGACGCCGGATGCACCCGCGGCTGCGGCCTCGGCCGCATCGGCACCACCGGCTGCCGCAGCGAACGAAGCCACCCTGGCGCCGATCAAGGTGCGCGCGCAGGCCGAGGCGGCCGGCAAAGATGCCTACCGCGCCACCGAGACGCGCATCGGCAAGGGCCAGCAGGAGCTGCGCGACATACCGCAGTCGGTGACGGTGGTGACCGAGAAGCTGATCGACGACCGCAACCTCGACACGATGAAAGACGTGCTGAAGAACACCTCGGGCATCAGCTTCCTTGCGGCCGAAGGCGGCGAGGAAGACATTCGCCTGCGCGGCTTTTCGCTGCAGGCCACCGGTGACGTGTTCGTCGACGGCATGCGCGACCCGGCCTTCTACGAGCGCGACACCTTCTTCCTCGACCGCCTCGAGGTGCTGCGCGGCTCGGCCTCGATGCTGTTCGGCCGCGGCTCCACCGGCGGCGCAGTGAATCAGGTCACCAAGGTGCCGCGGCTGATCAACGAAAACCAGGTCGACGTGACGATGGGCAACCACGCCTACGTCCGCGCGGTGGGCGACTTCAACCTCAAGCTCGGCGAAAGCAGCGCGCTGCGCCTGGGCACGATGGTGACGAAGGCCGACAACAACGGCGCCGGCACGAGCCTGGACAAGCGCGGCATCGCCGCCACCTACCGCTGGGGCATCGGCGAGCGCGACGAGTTCTCCGTCGGCGCCTACGTGCTCGACAACGACAACGGCATGAACTACGGCATGCCGTGGATCCGGCCGACGCTCGCCTCGCCGGTATCCGATAGCACGCTGCTGCCGATCTCGCCCTCGGCCTATTACGGCATGGCCAGCGACCGCAACGCCGGCGGCGCGCAGACGCTCACCGCCACGCACACTCACCGCTTCGGCGCCGGCACCGAGCTGGTCACCAAGCTGCGCCGGGGCGCGTACGAACGCGACCAGCGTGCCGGCACGGTGCGCTTCGCCGCCGCCGCGTCGCAGCCGGGCGGGCTGGGCGTGAGCCTGGCGACCTTCGGCCCCGGCAGCGTGATCAACCGCGGCACGCAGCTGAAGATCCAGAACATGGACACGATCCATGCGCAGAGCGACCTGAGCACGCGGTTTCAGGCGGGCGGCATGGGCCACGAAGTACAGGCCGGCGCCGACTTCGCGCGCGAACAGAAGGAGGTCTTCGCCGCGCGCACGGCCGCGCAGGGCGGCGTGACGCTGAGCAAGCCGACCACCACCATCGGCACGCCCGACGACGGTGCCGCCATCGCGGAAGACTCGCGGGTGTTGCGCCGCTCCAGCGCCTACACGTCCAAGGCGGCGGGAGTCTACGTGCAGGACCTGATCGAGTTCACGCCCGACTGGAAGCTGCTCGCCGGCGTGCGCTACGACTATCTGGTCGGCTATTACGACACCTTCGCGATCCCGGCCAACGCCGCCGGTCCCGAGACCCTGGCCAGCTACTCGATGAAGGTCTCGGAAGTCAGCAAGCGACTCGGCCTGCTCTACCAGCCGTCGCCACGGATGAGCTTCCACCTCTCCGGTGCGACCTCGTTCAACACCTCGGGCGAGGCCTATTCGCTCAGCGCCGCGAATGCCGACATCCCGCCCGAGCAGTCGGTCAACGTCGAGCTCGGCGCCCGCATCGACTCGGCCGACGGCCACTTCACCAGCCGCGCGGCGATCTTCCGCACCACCAAGCTGCACGAGCGCAACACCGACCCGCTGGTGAACCTGGTCACGCTGTCGGGCAAGCGCCACGCCGCCGGCGTCGAGCTCGACCTGACCGGGCGCATCACGCCGGCCTGGGAGGTGTATGGCTCCTACATGTGGATCCCGGTGGCGAAGATCGACCAGGGCGTGGCCGGCTCCGAAGGGCAGGGCACGCGCCCGTCGCTGACGCCGCGGCACTCCGGCACGATCTGGAGCACCTACAAGCTCACGCCGGCGCTGCGCGTCGGCGGCGGCCTGAACGCCCGCTCGAGCCAGACGCCGATCCGCAACCCGGGGTTCAGCGCGCCGCGATTCGTCACCGCCGACCTGATGGCCGAGTTCACCGCATTGCCCGAGCGGCTCGTCTACAAGATCAACGTGAGCAACGTCACCGACAAGCTCTATGCCGACCAGCTCTACACCGGCCACTACATCCCCGGACCGGGCCGATTGATCCAGGCCACCGCGAGTTTCAAGTTCTAGCGACCGCAAGCACCGCCATGTTGATCCGCATCCCTGCCGTGCTGGAACCCGAGGCCCTGGCGCGGGCCCGCCAGCTGCTCGAAGGCGCCCCGTGGGAGCCCGGCGAGCTCACCGCCGGCACGCAGGCCGCGCTGGTGAAGAACAACCTGCAGCTGCCCGCCACCTGCGCGCAGGCGCTGGCGCTGCAGGCGCTGGTGCTCGGCGCGCTCGAGAAGCACCCGCTGTTCTTCTCGGCCACGCTGCCGAAGAAGGTCTTCCCGCCGATGTTCAACCGCTACGAGGGTGCGCACAACACCTACGGCGACCATGTCGACAAGGCGGTGCGCTATGCGCCGGGCACGGGCGTGCGGGTGCGCACCGACGTCAGCTGCACGCTGTTCCTCGCCGAGCCCGACAGCTACGACGGCGGCGAGCTGGTCATCGCCGACACCTTCGGCGAGCAGCGCGTCAAGCTCGCGGCCGGCGATGCGGTGGTCTATCCGGGCACCAGCGTGCACCGCGTCGAGCCGGTGACGCGCGGTGCGCGGCTGGCCAGCTTCTTCTGGATCGAGAGCATGGTGCGCAGCGACGAGCAGCGCCGACTGCTGCACGACATGGATAGGGCGCTGATGCGCCTGCGCGCACGCGACGGCGAGAGCGACGAAGCGGTGGCGCTCACCGGCACGTACCACAACCTGCTGCGTCTGTGGGCCGACACATGAGCCTGGGTGCACCGGCGCCGGTGTGCGTGGACGACTACGAGGCCCGTGCGTGCGAGACGCTCGATCCGAACGCCTGGGCCTACTTCGCCGGCGGCGCGGCCGACGAGCCCACGCTGCGCGCCAACCGCGAGGCCTGGAATGCCTTGTGGCTGCAGCCGCGCGTGCTGCGGCCGCTGGCCCATGGACACACGCGTGTCGAACTGCTCGGCCGCACGCTGGCGCATCCGCTGCTGCTCGCGCCGGTGGCGTACCAGCGGATGGCGCATCCGCAAGGCGAACTCGGCAGCGCACTCGCCGCCTCGGCTCAGGGCGCGGGGCTGGTGTTGAGCACGCAATCGAGCACGCCGCTGGAAGAGGTGGCCCGCGCGGTGCGCGACGACACGCAGCGCGGGCCGCTGTGGTTCCAGCTCTACCTGCAGGGTGACCGCGGCCTCGATCTCGCGCTGATTCGGCGCGCCGAAGCCGCCGGCTTCGAGGCGCTGGTGCTGACGGTGGATGCGCCGGTGCATGGCGCGCGCGACCGCGAACGGCGAGCCGGCTTCCGCCTGCCGGCCGACGTGTCGGCGGTCCACCTGCACGGCGCGCCACCGCTGCCGCACGGCGGCGAACTCTGCGGCGGGCTGCTGCAGGCCGCGACGCAATGGGACTACGTGGCCTGGCTGCGCGGCGTGACGCGGCTGCCGCTGCTGCTCAAGGGCGTGCTGCATGCCGACGACGCGCGCCTTGCCCTGGCGCAAGGCGTGGACGGATTGATCGTCTCCAACCACGGCGGCCGCACGCTCGACACCGCGCTGCCCACCGCGTGGGCGCTGCCGCGCATTGCCGACGCGGTCGGCGGCGCCGTACCACTGCTCGTGGACGGCGGCATCCGCCGCGGCACCGACGTGCTCAAGGCCGTCGCGCTCGGTGCGCGCGCGGTGCTGATCGGCCGCCCTTACGTCCTTGCGCTGGCCGTCGCGGGAGCGCAGGGCGTGGCCCATGCACTGCGTCTGCTGCGCGATGAACTCGAGATCGCGATGGCACTTGCGGGCTGCGCGACGCTCGCCGATGCACGTCGGGAATTGCTCTTCGAACGCCCTGGGAGCCTCCTGGGAGCGCCCTAGGTGACGTTCAAGAGCGACAAAAGCACCATTTACCTCGACAAGAACATCATTCTTCGAGTGAAAACTGCTTCTCAATGCAGCACTGACGCATTACCATTCGCTCCGCACGGTGCTATGGAGAAATGAGAGTCCATGCGACTCTCGCCCATCCCGGGCACATCAACAAACTTTGATGGAGAGAATCAACATGGCAACTGCGAAGAAGGCTCCCGCGAAAAAGGCGGCAGCGAAAAAGGCCCCGGCCAAGAAGGCGGCACCGGCAAAGAAGGCTCCGGCCAAGAAGGCCGCTCCGGCCAAGAAGGCGGCTCCCGCGAAGAAGGCTCCGGCCAAGAAGGCTCCCGCCAAGAAGCGCACCCCGAACGCGGCGTTCCTGAAGCCGATGACGCCGAGCGCTGCGCTCGCCGCGATCATCGGCGACAAGCCGCTGCCGCGCACGGAGGTGACGAAGAAGGTGTGGGAGTACATCAAGAAGCACGGCCTGCAAGACAAGGTCAAGCGCACCCTCATCAACGCAGACGCGAAGCTGAAGGAAGTCGTGAAGCAGGCTCAGGTCTCGATGTTCGAACTGACGAAGTACGTCAACGCGCACCTGAAGTAAAGCCTGCCGCGGCCTTCGGGCCTCGCGGACTGGAAGCCGGCGCTTGCGCCGGCTTTTTCATTGGCGCGGCGACTCGGCCGCGGGGCTCAGGCCAGCACGCGGTCCAGCCCGGCCAGCACCTGCGGCACGTCGATCGGCTTGGTCCAGTAGTCGTCGAAACCCGCGGCACGCGCCGCATCGATCTGCTCGGCCATCGCGTCGGCCGACAGTGCGATGCAGCGCAACTGGCGGGTGCCGGTGCCGCCGCGCAGGGCGCGCACGACGTCGACGCCGCCCATGTCGGGCAGGTGGATGTCGATCAGCACGGCGTCGGGCTGCAGCGCCGCGGCCATCGCCAGCCCGTCGCGCCCGGTGCCCGCGACACGCAGCTGCCAGGCTCCGCGCAGCCGGAAGACCTCCTGCATCAGCAGCACGTTCAGCGGCTCGTCCTCGATGTACAGCACCACGCGCGCTGCGCCGGCGTCCACCACTGGCACCGCCGTGTCGTCGGCGGTGACCGGCAGCGGCGCGTCGTCCGGCGGCGCCTCGCAGCTGGGCATGACCAGCGTGAAGGTGGAGCCCGCGCCGCTGCGGCTTTGCACCTGCAGTTCGCCGCCCATCGATTGCGCCAGCTCGCGCGAGATCACCAGCCCCAGCCCGCTGCCGGGCACGCCGCTGGTCTCGGCGCCGAGCCGCTCGAAATGCTGGAACAGCCGCGCCTGCTGTGCCGGCGTGAGGCCCGGGCCTTCGTCGCTCACGGCGAACTGCACCGAGCCCGCGGACGTGCCGATGTGCACACCCACCCGGCCGCCGCGGCGGTTGTACTTGATCGCGTTGGACAGCAGGTTCATCAGCACCTGCTCCAGCGCACGCCGGTCGGCCTGCACCCAGCAGCGGCCAGCCGGCGCGGCGGGCAGCTGAGCGCCGATCTGGTCGGCCAGCGGCGCAATCATCGACAGGCAGCGCGACATGGCCGCCATGCCGTCTACCGACTCGGGCTGCATTGCGCCGTGCTGGTGCTCGGCACGCGCGAGCTCGAGCACGTCGTTGATCAGGTCCAGCAGGTGGCGCCCGGCATGCACCATGTTGTCGAGTCGATGCTGCTGGTCGGTCGATAGCGGCGCACCGCGGTCCAGCGACATCAGCTGCGCGAAGCCGAGGATGCCGTTCAAAGGTGTGCGCAGCTCGTGGCTCATGCGCGATAGGAACTCGCTCTTCGCGCGATTGGCGCGCTCCGCGCTCTCCTTGTCCTGCCGCAGCCGCTCGTGCTCGGCCTGTTCGGTGACGTCGCGGCAGGTGGCGAGGATGCCGGTCGGCGCGCCGGCCGCGTCGACGATGGCCTGCCCGACGAACTCGAGCACGCGCTGCCTGCCGTCGGGGAGGATCACGCGCGCCCGTTCGTCGAGTGCGCCGCGCGTCTGCACGGCCAGCCGCACCGCCGCCGCGGCGCGATCACGGTCGTCCGGATGAATCGATTGCACCCAGTCTCCCAGCGTGAAGTGCGGTGACGGCCAGGCCAGGCCATGGTTGCGGCAGGCCCGCTCGTCGAATTGCAGGCGGCCGTTGGCGAGGTCCAGTTCGGCCAGACCCATGCCGGTGGCCCGCGCCGCCATCTCCCAGCGCGCTTCGCCCAAGCGCAGCGCAGCCTTCGTCAGCATGCGGTCGGTGACGTCGGCGCTGAAGGCATGCCACAGCGTCGCGCCGTCGGGCAGCCGCTCCGGCGACGCGCGTGTCTCCAGCCAGCGCTCCTGGCCGTCGCGCCGGACCACGCGGTACTCGTCGTACCACACTGTCAGCTCGGCCGCGGAACGCTCGATGCCGGCGAGCACGCGCTGGCGATCCTGCGGATGAAAGATCTGGAAGGCGTTGCTCGGTTCGCGCGCCACCTCCTCGGCGCTGACGCCGAACACAGCTTCGACGCCACGGCTGACGAAGGGGAACTCGCTGCGGCCGTCCGCGTGGCGGAGGTACTGGAAGATCAGCCCCGGAATCTGCGACGACAGCTTGCGCAGCCGTTCGTCGTGCTGCGCCGCGTTGTGCTCGGCATCGATGCGCGACGTCACGTCGCGCGCGGTGCCGCGCCAGCCGCGAAAGTGGCCGGCCTCGTCGACCACCGGGAGGGCGCTGCGCGACACGAGCAGCCGTCCGCGTGGCGTGTGCTTGGCCGTGACCACACGGCTGAAGGGCAATCGCTCGCGCAGCAGGCCGAGCAGGCTGCCGCCGCCGGCCAGCGGCATGCCGCTGGCATCGAGCAAGGGCGCGTCTTCGATCTCGTGGCCGAGCAGCGCATGGGGCGGCAGGCCGGTGACGGGCTCGAACTGCCCCGAGATCCAGCGGTAGCGCAGCTGCGCATCCAGCTCCCACATCCAGTCGCCGGAGGCGCGCGCCAGGTCGTGCAGCCGGGTGCGCTCCTCGTGCAGCGCGCGTACGCGGCGGCGGCTGCGCAGCAACTCCACGGCCACGCGCGCCAGCCCCTGCAGTGCTTGGCGCTGCGTCGGGCCGAGCTCGCGCGGCCGCGTGTCCATCACCGCCAGTGTGCCGAGCGTGACGCCGTCCAGCTGCAGCGGCATGCCGGCGTAGAAGCGGATGCCGTCGGGCGCCAGGGCGAAGGGGTTGTCGCAGAAGCGCACGTCGGCGAGCGTGTCTGCAATGACGAACAGCGATGACCCGAGGATGGCGTGCGCGCAGAAGCTGTTCTCCCGCGGCAGCTCGCTCAGCGCCAGGCCGTGGGCGGCCTTGAACCACTGGCGCGTCGCGTCGACCAGCGAGACCGAGCCGATCGGGCAATCGCAGGCCTGCGCGACGGCGACCGCCAGCGCGTCGTAGTCTTCTTCCGGTCCGGTGTCGAGCAGGCCGAGTTCCAGCAATGCCGACAGGCGCTGCGATTCATTGGCGGGAAGCGGGGCGGCTGACATGGGCGGCGCGTGGGACGCCGGCCGATTGTGGCGCAGCCCCTCGTGTCAGCGCTCGCTCGCCAGCGGCGGGATCCCGAACAATCGCACGCCGTTCTCCCAGGCGATGCGCCGCGCGGCCGGCTCGGGCAGGTCGGCCAGCCAGCGCCGCGCGTCGCTCATCAGGCCTTCGTAGCCGGCCCAGCGCGAGTTGACCCAGGTGTCCGATCCGACCAGGAAGCGCTCGGAATGGGCCGTGAGCAGCGCCTTCCATTCGGCGCTCAGGCCACCGCCCGACTCCGTCAGGCCCGGCCGGTACGACAGCTCGCCCATCAGCTTCGGATACTTCGCCAGCAGCGCGCGCACACGCTCGGCCGGCGCGCCGCCGATGCCGGTGTGCGCCCAGATCAGGCGCACGTTCGGTGCGTGGGCCATCAGCAGGTCGATGGCGCTGTCGTCGACATGGGCGAGCACCGCCAGGTCCTTCTCCTGCGCGAGCTTCATCAGCTTGCGCGCCACCGGGCCGTTGGCGTTCGCGCTGTCGTAGAGGTGGAACTCGCCGATGCCGCGGTACGGCCCGGCCGCGGTGCCGGCGGCCAGTTCGCGCTGCACCATCTCGTAGATCGTCTCGTCCTGGAACCAGCCGGTGTAGTCGGCGCGGTTGCGGTACAGGCGGATGAAGGGCACCACCGTCACGCCGGCGGCCTGTGTCTTCTCGCGCGCGCTGGCCAGCGACTTGGTGCCGTCGTTGGGCCGGCTGTTGGCGACGATGGCGCGCACGCCGCTGCGCTGCATGCGGCCCAGCGCATCGTCGACCGGATGCGCCGACATCCACGCCTCCTCGTTGTAGTGCAGGTGGGCGTCGAAGATCGGGCCGGTGTAGCTTTGCGCCGTGGCCGCGCCGGCGGCAAGCAGCGCAACCAGGCCGAGCAGGATGCGGCGCATCGCGCTCAGCCCCGGGCGAGGCGGCGCTGCACGAAGTCCAGCCGGTCCTGGCCCCAGAAGATCTCGCCGTCGATCACGTAGCTCGGCGCGCCGAACACGCCGGCGTCGATGGCGCGCTGCGTGTCCTGCTCGTAGCGCACGTGCACCGCCTGGCTCATCGAGTCGTCCAGCCGGCGCGCCGGCAGGCTTTCTTCCTCGAGCATCTTCGCCAGGTCGCGCGCGTCGGCGATGTTGCGCTCGTCGACCCACACGCCACGCAGGATGCGCCCGGCGATGCGCATCGCCGCGTCGCTGCCGTCGTGCATGTCCACCGCAATGATCAGCTTGGCGGCATCGTCGGCGTTCACCGGGAAGTACTTCGGCTGCAGCACGATCGGCTGGCCGAGGAAATCGCTGAAGCGCTTCAGTTCGGTCAGGCGGTAGGCCTGGCGCTGCGGTGCGCGCTTGGACAGCGGCAGCCCGCCGGAGACCGGGAACACCTTGCCGCCCAGGTCCACCGGCAGCACCTTGATCGTCGCTCCGGCCGCCTTGGCGATCTCGGCGAAGCGCTGGTGGCCGAGGTAGGTCCAGGGCGAGTTGGGCGCGAAATAGTAGTCGACGTTCAGGGCCACGGGTGTCTCCTCGCGTTGTTCGGGCGCAGTCTAGCCACCCGGCGGAAGACCCTGCGCGGCACTCGGCCGCCGCTCGATCGAAGATCAGCCGGCGAGCAGCGGCGCCAGGTAGCGCCCGGTGTGGCTGGCCGGGTTCGTGGCCACGTCTTCCGGCGTGCCCTGGGCGATCACCAGGCCACCGCCGGCGCCGCCCTCGGGGCCCATGTCGATGATCCAGTCGGCCGTCTTGATGACGTCGAGGTTGTGCTCGATCACCACGATCGTGTTGCCGGCGTCGCGCAGCTGGTGCAGCACCTTGAGCAGCAGGTCGATGTCGGCGAAGTGCAGCCCGGTGGTCGGCTCGTCGAGGATGTACAGCGTGCGGCCGGTGTCGCGCTTGGAGAGCTCCAGTGCCAGCTTGACGCGCTGCGCCTCGCCGCCAGACAGCGTGGTCGCGCTCTGGCCGAGGCGGATGTAGCCCAGGCCCACGTCGAGCAGCGTCTGCAGCTTGCGCGCGATGTTCGGCACGGCGTTGAAGTAGCCGTGCGCGTCTTCCACGGTGAGGTTGAGCACCTCGGTGATGTTCTTGCCCTTGTAGAGCACCTCCAGCGTCTCGCGGTTGTAGCGCCGGCCGTGGCAGACGTCGCAGGGCACGTAGACGTCGGGCAGGAAGTGCATCTCCACCTTCAGCACGCCGTCGCCCTGGCAGGCCTCGCAGCGCCCGCCAGCCACGTTGAAGCTGAAGCGCCCGGGCCCGTAGCCGCGCTCGCGTGCCGCCGGCACCTCGGCGAACAACTCGCGGATCGGCGTGAACAGGCCGGTGTAGGTGGCCGGGTTCGAGCGCGGCGTGCGGCCGATCGGGCTCTGGTCGACGTTGATCACCTTGTCGAACGCGTCCAGCCCCTCGATCGAATCGTGCGGCTCGGCCTCGGTGTGCGAGTTGTAGAGCTTGCGCGCCACCGCGGCATACAGCGTGTCGTTGACCAGCGTGCTCTTGCCCGAGCCCGACACGCCGGTCACGCAGGTGAACAGGCCGACCGGGATGTCGACGTCGACACGCTTGAGGTTGTTGCCGCGCGCGCCGGTGATCTTCAGACGCTGCGGGTCGGTGCTGTCGGCCAGCGTACGGCGCTTCGCCGGCACGGCGATCTTCAGCACGCGGCCGAGGTAGCGGCCGGTCAGCGATTCCGGGTTGGCCGCCACCTCGTCGGCGGTGCCCTGCGCGATGATGCGCCCGCCGTGCACGCCGGCGCCGGGGCCGAGGTCGATCACGTGATCGGCGGCGCGGATCGCGTCTTCGTCGTGCTCGACGACGAGCACGCTGTTGCCGAGGTCGCGCAGGTGGCGCAGCGTGCCGATGAGGCGCTCGTTGTCGCGCTGGTGCAGCCCGATGCTCGGCTCGTCGAGCACGTACATCACGCCGGTCAGGCCCGAGCCGATCTGCGACGCCAGCCGGATGCGCTGCGCCTCGCCGCCCGACAGGCTGTCGGCGCTGCGGTCCAGGCTGAGGTAGTTCAGGCCGACGTCGTTGAGGAACTTCAGCCGCGAGCGGATCTCGCGCACCACCTTGTCGGCGATCTCGGCCTTGCTGCCGGCCAGCGTGAGCGACTCGAAGTAGGCCAGGCACTCGCGCAGCGTGAAGTGCTCGACGCGGTAGATCGGCTCGCGCGGCGTGTCCTTGCTATCGTCGCCGTTGACGAGGAACACGTTGCGCGCCTCGCGCCGCAGCCGCGTGCCCTGGCAGTCGGGGCAGGGCTTGGCGCTCTGGTAGCGCACCAGGTCCTCGCGCACGGCCGCCGAGTCGGTCTCGCGAAAGCGCCGCTCGAAGTTCGGCAGGATGCCTTCGAAGGGGTGCCAGCGCTTGACCACGCGCTGCTTGCCCTTCGCGCCCTCGGCCTGGTAGACGAACTCCACCTCTTCGCTGCCCGAGCCGTGCAGCAGCACCTGCCGGGCCTTCTTCGGCAGCTCCTCGAAGGGCAGGTCGATGTCGAAGTCGTAGTGCCGCGCCACGCTCTCGAGCAGCGAGAAGGTGTAGGCGTTGCGCCGGTCCCAGCCCTTCACCGCGCCGCTGGCCAGGCTCAGCGACGGGAAGGCGACGACCCGCTCGGCGTCGAACACCGTCACCTGGCCGAGGCCGTCGCAGCTCGGGCAGGCGCCCACCGGCGAGTTGAACGAGAACAGCCGCGGCTCCAGCTCGGGCAGCGAGTAGCTGCAGACGGGGCACGCGAACTTGCTGGAGAACAGGTGTTCGTTGCCGCTGTCCATCTCCAGCGCGATGGCGCGGCCTTCGGCGATGCGCAGCGCGGCCTCGAAGCTCTCGGCGAGGCGCTGCTGCAGGCCCGAGGGCTGGATCTTCACGCGGTCGATGACGACGTCGATGTCGTGCTTCTCGGCCTTCTTCAGCTTGGGCACATCGGCCGCCTCGTAGGCGGCGCCGTCGACACGGAAGCGCACGTAGCCCTGCGCCTGCATGTCGGCGAACAGCTCGACGAATTCACCCTTGCGGTCGCGCACCACCGGCGCCAGCACCATCAGCTTGGTGCCCTCGGGCAGCGCCAGCGCGGCATCGACCATCTGGCTGACGCTCTGCGCGCGCAGCGGCAGGTCGTGGTCGGGGCAGAAGGGCGTGCCGGCGCGTGCATAGAGCAGGCGCAGGTAATCGTGGATCTCGGTCACCGTGCCGACGGTGGAGCGCGGGTTGTGCGAGGTCGCCTTCTGCTCGATGCTGATCGCCGGCGACAGGCCCTCGATGACGTCGACGTCGGGCTTGTCCATCAGCTGCAGGAACTGCCGCGCGTAGGCCGACAGGCTCTCGACGTAGCGGCGCTGGCCCTCGGCATACAGCGTGTCGAACGCGAGGCTGGACTTGCCCGAGCCCGACAGCCCCGTGATCACCACCAGCTGGTGGCGCGGGATGTCGAGGTCGATGTTCTTCAGGTTGTGCGTGCGCGCCCCACGCACGCGAATCGCGGGCGTCTCGACGGCCGGCACCCGGATCATGGGCGATTCCGCGCGGAGGGGCGGACTGGCGGGCGCGGGAGGGGTCGGCATCGGGTCGCGGGGGCGCAAACCGCCCATGATAACGACGCGGACCTCCTTGCCCTCAGGGGCCCAGCGCGTCGAGCGAGGAGAGCAGCGCCGCGGCCTGCCCGCGCGAGAGCTCGGCGGACTCGGTCTTGCCGCCGCGCGTGAGGCGCATGCCGGTGGGGCCCAGGCGCAGTACCGCACGCACGACCCCGTCGCGCGTGAAGCGCAGTGTCGTGGTCGATTGATCGGCGCCCACGGCGCCGGCCTGCCACACGGTGCGCGCACTGCGGTCGGTCTGGGCGATCCAGGCTTCGGTGGCGTCGTCCATCGGGCGTTCGGCGCCGTCGTCGCGCGTCCAGGTCCAGACCGCCGGCTTGCGGCGGATCTCGAAGCGTAGATTGCTGAATCCAGGCGTCTCTAGCGCGGTGGAGGCCGCCGCGGCGCGGCCGGCCAGGGCACTCGGTGCAGCGGCTTCGGCCTGCTGCGGCGCCACGGCGCCGGCGGGCGCGGCCGACTTGGCGGCAGCCAGGTCGCGGCGTTCGGCGGATTCGCGCGCACGTGTGGCCATGTCGGCCGTGGCGGCGTTCTGCGCCGCGGGCGCGGCCGGCATCGCCGCGGGGGCCGGTGCCGGCGGTGCGGCTGCCACCACCACGGGTGCCTCGGCCTTGGGCGGTGCTGCGGCCGGTGCGGCGGGGGCCGGCGTCGGTGCGGCAGCGGTCTTGCGCGCCGGCGGTTCGGCAGCGGCCGTGGCTGCCGCGCGGGCCGAGGCATCGGCGGCCTGGCGCGCGGCTTCGGGCAGCGCGGCGGTGGCCACCGGCGGCGCAGCGGGCTCGGCCGCACGCTCCGACGCGGTCGACGGTGCCGCGGCGACCGGCGCTTCCTGCGGCGGCTGCATCTCCTCGGGGCTGCGGCCCCACCACATCACGCCGACCAGGGTGGCCACCATCACGCCGGCGAATCCGGCCGCGACTGGCGGCCGCGCGAGCCAGGCCCACAGCGCGGCCAGGCCCTCGGCCCAGCCGCCGGACGCGGGCAGCGGCGCCGGCGTCGCATGCACCGGCCGCTCGACGCGCGGTGCCACCGCAGCGCGGCCCATGCGCAGGATGCTTTCGTCGACCTTGTGCGAGGGCGCCGCGTCGGCGTCGGGCGCATGGCGCAGCGCCTGGCGCAACCAGTCGTCGCGCGGCACCTTGTCGTCTTCCGGCGTACTCATGTCTGCACCCTCAGGCCTGCGACCTGTCCCGCCAGGCGGGAGCATGAACACCTGGGGCGGCCCGGCGTGCTCATCTCGACTCCGGCGCGAGGTAGGCGCCCATGCAGGTGCGCAGCTTGCTCATCGCATAACGCAGGCGCGTCTTCGCCGTCTCGAAGCCGACCTCCAGCGCGCGCGCCACGTCGTCGAGCGAGAGCCCGTCGTCGTGGTGCAGCAGGAAGGCGCTGCGCTGGGCCAGCGGCAGTTCGTCCAGGCAGCTCAGCAGCCGCTCGCCGGCGCGGCGCCAGAACGCGAGTTCGTCGCCCTGCAGCGTGGCCGCAGCCGGTGCCGGCCAGTGCTGCCAGGCGGCCGTGTCGGGCTGCCAGGGTTCGCCGTCCTCGCCCTCGAAAGCATCGATCGCGACCTCGCGGCCGCTCTTGCGCAGCAGGTCGATGGCGCGGTGGTGCGCGAGCGTGAACAGCCAGGTGCGAAAGCTCGCGCCCTGCGGCTGCCAGCGCGCCCGTGCCTGCACGACGCGCAGCCAGGTGTCCTGGAACACCTCGTCGGCCTGCGCCGCGTGGGCGGTGCCGAGCAGGCGGCGCACGAAACGGTAGAGCGCCTGCCGGTGGCGCTCGTACAGCTGCTCGAAGGCCGCCGCCTCGCCCTGGGCGTAGGCGGCCATCAGCGTGTCGTCGTCGGGGGAGCTCATCGCGGGTGGGAGTCTGCCTGATCCGCAGCTGATACGGCCGGCGGGCGCGATCAGGGTGATCTCAAGTTGTTTTCGCGCCGGTTCACCCCGTCGTGCGGGCTGCCGCGTATCACCCAGCGCCCCATCACCCAACCACCCCACCAGGAGAACACCGATGAGACTCCCCCGCCTTCCGCTGCGTGTGGCCGCCGTGCCGGCCGTCGCCGCACTTGCGCTGCTGGCCGCCTGCGCGGCCGTGATCGACGCGCCTCTCGCGCATGCCGCGGCGCCCGACGCCTGGCCGCCGGCCTGGCAGGACCCGCCGGCTTCGCTGCAGACCTACGGCACGCCGCGCTTCGATGCACCGCAGGCCAGCCACTGCCACCGCCTGCCATCCACGCGCGAGGTGCCCGGTGGCGGACAGTACGGCAACAGCGGCCGTGGCGACAGGACGCGCGAGCTGCGCAGCGACGAACCGGCCCGGGCCGCCCTCGAGGATCGCGCCTCGCGCCGCGCCGAGGTTGCCAAGAGCGCGGCACCTTCGGCCATGCCCGCGGCACCGGCCGGGGCGGTGGCCGCAGCGCCTGCACCGGCCGATGCGGCCGAGCGCGAATCCGACCTGGCCGCGCCCGCGTCGATCGCGCCGCGCCAACGCCCGCGCCACGAGACCGTGACCGCAGGTCTGGTCGACGACAACGCCGACTTCGGCGAGTACCTCGCCTACCGCCAGCGCAACGCCGGCCTGCCGGTGCGCGACCGCGATGTCGGCGAGCGCTACCTGCTCGAGGTGACCGATGCCGCCGGCCGCCCGGTGCACGACGCCGAGGTGGCGGTGCAGCGCGCCGGCCGCGCCGAGCCGGTGATGTGGGCCCGCACCGACACCGCCGGCCGGGCCTGGCTGCACCCGCGTGCCTTCCTCGCACCGAACGTGTCGGACCGCACGCTCGGCGTGGCGGTGCGCAAGGGCTCGGCCTGGTCGCGCGCCACCCTGGTTCGCGGCGAGCGCGCGGCGCTGCAGGTGCGGCTCGGTGCCGCGCCGATGGCGCAGCGCCCGCGCCTGGACCTGGTGTTCCTGGTCGACGCCACCGGCTCGATGGGCGACGAGATCGCCAAGCTGAAGAGCTCGATGCGTGCGATGTCGCAGCAGATCTCGCAACTGCCCGGCCAGCCCGACATCTGCTACGGCCTGGTCGCCTACCGCGACCGCGGCGACGCCTTCCTGACCCGCACGCACGACTTCACCGACGAGCTCGGCGCCTTCCAGAACGTGCTGGCGCGCGTGCAGGCCGGCGGCGGCGGCGACACGCCCGAGGCGTTGAACGAGGCGCTGCACGAAACGGTGCACGGCCTGAGCTGGCGTGCCGACGCGGCACGTCTGGTGGTGCTGGTGGCCGACGCGCCGCCGCACCTGGACTACGGCGGGCCGCAGTACGACCTCGACATGCAGGCGGCGCTGGCCAAGGGCATCAAGCTGTTCGCCGTGGGAGCCAGCGGGCTGGACCCGGTGGGCGAGTACATCTACCGGCAGATGGCGCAGTACACCGCGGGCCGCTTCGTCTTCCTCACTTACAAGGACGCCGCCGACCCCGGCAGCGGCCCGGGTACGCAGACCGTGCACGACGTGCAGAACTACTCCGTGCAGACGCTGGACCGGCTGGTGGTGAAGCTGGTCGGTGACGAACTGGCACGACTGCCGCGCGGCTGATGCGTAACATCGCGGCATGAAGCGCTTCGCCGCCATCCTGGGCCTGTTCGCCGCACTGTCGCTCGGCGGCTGCGGCGGCGGCCTGTACATCGGCTGGGGCGACTACGGCGACACCATCGCGCCCTCGGTGAGCATCGCCGCCGGGCAGACCAGCGTGGCTGCCGGCGGCGTGCTGCGTGTGGCGGCGGCAGCATCGGACGAGAGTGGCATCGACAGCGTCGCCTTCTACCGTCTCGACGGCGATGTCGCCACGCGGCTGGGCAGCGACGGCGGCGAGCCCTACCAGTGGGACGTCGCGGTGCCGGCCGATGGCCGCACGACGGTATCGGTGTTCGCGCGTGCCCGCGATGCCTGGGGCAACGAGGCCGACAGCGCGCTGCTGACGGTACCGGTCACGCCCTGAGCGCCGCCCCGCGGCGGATATCGCACTGCGGCGGTGCGACTTTGACCAGCCGCTAGCATCGCACCATGCCTTTCGCCCGCCCCTGTCTCCGACAAGCCGCTCCCCGACGAGCGGCGCGGATGTGCCGTGCCTGGCGCCAGCCGGCCGCACATCCCTGAGCCCGGCGATCCTCTCACCTGCCCCTTCTTTTCGCGCCCCTTCCCGATCGCCGGGCCCCTCGCTCCGGCGCAGTCTCGAAAGGACGCCCCATGACTCCCTCCAGCCTCGAGCGCACGCTCACCGAACTCGACCATATCCGCCTCGTGAACCTGCTGCAGCGCCAGGATGCTGCGGCCCGGCTGCCAACGGGCCCGGGCCCGATCGGCGAGCTGCTCGACGCTGCCCAGGTGGTGCCCTCGCGCGCGGTCGCACCCGATGTCGTGACCATGTACTCGCAGCTGCTGCTGCGCGACCCGAAGACCGATGCACGCAGCCAGCTGACGCTGTGCTACCCGGCCGATGCCGAGCCGGCGCAGGGCTTCGTCTCGGTGCTGTCGCCGGTCGGCCGCGCGCTGCTGGGCCTGCGCGTCGGCGAGACGGCGCGCTGGACGACGCCCGACGGTCGCAGCCACGCCGCCGAGATCGTCGCGCTGCTGTTCCAGCCCGAGGCCAGCGGCGACTACACGCTCTGAGCCGCGCGGACTACGCCGCCTCGCCGAGCACGCGCAGGATCTCGCGGCCGTAGGCCTCGAGCTTCTTCGCGCCGACGCCGCTGATGCCGCCGAGCTCGTCGAGCGAGCCGGGCTGATCGCGCGCCATCTCGGCCAGCGTGGCGTCGTGGAACACCACGTAGGCCG
>ENA-UOWO01003403-UOWO01003403.1-activated-sludge-metagenome-genome-assembly--contig:-NODE-3403-length-18474-cov-12.861556_pt1 | contig 18474 bp, 10 predicted proteins | sample MGYA00238148_ERZ761564 | MGnify/ENA primary metagenome ERZ761564 (study PRJEB28885, sample SAMN05720194) | activated sludge metagenome | isolation source: Anaerobic digester | place: USA...
TCAAAGTCGCGTTCTTCGGAGCGCGGTTTTCCTTTGAGCCTGCATATTTCACACGAAAGCGTGGAATATGCAGGCTAGGCATGGGAGGGACGCCGGGGCCGGCATCCCTCCCAACTGATACTGAGACGCCAACCCCGAATGGCGCTGCTTTAAGTTTGTCGCGACAGTGGCACGGCCATCTTGGCCGTGAGGCTGGCCATGGGCAGGATGCCCATGCCACGGTCCCTTAACTTAGCGCCATTCACGCCAGTCCCCTCAATCCAGCTCCTCCCGGAACGCTTCGACGCACGCCTCGATCTCCCGCTTGCGCGACTCGGTCAGCGTCTCCATCTCCTGCGCCAGCGCGAGTTCCGACGCGCACAGCCCGAGGTATTTCAACGCGTACTTTTGTCCGGTCCACACGGTTTCCAGATTCGGGCCGTACACACCATGGAAAAGCCGGATGAACCGGTTCTGCAACCGGACCGCCTCCGCCACATCACCTTTGTCGATGGCTCGCGCGATGCCCACCATGATCTTCGAACCCAATGCGCCCATGCCACAGAGCATGCCGTCGCAACCCACGACCAGCGCCTCGTCCACCGCCCACTCCTGACCCTCCAACAACGCGGCCTTCAACCCCTTTTCTTGTCTCATCAGGAGCAGCTCGCGCCGCAGCCACATGTTGCTGGCCGAGTTCTTGATCCCTTTCAGATTCGGGTGTGCCATGATCGCATCGAACTGCGACAGCGACAGGTTGACCCCGTTGTTCGGCGGACAGTGGTAGTAATAGACGGGTCGGTCGGCGGCATCCAGCACGGTGCGGATCGTCCGCACGGGATCGGCCACGCCCGATGCGGGTGGCAGCATGAGCACATAGCTGTCAAACGCGTGTGCCGAGGCGCGCCGCAGGTTCTCCAGCGCGCGCGCCGTGCTTGCTGCCGTGATGCCCACAAGCAACTCGGCGCGTCCCGCAATAGCCCTGGCGCTCTCCGCGATCAGCCGACCGCGAAACTCGTCGGCGAACTGGCTCCATTCGCCCATCGTTCCCAAAATGAAAACCCCATCGATGCCGTGGCGGATGTTGCGCTCGAAAATCCTGTTGAGCCCCCAGACATCAAGGTCCCCATCCTCCGTCAGGGGCGTCACCGAGGCCGAGTACACTTTCTTTCGCATGTTTGACCCTTAGTCGTTGAAGTAGCCGTGGAGATTGATGTCGGGCATGTCGCAGATGATCGCCCCGAGCGCCGACGTGCACCGGACGCGAAAATGTTGTGCCTGAACCGATCTATTCTGAACACCGATTCTCTGCTGCAGACCGACGGGCGTGGTCTCGCCCTGTTCCCAGATCTTTCGCCACGCGTTCCCCTCTTGCGCTTCAACCGTGAATGCGTACGGGGGGCGCGCCGTGAACCGCTCGACGCCCAACTGGGCCAGCGTGTCGCATGCCACCGCTTCCGGTGTGGTCAGCGTGACGGTACGGTCGGCGCCGCCCCGGATGCGGATGCCCTTGCCGCGCGCATGACTGTAAACCTCGGCGTGCCCCGCCTCCGCGCTCCAAACGCCCAGCCGCGTTTCCATCCGCTCAAACGGACCAGGGGCCGCATTCTCGAAAAGACTGGGCGCCTCCTGCCTGTCAGCGGATGGGGCCGTGGGACTCTCCGCGTAGAGCCACGGCAGCGGCACGCGCGTGATCCGCGAGTGGGCGAGCCCAGACATCGCGCAGTAGCCCAGCAGCACCGCATCTTCCATGGGAAGAACCGCGATGTAGCAGTACCATCCCTGCGGATTGCCCTCCAGAACCTTGGTGTCTTGCCACGTTCTTCCATCATCTTTCGAAATTGCCGTGCTCAGGGGCACGCGCCGCTTGCTCAGACTCGCGGGAATGTCGGCGTGATCGTTCCAGACCAAGAGCAGGTCACCGGTCGATGGCAGGCGCTTGATGGAGGCCGGAGAGACCGGAGACCGGATGTCCGAAGCGACAGGCGCCGTCCACGTGTCCCCCCCGTCCGATGAATACGCGAGATACTGGCACCCGCCGCTGGCGCGGATGAACATCATGACTCGCCCATCTTTCAGTTCGACCACGCCCGGTTCCTGCGTGGTGATGCGTTTGCCATCCTTGTCGTACCCCTTCTGGGCGGTCTTGCTCCGCCGCCATGTCTTGCCGCCGTCGTCCGACAGATAGCACATCACGGTCCCCTGCCAGTCCATCTTCGTGGAACCTGTCACCGTGTGCATGCACACCGGCGCCACCAGACGGCCATTCTTGAGCTGGATAACGCGGTCGTTGTTCAAGACGTAGTACCCGACCTCATCCGTGATGCATTCCACCGGCGCGCCCCATGTCGCACCCTCGTCGCGCGAGATGCGCATCATCGGCCGACAATCCTGCTGGCTGTTCTTCCGCAAATAGAACAGCGCGATCTCCCCGCCCCGAAGGCGGAGAAGGCTCACGGACATGACGTTCATGCCGCCCTCGTTCTTCACAATGACGCTATCTTCCTTCGTCCACGTCCTGCCACCGTCGGATGAATATCGTCCGGCCAGATGGGCCGGAGCGTGGTCCGCCCCGCTGGTCCCCGTGTAGTGCGAATAGACAAACAGGATGCGCCCATCCTTGAGCGCGACAAACGAGCCCTCGCTGTTGCGCGGATTGCCCTCGGCGGGAGGCAGCTCAAGCGCGCGGACGGGGACATCCTTCGCAAACGCAGCCCACGGGCAGCACGCCGCCAGGATCGCAAGCGAACATCGGGCGAGCAGCCCCAGTCCAGCATGACCCTTGCCCGCCGTATGTGTGCCTCTTTTCATTTCTCCGGCCCTTTCTCCCGTGTTCTGGTGATGGCGGCGTTGCGTCTGCATGGGCGCATCGGCTTCAAGCTAGTTATCTTCGCCAATCGCCGAGAATCCGCTAATCCCAAAACGACCAGAACCGATATTTTTCTGATAGGCCACGGCCAAAACCAGTTGCCGCCGGGGCGCGCAGGAACGAGATTACCGTAGGTTATGATGAATTCGCGTCCTCGTTGGCACCTTGGCCCCGCGATATTGGCGACTTTGATCGCCGCAGCCGTCGCGACTCCACCCGACACAAACATATGCCCGGTCCACGGAGTGAAGATGGAGGCCATGGCACTGCGAGTGGCGTACGGGATGCCCCCCCGGCGCGAGTTCGAAGAGATGCGGGTTGCGAAGGACAAATTCCCGTTCGGGCGCGATTATGTGCTGGGGGGCTGCGTCCTGAAACCCACCAAGACCGTGGCGGGCTTCCTGTGCCCAAGGTGCGTCGAGGCGCGCAAGGCGTGGCTCGCAGACCACCCGGAACGTTGACCGCCGAGCCGCCCTCGGACTGGTGTTCTCGGCCGATTTACACCAAGCTCGATGCATGAAGCATGGGTTCTTCGCAATGCTGTGTGGCGTTTTGATCGCGTCCGGAACGACCCCCCTATCGGCGCAGGAATCGGCGGAGACGCCGGAGCAGCGCGCCGCACGTATGTCGTGGTGGCACGAGGCGCGGTTCGGCATGTTCATCCACTGGGGCGTGTACGCGGTGCCGGCCGGGAAATACGGCGACAAGGACACCCACGGCGAATGGATCATGTGTACGGGCAAAATCCCGGTCGCCGAATACCGCCAGTACGCAATGCGGTTCAATCCGGTGAAGTACGACCCCGACGCATGGGTCCGCCTGGCAAAGGAATCGGGCCAACGATACATGGTCATAACTTCAAAACACCACGACGGTTTCGCGCTCTTCGATTCGAAAGTCACGAAATGGGACATGGTGGATGCCACGCCCTATGGCAAAGATCTGCTCAAGCCGCTGGCGGATGCGTGCCGCAAGCACGGCATCAGGCTCGGATTCTATTATTCGCAGGCACAGGACTGGAACCACCCCGGCGGCGCCGCATCCAGGGGCCACTGGGACCCGGCGCAGGACGGAAGCATGGATGATTATATCCGGGACATCGCCGTCCCGCAGGTCAGAGAAATACTCTCGAACTACGGCCCCCTGGCGGTGCTGTGGTGGGACACGCCCAAGGACATGACGCCAGAGCGCGCCGCGCCGCTCAACGCCCTGTTGAAGCTCCAGCCCGGAATCATTTCCAACAACCGCCTCGGCGGCGGCTTCCGGGGCGACTTCGACACCCCAGAGCAGCACATCCCCGCCCGCGGCCCGAAAGATCGCGACTGGGAAACCTGCATGACGCTCAACGGCCACTGGGGCTACTGCGCCGCCGACCAGAACTGGAAGAGCACCGAGGACCTCGTCCGCAAGCTCGTGGACATCGCCAGCAAGAACGGCAATTTCCTGCTCAACGTCGGACCAACGGCCGAGGGCCTCATCCCCGAACCCAGCGTCGATCGACTGCGCGGCGTGGGCGCGTGGCTGAAGGCGAACGGCGAAAGCATCTACGGGACCGATCGCGAACCCCGCATGCCGCTGCCCTGGGGACGTATCACGAGCAAGGGCGAGCGCATATTTGTGCACGTGTTTGACTGGCCCTCGGACGGCAGGCTCGCCGTGGATGTGATCGAGAACCCTGTGAAAGGCGCGAGACTGTTGGCGGGAACACAGGCCGCGGTGCCCTTCAAGCAGGCGGGAGGGGTTGTTGAACTGGGTCTGGCCCCGGCGGCGCCCGACCCGATCGACACGGTCATCGAATTGTCCGTCGAAGGGCCAGCGCGCATCCTTCCGTTCGCCATCCGGGCCAACGCGGGGGGCTCGCTCTCGCTGCGCGCGAGCGAGGCCGAGGTGCACGGCAAGAAGGCCGCCTATGAGCACGGCAACGGCAAAGACAACATCGGTTCCTGGATCGAGCCGACAGACTGGGTGAGCTGGGACGTCATCGTCGCCAAGCCGGGCCCGCATCGTGTCGAGGTGGAATACGCCGCGCCGGGCGGAGTGGCCGGCAGCCGGTTTACCGTCGGCATGGGCAAGGCCGAAGTGGCCGCCGTTGTGCAGCCCACCGGTTCGTGGACCGGCTTCCAGACTTTTGCTATCGGCAGCATCCCGGTCGCCGAGGCCGGCCGGGCGCAGGTGGCGGTCAAGGTGCAATCCATGCCCAAGAGCGCGGTGATGAACCTCAAGTCCGTGCGGCTGACGCCGACGCCTTAGCCTCTCAACTCTCTCCCGCCACCGCGGCCCCTCCCAAGGGCCATGGCCAACCAGACCGCGCCCAGGCACAGCAGGACGATCGTGGCCGGTTCCGGCACGGCGTAGCCAAAGGTCTGCCCGTTGATACTGGTGAGCCACATCTGATTCCCGTCGATCGCGGCACCGAAAATCCGATCGATGCCCGCGGGATCCCACACGCTGACGGGAATGGTCGACGCCAGCGCCGTGTCACCCGTCAGGTTGTAGACGTACATCTGCCCGGCCGGGACACCGCTGGCACCGCCCGTGTAGGAATCAAACACGACCAACTGGTTGCCTTCGCGGATGGACTGATACTGGCGGCCGTTGAACGTGATCGTGCCCATGTCCGTCGTGGCGCCGGTGGCCGCATCGATCGCGTAAATGTGCGCGGTGTTGTTCGTCGCGTTCTCCGCCGGCCCCCCGCCATCGGCGGCATACAGATAGCCGCTCGCGTCCCAGTCTATGCCGCGCACGCGCCCCACGATATTCGATGTGGACCAGAGCAGCGTCAATGCTCCCGTGGCGGGATCCACCGAGTAGGCGTGGACTTGGTCATTCGCGGCCGACGTTGAGCCGAAGATGTGTGTACCGTCCGTGGTGATCGTCTCCAGGGCCAGACCATTTCCCACCGCGCAATTCGTGAACGTCGACCAGGGTGTCGCCGTGTTGCCCACCTGGGTCCGATATACGCCACCACTGTCGCCGGTGAAGTAGACGTAATCCCCCACGCGGACCGCCGCCTTCGCGCTGGCCACCGGCGCTGTCGCAAGGGAGGACACCAACGTCCCGTTTGCCGCTTGTTCGTACGGGCCGTATCCTATGTGGCCACCCAGCACGTCGCCCGCGACGACATTGTCATTGAGATAGTAGGCGCTTCCGGCGTTGGTTCCCACCACGGTGGGCCCCCAAAGCAGGCTGGGCGAGACAAGGTCGGCCCGCATGCTGGGTGCTGCCCCCCAAGCCAACACCGCGATGAGCAAAGCAATTCCCCTTGCCATGGGCGGCGCGATTCTGGTGCCTCGTTTCCTCACAGTCCAACGGGCCGGGTTGGCCCCAGTCGTGCCACGGCACGGCCTCGTCTCCACTGAATCCAAATCATCATCGCGAACCGCAAGGATCAACTCAAGCCGTTTCGCGAAGGCACAGGGCACCTTTCTGCCGAAACCCCTCACGCCCCAAACACCCTGTGGATGAACTCGCGGCTTCGCCGGTGGTTCTCGATGGCGGTGCGGGTGACCTGAGTCTTGGCCTCGATGGCCAATTCGACGGTGAAGCGCCTCGGCAATTCATGTTCGGCGGCGTATTGGGCCACGGCGCCATAGTCGATGTCTCCCGTGTCGAGATCCTCCCACCAGATGCCGCCGCGGCTCTGGCGAATATGCCAGGTCACCACGCGGTTCCCGTATTGGCGCAGCGCATCGGGCGGCTGGATTGCGCCCCTCCACACCCAGTGCACATCGTAACAGAAACCGACGGTCGCCGGATCGCTGTTGCCGAAGTTGTAGTGAAACTCCCGCGCGTTGTTGGCCATCTCCGGCAGGTGATGATGGACGCCAAGCCTCAGGCCCTGCTCTTTCAACCCTTGCCCAAATTCCTTGAGCGCCGCGACCTGCGTCTTGAGCTCTTCGTCGGTCTTCTCGCGCCCGATGGGCGCGGCATTGCAGCTGATCACCTGAAAACCGCACTGCCCGCAGACCTTCGCCGCCGCCAGCAACTGGGCCACGACATCCTTCGCCTTGTCCGCCTCGTGCAGGCGCGGCCCGCAATAGAGACTCACCGGTTTAAGACCCTTCGATTTCATCTGTTCTGCCATTTCGCCGATGCTGTCCGGGCGAGTGAAGTCCATGTTCGGTTCCAGATAATCGTAGCCGCAGTCGCGCACCACCGACATCGTCTCCACGATATCGAAAGCCCTCTTCTCGCGCTTCGCGTACTGGGTCCAGCCGAAGGAATTCGAGCCGACCAGCGATTGACGTTTCGATGCGGGCTCTTCCGCCGCAGATGCAATCTCGCGCAGGAGTTCGGCCTGCGAAGCGAGCGCGCCCAGCACCGCGGCGGAACCGGCCCGCCGAACGAATTCCCGCCGCGTCGCATGCCCCACCGGAGAGAAAGATTCCAGACGAGGATTCATGCCGTCGCTCATATCTATCCACCCATAGCAACCTTTTTGCGCCGTCTCAACTTTCCAGAATCAGGCAGCGAATGTCCATCGGCTCATCGCAAAACCCGAAACTGCCCCGGCATCTCCTCACTGCTTCTGACAATTTGCCCGGATGAACTCCAGGATCGCCGCGCGGGCGGGATCACCCTCATTCTCGATCGCGCTGGCGATGCTGCCATGCGTCCGATCCTTGATCATCTGGGCCGCCACGCGCTTGTTTCCCGCGCCCCGCATAAGCGCCACGAAGAACGCGTTTTCCTCCGCACGCGCCGCCATGTCGCGGTCCGCGTACAGCACCAGAAAGGGCGCCGTGTTGGCGCGAACGAAGTGGACCGGCGCCGCCGCGTCCGCAGTGATGGCGAACTTCCCTTCCCCGCGCTCCTCGCGCACCGTGTAGTGCGTCATCGTCTGGCCACTCACCGGGATGAAACCGGCAATCTCGGAAGGCCTCAGGCCAACATCTCCGAGGTAATGTTCATCCATGCCAAGCATCAGCGCCAGATATCCGCCCGCCGAATGACCGCCGACGAAAATCTTCGCCGGATCGCCGCCATGTTCGGCCATGTGCTCCCGCGCCCAGGCTACCGCCGCGGCCGCATCCTGTACGTAGGCCGGAAACATCACCATCGGGCTCAGGCGATAGTTCGGCGCCACCACCGCGATTCCTTCCCTGGCCAGGCTCCTCGCGATCTTCGCCGTCTTGACCGTGTCGCTCGCGATCTGTCGGCCATCCTTGTCGCCATTCTTCAATCCCCCGCCGTGAAACCACACCAGCGCGGCAAAGCCTTTGCCATCCCTGGGCAGGTACACATCGAGTTTGCAGCGCTCCCTCTCATAATCCGTTAGCGCATCGCCCATCTTGTAGGCCACGTCGGTCTGCACACGAATGGCGTCCTGCGTGGGCGACTCTCCCCGCACGGCGGCGGCCGAGAGGACGAGGGCGACGAGAAGAAGGCGGCGGACCATTTGTTAAGGAGGATATTACGGGCGCACCGGGAAGCGGCGCAACCTTAAGCGTCCGGGCCGCCTATTCGGCGCATCGCGTGATGCGCGCGGCCAGATCGGTGGCGACGGGCCCCGGGCTGAGCACCAGCCGCCCGCCCTCGGCCCTGACGGTCTCACGACGAAGCGGCGCGCCCTTCCATGTCTCCCACCATTCCACGGCGTAGGCCCCATCCGCAAAACCATCGAGCGCGTAGGCCGCCGCGGGGAAGGGCCGAATCTCGTCCGCATGCCGCGCGTGGTTGACCCAGTCGCTATCGCCATTCTGAATCCACACCACCGCAGCGCTGGGCGCAGCCAGCGCGTAGCAGTTGACCTCCTGCCGCTCCTGGGTGCGGCAACCGGTGAAAACGTACCGCGGCACCGATATCCAGTCTTTGCCGAGATTCTCCACGCGGATGCGATGAAAGCCGGCCTTGACCGGCACCGGGATATCCTCGTCGTAGACAGACTCCCACAGCTTCCACCGCTCGACATATCGCCAGCTCTTGCCGCAGTTTTCGCCGCACTGCATCGGCCTCTCCAATGCGAGCCGGTCGTCGATGAAGATCTTGAGCAGCCCCGAGGCCGACACATTGTCCACGTGAACCACAAAAGTGCCGTCCTCGGGATAGGTCACTTCGAAGGTCGGCGGGTTCACCAGATCGGCGTGCGCGCCGCCATGCAGCTTGGAAAGCAGCTCGCCCGCATTGGACAGTTCGCCCGCCGATGAAATCGCAAAGACGCTTTCCGCCGGCCTTCGAAACTCGGACCGCGTGAGCGCCACCACGTCTCGCCGAGACGGCCTGGCGGACCGCACCACAGCCGCGGGAACCGTGACCGCCACCTGCCGCCATCGCGCGGTTCCGAACGGCAGCCCGCTCAGGAAACCGCGAATGGCCCGGAAGTGAAAATACAGATTCTTCGGCTCGATGTAGTTCTCGTGCCACCACGGCATGGGTATGCCGCAGCAGCCGCTCGCGATCGCCGCCCACGCCGCATTGTGGATCGCCCGACCCGTGGGGTCGGCATCGGCGCTGAAATTGTGGCTCCTGATCCCGAACTCGGCAAAAAGGTGCGGCTTCTCGAAACCGTTCCACTGCGTGAGGCAGTAGGCATGTGTCTCGAGCGCCACGTTGAGATCGTTGTTCGCATAACTGTGCGTCTGGACAACCGTCATCTGCGGGATCTGCCAGCACGCCTCGGGTCCGGTCTTCGACCACCAACTCGTGGATATCAGGTGGTCGTACGGATCCAGGGCCGCCAACACCGGAGCCATCTCGCGATGCCAGGCGATGATCGTCTCCTGCTTGGCATCCGCCCAACCTTCAAATTCGTTGCCGAATTCCCAGCAGAGCACGTGCGGGCTGAAGCCCCAGCGCGCGACGGTGTAGCGCAGGCGCTTCCGGTAGAATGCCTTCGCGGTCTCGTCCGTGAACCAATCGCCCGCCGCCTTGCACGGCCCCCCCTGCAGCACATTAAACGGATTCGACTTCCAGCCTTCCTGACGGAAATCCTGGTGGGTGTCCATGCAGAGCTGGTAGCACATGCCGAGGCGGCCCGCGTCCTCGAGCAACATGTCGAGTTTCGCCGCCTGCGCCTGGCGATACCAGCCGAGTCTGGGCTCCCACTCGATGCCGAGCCCGCTCTTGGACATCCACCAGCGGTTCCAGTTCTCACCGTTCGCCGCCATCTTTTCCAATATGTCCTTAACCGACATGCCGTTGCTCCCGTGGAAGATCGGCAGGTTGTGGCCGACGGGCACGAAACCCTCGCCCGTCTCGTGCGCGAGGTATCGCGCGTCCACCCCGCTCACGCGCACGAATCCCTTGGAGTGTCCGGCGGCGGTGACGGTGATCGCGTGCGGGATCTCAAAGGTCGCCCGGCCGTTCCGGTCGCGCGCGGCGAGGGTCACGCGCATCGGACCCGCCTCGGTTGCGGCGAGCCGCACCTTCCACTCGCCCTCGCCAGCCGACAGCATCAGGTCCTCGGTGCCTTCCTGTTCGTGTCGATGCGGCACCATGAAAAAGCCCGGCATGGCATAGGTCTTGCCCGACGCCGTGGCAACGGAGGCATCGAGCGCGATGTCATCGGGATCATAGGGGTTGTCCCATGTCCCGGTCAGCGCCACATCGATCTCGCACTTGCCATACAATGGAACCTCCTGCGGCGCCCGGGCCGCGAGCCCGAGCGCCGCGCGGCCGGTCACGACGGGTCGCAGGATCTTTGGCATCGTCGCAAAACCAAAAGCCATGGTCACCTCGGGCTTGTCGCCAACCGCAAAGTCGCGCGGCCCAGGGGGTCTCACTTCCATGCCGTGCCCCGCCGCGCTGACGCGCGACCGAAGGTGGCAGATCCCCTCGCCGCTGAAAAAGATCGACGGCCCCCCTTCCGTGCCCAGGAAAACCTGTTTGAATGCGCCTTCGACCGCCTTGCCGACCGGGGCGTCACAGGTCGGGAACAAATACACGGTCCGCGCATCGTTCGTGGCGACCTTCGTCAACATCGACGCCCAGACGCCGTCGGTCAGCTTGAGTTCGCCAGTCTTTTGCAACTCCAGGCGCGCCACGACGCGTGTGCCCGAGGGGGCCAGGGTCAGCGAATAGCGCAATGGCGCGGCTCCATCCCGCGCGCCCCACAGGCCCCCGAGGCGCAATGCCCCGTCGGGCTGCACTGCGGCCTCTTCCACTTTGCCGCCCGCCAAGGTCTCATAGACATACGCATCGTGCCATAGGAAGAAACCGACCTCGAGAGGTGCTTGACCCGTGGCACGCAACGAAAGCCGCCCCCTGTCGTCGCACGTGACCAGACCCTGTTCGAGTGACAGAGAAAAGCCCTTTCCCTGTCTCTCCCAACATCCCGCCGCTGCACCGCAACGCGCCACGAGAATGCTCACCAAGACAGTCCCAACTGCACCGATCCTCATGTAACCTCATCCCCTTCTACGGATAGCGATCCCCCTCCGATGGGCCTCGCGCAAACCCCGCCCCACCGGCCGGCCGGTAACCAGAAACCCGCATCTCTGTCCGATTCCATCAGCGAGAAAGTCTGACATCTGGACCGATGAAGGTCGAGCGGCACTCGCCCCGGCCTACACCCTTCGGATCCGGGAACGCCCCGTCTGCCAGTGGGGTGCCGCCAACCAGCGCGACCGGGTCCGGTCTCACATGGCGGCGATCCTCCAGCAGTTGCCAGAGTACTGATTCGACGGAGAATCCCCCATGCCGATCCAGCTCATTCCCGCGACCCGCGAACACGCGCCGACCCTTGCCCGGATATGCCACCTTGCGTTCAACACACTGCACACGCACCACCGCGTGCCGCCGGATGTGCCCACGGAAGAGGTCGGCGCGCTGATCATCGGCGGGGTGATCCATCGGCCGGACTACGTCGGCGCGGTCGCCGTCGAGGGCGGACGCATGCTCGGGTCAAACTTCCTGCAGATGTCTGATGAGGTCTTCGGCGTCGGGCCCATCACTGTCGATCCGACCCTCCAGTCGCGCGGCGCGGGCCGGATGCTCATGCGGTGGGCGATCGACGAGGCGCGCGCCCGCCGCGGGCCTTCGGCGCACGTGCGACTATTCCAGGAAGCGATCAACACGAAATCCCTCTCGCTCTACACGTCCCTGGGCTTCGTCTGGCGCGACGCCGCCGCCGCGATGCTGCCCAGACCCGCCGCCGCCGAGGACCCGACGGTCCGCCCAATGACCGAGGCCGATCTGCCGCACGTCCGGCGGCTGTCGCAGCAGCACTACGGCTTCTCCCGCGCCGATGACGCGGCCCAGCTGCTCTCGATGAAGATCCCCGCCTTTGTCCGCGAGCGGGGCGGCGGGGTGGTGGCCTACCACATCGCCACGCTGTTCGGCCACGCGTCTGGACAGACCAACGACGACCTGCTGGCGACCGTCGCCCAGACCGCGCGGCGCGTGCCGCCGCCGATGTCGGTGGTGATAGTGCCCATGAGCCAGCCCGCCCTCTACCGCGCCGCGCTGGCGGCGGGATTCCGGACATCGAAGGTGCTCAACTATATGTCGCTCGAGCCGTTCGCGCCGATCAAGGGTCCCGCGCTTCCGTCAATCCAGTGCTGAACGAAACAATTGCACTTGGGGTCAGCCCTTGAAAATTGAAAATGCGTGGGCTCCCATTTTCCTTCCTCGTGGACAGATCCATTCGCGCCGAATCTGGGGGTGCCGTGTGTCACGTCATGGCCCAGCGCAATGGGCGGCGTCGGGATCCTGACGCACGGCGATGGCGGGACATTGGGCGAGGAACGGGCCGTCGAGCGAGCCTAGGACTTCGCGCGCCATCACCGCGTCGCAGATACCCGACGTGCTACGAGGCTGGCGACACCCCGAGCACGACGCCTTCACGCCCCGGAATGCGTGGAGCCTGTTCAACGCCTTCACCTCCGTCTACCGCGAGATCAACCCCCACACCGCCCTGCGCAGGGGAGAAGCCCTCCACGGGCTGTTCGACGCGGTCGTCGGGATGTCGTGAGCGGGAGGGAGAGCCCGATGTGCCCGCCGAGGGCGCGGGGGCTTTCCCTTTAGGAATCGCCTGATGGCGGCCCGGTTCCCCTACTTGACCACGATCCGGTAGAACACCTTCGTCGGCTTGGGCACGATCTCATCGGTTACGGTGTTCAGCGATGGCACCGGCCCTACATTGTCGGCCACCACGTCCCACTGCTTCAGATCAAACGAGCGCTCCACCCGGTACAACCGCCCCCCCATCGCGGCCCAAGAGACGGTGCAGATGACCCCGGTGCCTCCAACATTCGGAGCCGCGCTACATCCCCCGATCCGGAAACGCGATCGTGCATCCCGCGGGTCGGTGCCCGCGGCATACTCATGCCCATTTGGACATCCGTCACCGTCGTAATCCCCCGAGCTAGGCAATAGGCCAACTCCCCTCGTATCCACGGAAAGCGTATTAGACTCTCCGGCAACGGTCCCTAGTGATCTGCGGGCAGGACGGAACCCGTCGTTGTAGTTCTTGTTTACCGGTTCAAGGTATGACCGGGCAGCGACACGGCAATAGTTTGCGGTGCCGTCCCAACTGCAACCGCGCATCACGCGATACGTGCCAGACGATGGCCCGGTCGGGTCCGGCGAGACCAAACCGCCATAGTAGCCCACGTCGTACCAGTCCCAGCACCATTCCACCACGTTGCCTTCCATATCGTGAAGACCGTAAACGTTGTCGGCGAACGCCCCAACGGGGGATGTGTACGGTTTGTCACCACCTTTATAGTCTGGATGAAAGCCACTCGTCAGGCTGACGTCGTAGGGGAAGCCATCGTAAGAGTAGTAGTTCGCGCGGTCGTGGGTTATGGTCTCGGTATCGTGCCAGGGGAATCGGTGCCCGGCGGCTCCACCGCGGGCCGCCTTCTCCCACTCCGCCTCCGTGGGCAATCGGTAACCGTTCGCGCCCCAATCCACAGCACCGCTTGCGACGTCCACGGTCCCTGTCCGGTACACCGTTGTCTTCGCCGACGTCGTATGGTAGCAGGGCAACAAGTTCTCTTTCTCGCTCCGCGCATTGCACCATTTCACCGCGTCGTGCCAGGTCACCTGCTGCACAGGGTGATCCAATGCCTTGCCCGAACCCACGCCCAGATCCGCATAATTATTCGTCGATGCCCAGTTTCTCACATCATCCCACTGCGCCTTCGTCACCTCCGTGCCCTGCATGTAAAACTCGCTTACGTAGACCGTGTGCACCGGACGCTCTGAAGCAGAGCCTTCGTTATTGATGTCCCCCATCTGGAAGTTGCCCGCCGGGATCAGGATGAAGTCCGGGGGGCCCGCTTTACGAACAGTGCGGAACCCGTCACTGGTGCTGGTACCGCCGGCGTTGCTGTAGCTCCGATCCGCTACGCGGCAGTTGTTCGCACCGTTGCTCCAGTCGCAGCCGCGCCGCACGCGGTCCGTGCCCGACGTAGGACCCACGGGATCGCTCGACGGCGAATTGGAATAGTAGGTGCTCGAAAACCGGTCCCAGCACCACTCAAAGACGTTGCCCGCCATGTCGTAGAGTCCGTAGCCGTTGGGCGCGAAGTACCCCGCCGGGCTGGTGTATGGAACGTCCCCGATCATGAAGGTCGGGTGGAAACCCGAATATGGATTCACGTCGTAGCCGTAAGAAGTGGAGCTGGCGTAATTCGCCCGGCTGTGGGTGATCGTGTCCACGTCGGCCCAGGGGAAGCGCCGCCCACTCGATCCGCCCCGGGCCGCCTTCTCCCACTCCGCCTCGGTCGGAAGGCGGTAGCCGTCGGAGCCCCAGTTGCAGTCCGGGTCACCCGCGCCCGTGCGGTACACCGCCCCGCCCACCGTGTAGCACGGGGTCAAACCCTCCTTCTTGCTCCGGGCGTTGCACCACTTCACGGCGTCGTACCAGGTCACGTACTGCACCGGATGGTCCGGGGCTTTCCCGCCGCATGTTGGGAGGTCTGTGAAGCCGTTCGTCAAACCCCAAGATCGCACCTGGTCCCACTGCGCTTTCGTGGTCTCGTTGCTCTGCATGTAAAATGCGCTCGTGTACACCGTGTGCGCCGGTGCGTCTGATATTCCGTCCAACGCATCCCCCATCTGGAAGCTGCCCGCCGGGATCAGCACGAAGCCCGGGGGCACCGACCAGTCGCTGGCGCTAACCCTGAACCGCACCGCCGGCGAATACCGCCCATCCCAGTCGGCCCCCGCGTCCCAGACGATCCGGCGGCCGGTGTCGGGCGTGACGCCTCCCCCCACATCACCGGTGAGGCTGGTGGCCGTCAGATCGTAAGTTGCCCCGGCATTGGTTGAGACTTGCACCGTGACGAAGACTTGGTTTGCGCCGCTAGTGATGTCGTAGCACACGTCCACCAGTTTGGTCCCGGCCCGCTGCGAGGCCCGGACGTTGGTGACCGACGGCGCCGCGCCCGCCGGCACAAAAACCACCTGATCCACCAGCGCCATGTCCCCGGGGTCATCGCCGCTGGGGTCCTTCACGTACCGCCACCGCACCGAGTGGCTGCCCACGCCAAGGATCCAACTGACCCGCTCCCAATCGGTGGCGCCGCTGATCTCCCGCCGCGCCACCCCGTCGACCCAAAACTCCAGCTTGTCGGCCCCGCCGGAGACCAACTGCCACCAGAAACTCAGTGTCCCCGCGCCCTGCACCGTCGTCTCGAACCAGCTTTCCTGATTCGCCCCCACGGTTCCGCTGCGCGCCGCGTCTTGCCCGTCGTGGCTGGCGCCCGTCTGCCCATACCAAGGCGCGACCCCGCCGCCGACGAAATCCAGCGAATCGTTGTCCAGGGCGTCCGCCAGCGCACCTGCCGGCGCCACACCAGTCCCGGTTTCTGGCATCGTGTCCGCGCCCTCCGTCGCGTCCGAAACGACCTTCAGCACGCCGGAGTAAGCACGCACTTCCGTTGGCGAGAATGTGATCGGCACGTCCACCGACCCCCGGGCTACGATCTGTGTGGCGCAGTCGCCGGAGAACCCGGGCGCGTTGGTGATCCCGGCGACCGAAAGCGGATCGATGCCATCGTTGTGGATGGTGAGGTGGGCCACCGCGTTGGAGCCGACGGTGACATCGCCAAAGTCCAGCTCGCCCTCGAGCCAAATGACGCGGTTCGGCGGGCGGACCGTGAGCGTGACGGGGATCGTCTGGGGGCCGTTGGTGGCGCCGTCGGCGGTCACCGTGATGGTGGCGTTGGTGGTCCCGATGGTCAGATTGGTGGTGGCATATGTGACTCGAATCGTGTTGGTCATCCCAGTGCTACTGCCGGACAGCGGATCGATCGACAGCCATGTCGCATCATCACTCAGCGCGTAGGAGAGGGTGCGCCCCCCGACGTTGGCGACCTGAAAGGAGTCTTCGCGGGCATTCTCACCCACGGCGCAAACTGGCGCGAGGTTGGTGGGGCTCAGCCAGATGACCGGGAGCGGCGGCAAGACGATGAGGCTGACGCCAATGTCCTGTTGCGCATTGGTGGCCCTGGGGGCGATCACGGTAATCGCGGCGGGGTGGGAGCCGGTCTCCATGCCCAGAGAATTGCATCTCACCTCGATCGGGTCGGGCTCCCCGCTGCTCTCGCCCGAAGGCGGGATCAGCGACAGCCAAGGCTGGTTCGGGGTCAGGGTGTAGGTCATCGATCCGCCACCGGTATTGCAGATCTCGAAGGTCTGTGAGGCGACTTCCTGATTCTGGGTGCAGACGAAGGCGATATTGGTGCGGCTCAACACCAGATTCGCTGGAGGCGGCAGCACTTCCAGATGCACCGCTATGGCATGCGATGTGTTCGTCGCCTCCAGTGCGGTGACCGTGATGCTGGCCTCAAACAGGCCTGTCCCGAGGCCGGCGGCCGGGAAACTCACCTGAATCGGGTCATGCCCGCCAGTGCTGATGCCGTTAGTCGGATCCAGGGAGATCCACACTTTGTCGGCGGCCAGCGAATATGCCATCGATCCGCCGCCGGCGTTCCAGACCTCGAAGGTCTGCGCGGCGGCATTCTGGCCTTGCGTGCTGACGACCGAGATTTCAGAAGCGCTCACTGCCAGGACTGGAGGTTTCGGCCTGACATCGACGCTCACCCACACACGACGCGGGGAATTCGTGGCCCCCTCAGCCGCCACCGTGATCGCGGCGCTGTGGCGTCCCGTCTCGAGCCCCGATGTCGGGAAATCCACCCGTATCGGGTCGTGTTCCCCGGCGCTGTCGCCGGTGAGAGTATCCAGCGAGAGCCAGGTCTGATTGGCGCTCAGGCTGTAGCCCATCGTCCCCTCGCCGGCGTTCCACACATCGAACTGTTGCGAGGCGGCGTTTTGTCCCTGCGTGCAAACCACCGAGAGGTTCGTGGTGCTCAGGGCGATGGCCTGCGGCTTGCCCCGCCATCCGAAATCCGCCGCGCTATAGTCGCTGGGCCAGACGCCAGCCTTGTTGACGGCCGCCTGCACGAAGTAGTAGTTCGTCACGCCGACCGCCGTGGCGGTGTCCGCGTAGGTCGTGGCGTTGGCCCACGTCCCCAGCACGGTCTTCGCACCCGTGAGTGTGGTGGCTCGCGACACCCGGTAGGCCCCGGCGCCCTGCGCGGGATCCCACGCAATCTGCACCTGATTGGTGAAAGTGCCCTTGCTGGCCGTCACGCCCTCCGGCGCCGCCAGCGCACGCCAGCCCATGTCGCCCGTTCCCAGCGCGCTGGCACGACCACCAGAGCCGTCGATCGCCGCCTGCGCGAAGTAGTAGTTCGTCACCCCGGGCAGAACCGTCGAGTCATCCAAGGACGTTCCCGCGATCCACGGGGAGACGTCGTTGGTCACCCCGCTTCCGGCCGCCGTCCGGTGCACCCGGTAGTGGCTCGCACCCGCGATGCCCGCCCAGCTCACCGCCACCCGGTTGGTGTATGTGCCTTCGGTGGCCGCCACCGGAGGCCCGACCAGCCCCCTCCAGCCCTCGTCCTCCGTGCTGTAGCCGCCCGCGTTGGCCCCGCTGGAGCTGGTCGCCGCCCGGACCGAGTAGTACAGGCTCACCCCGGCCGGTCCGGTGGTGTGGTCATAGTTGGTCGTGGTGATCCAGAGACTCGCAGGTCCAACCGACCCGCCGGAAACCGCGCCGGTGTAGACCTGGTAGTGCGTCGCCCCCGCCACGTTGGTCCAGGTCACCGCCACCCGGTTGGTGTACTGCCCGTCGCTGGCCGCAACCCGCGTCGGGCAGGCCAGCTGCCACCAGCCCGTCGCGACCGCGCTGTAGGCGCTGGGCCACACCCCGGCCAAGTTCACCGCCGCGCGCACGAAGTAGTAATTGGTAGCGCCCACCGCGAGCGCGCTGTCCCCGTACGCCGTCGCGTTGGCCCACGTCCCCAGGTCGGTCTTCGCCCCCGCGAGGGTGGTCGCACGGGACACCCGGTAGGCCCCGGCGCCCTGCACCGCCTGCCAGTTCACCGTCACCCCATTGGCCGACACCCCCTGGCTCGCCGTCACGCCCTCCGGCGCCGCCAGCGCACGCCAGCCCATGTCGCCCGTTCCCAGCGCGCTGAAGCGGTTCCCGGCGCCGTCGACGGCAGCCTGCGCGAAATAGAAATTCGTCTTCCCGGGCAGAACCGTCGAGTCATCCAAGGACGTTCCCGCGATCCACCCGCCGGAAACATCGTTGGTCACCCCGCTCCCGGCCACAGTCCGGTGCACCCGGTAGTGGCTCGCACCCGCGATGCCCGCCCAGCTCACCGCCA
>ENA-UOWO01003407-UOWO01003407.1-activated-sludge-metagenome-genome-assembly--contig:-NODE-3407-length-18462-cov-5.000054_pt1 | contig 18462 bp, 14 predicted proteins | sample MGYA00238148_ERZ761564 | MGnify/ENA primary metagenome ERZ761564 (study PRJEB28885, sample SAMN05720194) | activated sludge metagenome | isolation source: Anaerobic digester | place: USA...
CAAAATAAACACCTTCGGAACTAACAACACGATAGTGCTCATTTACTTTTTCAAATTGCGTTACTGTTGTATTCACTTTTACCGTAACACCTAAATCAATTGCTATTTTAAATAATGAATGATCTAAATTATATCTACTTATTCCAAAGCCTCCTAAATCAAGTTTTTGCTTGAATGAATTACCTTTGACAGAACTCAATACCAAAGTTTGAATTTCAGGTAAATTCATATCATTGATAGGCAAACCTAATCGAATTAAAAAATCTCTACTTTCATTTGAAATATACTCCCCACAGACCTTATGATAAGGATAGGATTTCTTTTCGATTAATAATACATGCTTCTTTTGTTTAGCCAATAAAATTGATAGACTTAATCCAGCTAAACCGCCTCCAACAATAATGCAATCGTAATGAAAATCTTTATTCATAATAGTTTGGAAGGATAAAAGACAAATTTAAAATTAAGACTCTTCATTTTCGAACAACCATTTCATTGGCCTGAATTTCTTTTCGTATTGAAGTCCGAATCTAGTAATACTTAATTTTATATGTTGAACAACTTCATCAACGCTATCCGTTACCAATACCAAATCTAAATCTTCGGGTGAGATGGTGCCTCCATGTTTCATATCTTCAATATATTTTAGAAGATTTTCGTGAAAGGCGCGATCAAAAATAACAATCGGGAAATTTTTTATTTTTTTTGTTTGGATTAAAGTGAGGGCTTCAAATAGTTCATCGAGGGTACCAAACCCTCCAGGCATAACAATAAACGCATAGGAGTATTTAATCAATAAGGTTTTGCGAACAAAAAAATACTTAATATTTACCCATTTATCTAAATAGGGATTCGGATGCTGTTCAAAAGGCAATTCAATATTACATCCAACGCTTCTGCCTTTTACTTCACGAGCACCACGGTTCGCTGCTTCCATAATACCAGGTCCACCACCCGTCATAATAGTGAAACCCAATTTAGCAATTTCTCTTCCTATTTCTTGGGCTTTAATATAATGAGGATGTGTTTCTTCAAAACGTGCTGAGCCAAAAACAGTAACACAGGGACCTGCAAAATGCAGCACTCGATATCCTTTAATAAAATCTAAGACCGTACGTATAGTTACTTTAAAATCTTGCCATCGACTCTGTGGACCATCGAGAAATTTGATTTCAGATAATTCGTTTTCCATATTGAAATTTAAAATCCGAATTTAAGGGTAATTTTCAAAAATGCAGGATTTAGTTTTTGATGGTAGTTCGAAATAAAAATTTCTAACTTAATAATAGATATAATTAATATGAATGAAACACAGACATTAATTATTCTTCATCAATTGGACTTATTTGGACATCCACTTCATAATTATTTGAATTTAGAATTGGTAGAATAAATGTTGCTAGAACACCCAAACATTGTCTATCAGCATCATAAACATTTTCCAATGTAAATTCAATTTTTTGTTTAGTGATATTTTCAACAATTCTGATTTTATCACGAACCAATCGAAGTCCTTTAGAATTTGTATAATCAAAATCACCGTTAGGCAAACCAATTCCATTGTCAATTATTGTGCATCTTATATAGCTATTCATCAACTTAAATTCAACTAATATTTCAGCAGTTTTGAGAGGTTTGATGCCATGTTTAATTGAATTTTCAATGATAGGTTGTATTAAGAGAGAAGGTATATAAAAGTCTTCAATTCCATCGCTCATTGTAATTGAATAATCAAGTCGATCATTCTTTTTCGTTTTCTCGAGTGCAAGATAGCTAAGCAGATAAGCTCGTTCTTCATCAAATGTATTTAATAGTTTAGAAGAATTGTCGATGGTTTTTCGCAGAAGACTCGAAAAACTTGCGACAAATTCATTCGCTTTTTCAAATTTGCTACTACTGAATAACGATTGCATGGTATTAAAAGAATTAAAGAGAAAATGTGGATTGATATTTGATTTCCATGCGTCGAGTTCAAGCTTTTTAGTTCTGTTGGCTTCTTCGTTTCTTTTCTCCTCACGTCGACGAATCATGACAGATAATAATTTAATTAGCCCAGCTATAGTGAGCAAGATGAGGATGGCACAACACCATTTAAAAAAGGACGTTTGCCACCAATAAGGCACAATAATAATTCGTAGAAGAGCATGCTTACTTTCAATACTATTGACATCAGTGGCATATGCCTCGAAGGTATAGATACCTGGTTTCAACGTACCGAGTTTTATATTTTGATCGGTTGTGAGAAAGTAGCTACTATCAATTTCACAAATTCGATAATAATATTGCACATTACCTTTCACGCCTAATGAGATTGCATTTAAGGTTAGTGAAATTGGGAAATCACTTTTAGCTGAGATTGTTCGTTTTAAATCCCAAAGAGTATCTTTATTGATAAAAATGGGTGAAACAAAAAATGAAAATGTTTTTCTAAATTTCAAACCTTCAATTGGAATTATTGACAATCCATTATCTGTTCCGGCATAAATAGTATCTTTATCAATAACGATATCGAGAACATTATTAGAGGCTAATCCATCAGACTCCATTATTTTATCAATGCTATTCCGTTTGTAATTATAAATACAAATACCATTATTAGTGGCGATCACCAGATCATTTTTATAAGGTACCACTTTAGCACAGTTATTACTATTCAATCCATTTGACAAATTGAGATTGCGTATTATTCTATGTTGATTGATAAAAAAAACACCTTTTTCAGTGGTAGCAATCACAAGCATCGAATCCATGACTTTCATGTCCATTAATCGATAGTGAAAGGATTGATCAAGTTCGTATGGAATCAGGCCATTATTTTCATAATAGAGTGCATTTTCGGAACCGAAAAGCTTGTAATTATTGTAAATGGTGTGAGAGTAGAAGCGGTCGTCAAGGTAAAATGTTTTCAATAATTTACTTTCTAAATTCAGGTAATCGGCACCAATATTTGTAAGAATTAAAAGGGAATCATTGAATAAAAATAAATTCTTTAAACAATTTTCAGTTTTATATGTTTTTAATTCTTTAGAAAAAATATTGTATTTAGCTAAGCCGATATCAGCTGCTATAAACAAATTGTTCTCTTTTTGCAAAATTTTCAATATCTTAAAACTTACCGCTAAATCTTTTTTCATTAGAAGGTCATGCTGAAGTTCGTGTTGAAGTTTATCTAAGCCTCTATTATAGAATAATACCTTCCCAGTATTTGTACCAATTACAATATTATTATCCATTACAAATACAGATGAAATTGAATTTGAAATTTGCCCATTTATTGGGTTAGTCTTCTTTGCGAAAATCGAATTAAGTTTAAACAATCCATTCCCAAGTGTAGAAATCCAGATGTTTGAATACTTGTCTGAAGTTACATTGGAAACTGAGTAATTTAGAAGAAACCACTTTTCTAATTTACTACTTAGATCATATGAATCAAGACCTTTATAACTTAGTTTCCAAATTCTATCATTTATCAAAAAAAGTGACAAAGGATTTGTCCATGAATAGAAATTCGATTGTGTTCTATTACCTGTCAATGTTATTAGATTATTGTTGACATCTGTCATATAATATTCGGATGCACTTCTTTTTATCAGATCTAAAATCCTTATCCGTTCTTTATCAGTTCGACAGCTAAATGTTTCGCTTTTATAATCATAGAAAACGCTAAACATATCACCAATAATATGGATCCCATTTTCATCGTTTAAAACTTTCGAAGCTTGACCAAATTGCTCCGTTAAGTTTATGTTTTCAACTATTTTACCATCTAAAATTTTATTAACCATAAAAGGGAATGCTACTACCCAAATACCGCCTTTTTTATCCTCAACAATTCTACTAATCCTATTAGGTATTATGACCTTTTCTAAAACTTTATCTGTCGCCTTATTGTAAATCCTTCCATTAGAAAAGTAAGACAATTCATTCCCCATTGTTGTAATCCAAATACGATTCTTACTATCACAAAATAGTTCGAAAACATCATTACTAGGCAATCCGTCTTCAGTTGTATAGGTCACAAATTTATTACCATCAAATCTACACAAACCAGCATCAGTACCAATCCATAAAAAGCCTAATTTGTCGGGACAAGTAAAATAAACAGTATTACTAGGCAAACCATCTATTTTACCATAATGTGTGTAAGAGTAATCCCAAATTTGAGATTGGCAGTGCAAATAAATGATTTGAAAAAATAATAATATACTAATTTTCTTCATTGAATCATTTATTGCTCCTTTAAATTATTTACTTATGATTACAGTGCCCCATGAATCAGTTATTGGGGTGTATGCTATTTGATTCTTAGAACAAAATTCGCGCACAGCTTTCTTAGCACCTGAATATAGATCATTATTGTAATCATGAATAAATATATACCCGCCTTTAGATAACCTTGGGTAAAAATATTCAAGACCGTCAAGAATTGGTTTGTATAAATCAGGATCTAAAGACACAAAACAAAATGTATCTTCTAAACCAGCTAAAGATTCTGGAAAATACCCCTTCTTTACTATACATTTCTCTTTATTCTTCATTTTAGAAAGAACCTCCATTACAGATGTGTTAGCAAAATCTTGATCACCTTTGCTGAAATCATTTTGTTTTTCAATCAAAATATCTTTTTCATTAAATCCTTCAAATGTATCAAATAAATATAAAGTTCTGTTTGGAAATGCCTCATTTATATACTTAGCAAACTCTCCTTTATAAACTCCAACCTCAGCAACATTGCCAGGCACATTCATTTCTAATATCTCTTGAACAACCAATTCAAAATTACTAATTCGAATATAATTTGTAATTTTTGGGACTTGAATAATTCTATTTCTTTTTAATCCCACTGTCCTATAGTCAAGTATCAAATCTCCTTTGAATATAGAATTAAGCAAGACAAATATTTTTCTTAACATACCTACTAAATGACTTTTTTTATGTAATGGATTTTGCCTTTAGAATCTTTAATTTTAATAAGCAATATTTGTGAATTAAATTGAGTCAAATCTAACTCCAGATTCTTCATACAGTTATTTTTTCGAATTAGAGTTTGACCTAGTGAATTATAAATTTCTAGCGAATAATTTTGCTCTAAGGTTATTAATTTAAAAATATGTCCTCTTGTTTCAGAATTAAAAACCGAGTTTAGATCCTCAACATTAGATGTTGAAGTTGCCCATCCCCACAAATATTCATAAATACCATATAATTCAGATTCAGACAAGACTCGATTAAACAATATCACTTCATCCATCTCACCGTTTACCCAATATGGATAAGATGGATTGAGATGTTTACCTATAGAAATATTTTGCGTGTTTGTTCCTAGATTAAAAGTCCCATTTAAGGCATTTATAGGATTGCAATTTGGGGCTTTAGAATTTGAATCCATTTCGATTTGATATTGCTTTATACTTGTATTTCCAATAGTAGTAGCAAAGAAATACCATTTGTTTAAAGCAACATAGTTTCCAGGAGTAAATGAAATAGAAGCGCTTCCGATTTGTGAACCTAATTGTGTAAAATTTGGACTAAATACTCCACAATTACCGTCATAATAATTATCACCGATACCTTGACCGTAATTGCCTGGTATTAAATAAGGATATCCTTTGCTAACTATTTGACTAAACTCACACAAAGCATTATTATACCCATTAAACTTCACCAAACTTACAATGGTTATTTCAGTTGGGTTCAACATTGACTTGTGCGCCACCTCTGCCCAACTAGTGCTTCCATCAAATGAACCTGCTTTGAGTGGCTTATTTCTGAATCCAGGTGTTGACAAAATATTGGTTGTAACGCCATTATTACCGTTTCCACTCATATCGGGCAGCGAATTAAGCAAACCTGATTCTTCAGAATCGAAAGTCCAGCGTGCAATGCACCCCGGTACGCCACTTGGATAAATTGTTTGTGCATTTGCAATAGATGTGATAATCACACCAATGATGAATAAGTAGATAACTCTCATAATTTTAGGCTTTAAATAGTTTTGATTAAACAAACTTACTACTCTAAAATCAAATAATTACACTTTCATGACAATAATCATGATTATAATTGATTCTGAAAAGTAATTTTTAAAGATTTAGTCTGACATTTGCATCTCATACCATGTATAAATTTATTTTAGGTTTATTGTTTTGTTCGTTCTTTATCACCTCTTGTGAGAAGAAAGAAACTCCGATTACATTACCAGTCAAAGGTGATGGAAAACTTATGCAAGTTGATATGGGTGAAACTTACGAACTTCAATATTTCATCAATTTACGCGAACAAAAAATTGTTCATATCAGCAAAATTGACAATTGGGACCTAGCCTTTCAAAGCGGTGATAACCAACATTCTATTTTTTTAAACGGTGGAAAAGGAATGGCCGCCTACAACACAAACAAAACAAAGTTCGAAGATGTGAATTATAACGATACCCTTCAAGCTAAAACTCAATGGGACTATGACTCACCCAAAGGTTTAATTGATTCATCTGCCATTGGAGATTGGAAAAAAAATAATACAATCTATCTTGTCAAATTAAATGAAAGTGGCAGTAAGGTGAGAAAATTACAAATCACCTATGAAGATGCGTTTCAATACATTATTTCAGTTGGTGATATTGCTTCTACTATACCCTACTCTGTTACAATAATAAAAAATAAGGATTGCAATTATACTTATTTTTCTTTTGATTTATTAACCACAGTATCTCAAGTTGAACCAAATAAAAATTCATGGGATCTTCAAATAACTCGATTTAATTATACCTTTTACGATCAAAATCCTGCACTTCGCTATATTGTAAATGGCGTATTAATTAATCCTTCCAATACTTCTGCTTATAAAGATTCACTTACAAACTACAATGATATCAATACCGATTTTGCCACTACAGTGCCTTTATCAAATGAAAGAGATATTATAGGTTTCAATTGGAAAACCTATGATATAGATAAGGGAGTTTATACAGTAGTCAAGAAGTACAATTTTATTATCAAAACCCAAAATGATAATTATTTTAAACTTCATTTCCTCGATTTTTATAGTGCAAATGGTGTCAAAGGAAGTCCTAAATTTGAATTTAATCAGCTTAAGTAGCAAACCTAAGATCTCAAGATATTTATTGCCTCATTGGTGGTAATAAAATAATCACAATACTCTAAAGTTACTTCATCTATTATACTATATAAATTAAGTTGCCAAACTTCGCTCTTAAGTCATTCATCTTACCATTTATTTCGATTTGTTTAGATTCTTCTTGTTTGAAAAATTCTATTCATTAACTCAAATTGAAGCATTAGAAAGGAAGAGCGAATTTCATATCTTTGACATCAATACCTGATTATGAAACGAATTTATTTTGATAACGCTGCCACCACAGCAGTTGACCCAATAGTGCTTCAAGCAATGCTACCCTATTTTTCTGAATTCTATGGGAATCCATCTTCAATTTATTCATTTGGTAGAGAAACCAGAATGGCCATTGAAACTGCTAGAAAGCAAATTGCCAGTTTTTTGAATATTTCACCAGGGGAACTTTTCTTCACAAGTGGAGGAACTGAAAGCAGTAATATTGCTATTCATTGTTCTGTGCGAGACCTTGGTTGTAAACATATTATAACATCGCCAATCGAACATCATGCAACTTTACATGCTGTAGAATTTTTAAAATCATTAGGTATCGTAGATATTTCCTATGTTAAACTAACTCAAGATGGACATATTGATTTAATAGATTTAGAAAATCTTTTGAAAACCAACACTACCAAAACTTTAGTAACATTAATGCATGCGAATAATGAAATTGGTAATATCACTGATATTATTTACGTTGGTGAACTCTGTGAAAAGTACGATGCGATATTTCATTCTGATACAGTACAAACCCTCGCACACTATCCAATAGATCTTCAAAAAATAAAAGTTCATTTTATTAGCGGTTCGGCGCATAAATTTCATGGCCCAAAAGGAGTAGGAATATTGTATAAAAAAAATACGATTCAAATTAAACCATTTTGTCATGGCGGTGGACAGGAGCGAAATATGCGGGCCGGCACAGAAAATGTAGCTGGCATTGTTGGATTTTCAAAAGCATTTGAATTAATGATGCAACACTATGATGAAGATAGTGTGTACATCCTTTCATTAAAAAACTATTTGCGTGAACAACTTTCAAACTCGTTTAATTCGATTATTTTTCACGGCGATACCCAAAACAAAAGTTTGTACACGGTTTTAAATGTCGGATTCCCGATAAATGAAAGAACTGAAATGTTGAGTATTAATTTAGACATTGCAGGTATTTGTGTTTCAGGCGGGAGTGCTTGCAGCAGTGGAGCCCAAGGTGGAAGTCATGTTATAAAAGGTGTTTACCCACATGAATCAAAGGTCCCAATTCGTTTTTCATTCAGTAAACACAATACTTTTGAAGAAATTGATCAAGTAGTATTAAAAATTTCAGATTTATTATAAGATGATTTGTTAGTTTTCAATTCACACTATATATTTGCAGCCTTGATTGCCTGATGGTGTAAAGGTAGCACAGCAGTTTTTGGTACTGTTAGTCTTGGTTCGAATCCAGGTCGGGTAACTAAAAATCAGAGTAAAAAACAACGCGAAAGTGATGTTTAAGCTCTGATTTTTTCATTTTCAACAATCTATATCCTCTCCAAATATTTGATAATTTTGATTTATATGATGAATGATTCATTTGAATCAAACAACATCAGCATGTATTGAGATTTTTATCCGTTTCGTTTCCAGCCTTAAATATTTCTGTCGGATTATTAGTATTAGTTTGATAACATTGATTAATTCAGTATCTCATTTTTACAATTACATTATCTAGTTATTGCTTATCGAGATTTCAAGGTCATATATATGTTTGAAATCTTGTTAACATGCATCTTAAAATCTGATATTAAATATTAAAGCAAAATAGAATGCGAAAGTAATTTCTTTTGGAACTATGATTATGGTGAAGTTGTTTTAAAACTTACTATCAAACATTTCCAATCTACGTTTATCGATTTTAAATTTGAATATAAACTGCTATCAAAGAATTCATACAATCAAACTATATTTGACAAAATTTAATTTTATGTCATTAATCGCATTAGAAAATTACGCCGAAGGTAAATGGTTCACCTCAAAAAACGCCTCCGAAACCTTATTTAACGCAATCACTGGAGATGCTATTTATAGTGCAGGATCTGAAGGACTCGATTTTGATCAAATGATGAAGTATGCCCGAAAAATAGGCAATAAAAATCTTCGAAAAATGACTTTCCAACAAAGAGGCAGAATGTTGAAAGCGCTTGCAATGCATTTAATGACCAAGAAGGAAGAATTCTATAAAATTAGTGCCATAACTGGTGCTACTCGAGTTGACTCTTGGGTAGATATCGAAGGAGGAATTGGTAATTTATTCACTTATGCGAGTCTTAGAAGACAATTTCCGGATGAGAGTTTTTATGTTGAAGGAAGCGTTGCTAAACTATCAAAAAATAATACTTTCATCGGTCATCATATTATGGTGCCACTTGAAGGCGTTGCAATACATATCAATGCTTTTAATTTTCCTGTTTGGGGAATGCTTGAAAAAATTGCTGTGAATTTACTAGCTGGTGTACCTGCTATTGTAAAACCGGCAACACTCACTTCCTATCTTACTGAAGCTGTTTTTAAAGAAATAATCGCATCGAAAATATTACCTGAAGGAGCGCTGCAATTAATTTGCGGAAGTGCAAGAGGGATATTAGATTTTGTACAAAATCAAGATGTGGTCACATTTACTGGTAGTGCTGAAACTGGAAAGAAGCTAAAATCTCATCCTAGATTAATTAATGAGGCTGTTCCCTTTACAATGGAAGCCGATTCGTTAAACTGCTCTGTTCTTGGCAATGATGTTACAACTGATATGCCCGAATTTGATCTTTTTATTAAAGAAGTTGCACGTGAAGTTACTACAAAGGCTGGTCAAAAATGTACAGCCATTCGTAGAATTATTGTGCCAGAAAAATTAGTAGAAGAAGTGAAAATTGCGTTAGGTAAACGTATTTTATCTACCACCATTGGAGATCCTGCAGTTGAAGGTGTTCGTATGGGACCTTTAGCTGGTATTGGTCAACGAGAAGATGTAATTGAACGTGTTAAAGAATTAATGAAAACACAAGAAATTGTAATTGGAGATCTAGAACATTTTGATGTAAAAGGCGCAGACAAAAATAAAGGTGCATTCATGAGTCCAATTATATTTTATAATGATCAACCTTTTCAAAATTTAGACTGCCATCATATAGAAGCTTTTGGACCCGTTTCAACTATTATCCCATATCAAAACTTGGACGACGCAATTGAACTTGCAAAAATGGGTAAAGGATCACTTGTTTCGAGTATAACTACCGCTGATACAAGTGTGGCAAAAGATTTTGTTTTAAACGCAGCCACCATGCATGGTCGAATACTTGTTTTAAATAATGAATGCGCTAAGGAGAGCACAGGTCATGGATCGCCAATGCCAATGCTTGTGCATGGTGGACCAGGAAGAGCTGGAGGTGGTGAAGAAATGGGCGGACTTAGAGGTGTTCTGCATTATATGCAACGAACCGCCATTCAAGGAAGCCCAACAATGATAACTGCTATCACCAATCAATTTCAACAAGGTGGTAAAGGCAATGTCGATTCAATTCATCCATTCAAAAAACATTTTGAAGAACTAAAAGTGGGCGATCAAATTGTAACCGAAAAAAGATTGATTACAAGTGAAGATATCGATCAGTTCGCCGACCTAAGTGGTGATCATTTTTATGCCCACATGAAAGAAACTAATTTTGAAGGGACCATGTTTACACACCAAGTGGCCCATGGTTATTTTATTATGAGCGCCGCTGCTGGATTATTTGTTGACGACTATGATATCAATCCTGTTTTATTAAACTATGGTATAGATGAACTTCGATTTACAAAACCCGTTTATCCCGGTACGAATATTAGCGTAAGATTTACATGTAAAGAAAAGGTTGAACAAGAAACTCGCGATGAAAATGACATTCCAAAAGGAATTGTAAAATGGCTTGTTGAAATGCTAGACGAAACCGAAGAACCTCTTGTGGGTATAGCCACTATTTTAACAATGGTGAAGAAAAAAAATTAAGAAAAATATTCAAAACCGAGACAAGTGACATATATTTGTAGGACAAAAGGCATGCAATGAAAAAGAAACCAACAAAAAACTATGTCAGTAACGATGAAACTACTCACTTGGTAAAAGAAAATTCGGCATCAATTTATATTCCTCTTAAAAAAACAAGTCCGAAACAACTTATTACCAAAGAGTTTTTATACAGTGATTTTAAAAAAATTGCTGACAAGGCACCCTTTACGATTGGAGAATGGGCCGAAATTCTTCATATTAGCGAACGCACCTTGCATCGTTATGCCAAAGACAATTCGGAATTTAACGGTATGCAAGTTGAGCGCATTTTGCATATTGAAAAACTTATTAAAATGGGCAATGAATTATTTGGCAAAGAAGGGTTCAAAAATTGGCTGGGGTTTAAACCTTTTTCTTTACAAACTCATAAACCTATCGAACAACTTACTTCTTATCAAGGTATTCAAGACATCATTGATCTATTAGGAAGAATGCAACATGGAATTCCTGCCTAATGAAAATTTATAGAATAACAAATTCTCTTTACAAAGAGGATTTATCAGGTTATGGTGCATCGCTATATGGAGGACGCTGGAATTCAAAAGGGAATGCTATTTTGTATTGTACTGAGCATATATCATTGGCTGTACTAGAATTAGTAGTCAATTTTAATAGGGCAGAAAGCCCGTTCAAGCAAAGTTTTCATTTAGTAGAACTTGAAATTGTTGAAACTAGTCAAATTGTATTAAAATTATCTGATCTGAAAAAAGATTGGATCGAGGATATGCATTATAGTCAATATATAGGAGATGAATTCTTAAACGAAAATTCCAATCTTATACTCAAAGTTCCGTCAGCAGTAGTACCAGAAGAACATAATTTCTTAATCAACCCCTCTCACAAAGATTTCAAGAAAATTAAAATTACCAACTCCCACGTCTACAAATTTGATGGAAGATTGATGCACTAAAACCATAAATGAAATCAACCTTAACTTGGTAGAATAATAATTCCGCCTCTCGATTAATGAACGCCCATTTTTATCTTTAAATTAGAATCAAGTGCATCTAAAAATGCTTCTGTATTCACATAATGTTCGCCTAGGGTAACCTTATTACCATGAATACAAACAGCAAGATCTTTCGTCATAACACCACCTTCAACAGTTTCTATACAAACTCTTTCAAGATGATTACAAAAATCAATGAGAGCTTGATTATCATCTAATTTGCCTCTGAAGGCTAAACCACGAGTCCAAGCAAAAATAGAAGCAATAGGATTTGTACTAGTTGGCTTACCCGCTTGGTGATCACGATAATGACGAGTTACGGTGCCATGCGCAGCTTCGGCTTCCATTGTATTTCCATCCGGTGTAATTAGTACAGATGTCATTAATCCCAAACTACCAAAACCTTGCGCTACCGTATCGCTTTGAACATCTCCATCATAGTTTTTACAAGCCCAAACAAAATTGCCATTCCATTTTAATGCAGAGGCTACCATATCATCAATTAATCGATGTTCGTAAGTAATACCTGCTTCTTTAAACTGAACCGCAAATTCCTGATCATAAATTTCTTGAAAAATATCTTTGAATCTTCCGTCGTATTTTTTCAAGATTGTATTCTTTGTTGAAAGATAAAGAGGCCATTTTTTACTTAATGCCATATTGAAACAACTACGAGCAAAACCAGTAATGCTTTCGTCAGTATTATACATACACATTGCAACGCCATCGCCCTTATAATTATAGACTTCAAATGATTGCGCTTCACTACCATCTTCTGGTGTAAAGGTCATGGTTAATTTCCCCTTTCCTTTAATTACCGTATCAGTTGCTCTATACTGGTCTCCAAATGCGTGTCGCCCAACAATAATAGGTGCAGTCCAATTGGTGACCAATCGTGGTACGTTTTTCATGACGATAGGTTCACGAAATACAGTTCCATCTAAAATATTTCGAATTGTACCGTTGGGCGATTTCCACATTTGCTTTAACCCAAATTCTTTTACACGCTCTTCATCTGGTGTAATGGTGGCGCATTTTATTCCAACACCACATGCTTTAATTGCATTTGCACAATCAATTGTTATTTGATCATTGGTAGCATCACGACTTTCAATTCCTAAATCAAAATATTGAATTGGCACTTCAAGATATGGAAGTATTAATTTCTCTTTAATAAATTTCCAAATGATACGGGTCATTTCATCACCATCAATTTCAACAACTGGGTTAGCTACAACAATTTTTGCCATTTTAGTTTCTTATTTTAAATTAGGAATGGTTGCAAATGTAATTCATCAATATTGAAATATAAAATGATGAATTCTTTATATTAATCTTTCATTCAAAACGGGAAACAATTTAGTATCTACGATTGAAATGTAAGTCTCAATTAATATCCAACTATATATTTTGCAACCATTTTTTAAATCTATGAATTACATTTGTCGTCAACTTTATAATAATAATAATGAGTAAAATTACTTTAGCCATTCATGGTGGTGCAGGAACAATATTAAAATCAACCCTAACCCCTGAACTTGAAATACAATACAATAGTGGATTACAAGCTGCATTGGATGCCGGATATTCAATATTAGAAAATCATGGCACTTCATTAGACGCTGTTACTGCCGCAATTAAATCGCTTGAAGACAATGAACTTTTTAACGCAGGTAGAGGATCTGTATTCACAAAAAAAGGTATCAATGAAATGGATGCGGCTATTATGGATGGTAGTAATCTAGCTGCTGGTGCAGTAGCTGGTGTTCGTAATATTAAAAACCCTATTGTATTAGCCAAAGAAATCATGCTGCATTCAGGTCATGTTATGCTGAGTGGCAATGGCGCAAAAGAATTTGCATTGAATAGAGGTGTAGAACAAGCTCCTGATGAGTATTTTTTCACTAAATATCGTTATGACCAATGGATTGAGATTAGAGATAGCGATTATTACCAATTAGATCATAAGGAAGATAATTTAAAAGGCATGCCGCATGAAGAAAAAAAGTTTGGTACGGTTGGAGCAGTTGCATTAGATGAATATGGCCATATTGCTGCTGGGACTTCAACCGGTGGCATGACCAATAAACGTTATGGCAGAATTGGTGACAGCCCAATACCTGGCTCTGGCACTTATGCAAATGATGCAACATGTGCAATTAGTTGCACCGGACATGGCGAGTACTTTTTACGCGCTGTGGTTGCCTATGATGTTTCATGCTTAATGGAATATAAAGGTCTTAGCCTTAAAGAAGCTTGCCATGTTGTTGTAAAAGAAAAATTGGTTAAACTTGGTGGCGAAGGCGGATTAATTGCAGTTGACGCTAAAGGAAATTTTGATTTATGTTTTAATAGCGAAGGTATGTATCGTGGCGCTAAAACCAGTGATGGTGTAAATATGGTTGCGATTTATAAAGGGTAAATAGTTTTAGAATCTTCTTTCTTGGTTTATCAAATTCGAATTTTACTGAACTTTCTGGAACGGGTTTTCATCTTTCTTTCAACGAATTTCCAATACATGTTGAGTGCTATTCCGCGTACTGCTTTTACATGCAGCTAAAATAAAATCAACTCTTTATCATTGCACAATTCGGTGCATTTTATTCTATCGAACTTCCTTCAGCAAGAATAACTATCAATTGAGATAATTTGATTAATTATAGAGAATGCTAATCATTTCTTTCTAAAAGTGTCTACTATATTTGAAATATAATTTCTAATCATTAATTCAAAATAAAAAAAATAGTATGAAAACAATCAAAATTATTTTTCTAGCAATTGTAATATCTAGCATGAAGGTGGAAGCACAAATTGAATTAATCGGAACCGCCCTTAATAACACAATTAGTCAAGTTGAGCTACTTCAATGGCAAGCCCTAGATTCAAATTCAATCAATACAACAAATTCTAACCTAGATACTTATCTGCTAGGCTCTTCAGTGTTTGACGATGCTTATGGCAATTACTATTTTAGAGGGACTGATTCACTTACAAATGGCCTTTTTAATTTAAATCTTCAAAGCGGTTCGCAAAACTTACTAGTTTCTGATCAGGTCTATAATAGCGGTGTTCAAATTGATATGAGTAATGGCAAGGCATTTTCATTGGCGGGGGATAGTACTGGATTTTTATTTGCACTCTATGAAATGAATTTAAATACTAATACAAATACATTACTAGGTGTTTTTAATGAACCAATTACGATGCCAGCAATAAGTGAATCAACTTGCTTTGATTCGAACAATGGTATTTTTTATTTTATTGGTTACGACAGTAATTTAACACTAAAACTATTTTCTGTACCTGTTTATGGTTCAAGTTTCTCGTATAGCAAAATATTAATCCCAGCTGCTACAAGTTCAAATATCCTTCAAAAAATTCATTACAATAATGTCAATAATTCAATTTTCGGAATGATGGTTAATTACGATACACTCTCGCCAAATATTACGGCGGATATTGTGAGTCTTAATAAAATTAATGGCTCAACGAGTGTTCTTCAATCTTTTAGCCAATTTAGTACTTACCAAAATGGGACTTCCAATTTTGATCAAGCAACCGGTACATATATGTTTGTTGGCATTGAGCCCTCAAACAATTATAAGCATGTTTTATTTAATACCAATACATCAAATCTTCAAATAGGATTCCTTCCAAATAATGTGCATAATATTGAGTGTGACAATTCTAAGTTTGCAAAAACAAAATACAATCCAACTAGTTTAGAAAGCGTAAATTCGGACGAAGAAGTTATCGTCTGGCCTAATCCAGCAACGAATAGCATTAATATTCAATCTAGTCAATTGCTGCAAAATTCAAATATAAAAATGATAGGAATGGATGGAAGAATATATTTACAACAATCACTTAATGGAAATCTTAAACTAGATACTGATTTCCTTCCTAGAGGGGTTTACTTTTTAAATATATCTGATAATCTAACTTCAAAAAGCAAACTTATCACTTTAAATTAGTTAGTCTATTTAAGAATAGGATTCTATTTAAGTTTTTTAAGATGAAGGGAAGTTTTTCACCTTCTTCATAACTTCAGATTCTAAACTTTTTTTATAATCACTCACTTTTTGTTGCAATTTCAAATCAGCGCTTCCAAGTATTTGTAAGGCAAGTATGCCTGCATTTTTCGCTGCATTTAAAGCAACAGTAGCAACAGGCACACCGTTAGGCATTTGCAAAATCGACAAAATAGAATCCCAACCATCAATCGAATTACTTGATTTTACTGGCACACCAATCACAGGTAATGGCGTTATACTCGCTACCATACCCGGTAAATGCGCAGCCCCACCCGCTCCTGCAATAATGACTTTAATACCACGTGCACTTGCCTTAGTTGCATAGTCCATCATACGTTTGGGTGTTCGATGCGCAGACACAATAGTACATTCATGTTCAATGCCCTGTGACGATAAAAAAAGAGAGGCTTCCTGCATGATAGGCCAATCGCTGTCACTGCCCATTATAATTCCCACTAAAGGCTTTTTACGATCAAAGTTTGCTTTACCCATTGTGCTATTTTTTTTGCTTCATCTAAAGAGGAATGTGTTACGGTAACATGCCCCATTTTTCTGAAAGGTTTAGTTTGTTTTTTGCCATAAATATGTACGTGCACACCCGCATGTGACATACATTCTTCAATATTCTCGTAATACACATTTCCGGTATAACCTTCAGCACCTAATAAATTAACCATGGCAGAAGGCTTTTTAACTTTTACACTTCCTAAAGGCAGATTTAAAATACCTCGAATATGCTGCTCGTATTGCGAAGTTTCACTGCTCTCAATGGTTTGATGCCCGCTATTATGTGGTCGAGGTGCAATTTCGTTTATAAAAAGATGATCATTTTTATCAATAAAAAATTCGACTGCTAATAAGCCGCAAATATTTAATTTGGTGATTAAAGTAGATGCAATTTGTTTTGCTTTGGCTAATAATAACGAATCAATTTCAACAGGATACAACAATAAATCAAGCATATTGGCACCTTCTACAAAATCCATGGCCACTGCATCAAAACAAATAATTTGGCCTTGTTCATTGCGTGATGCAATAATGGCAATTTCCATTTTTAAATCCACCTTATCTTCCACCAAGCACGATGTATCCATCAATCCAGCATGATCCTTCTCTGAATTGACAATACAAACGCCTCGACCATCATAACCATCCTTTCTACTTTTTTGTACAAAAGGATAAGTAATATCACCTTGCTCTAATGAAACTAATACATCATTTTTATTTTCGAAGAAGGTGAAGTCAGATGTAGGCAAATCGTTCGCTTTGAAAAACATTTTTTGTAACCCTTTGTCATTAATAATTTCAAGCGCATGCGGATCAGGATGAACAAGAATACCTTCTTCTTTAAGCTTTTTCAAAGCCTCTACATTCACATGTTCAATTTCAATGGTTACAATATCACAGTCTTTACCAAATTGATAAACTGTTTCAAAATCCTGTAGACTCCCAACTTGAAATTCATTACAAGCTAATCGCGATGGCGCTTCCTTATCAGGATCAAGCACTTTTGTATAAATATCCCATGTGCGTGTACATTGTAATAACATTTTACCAAGTTGACCACCGCCAAGGATACCTAGTTTTTTTTGTGTTGAAAAGAAAGATGAATTCATGAGCGACAAAGATAATGATGGATTCGCAGAAATTTGAAAGAAGAAACTGAATGAAAGTAAGATTTCTCTTGTTTTAATTTTGGCTAGCAAACACGCTTTCGGTTCATACTCCTTAGCCCTTACCAAACGCACTTCTTAGTGAGGGCTTGCGGGGTAATGCCATACCGACATTTTTAGTCGGGATTGCCACATCGTATCACCTGAAAATAAATCATCTGAATCACGGATTAAACTGATTAAAAGATGAACACGGATTAAATACAGGGAGTCGTGCGAAATTATATAATCTATGATTCTTGAATTTGTATTCAATCGGTGAAATCAGTGTAATCTTTTAAATCCGTGATTCTGATAAAAAATCTGAATCACGGATTAAACTGATTAAAGGATGAACACGGATTAAATACAGGGCGTCGTGCGAAATTATATAATCCATTATTCTTGAATTTGTATTCAATCGGTGAAATCAGTGTAATTTTTCAAATCCGTGATTCTGATAAAAAATCTGAATCACGGATTAAACTGATTAAAAGATGAACACGGATTAAATACAGAGTGTCGTGCGAAATTATATAATCCATTATTCTTGAATTTATATTCAATCTGCGAAATCAGTGTAATCTTTTAAATCCGTGATTCTGATAAAAAATC
>ENA-UOWO01003408-UOWO01003408.1-activated-sludge-metagenome-genome-assembly--contig:-NODE-3408-length-18442-cov-20.750367_pt1 | contig 18442 bp, 58 predicted proteins | sample MGYA00238148_ERZ761564 | MGnify/ENA primary metagenome ERZ761564 (study PRJEB28885, sample SAMN05720194) | activated sludge metagenome | isolation source: Anaerobic digester | place: USA...
GAGATTGATCAGAATATCCAAGCAATCTTAAATATCAAATTATACGATAACGTAGATAAGAAAACAGTATCTCCATTATCTGTTGGCGAAATTAAGCCTGGTAATACAATTCAAAGATTGTTTGATCTTAAATCATCCATATCTGAACATACTGCTAAATTAGGTTTAGGGGCTTCTGGACATATTACATCTAAATTATTAAATGTAGTACAAAGTGTTATTGATGAAAGTCCATTCAAGCCTAAATTAATCAGTGATTATGAAAGAGTTTTTGGGCCAAAGTAAAATGCGAAAATTACTAGCTATACCTAAATTCTTACGATATACATCTTATTCCTGGAGTTATGCAATAGATAAAACAATAACAGCAACCGTTTATAAAGAATTTTACTTTCATAACGTCGATTGTCGTATTATAAAAAATGCTATAATTAGAAATTATGGATAAGATAAATATCACTTTAAAAGACAGAACCTTTCAATTACGCCTTAATCTAATGAAAGATATAAAACACCGTAATAATAAAGCTTCATTAGGTTATCGTATTTGTATTTCCACAGAACTTGCTGCCGTAATCAATATTTGTACGAATAGAGCTCGTTTACCTTTAATAAATCTCAATTAATTATGATTACAGAATTTTTATTATTGTATATATTACTTATACATTTCTTAGCAGATTTTGCTTTACAGACTCATCATCAAGCTGTAAATAAAAGCACCGACGTAATGCAATTAACTTATCATTGTTTAGTCTATACATTTATATGGACATTAGCAGTGTTAGGATTACCATTTGTAATGGGTCCTAGTTATTTTGGATTTATATGTTATACGTTCATTACTCATTATATTACTGATTATTGTACAAGTAGAATAGGCAAACCCTATTGGGAAAATCAAGATTTTCATAATGGGTTTGTTATAGTAGGGATTGATCAAATAATTCATTATATCACGCTCTATATTTCATTAAAATACATATTAAATATCTTATGAACATTTCAAATATTCTTACTATTATCTTATCGATAGTATTATTTAGCATAGCATGTCATTTGCTTAACCAACCATCAGATTGGGCTGCCGCATGCGGTATTCTGATAATTATTTCTTTAATTTATAAACTTATAAAAACAATTCAAAAATTATGATTTCATTCGCATTAGCACTGATTATATCAGTAGTATTAGCAGCATCGTTAGGATTATTTAAATTTAAACGTTGGTCTATTTATCCCGAAAACGCTACCGTTACACAAGAGGAGTACGACAATAATCTACAATGGAAACGTGGTGGTTATGATGTCGGAGATCTTAAACCTAATACATCTCTTAGATTTAATTATAGTCACTTATTTAAAGCTATAGGTGTATTATTTTTATTCTTATTCTTGTGGGCAGTATCACCATTAGGCTTTCAACGTATCGATGCCCGTAATATTGGATTACAAATTAGTCGTACAGGTAATGATAAAGGTATACCTAGAGTAACTCCAGTTAAAGGATTAGTATTTTATAATGCTTGGAATAATGACGTAGAAGAAATATCTATAGGACAATTTCCCATTAAATACACTGAATTTGAAGTTCCAGCTTTAGGGGGAACACCTATACCTGTAGCTCCCGAAATGAATCTAAGCCTTAAACCGGAAACATATGCTCAATTATATGTACATGTATTAAAAGGAGGAGATTTAAGTTCATTAAAGGATAGTTGGATTAGAACTAATGTAATTAATGCTATGGTATATGCTACTAATAAATTTACGCCCGATAGTATATTTAACTACGCAGAAACTTATCGCAATGAAGTGTATACTCAATTATCTAAAACATTAGGATCATATTTTAACGTAGATCAAGTTAATGCAGGGCAACACCCTCCGAGAAGCATGAAAGAAGCATTACAAAAACAAGCAGATGCTGTATTAGCTACAAGACAAGCCCAATTAGATGAAACTCGTGAAATAGCTCAGAAAAATGCTAAAATAGCACAAGCACAAGGAGATTCAGCCAAAGTTGTAATTGAAGCTTCCGCAGCTGCAGAAGCAATACGTCTAAAAACAAAAGAATTATCTAGAGAATACGTTGAATATACTAAATGGATAACAGCATCCCCTGATGTACAGAGAGTATCTCAAACAGTATTAGGATCTGGAACGAATGTATTACTCAACAAGTAGTAACAATCTTGGTAGGTTATAGCTGAACTGGTTAGAGCATAGCTTCAAGTGAACGTTGACGATAGTGGTAAAAGACGACAATATCCTGTTCTGGTAGCTATCCAATCAGAAGTACAATGATTGGTGAGGGTTCGAATCCCTCTAACTTAACTATAACTCGGAGGCAATTGCTGATTGGTTATTTTTTCATCATGTTGGCTTTGGGCAGTGGCGAAATTGGTAAACGCACTGGTAAGTGAGTAATAGAGTAAGCGTAAAATAGCACTGCTCCGCGCTGGAAGCGTCACGACCGGCATATTGGGGGTTCGAATCCCTCCTCCTGAACTAATAATTAATCATTAAATAATAAAAAAACTATGTATAGACCAAGTTATATCGAACCTGATAATATGAAATTATTAGGTTTTGACCTGTTAAAAGACAAAGATGGATATCTTAAATACCAAAATGACGGTACCAAACATTATAATCCAGATTATAATTCAGAATATCCAGAACCAAAAGGTAAAGTTCTTATATATGTAAACACTACATACACTAAAAATACATTTTATCTTAGTATACGTCAAGATGGCGATACCCGTAATTCTTACACTGGTATATGTCCGTCTGAAGAATTTTTTATCCAATTATTAAATAATATAAGGTAATGGAAAATATTCAAAATACTTTAAGGATAAGCATATTAAAACAATCTGATCGTAAAGCATGTGAAACTCTATTTAAAATGAGTGATACATATTATCGAGAAAAAATTAAAAGAATACTTAGATCTCACCATATACCAATTTTACAACGTCAAATCGTCAATAAAAATCATTATTAATTAAAAAACAAACAAACACAATGTTTACAATTGTACGTCCTATAGCGACAAAATCAAAATCATCAGCAGAAACAATTGACTTACATTTAGTAAGCTTTTGTGAAGCAAATACTGATGTATTACCTCTAAATACTCCATTAATGTCTAACATCGGAGTTGATAATATAATTAGTCACAATGGTTATTTAATACCAGTAATAAATTCATATTATCAAATATTTGCTTCGACAGATTCATCATTAGGAGTTCCTCCGCCATCTAATTCTTTTATGAAAAAATATGCACAAGATTATAGAGATATGGAAGAAGTTCTTTTATACTGGGAACAAAAAGATGGTAAATGGGTACCATTCGTACATCCACGTAAAGGGCATGTTATTATTAATAGTTTAGAAAAAGCACCTCAAGAAGGTCAAATGGTATACTTCCCGTCAGATACTTTTAATGGATTTTTTCCTATTATTGAAACTATGAAAGTCGATAATCCAGAAGTAAACCTATTACATCAATATGGGGTAAAATTTGTTAATCCTTCTGATTTTTTAGATTATCATGTATTATTACAAAATAGTAAATCATTCCATCCTTAATGGTACAAGTACGTAATTTCATTGATCAAGCTTATGGTAGATTATATCAACCTAAATTTGATAAGTTAGATTACTATGCCTATCAAATATTAAAACAGGATCGATTCCTTATTCGTTTTCAAAGAACTATTACTTATCATGCACAAACCCGAACCTAAATGGCCTACTATATTCTATATAATTCTTTTCTTGTTAATTTTAATATGGATATATGAAAAATCTTAATTACAATATTTGGAATAATAAATTTTATACTGATATATCCGATGTCGATATAGATATTGATGACTATATTGATAGAAAATTATGGATGACAGTACTTCAATTAACTAGAGAAAATATTAGTCTCCCCGTATCCCAAAACTTAAAAAATGAAAAACATTAAACTTACTTTATGGGAGTATCATCCTCTTATACGTGAAAAAGTATCTACAAATGTAGGTAATAAATTAGTTTGGGGGATGGATAATCCTGTTTTTCGTCAAATTAAAATTAACATTCATCTAGGTATATTTATAAACTTAAAAACAATAAAATGAAACAAACAATATTAGTATGTAGTGATATCTTGACTTCTCATCAAGTATATCATTTAGTAGAAACTTGTAAAAACAAGTTTGAAAGTATACCATTAGAAATAACTTTATTTGATAAAGATGAACCGGTGTTCTTACTTATCCGTAAGGATGAAGAAGAAAAGTTTCATCTTGACGTAATGCCCACTTGTCGTAATCATCGAGTACCATGGGTACATCCTGAGTATTTTTATACAAATTATGCAGGATTATTGCAATTTTTAGAAGGTATTGTATGGATAGGGGAACATAAAGGTAATTTCCCAGAAACTCCTAACTATATTGTATGTAAAGGATTAACTCAAAGCTATATTTATTCTCATTATCGCGATATCCCCATGGATAGAGCTGTAAAAGAAGAATTATGGAATGGGGTTGGATTATGCGATGGTTGGACTTTAGCTTATAACAATAAATACCGACAATTAACGTATGCAAAAGAATTTCCAGGAACTACTCTTGAAATGGGTCCTGACGAATTCTATGCTTGTAATTTTACGAAAAAACTAATTATTTCGTAAAAAACACAAACTTATTTTTAAATCGTTTTTAAGTGTAGCCTGGCGATAACATCAAAGGGCGGCACTTAATACATAAAACTCATAAACAAAATATGAAAAAACAACATTTATTTTGGCTATTTGGATGCCATTGGAAATTAGAATTTTATTGGTTTCTTATTCATCGTGGTATCGAACGCGAAATAGCAGCTCATATGGTCGATATTCATACTCAAGATGAATATTTAATGGAATATTTAATGCATGTACCTATATGGGAATGGAAAGAGTATACTACGTCAGATAATTATAAAAAATATGTACAATTATGATAATGTACCTTACATATTGTTATGAAGCGTATTATGAATACGCAAAATATATCGAAGATACTATATCTGCATTTTTAGCTCATAGCGCTATAAACCAATCTTGGGAAAAACCTACACGTTTCGTATTAAGTAAAAGCAAATCTACATTCATGTTACGTTACATTAATCTTTTAAAACGATGATCAGCGTTGCAGGAACTAGCAATATTAAATTAAGCGATTTAAGGTTCAATCTTAGAAGTGATATGTATGAAAATGTACATATAATAGTAATTAATAACGCTATGAGTATACATTTTGATATAAAAACTTTAATTAACCCTATATTAGATGTAATATGGAACACATGAAAAACATTAAATGGGAAGTATCTAGAGAATTAATGGATAAAAGAATAGACTTTAGTACGGAAGTCAGAGAATCTATAAACAACATAGAACATAGTATTATTACGGTTGGAATAAGAATATATCTTATGGATATTATTACTTTTATGCCTGAAGTAAATAAATGGAATTTTAAATAAAGTTTTTACTTTAATTTGGTGATTCCAAACACTAGGTGATCTAGGTCAACAAAAAAGGTTATGTTTTTTAACATAAACCTTAATTGAAGACACTCTACCAACTCACCGGAGCCACTGAGGCTGTATATAGTCAAATAGTCCAAAACTACATACATTTAACTTTGCTTCCATGATATCTATAACACCTTGATTTTATCGCCTATTTATAGGCATGGGGAGGGGGATTTATAGGTTTATGTCACCATCTTCGGTTGTCTTATCCATCCTTCGAGATAATTTACCCGGTAAGACTACATTCTGCTTATTTTCTTCGCCAGAATTGCGCCAGACCACTTCCTAATGTGTTAAACACAAAAAAGCCAGGCATTACACCTGGCTCTTATGTTTTCCAGGTGGAGAGACTCACCTGAAAATATCGTCGAAGAAAAACTCTTACTATATTAACTGTAAGAGTCTCTCTTTCTTACAATCAAAGGTAAGACAACTTTTAATAACAACAAAATTTATTTAACTTAAAACAAAAAAAAGATGAAAAAACAACTCAAAAAATCGGCAGTACAAACAAACATTGAGTACGAACAGTACTTGTATTAATTAACCCATATTCCCCGGCGATAATATCAATGGGGATATAATTTTCAAAAAATGAAACAATTAAGGTATACAATATACACAACAAAAGCTAATGCTATTATACGTAGTGGTTTAGGTAACGGTTTCCATGAAAGACAAGTTTTTTATCATTATAAAAAAAGAAACAGGAGTTAGTAATATATTTTCACTTATGAGAACTATTTTATTTAATGAATTCTCAAAAAAGACAACTACGTATAAACACGAATTTACGTTACAAACCAAACCTCAAGTAAAAATAGTACTATGAAACAAACAAAAATCCATATAGAATTACTTAAACTTGTACGAATTGTTTATGATTTTACTCAAGTAAGTTTTAAGATTAAATTATTAGCTTTTCAACAAGATAGTTCTTTACTTATTGTTAATGATATAATGGATGGAATTGTCAACAATGAATGTGAATTAATTGATAATAAGTACAAACACCAGTTTAGTTTACAAACTAAAGAACAGGTAAAAATCGTATTGTAGTATGAAAGATATAAAACACCGTATTTATACTAATACGGCAGGAAACATTATTGATGGATTATACCTTATTTGTAATCCTAAAACAAATTGGGTAATCTGGAACAGATTAGATAGTTATATATGGGTACATATTTACTTTGAAATCAAACAAAATATATTATCACTAATTATTACTAATAGATGAGATACACTAGTCGAACTATATATGAATTTACGTCAGGAAAGCTTGACCATACTACCGAAAGTGTATTTATTACAAATGTAAGTTGGATGCTTACTTCAACCATAAAAACACCATTATGGAGTAGATTAATTACTCTCGTATACATCAATATTTGGCTAAACGTAAAAAATAATATATGAAATATATTCGCGTTTATTTAAAAACAAATACGAAAGAAAGGGTCAATATTGATCATATTTCAGGGTCAATATCAACATATATATGGAGATATGTCGACTATCAATTACATGGTCCACTAACATTCCAAATTTTACGTTCAATCTCTTTAACAATTAAAACAAATATATGAAAAGAAGAAATATCATATTAGGCAGTTTAACTGTCCTATTTATCGTAGGATTATTAATCCTTAACCCATTAGCTTCGACAAAAAAACAAATAGTAACTATTTATACGCCAAATGATATCTATTATTTGGATGTAAATACAAATATAGTAACATCAGAATCAGGAAAGAAAACTATGTCATGTAAGACTTTAGAAGAAGCTTCGGCATTCTTAAAGATAATCACAGCACATGATGCTAATCAACCTGCCGGATGTGTATATAATGATGTAGATGCTATTATCGGAACCCTTAACGGGGATAGAGAAATAGATTCCGTCGTACATCAGTATATTCATTTATACAACATCACCGATTCAACACTTATTCGCGAAATTTTAAACCGATATTATTTATGATACACGATTTCTTTAAATTTATCTTTTATTTTATAGGGTTAGCTCCTATAATGTGGGAACTTAATGTAATTGCTGAACCTTTAAAAGCTAGAAAATTTATAAAAGCTATGGAAAATATACCATACGAAGATCGTACAGATAATCAAAAGAATTTAACTTGGTGTTTAAGTTTGTATATTATTTGGGTATTTATCGTGTTATTATTCATACTTTTAAATACTTATCATTTTAAAATTAATATTTTCGAAGACTTAAAATCTTTATTATGGGGTTAGAAGATATAGAGACCATTATTGCTTATATAGTTGGTTTTCTTGCTATAGCAGTATTAGTAATTATAATGATACCGTTAGATGATGATGGACCAGACGTATATTGTTAAAACAAATTAGATTATGATCGAATTATCAGACTTAGAAGCATGGTGTATTATAAATAGCGCTGACGTAGTTACAAGCGTCATCAACGATATTACAGAAGATCAATACAGAGATCTTATGGGTATTATTAATTTAAGTTTTCAGCTTAGATACAATCTTAAGCCTTTTCATGATATGAAAGAGGTTTATCAACATAAATTTGAAGATGTAGATGCAGCAAGAGAGTTAATCCTTGAATGTCTAGCTGACTTCTTAAATTCAATTAATTTCACACTTAAAAACAGATAAAATGTTAAATTTATTTATTATTACAATTGCAGCATTCTTATATTTATATGCAGGAATGTACTATACTATCTTTATAGATGGAGACCCTGACGTATTTAACTTTAAACGCTTTTCTTTAGATTTTGAAGAAGATTCTCCAAACTATACAATTATACTAGGTTATATATTAATGTATGTATTTTTAGTATTTTGGTTACCGATAACATTAATATGTTTAATTTTAGAAATTTGTAGTTATAAAACCTATAAACGTGATCGTAGCCTTTATTTTAATACTTTAAAAGCTTACTTACCATGGACGAAAAACGAAAACTAGCTTACGAGCTATTGTTGCCTTATTTTATTGACCCAGCTATTTGCGGAAGACACAATGGTTTATGTTCTTATTATACTCCCGACGGACGTACATGTATAGCAGGAAAATGTATGATTGATCCTCAAAAATTTGCAAATTCTTCTGATCCTATCAGAAAGATTATAGAAATATACGGGCAAATAGGTACTTTTAAACCTGATATTGTAGATAAATTTACCAACGATGAATGGAGAGGTCTTCAAAATATCCATGACGCTATAGCTACAACTGCTTTAATTTATGATAATTCTATATTTAATACAAAAGAGTTTAAAATGTATTGTGTAGAGAATAATCATACTATATACCATTCTGTTAAATTCTATGAAGACTGTTGATATAGAAAAATCTATCTGGCGAGGTAATTATATTCATGATAAAAATGTACGTCAGCCCGGTGGTAATACAATTTATCATATCTTGGATTATGTGCACGATAAATTATGGAAACCTATGGAATTTTATAATATAAGTAGTTCTGTTGCAAATTCTTTTAATAAATCACTATGAATTATATAGACATAGATTTGTTACATAGCAGAGCTACATATTTACATGATAGTAGTGATAATATATTATTTCCAGGAAGTGCAGATATATGGTCTACCACATATCATATTTGGCGTAAATTATGGTCTGGACGTCTTACTAAAAGATTTGTAAATCAAATAAACTATCATATATGAATTATACATATATTTCGCTAGTAAGCGATAGATACAAAGTTTTTAAAGGGGTTCCTTATAATATAATATATCCGGCAGAATCTAAACCTAATTCAGATGTTAACCGTATATGGAAGGTATTATGGAGTCCTCATCAATTTCACAGATTAATAATATTAATAACAAATGCGACAATTAAAGGGAGATAAAGATTTACTTTACCGAGTATACATCAATCATTTTGTTGATTTAAGTGAACCTGAGTTTTATAGAACTTCACCTGCTTTTATACATGCTAATGTAACATTATGGTATAATTTTCAATCTTATTATTCATTTGTCAGAACTGTATTATACAATGAAAATTATGAAACAACTGCATAAACAATTAGAATGGTTACGATCTGGATGTATGGGATGTATGTTTGGTACTGTAATGGCTAAAGATCCTGAAAAAATTGGTTGGCATTTTCAAGTCAACCCTAAAAATATCCTGTTTGCCGACGGATGTTGTATTTTATCTTGTATATTCCCTGAATCTGATGCCCGTGGCGTTCTTGCCTGGGCATTAGATAATGGGTTCTTTATCGAAGAACTCGGGGATTATATAGGTTTACGATACCGTATCGGTGACAATATTGCTTGGGTGCAGTATTTTGGCCCAGACAGCCATGTTGCTACTCGACAATCACCTTATCCTATGCTTACATTCACCGTAGCATTACCTAGTGAATATTACTATAAAGTAGGCTTTACTGGTATACTTCATTTGGCGCATGCTTCGGTGAAAGCTATAGGACTTAAAGCGAGGAATTTATTATGGGATCGTTCCCATAAATCTTCTCGTAAAATTATCGGACACGAATTAGGTTTAGCTGAATCTGCTAAAGTTACTTTTATCAAACAAAACGTATGAAAAAAGTAAAGGGTCAAATTAAAAATCAAGTTTGGGAGGGAGTTTGGGAGGGAGTTTGGGATCAAATTAAGGATCAAGCCAAAGGACATATTAGTGATCAAATTTGGTATCAAACTAAAAATCAAGTTTGGGGTGAACGTTGGGGCCAAGTTTGGAATCAATTTACCTCAATTAAACAAAACATATCATGAATCAACTTAAAATTTCTTTTTGGATGGATAGTCATTATCTTTTATATACTGATCTTAGTCGAAATTTAGTAAAAAATCTTGAACGTGATTTAGCAATATCGATAAATAGAAAAATGAGAATTGATTATGGAAACTTTAAACCTTTATAAGTATGAAAAACGTTAAACAGAAAATCAATATAACGACGTTCGACTTATTTTATTATTCTAAACTAAACGTCAAACGTGATCTTAGCGAAGATATTATCCCAAAATTAAGAACGTATATTTACTTTTGGGCAAATAGTAATGTATCACATCCTATACAAGATAATCTATGAAATACTGTTATAAACACCATGAATGTCTTAATAATTTTAAATATTATCTAGGCTCTGAGATTGTTCTTTGGGTATCATCTATTCAAATAACAGATTTTTTGTGGAAAAATAGACAATACGTAGAAGATCAAACTTACGTCAAAATAATAACACCTATACGAAATGGTACAAAAAAATCATAAAATTTTATATCAGATATATAAAACAACTCGAGACATTTGTGAAATAAATACAGATTGTGTTGAAGTAGGTATTAATAATCGTATTTTTTTCAGAACTTGGAGAACAATTAGCACACAAACTTTCCCATTCCACACTACTTTAAAAAGTAATTTATGAGACAAATAACTGATAATTATATACGTATAGCTACTGAACATAAAGCCGAACTTTGTCTTGCAAATAATGTAAAAAGAGAAGTAGATCATGATATTTGGCGTAAAACTTGGTTTTTATTAATAGAACAAACACGCATTTTATTAACTGTAAATCAAAATTTATGAAAAAGATTAAAATACGTGATTTTATTTTGGAAAAAGTTCGTATACCTGCTGGAGATATAATTAGAAGCTGTATAGGTCCTACTAAATTCATGTTATATTCAACTAATATTAGAGATATAGTATATGATCGAACTAGTGATATTACTATCCTTGTAAAACTTAATCTATTAGCCCCATTATAAGTAACTACTACAAATATTTATTCACCAATCTTAAAAATTATATATGACAGAAAAGATCCTTTTAATTGGGCAAGCGTTACCATATAATACGTATCTTTGTAAAAAAAGATCACATGGTATTATTAGAAGAATGGAAAGAAATTAAAAATTGTAATGGTAATTATTTAATTAGCAATTTTGGTAAGGTAAAATCAGTACGTAATAATTTAATTTTAAAAACAAGTCTAGATAAAGATGGATACAATAGATTAAGCTTACGTAATAAAAATAAACCTATTTATTGTAGAATTAGTAAATTAGTTGCTACTTATTTTGTCCCTAACCCTGATAATTTGACTATAGTTAATCATATAGATAATACAAGAAATAATGATATTTTTACTAATTTGGAATGGGTCTCTGTTAGAGAAAATACTTGTCACGGTATAAAATTAAATAAAAAATTACCAATAGGCGTATCAAAAAGACCTAAACAAAATAAATATCGAGCAAGAATTGAAATTAATCGTAAATCAATTTCTTTAGGAGATTTTAATACTCCTGAAGAAGCATCTGAAGCTTATAAAAAAGCTTTACAAACCTATAAAATCAAAAACAAATATGACTGAAAAAATTTTAATTATTGGGCAAAGTCCCCCAAGCCCTGACGTCGTACAAAAAGTACCGTATGACACTACGATGTTATATGAAATGCTTTCTTGGGTAGGTATATCTAAAGATCAGGCTCAAAATTTGTTTGAATTTGAAGCTTTGACAGATGTATTTCCAGGATATGCTAAGATGAGTGGCCACAAAGTTCCTTCTTCCGAAGCTAAAGCAATATATTGGGATTCAACCCTTAAAGATAAAATAGCTAATCATAGTCGTATTATCTTATTAGGCCGAGAATCTCAAAAGTACGTAGAAAAGCGTTGGCCGGAAAAATATAACGATAAAAACACTTTATGTCTTATCCATCCAAGTATTCGAAACAGCGGAAAGATCAAAGAACATAAAGAAATTATTACTAACCTTTTAAAAACCTTTATATGGGACTCTTAAGCAATTTATTGTTTGGTAAACCCAGACAAGGATATCCTTTAAAACCAATAGTGGCTACATGTCCTCGCCAAATATCCGAAACATCATTCAATGAATGGGTTAAGGAATTCAAAGTAGGCTCATTATTTAATCACGAAGAATCACACGAAACATGCGAAAGACTGAAGATTTTAAAATTCCAGCGAGGACTTTTAAAGAAGGAGCTAAGTCATATACTCACAAACCCTCCCAAAAGTATCTTGACAGAAGGGCAGAGTTAGCTTTACAAGAAGCTCGTATCGAAGAACGACGAAAAGCCAGATCATTTAGTGAAAAAGGTTAATGCTATATATCTATGCAATATAGTTATCAATGGTTGTTCTAAATTAATAAGACCTAATAAAATTATAAGATTAATTAGGTCTCAAATATTTATCGATCAGTATGGGATTTACGTAGATATTGTATTAAATAGACAGTATGAATCAAGTTCGTAGAAAAGTTTCTTTTATAAGTAACCGTACTACTAAACAAGGTTTTTCATCAACTGAATTATATAGTGTAGAGTGGGATCTAAGGATAAAAGTATATCGACATACTTCAATTATTTTAGAAGATGTTATAAAAATTCCTACTTCGATAATTAAATTTAATACTCATGCGATCAGTCGTTAAAAAACTTGATATACCTATAATTAGAATAACAGTAGGTACAGTAAGTTCAGATGTTTTAATGGAAGGAGCTACATATATGAATATTTTCTCTATAAGGGTTAAACGTGATATTTTAAATAACTCAATATGATCGAAATATATACTGACGGAGGTTGTGTTGGTAATGGAAAACCTGAAGCAATCGGTGCTTATGCATTTATTGTTGTAAAAGATGGTGAAATTATCTATGAGGAGGCGGTCCGAATAGAAGCACCATGTACAAATAATATTGCAGAATTAACGGCTTGTATACAGGCTTTAGATTATTGCCACAATGCTCCCATCAAACCTACTAATTTCTATAGCGATTCTAACTATGTCATTCGTGGTATCAACGAATGGCTTGATGGTTGGGTTCGTAAAGATTTCCGAGTAGATGATGGATTCCGTCCAAACGCAGAATTATGGAAACAAGTTGTAACTCTCCGCCCACATTTTAGAACCCTAAATTATATTTGGGTAAAAGGACATGATGATAACATCTTTAACAATAGATGTGATGAATTATGTACTCAAGCAATGGCCTTAAAGCCAAAGACAAAAAACAATTCAAAAGCCGTTAAATTTCCCATCCCAGCCTATAAAGAAGGTTATGGAGTAGGTGAAGTCAATTTAGGCTCCAACGATTCGTTATTTGCTTACCAATTTAGCAACGAACTCGGCATTCATGGGTTTGACAACCCAAAAAACAGTGGGATTAGTGTTTTAGTCCCTTTATCAAAATTTATTAAATCTTAAAAATCAAAAAAAATGTTAACAGAATTAACAGCACAAGACGAAGCAAGAATCATTGAAGTACGTGACAAGTATTTAGCGAAGCTATTTAACTACGTATTATTGGAGAAATTTGACGCAGAAAAAATGAAAGCTGCCGTAAATGATTTGTATGCTTTTGCAAATCTTCCTTTACCAAAGGATATTATTATTGCAGACAGCCCTAAAGCTGCCCAAAAAATCTGTAACGATTACAATCGTACATACAACAACGATCCATCTTTACCTGATCAAACTTGGGAATTTGCAATTACAGGAGACGTATCAGATTACAACTGGTTATCTTTTTATGAATTCTTCATGCCGATGGAAGGTATCTTAACGGACGAAGCAAAAACAAACTTACAACGTATCATCGATATCGTAGATACAGGTATTTTTACTAGTATCCAATTGGAAGTATTGTGTATCCCGGTTAAAATGCCTAATTTCATTAGTCGTGATGCCGAAAACAATTTACACTGTACTAGTGGTCCAGCTATCACATTTGTTGATGGATATGGTCAATATTACATCCACGGTCGTTTCTTAGAGCAATCTTGGTTTGATAAAACTATCAATAAAACATTGACTCGCGAAGAGTACTTAGCTATTTCGAATGAAGATATCAAAGGTTGTATTAATACGATCATGGATGCTGAATTTGGCCCTCAATACTTAGCTGAGTTCTTAGGAGCTACGGAAATCAGCCGTGTAACTATAACTCACCCTACACACACAGAAGAATTAGTTTTGTTCCGTACGAAAGAAAAATTCTCTTTTGCTAGAGATAGTAAAGGTAATGAGAATGCTTCGTTAGCTTGGATTCAAATGACTTGTCCTTCAACTCAAAACATTTACATGATTTCTACGTGTCCGACATTCGAAGATGCCCTTGAGTGTGCTAAATTTCACCGTTCAGAGTTGATTCCTAAAGATATTCCTTATATCTGGCAATCTGCTTCTTAGTAGAAAAATTTGTAAATATCATATAAGTAACCTACCTTTACTTAACAAAATAAAATAAAACTTTAAAAACCACTTATTATGGCGAATTCAAAATTCAAATTCACAGGAATCATGCACCGTCAAGGTGATGTACAAATTGCTCAACTTGAAAAATTACCTACCGAGGTAAAACCAATTGAGAAACAATTCTTAGCAGCGTCGGAGCGTTCAGGCTCTATGCATGCCTTATTCGGAAACTATCAACAATACGAAGTTGAGGGCGGAATCGTTCTTGATTGTAAAGAAGATTGTTTGATGAACCACAGTTTAACCTCACACCTTCAAGGTTTAGGTATGGATCAAGTTCGTGAATTACCTAAGAAAGATCACGGCGCTATCTCTTTACCGAAAGGAGTATACTTCGTATCGATCCAACCTCGATTCGACCCAATGCAAGGCTTTAAAACACCTGTTAAAGACTAGTATTTATTTAAGATTAAATTATATCCCCTCTGGCTAACTGCTGGAGGGGATTTTTTTATGAAAAATATCAGTAAACACACACATCGTTTAATAGGGTTTGAATTTTGGATTAACTTTAATGTTATGATCAATAACACAGTTGAAGTTGATATAAGAAAGTACTGTTGGAGTATTATCAGTGAACCTTTAATATTAAGAAATTATGAGAAACATTGAAATTACCGGAATTAAACTTGCTAGATTACATAGTTCATTAATAACAAGAGTCTATCCTAATGTTTCATCTTTAATATATAACATAATTCATCGAACTTTATCTAGAGTAGCTCCAAGAAATATAGTTCAAACTATGATAAATAATATATGAAAAATATCAATGAAGAATTGTGTTTTACAGTTCAAAATCCTTTTTACCATATACATGACCAAAATAGAGCGATAACAGTGTCTAATCTCGTATGGGAACATGTAATAGACATTAATGAGGTATTAATCCCTGACGAAACCATTATAAACCGTATAAAACTAGTCAATTATGAAAAGCATTAGATTAGATATACGACAGTCTCATCATCTTTATTGGGAAAATATAGTAGAGAAAAGTAATCCTTATTTTAGAAAAAATAAGTTTAAAAAATACAAAAATACCAAAGTAAAGAGATTCTTTTTTATGAGATCTTTAGTTGATTTTGAGAATATTAAACGATGGATCGAAACAAACTATGCGCAGTAAACACGGACATATAGGAAATTTTATATCCCCGCTTTGGGACCAATTAGGAAATGGAACATACCTTTTCCACCACAATTACCCTATACTTAAGTTAAAAAATTTAAGGGTAATTTTTATAGACGCTGGATTTGACTTCCTTTTTACAGTCGAACTAGTTGATTACAAATTAATAAATAATTAATAAAAAAAAATACAATGAAAAAAATTATCAACATCGTTTATGCTTTCAGCAAAACAGACAAAACATTTAAATCGATCGTTACGGCAAAAGATTACGATCAATTACTTCCTATCATGGAAAGAAACAGAGACAAAGCTTCTTGGTTTGTATACAATATTAAAGATAAAACTATCAAAGATATGTATGCACAACATAATCCAGGCAAAATTGCATTCTTTCGCGAATTAGTAGGTAAAATAGAAACTCGTAAATCTATCGTATACGCCCACGGCGTAACTAAGGATAAAAACGAATGTACTAAGAAATTCTTAGATGCACGTTTTAAGCAAAACTTAGATTACGTAACCAAAAATACCCCTAAACATAAGCTATATGCTCCTATTACGGATCCTAAAGCTGTTATCGAAGACCTACGTAAACCTTTCACAGATGTCTTAGCGGTATCGAAATATATGAAAGAAAGACGTAAATTTACCCAACAATTAATTAAACTCCAAGATGAAACCATCGACATTACCATACTCCAACATAAAGGATTTCAACTCAAAAGTGGAAATAGACAAAAGAAAGAGTTACAACACTATTAAAGAGTTACCAACTACATCAAAGAACTATCACCAGGTCATGGATCTGTGTGATAGTTTTTATGAATTATACGGTGATCATGAAATGTTTTTCGACCTTATCGATCACCATACTGCCATTTACCAAAAACTATGTGAATCACCGTTACATATAGAATTTCCTTACCCTTTTAATTATAATTAATGAACTATTTACCACGATATGCTCGTAATTCTTTTAGGGATTGGATGAATCTTAATTTTCAATCTGATATAAAAGTTAAAACTATCAGTGTAGATTTAAGGTTTGAAATTAGTTCTGAATTTAGACCTTTTGCATTCAGTAAAAAATATGTTTTTGATTTTGCAAATTTTATAGACACAGTTAAAAATAAATTATGAATACAATTACACATTTATTATATTCTACGATACGTAGGTTTCAAATAAATGCAAACTTATATGATCAACTAAGTATGTCGGTAGACCAATACGTAGATAAATTATTATGGGGATCTTTAAGTAACGCCAACACTGTATTTAATTATAAAGCACATATGAAACAAATTACTAGACATGATGAAATACGTTGATCACCGTATAAACCCTTTATTAAGACGATATCGTCTTAATGTTTGTATAGAACCTCAAGAAGTCACTTCAGAAATTGTACTTCACGCATTAAGTGAGTTAAATAACTGGTCAAATAAATTTTTTGGTTACGCACCTATAATTAGACAAATTGTTAATAATTATGAGATACATTGATGAATTTATAGCAATCCCATTATCAAAATATTGGGGTAGTACTTTTAAAGAAACTCCTACAGTCCAAAATAATATTCAAATTCGTATAGCAAGAGAATTAAATACTTGGTCAGATATGTATTTTATTAATTATGAACTCACCCTTAAACAAATATTAGATGAATGGAGTAACTAGAATAATTTGGGAACCATTACGTAAAGAATTTTATAATTTTTTACAAACTGAAAAACCTGATCCTAAAATTTATCGTATGATATTTCAACCCTTAAATGAAATATCAACTTGGCATTTAAACTCATTAGATAGCTATGAAACAAATTAAAAAAATAATGTGGTTACCTTTGTACGAGCTATTTTACAGTAAAATAATGTATCGAAATCGTAACAATACAGTCTATCAAATATTATTTGAAGACTTAATGGATGAAGTAAATTTTTTTGATTTTAATAACGATAATTTAGAATGAAACAAGTTAACGGCATAATATGGGCTCCATGGAGCCAGAATTATTATAGAAGTTCATTTTGGTTTAAATTAAAGCTTAATTATGATCTTCCTCATGATATATTATATGATAAATTAGAAGACGAAATAAGTTTTACCCAAGTAGAAATATTAAACCTATTATAAAAACATTAAATCTATTATAAAAACATGAATGATAAACCATTAGATCGCGATTATGAGCACGCAATTAGAGAGATTGAAAGTGTCTCTGAAGTGTTAACCTCTCTAAAAGAAAAAATTGAAGCATTAGAAGAGGAAAATGAAACTCTCGAAGATAAACTATCCACCAGAGATAATCAAATCTCCAAATTAGAGGAAGAAATTAAAGAACTTGAAGAAAAACGTGATAACTTAGACGCCAAAGTAAACAATCTTGAAATTGAATTACAAGATTGGCAA
>ENA-UOWO01003409-UOWO01003409.1-activated-sludge-metagenome-genome-assembly--contig:-NODE-3409-length-18440-cov-7.025891_pt1 | contig 18440 bp, 16 predicted proteins | sample MGYA00238148_ERZ761564 | MGnify/ENA primary metagenome ERZ761564 (study PRJEB28885, sample SAMN05720194) | activated sludge metagenome | isolation source: Anaerobic digester | place: USA...
CAGGAGAGCTTGTTTCGGGGGATACATATTCAGGTGCACTTTCAAGAGTTGCGGGGGAAAATGCAGGTTTATATCAAATACTTCAAGGAAGTCTGGTTTTGCCAAATAATTATAATGTAACTTATGTAAGCTCTGATTTTGAAATTCTTAAAGCAACATCTGTAATTACCTGGGAAAATCCTGCTGACATTATTGTAGGAACAGCCTTGTCAGCTGCACAACTCAATGCAACAGCAGATGTTGACGGCACATTTGATTATAATCCGGAATCAGGAACCGTTCTTGCTGTAGGAAATGATCAGGCATTATATGTTTTGTTCACACCCACAGATATTACAAATTATAACACTGCAGAAAAAACTGTGTATATAAATGTATTACTGGATAGTAAAATTTGTGATCAAAATATTATATCTGCAAATATATATCCTAATCCAACAAACGGTTTGCTTATAATAAACAATGAGGGGATAGGTATCTCCGAGGTAAGTCTTATAAATACTACAGGACAGGTTATTTTCGTAGAGAAAATGAACACTGATAAGATAAATCTAGATCTATCAGATTTGCCGGCAGGGGCATATTTATTAATTCTTAATACAGATAACGGAATTATTAACGAAAAGATTATAAAAAGATAAAGTGTTAGATTTAGATTAGACAATACTTTGCAGTAATTTTAGAGAAGTATTTATAGTATAATCTTAAACTAAACTACCCATAAACATGAATGCTGTTAAGTCCGGTTGGAAAATATCTGATACCCAGCCAAGTGATTATTAAAACTATAAAAGAAAGTCCAAGTAACAGCATTAGAAGCTTTTGTTTTTTTGGAAAAGAATGATGCAAATGGATACAGATCAGATAAAATATCCATGTCAATAATGCCCATGTTTCCTTTGGATCCCAGCTCCAGTAGTCCCCCCATGCTATTTTTGCCCAGACCGCACCCATCATCATTCCGAGACTTAACAAAGCGAAGCCCGGATATACCAGATTCATTGATAAATTAATACTTTGTGTATCAATGCTTTTTCTCTTTATAGTGTTTGCAAATCCTATCATAACGGTCAGACATGCGGCAGCTAATACAGCATACGAAATCATGTAAATCACAACATGAGGAATAAACCAAGGGCTTTGTAAGGCAGGCATCAGGTTTTTTGTCTGATACTCAGGATTAAGAATATCAACTAGAAGAAAAACAGAAGACATTATAAAACCAAGCAAATATAGAGCCTTGGATTTGGTTTGCAGAAACACAACCCAGGTTATAAGTGAAACAAACACTGAATACCAAAGTCTTGTTTCAGCCATTGTCTTTAATGGGGGACGTTCCAATTCTGACCATAACAATCCAATAAATATCATCAGCAGGACGTTTGCGGTTAAAGGTAAAAAAACTACCAGTTTCTTCAGAATGCGATTGTCTCTCTTCAAGAATAACAATATTGACCCTGTTAACCAAAAGAAAACAAATAGTATAAAAACAATATGTAGAAGCTTCCAAATCATTCTTCTTTTTTGCTAATTTTTCTTTTAAAAATCAGAGAAATTGCACCAATAAACATTAATGCAATACCACAATAAGTAGCATTTAGCCATGGGTCAAAAACAGCAGTAAACACCGAAACATATCCTTTGAATTCTGGTATTTTAAAGTAAGACGTCTGATATACTCTCCAATTTCCTGTTTTCAGCGGCTTATTTACTTCAATTTTGTGAATTTCATTTGTAATTCCACTTTTGGTATATAGTTTTATCTCTGAGCCAAAATATTTGGGCTCAGGGTTAAGAATTACTAATTTATAATTTTGATCAATTTCATAGATTACTGGTGGACTAAATTCTGTTCCATTTTGTAAATAAACCGTATCATTGTTTATCTTCAGTACTGCAACGTATGTTTTCTCTGGTAATCCTGTGACTCGACGAATACTGTCATTTATAACTAGGGCGTTTTCTATCAGATTGATAACATAAACATCGTTGTTTAAGATATTCAGCGACTGATGGCTGATTATTTCTTGAGGCTGATAAGTTTTAGGATCAGAAAGTTTCCCATTATTCTCAAATACGCCAAGCTTTGGGGGATAGAATTCTATTGTAAACTTTGTTAATTCTATTGCGAAGTTAGGCTCAACATAATTATTCTTTTTGTCATATCCATACCATATTGTTTCAGTTTCGGGAACAGTAATTAAAATTGATATTTTATCAGCCTGTCCCAGATTTCCGAAAGCCAGTATAATCCATAAACCAAAATGGTTGAGAAAGAAAAATAGATTCTTTGCTTTTAATGGTAACAATCGTTTTATAGTTACGAGACCAAGACTGAGAAGCAAATATAAAACTGTCAGTGCATAAGTCCAAGATTGTGTAATATCAGAGAATCCAATTTTGCCAAAGATGTTGTCGGAATGACCAGCTTGTGGACTAACGGCCATATTTATAACAACAAATGCAAACAGAATTAAAGAACTCAGTGCGGCATACCCTGATGATAAGAATTGTATTATTTTATTTTTCTTGATAAAGATCCGGGATGCAATAATAATTAAGAATAGTTGTATAATAACTATCAAATTAACGGGAAATTTGAATAATTGCAGAGGGAATTTCCCCACCCATAACTGCATACATATCGCAATAGAAATAATTATCAAAGGAATTAATAAAGCAATATTTCTATTATTTAACCTCATCTAGCTATGTGATCTAAAATAATCAAGTTGTAGTTCTGCTATTTTATTCCTTTAGGTTCAGGCATTTTGAATTCTAATATTTTTACATGTAACATTTGTTACAATTTTTTTTGTTAAATATAAAGCAAAATAGTAAATTATACCTTAGTTCAGAAAAATTTCTTTTAAGACTTGAGATATAAAATTAGCAAATTTCTGAAATTGCAAGAAAATAAGTCAGCCTACTAATGACTTTTACTTTTGCATCCTCACCCACAGCCTTTTTGCGACTTCCTGAGCTTTTGCAGTTATTTCATCTTCATTAACAGTTTGAACTATTCTGTTTTTCACAATAAGCTTTCCGTTTGAGATAACATCAGTAATTATTGCAGAGCTAAATCCGAACAGAAAATGTCCGTAAAAATTATCTTTTGTTAACGGAGTGGGAGATTTGTAATTCATTATTACCAGATTGTTTTCTCCGTCTCCTTTAAAACCGTTAGTGCTTAAATATTTGTGCACATTTCTGAAACGTTCATAAGCAGTGTCGTATCCAATAATATCGCTTTGTTGTCCTGCAAAAAAAGCAAATTTGGCACTTTGAAGCATATCGCTGTGCATTCCGTCGGTTCCTAACATTAAATTTTTACCAAGTCCTTTGCCCGAAAAGTACCCTACTTTATTATTCAGATTGCTTTCCATGTTTTGCACAACCCAAACAGGCGAATTACAGATTAATTCACGCTCTTCATCACTTAGGTGCAGACAATGTCCAAGAATAGTTTTTGAAGATTCCAAACCTCCTAAATCTTTTAGTCTATTTACAACTCTTTTTCCATAGGTTCTTAGGCAATGATCCTGGTCAGATTTGTCCTCTGCAACATGTATATGAAGTCCTGAATTGAATTTATTGCTTAACTTTATTGCTTTTTTAAGAGTATCACCGCCAACTGTAAATGAAGCATGTAAACCGACTAATCCTTGATTGGATTTGAGATAATTTTCTGTTTCGTCAAGTCCTTTTTGGGCTTTATCCAAACCATCTCTATCGGTAATTTCATAACACAAAAGATGTGAAACGCCAACTTTGTCAAAGGCATCAGCAATAATTTCTATCGAATTATCAATGTGGAATGGCGAAGCATGATGATCAATTACAAATGTAGAACCTGCTTTTGCACAGGCTATCGCAGTTGTAAGTGCGGAATATTTTATCATTTCCTCATCCAAACATTTATCAAGTGTCCACCAGATGTATTCTAGAATTTCCAGAAAATTGACAGGATTCTTCTTTGGGGCTCCCATTCCTCGGGCCAATGCGGAGTAAACATGATGGTGACCTACGCCAAATGATTTGGTTACAATATTTCCATCACAATCAATAATCTTAGCATCAGGAAAATTGGCTAAATCCGAATCTTCGAGGAACTCGATGCTATTGTCAATCCCTTCTTTTACCAAAATATTGGTTTTTGAAAAGCCTAAGCTTTTCCAGTCAATGTATGTTGCGTTTTTTAGTAATATCATTTTAAATTATTTTGGTAACAATCCGAAAAAGCTTTTAATACTACGATGAAATTTATGCACTCCTTTAACAGGTTGTGCGTGCATCAAAATGCACTGTTTCAAGATAAGGTTACAGTCTTTCGAATAAGTTTCAGTTGTTTCGTTATCTGACATTTGTTGAACCCAGACATTCTTTATCCCCTTTTGTATTGCAGAGGCAACAAGCTCATTTGTCTTGCCTTTATTAACCGAGATATGGAAAGAACCAACTTCTTCGGGCAAGTCATCTATTGATTTATAGCATTTTTGGTTTTCAATACTTTCAGCGGTTGGATGAATGACGAAAACCTTATATTCCTTATTAATCAGCTCTTTAATGACATCGTTACCAAATTTTTTTGATTTTGCAGATGCCCCGACTATTGCAATGTTTTTTTGCTCAAAAAACCTGTCAATATTCTCTCTTGTTGCTTTCATATAAAATACTTTTGACTAATTTATCATTTTCTTCTCATTGGTAATTTTGTTCGTTTTATACCATCGTAAGCATAAAAGGCATTAGCTACAGCCGCTGCAGTAGGGACAAGTCCAATTTCGCCTATACCTTTTGCTCCGTATGGACCAACAGGGTCAGCAACTTCCACACCCTTTACGACAATTTCAGGAGTTTCGTGAGCTCTGAGAATTTGAAGATCTCGCATTTTATCACTTATCAGAAAACCGTCTCTCATCGGTAGGTCTTCGCACAGAGCATAACCTAAACCCATGTGAACGCCACCGTGTATTTGTCCTTCAAATAGCATCGGGTTTATAATTTTTCCGGCATCATGAGCTGCAATCATTTTTGTAATATTCCCATCATCATCGAGGATACAAACCTGTGCTGCATAACCGTATGAATAATGAATTAATGGCTCTTTGTCTTTTACTCCTGGTTTTGTAGTCCAATCACAGACAAATTGCCCTGAATAAGTCTTTCCGACAAGTTCATTTAAAGATTTTGTCTTCAGATCTTCTTTAAAAGCATTTGACGCATTTATTATTGCAAGTCCTACCAAAGCAGTGGCTCTTGAAGATGTGGTCATTCCTGTTTTTATCTGTGCTTCGGTATCTACAACTATTTCGATGATATCAGGCGAAATATCGGTTTCTTCACACAAGGTCTGCAATGCCATATTATGTACTCCCTGTCCCATTTCTGTCCAGCCATGATGCAATCTGATTTTATCTTCAGCAAGAATTTCGATTTTTACTTTTGATTCATCAACCATCCCGTTTCCAACACCCGAATTTTTTATTGCACAAGCTAATCCTGCGAATTTTGCATTTATAAAGTCTTCCTTTACTGCTTCGAGTGATTGTCTTATTCCAACGCCAAAGACTTTTTGTCCTGTTGACGTTCTTAATCCGTCAACTAATGCATTATCATAGCGAAATTGCCAGCGATCAAATCCTGCTTTTTTACATATCTCATCAATACAGCTTTCAATGGCAAAAGTTACTTGGTTTGCACCAAATCCACGCATTGCACCACAAGGGATGTTATTAGTATAAACAGTTTTTGCTTCGATATCAATTTCGGGGATAAAATATCCTCCCGCAGCATGTCCGGCAACACGTTCCAGAACTTTTGTCCCAACCGATGCATAAGCCCCTGTATCACCAACAGCACGAAGTTTTAAGGCAGTAAGTTTACCGTTTTTGTCAGCACCGACTTCAATATCCATAAAAACAGGATGTCTTTTCGGATGTAATCTGATGGATTCTTCGCGTGTAAGGGTAATCTTTACAGGTGCATTCATCAAATATGAAAACAATGCAGTGTGTCCCTGAATTGTCATATCTTCTTTTCCTCCAAAACCACCGCCATTAGGGACTAAAGTAACTCGAACTTTTTCCTCAGATAATCCAAGAATCATAGCTATTTGCCTGCGATCTTCATATACACCCTGACTTTGACTGAAAATCTCAATTCCGCCTTTTCCGTCCGGGCGTGCCACTGTAGCTTCTTTCTCAAGAAAAGCATGCTCAATCCTTTGTGTTTCGTAATAGTCTTTTGATGTGTATTTCGATTTTTTTAATGCTTCATCTGCATTGCCAATTGCAAATTGTGTAGTATCAAAATTATTTGGTCTGTCAGGATGAACTCTTTCGCCGTCTATCGCTTTATAAACATCTGTTACCGGTTGATAAACCTTATAATCTATTTTAATTAATTGTACTGCTTGACGTGCAATTTCGTCCGATTCTGCAACAACTCCGGCAATAACATCACCAATAAAATGTGTTGTTACTCCTTCTTCTATCATTACATGCCAATCCTGGTAAATCAGACCTACTTTTTTTTCACCGGGGATATCTTTTGCAGTAAATATACGCTTAACACCTTTTAATTTTTCTGCTTCGGATGTGTCAATTTTTATAACTTTTGCTTTTGGATAATCGCTGAATTTTAAAGCTCCGTAAAACATTTCCTCAAGAAAAATATCATCTACAAATTTTCTTTGCCCTAATGCAGTATCATAAGCTTCGTACTTTGGGTGCGAAACTCCTATTTTCCCGGATGTTTTTGTGATTTCAAGAGTTTTGTTTTCGCAGATGCATTCTCCGGCATATTGAATAGCTTCTTCAATTTTTTTATATCCAGTGCAACGACACAAATGAGGTTTAATTGCTTTTCTTATTTCCTCAATAGTCGGGCTAGGATTGTCCTGTAATAAAACTTTAGTCCGAACCACAAAACCCGGGGAACAAAACCCACATTGCACCGCCCCTTTATTTACGAAAGCTTTTGCAATAGTTTCTTTTACATATTCGGGAAAACCTTCGGTTGTAAATATTTCTGCATCTTCCAATGTTTTCATTTTCTGAACGCAGGCAAGTTTTGCCTTACCGTTTATTTCTACAGTACATGCACCACAAACCGCCTGACCAGAACAACCGTCTTTTGCAGATGTAATATGTTTTTCCAGACGTAAATATGTCAATAAAGTCTTTTCTGGATCTCCGGAATAAGTGCAGGGTTCATGGTTTAATCTAAAGTTTATCATTTTAATAATACTATATTTTTAAAGTTCTGTCTTGCTGCAATCGTGCGTCAGCGCTCGGATCTCCGATATAAATTTGCTACTCTCCGTTTAATGTGAATTTTATCATCGTCAATTATCTTGATATTTTTTTCACAAAATACAAATTTTATTTTTTGTAGAAAAACTTTTTCAGATTTTCTATATTCGGTTTAATAGCTTCGGGGATGTTCAATGCTTTATTTACGGATTTTAGATCTTTAAGTCCGCTACCGGTAAGTAAAACCACATTACTTGATTTGTTTTCTAATTTGTTATTCGATTTATGAGACAGAAATCCGGCAAAAGCTGCCGCAGCAGCAGGTTCGGCAAAGATTCCTGTATTCCTTGATAATATTTTAGAAGCAGAAATAATTTCATTATCCGAAACAGTAATATATTCTCCATTATATTTTTTTATAAACTGCTTCGTCATGTAGAAATTTCTTGGAATATCAACAGAAATCGAATCAGCAATTGTTGAGCTGGCTTTAGTTTTGAATATATTTTTACCCAAATTGCGAATAATATTATCACTACCTTCTGATTGAACCATTACAATTGTTGGTATCTTATCAATATAACCGAGCTCTAGCAAATCTTCAAAGCCTTTGTAAACGCCTGAAATTATAACGCCATCACCAACCGGAACAAATATTCTGTCAGGAGTTTTTTCGCCAAGCTGATCAAATATTTCAAAAGAAACTGTTTTTTTCCCTTCGATAGTAAATGGATTGAAAGCAGTATTACGATTATACCAGCCAAACTCCTCTGTAGCTTTAATACTCAAATCGAAAGCATCATCATAAGTACCTTTAACAGGAACAATTGTAGCACCGTACATGATAATCTGTGTAAGTTTTGCAATTGGAGCAGCTTCGGGAACCATAATAATGGCTTTTTGTCCTTGTGCAGCACATAATCCTGCAAGCGATGATCCAGCATTACCAGTTGATGCTGCTACAATTGTCTCATAGCCTTTTTCTTTTGCATACGCAGAGACAACAGCCGATGCTCTGTCTTTAAATGAAAATGTGGGGTTTTGAGAATCGTCTTTTAAATATAAATCAAATGACAATTCCTGATTGTCCAATTTATTGAATTTATATAATGGAGTATTGCCAACTTTAAGTACAGGTAAACTTTCTAAGTTTTCAATCGGAAGCAAGTCAATAAAACAAGTATTTTTTAAGCCCTGAAAGTCTCTGATTTGCGATTTTATTTCCGCATAATTATAAACAGTCTTGAGTACTCCTTTTGGTGGCTGATTATCAGTATTTAATTTACTGCAATCTGGACAAAGATACATTTGATGTGAACTATTGTATTCATTGTTACAATTTGTACAACGGTATTTGTATTTTGGGTTTGAATTATTCATCATCATTTAGTTTTTGAATCATAAATTTAGCATCAAACTCAATCTTCGAACAAGCGAACCATTTATTCCCAAGGTCTTTAAGAGATGCTCCAATGTGATAAATATTTGAATCATCAATGATTATAAATCTATCATGAGATTTTGAATATGTTTTAATTTTAATTTCTTGATATTGTTTATTGTGTTTTTGTAAATCAAGGTTTAATTGTTTAGTAATAGTTTTTGTGAATACCGTGGCAGTCACATTATTTTCTCGTTTATCAAGCATTGTCAAAACGCTCTCATCTATATAATTATCAATAAGAATAATGGACTTTTTCGCAGATTTAATGACTTCGGCAAAAAATATATATGAATCAAAAAACTGACCATCGAAAAAAATCTTTTGGCTTTGTTCAACGCTTTTATCCTCCATTGCATTTAAAATACCTTCAATTTTCAAATCTGCAATAATTTGTTTTCGCTCTAGATTTTCAAGTCGTTGAAGAATTGCGATATTATTAAAAAGGATTTTACGTATTTGTACAAAGGCTCTCATAATACTAATGTTCACTTTTGCTGCGATTTCATTTTTAATAACTCCTGATAAAGAGGCTATTCCTTGTTCTGTAAATACATAAGGTAATTTTCGTTTCCCACCCCAACTTGATATCGCATTTTGCGACATCAAGTTTTCCCATTCGGCTAACGAAAGTTGAAACATGAAATCTTCGGGAAACCTTTCAATATTTCTCTTAACCTGTTCATTCAACCTACTAGTTGTAATACCATATAATTCGGCTAAGTCACTATCAATCATAACTTGTACACCGCGAAATGTAAAAATTTTATTCTGGATGCTTTGATTTGGCAATATGTTTAAAGCCCTCGGCATAGAATCTTTTTATTTCAATAATCCTGTTCTATCGTTAAATTCTTTAATCATTTCGTCCCAACGATTAACCTGAGCGAATAGTTTTCCCCATATTTCGCGGTCGTACCAAAGTTGATTAAGATCTTCGAGTTCTTTTGCCTGTTGTTCAATCCATGTGTAATATTTAAAATTGTGGATTGCTTTGCGATCGGTGTAAGTAAGCTCTTTCATATAATCCGGTCTTGTCCCTAACATGCATTTCTCAAAATCCTTAACAGCCTGTATATCTGAATATCTGCCTTTTTCTGCCGTTAGTTCTTCGAGTCTTGATTTATACATATCGGCAGAGTCAGTTGCAATTGTTACAATTATATCGTCACCTGTCATTTCATAATGTTTTGCAGTTTTTATCGCTGACAATAAATTGCCTATTCCGGATATTCCGATAAGGTGCAAATCATTAATTATTTCTTGAGGAATTCCGAAAGATTTGAGGTAAGCATGACCTTCTTTTTCGTTAAATAATCTGAGAATTCTCATGCAATCTTCGTCGTCAATGGCGGTAACCACATCAGTATTCTTAATATTATGTACCCATGGTACATGTTTATCGCCAATACCTTCAATACGATGACCACCAAATCCGTTGTTTAACAAAGTAGGACACTGCAAAGCTTCAGAAGCGACAACTTTCACGTGAGGTGCAATAGTTCTGAGATAGTCGCCTGCTGCTATTGTTCCCGCCGAACCTGTTGCCGAAACATAAGCAGCAAGCTGACTTTTATGTGTTTTTATAAGATTAAAAACTTCTTCTATTGCTTTGCCGGTAGTATTATAATGCCATGCCGAATTGCCGAATTCGTCAAACTGATTAAAAATGATGCAATCAGGTCTAGTTCTGCGGATTTCCCAACATTTGTCATAAATTTCTTTTACGTTTGATTCGCATCCTGGAGTCGCAATAACTTCAGAGCCGATAACATCACGGAGCCATGTAAACCTTTCTTTACTCATTTCTTCGGGAAGTATTGCAACTGATTCTGTACCCATTAGTTTAGAGTCGAAAGCGCCGCCACGACAATAGTTGCCTGTCGAAGGCCAAACCGCTTTATGATATGTAGGATCAAATTCTCCAGTAGTAATTCTAGGAGCTAAACATCCATAAGCTGCACCAACTTTATGAGCACCTGTTGGAAACCATTTGCCTATTAATAAAACAATTCGTGCATTAACTCCTGTTAATGCCTTTGGCAGTTCTATATAGTTTACTTTACCAAAAAGTCCACCCGATTCTTTTGGCTCGTTTTTCCATGTAATTCTGAAAAGGTTTAGCGGGTTGATATCCCACAGACCAATGTTTTTTAACTGATCTTTAATTTTTGATGGAATTAAATCCGGATTTCTTTGTTGTTCGAATGTTGGTAAGATAATTCCTCTTTCCTTAAAACGCTTAACGGCGTTGTCCAATGCTTTTTCATTGGTAATCTTGTCTATTAATTTAATCATGATATAAATGTATTTTAATTTTAAACCTGATATTCTCTAAAATATTTGCAAAGATACAAATAAAATAGATGAGAGAATACCATGGTAGAAATTAACAAAATCATAATTAATATACATGATTTTATTGAGATTTACGAAATGTGTCCATTGTGAAAATAATTTCCTAACTTTGCATATCACAATAAAACATTGTATTGTGTAATTTTTGTTTTGCTGAATAAATAATTATATACAAAATGAAAAAAACTAACATTTTAATTATTGTAGCCATAGCCTTTATTTGTGCCAATGCCTTTTATTCTTGTGATAAAGAAGAAGAACCACTGAACGGCATAACGTATCCTAGTTCCTCAACATTTGGCACCAATATTTTATCATTATCCGATTCGACAAACCTCGCTAGTATTACAGATTACAGTTTCTCAGCTAGTCTTGAATCTGAAGCCACGCTTACAATTAAAATTACAAATCTATCAGAAACCGATTCTGTAGGACATGTTGCAACTTGGTTTTACAATGCAGCAAATGTAGATAACTGGGATGTTTCCGATTATTCTAGCAATTCGCAAACATTTAATGCAAAACCATCTGTCGATAATGATCTTAACATTAGTTTTCAAAGTTATTATTTAGGAGGTACTTGCCGAATAGACTTCTATGAGAACTCAGAAACCATTACAAAAACAAAATATTTTGTGTGGGAATAAAATTGATAAAATTGTAATTTATTGTAACACCCCCATCCCCACAACCCTCATCTCACCCGCAATCCTCAAATCAATCTCTTTGAATTTAGGAATTTAAATTTCCACAAACGAAATTCTATAACACTTTTCCCTAAGTAGGCAATTACGTAAGTACAGCAAGGAACATCTGAAACCGAATTCGATAAATTTCATGCTATACAAGACCAAAACTACAAATCTGACTTCGATAAACTTTTGCTACAACTGAAAGAAGCAGAAGAAGGGTATAAATTGGGATGAAATGGAGGTTTTGGAATGATTGGGACTAGAGACCGAAGCGGAGATTTTTGTTGCTGCCTGAGCAGCAAAACCACGAGATGCAACCCCGCCAATTGGCGGGCTCACGTAAGTAATGTTTCGATAAACTCAACAACACTTGAGGTAGCGAAGTCGCCACTTTGTCAAAACAAATATTTTTTACAAGTTTTGACAAAGCGAAACGGATTTGTTCAAATATCTCGCGATTTTGTAAATTCGAAGATAATAAATACAATCGCTTTTGATATTATTCTGTTTTTAATAACCAATCAACAATGTTTATATGTTCGATTCCATCAATATCAGCAGTAACAACGTCAGTAGATATAATATATTTAGGATAATTGTTATCAATAGATTTTAGAGGACGAATTTCTCTTTCTGCAGTTTTTGGGTCGGACAAAGACCATGTAACTTGATAATATTCAAATTTGTTGAGCACATTTCGTACAATAAAATCAATTTCAAATTCTCCGATTTTTCCAATCCAAATTTGATAACCTCTCCTGCATAACTCCAGATAAACAATATTCTCCAAAATATGACCGATATCCTGATATTGAAATTTTCCTAGTTTTAAATTTCGAAATCCAATATCAGCCAGATAATATTTTTCCTGTGTTGCGAGTTGCTGTTTTCCCTTAATATCAAAACGATTTACCTGATAAAAGATATAAGAATTTACTAAATATTCAATATATTTTTCAACAGTATTGTGATGAATATCTTGTGAGTCTTTTTTCATTGCTTTAGAGATACTACTCGGAGATACAATATTTCCAATAGACCCCATGAGAAATTTTGAAAGATTATCAAAACTTCTATAATTTTGAATGTTATATCTTTGACGAATATCTTTTTCTACAATAGTATTATAAACATCCTGTATGTACATGTTTTGAATATTTGCACCCTGATTTCGCAATAAAACACCTTGTGGCAAAGAAGTTTCATAAATATAGTTATTGAATAATTCATATTTATTTAATGACAATTCTGCTTGACTGTCACAATATTCTTTAAAAGAAAATGGAAAAATATGAATTGATATATAACGTCCCGAAAGCAATGTTGCAAGGTCACCAGACAAAAAAAAGGCGTTAGATCCGGTTACATACAAATCTATGTGTTTTTCTATGAACAAAGCATCAATCAACCTTTCAAACTCTGGAATTTGCTGTGGTTCATCTAAAAAAATAAAATTCATTCCTGACCGATCTGTGTTTTCAATGATTTTGCTGTAAATCTCAAGCCAACCAAAATTATTAGGGAAAGAAGGTTTTTCAAAGTTGTATTGTTGAATTCTGTTTGAAGGTACTCCTTCATTTAAAAGTTTACCAGCAAATAATTCCAACAAAGTTGATTTGCCAGAACGTCTTAATCCAGTAATAACTTTTATAATATGCTTCCCTTTCAACTTCTCGAGCTGTTGAATGTAGTTATTACGATATATTAAATCACTCATCTTTTAAAATTATAACTATTTAGCACACACTTTGTCAAAACATTAAAATTATGAAAGTTTTGACAAAGTTAAACAATTTTATGTAAAAGCAAAGAAAAAAACGCGATTAAATCAATCTTCACAGAACTCTGCTTTTAAATTTCCACAAACAAAATTCTATAACACTTTTCCCCAAGTAAGCAATTAAGTAGGTACAGCAAGAAACTTCGCGGAATCCCAGTTCGATAAATTTCATGCTATCCAAGACCAAAACTACAAATCTGACTTCGATAAACTATTGATACAACTGAAAGAAGCAGAAGAAGGTTCTCAATTGGGATGAAATAGAGATTAAAATTTTACTTGATATTGGCAGTAACAATGTTTACAGCTGAATTATCGAAAAAATCGGCATCATCAGTAACTATAGTCCAATTATTCATTTTTGCAAGCTCCAAATAATAAGAGTCATTAAAATCACTAGTTTCAAGAAGATTTAAAACATGTTCAATGTCTATTTTATGAAAGTCATCCGAACCACGTGTAGTAATCTTCATAATTTGAGGCAGAATTTCCTTAATTTCCTTTACAGTTTCGTTATATTGCTCAGATTTAACAAAATCCCTTTTATAATCAGTTTTAGCAAGGTTCTCAGATTTCTTTTTCCAGTTTTTGAATTCTATTTTCATCCAAGCATTGCAAAACTCTGATAAAACTAAAGCATTAATCCAGATTGTAGCTCCTACAGTCTGAACTTTTTTAAGGAATCCAGAATATTGGCGTTGTTTAAATTTATTTGTATTCTGCATTGGGAGGAATAAATATATCCACACATTATTGTCGAAGAGTAGATCTTCGCCTGCAACTGGGTTATATGTGTTAATGTTTATAACCTTACTCATCGCCCAAAACATCATTTATAGACTGATCAAACTCCTCAGGGTTTTCGAAATATTCTTTTGCCCGTTTGATTACTTTAACAAATAGGTGGTTATTTTCAGAACTCACATTTTCCACGTGTAGATGCTTTCGCAATTCTTCGCTTGAATATTTGCTGTAAAGCTGACCTATACATGCGTTTAGGAAAGCAGTAATTATCAGATTGATGTTCTGAAAATCTAGAACAACTGTTAATCCGGCAGAAATTGCTCCATCAATTTTTTTAAAAACATTATCGCCATCATCCACGCTGATGGCAGAGTCAGAACCGACTTCATCAAAAATGCGAATAATAATTTCGTTGGTTTTCATTTTGCAAAGATAATTAAAAAATTATTTCCTCAATGGGTTCATCTTTCAAATAATAAAACGACTTATCATCCAGATTAAATTCCAGATTTACCAATGTGCCGGGGAAAGCGTGAAACAAAGATTTTGAACTTTCTCCAGATACAGTTTGTTGCCAATAGCCATTATTCGATACAATTTGTACCTTTCCTTTGTTAAGTCTAGCAAATTCACAAATAATTTTTAAACCAAGGCCTCCTGGAATGTTTTTAGCTTTAGGTTTTGTAGTGTTATTATCTGCCAATGCCCACAAAATTGCATCTACTCCGGTTAAATCGGAATTTAAAAAATCATTTACATTTTTCTTAATGGATTTACCAATATCAACAATTGTAAAATCAATTCTTGGTGGAATTTTATTTGGGTAAAATTGGCCGCAACTGTAAACATATTCACAATCGCCATGAATTACTGCATTACTATAAATTTCGAATATACTGCGTATTATTTCATATTTCGCTGGTTCACTCAATTTGGGGAAGTCTGGTTTATCAATAAGCTCTCTGTCAAGAAACTCCTTGATAAGTTTATCTTCAATAATTTTATTTTTTCGATATTTTATAGTTGTTGAATTATGATCTGGAATTTTCGCTCCACCAAAATTAGCAAGAAAATGATTTCGGCTAAAAATGTCTTTAAGACTCGAACTTAATTTTACAAACCTAATTTGATTAAATTTATTCTCAGCCTTATTTATCAATGCTCCCAAAGCGGCACAAAGGTTGGCTTCGAACCATGTTGTTTTCGAAAAATCTAAAGCAATCTGCTCTTTAATACAACCATTAAAATAATTATCTAATTCCGAAAAAAAACTATAACCATCAAAATCACTGCAAACTTTTGTTGGAATGTTAAAAACCTTTTTCATTTGTTAAATTTTTCATTTGCATAAAACAAAAGTAATAACAATTACGAAAAGTATAGTAATCGTTTTAACAAAAACCAGATAAAACTTTCAAAAATGATATTTTTAATTTGAAAGCGATGCGCAAAATAGATTGTTAAACAACGTTCTCAGATTTACAATCCGAAACAGAACGGTGGGTAAAAAGAGATACCAACACTGGTCGTTTTATTGATGTTAACCAAAACGGACAACCACACAAAGGCGTAAGAAGGGAAAATTGATAGGATGTATGTTGGGAGTTTGTTGCAGCTTGGAGCTTCAAAACCACGAGATACAATCTTGAAGTAGAGGAGCTAATTAACTCACTCGGATTCGGAAATCCGAGTGAGCAGGGGGAGCAGGGGATTCGGAAATCCGAGCGAGCAGGCTACAAATCCGCGTCAGCTGTCAAAAATGTTATTTTATTTGTTTTATTTTATATCATAATTGTCAAAAAATGTGTATACTTTTGTAATAAAATATTACAATGATGTTTACATTTAAAGGAATTTGGAAAGAATCTGAAACTGGAAAGTTGATTGAATTCAATTATTACAATTGGTACAAAGGTATCTCTAACATAGCAAATATTGAAGAATATGTTTATTTCGATGCTGCTTTAATAAATGACTATAAATATGATTTGATGGTTATTAATTTTGTTGGAGCAAAAAATACAGGAGTAATTAGCTGTTCAAAAATATTTGGAGCAGGAACAAGATTCGAATTCGTTGATGAAAACACAGTAATACTTGGCAGTAAAAAATATGAACGAAGTGTAGATTTGGCTGGCGTATTGAATCTGTATGCACATAACAAAGATAAGTTCTCGCAATTGTAATTTATTAATAAAACGATATGAAAGTTGATCACGAAAAATCCCTGAAAAAGCAGATCCAAATATCTGAAAGTATGAAAACTTTTCGACGGGGATTAAAAACAAACAAAATTTTTCTCAATGATTTTGCAAATCTTCTTTATGTAAATAATTCAAAAGTGTTTATTGATAATAAGTTAAGAATATACTATTTTCAACCTGTTTTGATTGAAAATGCTGTCAATACTTTAGAGAGCATTAGCTTATGCTGTAAGGAAGGTCATTTTGCAGATGCGAACACTTTGATTAGGAAATTTCGTGACGATTTACTCTTATTTGTATTTATCCTTTTTATTACAGACAAAAGACACATTTTTAATGAAGAAGACTTAAGCTATTTAAAATTTAATCATGATGTTAAACAAAATGTCGAACGATTTCTCAATCTTCGTATAAACGAAAAACTTGATGAAAATGAAAATGCCGTTTTCGGATGGTTTAATAATACAATTTCTGATCAACCACGAAATGTAAGAAATAAATTAGGTTTTGAAAATTATATGAAAACCTTCAAGTCAGATCCAAAAGTTGTAAAATTCCTAACAGATTATGATTTACAAGAATATTGGGATAAGTTAAGCCCGAAGCTAAATAACTTTGTACATAACAATGGCATACATTTCACTGAACAAAATATAATAACCAGAAATTATCAAGTGATTAATTCACAGCTTAAGGAATTAAATGATGATATTTCATTCGTTTGTTCATTTTTTCTGATTTTGATAATTGTGTTTGATCCCAGTCTAATTAGATCAACTGATTATGATGATTATCGCGATTTAGGATTAGAGCCTATTGAGAATAGCCAATTTTTTATCCCCAGATTTATCCAGAAATATATTGATAGCAATGTATCAATGCTGCATCCAGAACTTAAAGAATTTCTTAAAGCAAATAAGTATGGGATGATGATTAAATAACAAAGTTATAAGATTATTAATCAACAATTTTCTAATTTCATGCTGATTATTTTTAGTTACAACCTGCTTGATATACATCTACAGCACGAGGAAGTCCTAATTCACTAGCAACTTTCAAATCCTCACATGCTCCTTCTAAATCTCCGTTTCTTCCTTTTGCAATACCTCTATTAAAGAAAGCATCAGCGTAATTATGATTTAATTCGATAGCTTTTGAATAATCATTAATAGCTCCTTCATAATCGAAAGACTCTATCTTAGAATTACCCCGGTTATAATATAAAACATAATCCTCAGAACTTATCTCTATTGCCTTATCAAAGTCAAATATTGCATCTGAATATTTGCCTAATTTATGCGAGCAGAGCCCTCGATTACAAATAGCATCTACAAATTCTGCGTCAATCTCAATTGCTTTGTCGTAATCGTCAATTGCACTTTGATAATCCCCAAATTTTTCTAGGACACGTCCTCTGTTAAAATATGCTTTTGAATAATCTGGATTTAAACTTATTGCGTCTGAGTAGTCAGCTATTTCACCAATGCTATCATTTAAATAACCTTTTATTACACCTCTATTAAAAAATGCTTTTGAATAATTTGGATTAATTTCGATTACTCGTGTGTAATCAACAATTGCTCCTTGATAATCAGCAATATAGCCCTTAACAACAGCTCTGTTATAAATTGCATCTTCGTAGTTGATATTGATTTCGATTGCATGGCTATAGTCATCAATTGCTCCTTGATAATCGATCATCTTCTCCTTTGCAACTCCTCTATTATAAAAAGCTTTTGAATATCTTGGATTAAGTATTATAGCCTTTGTAAAGTCATCAATTGCGCCCTTATTGCTTTCGGACAATGCTTTTAAAACCCCACTGTCAAAATACTCCTCTGCTGTTTGACAATTGCAGATGTTGATAATAGCAGCAAAACAAATAATTCCTAACATTCTTTGCATAATTGTAAATAATTTATTTATAAATCGTTAATACTTTTGTTTTTCTGTCAATTTCCCATT
>ENA-UOWO01003410-UOWO01003410.1-activated-sludge-metagenome-genome-assembly--contig:-NODE-3410-length-18436-cov-10.023122_pt1 | contig 18436 bp, 18 predicted proteins | sample MGYA00238148_ERZ761564 | MGnify/ENA primary metagenome ERZ761564 (study PRJEB28885, sample SAMN05720194) | activated sludge metagenome | isolation source: Anaerobic digester | place: USA...
AGCAAAAGCACGATCTCGCATTCAATGTGCGGATTTGTGGGTAATTGACAGACCTAAGAAGCCCTAGATACCAAAGAGGCACCTTAGTATACCTTTTACTACACCAAAACCAACCCTTTCTTCCTGCTTGCTTTGTCTTTTAAAATGTGGTTATCTTGCGTTGGTTGTCAGGAAACCTTATATTGTATGCTCAACCGAAAATCAGCAGCAAGCATGAAAAACATCTTAATCCTACTCTCGTTGTACACGATGTGCAACACCGGGTTGTATGGCCAAAAGGTCATTCAACTCTACGAAGGCAAACCCAAGGGCTCCGAAAACTGGACCTGGAGTGAACAAACGAGCAGCAAAAACATGTTCAACTCGGAGGTCGTGTACAACGTAGTACAACCTACCATTACTGCCTACCTTCCGCATCCACAAAACGCCAATGGCACCGCTATCATCGTTGCACCTGGTGGTGCTTTTCATACGTTGAGCATCAACAGCGAAGGCGTCGACGTCGCCAAGTGGCTCAACAGCAAAGGTGTGGCCGCTTTTGTGCTGAAATACCGGGTGGCACGCAGTTTCACCGATGACCCGGTGCGTGAGCTCATGGGCAAAATGGGCGATTTTAAAAAGTTGGACGAAGAAAACGCCCCGATCATTCCCCTGGCAACCACAGATGGTCTGACCGCCTTGAAGTACGTGCGTGAACACGCCAAAGAAATGAACATCAACCCGGAACGTATCGGGTTTATGGGTTTTTCGGCGGGTGGTACCTTGACCATGTCGGTGGTGTATACTGCTACAGATGAAAGTCGCCCCAACTTTGTTGCCCCCATATATGCCTATGAAAATGCCATTTTGGGGTCAGAAGTACCTAAAGCCAAAACACCCATTTTTGTAGCCGTTGCGGGCGATGACCAACTCGGCTTTATGCCCCACAGCATCAACATTTACAAAAAATGGTTCGACGCCAAACAGTCCGCCGAGTTACACATCTACGAAAAAGGTGGTCATGGATTTGGGATGCGTAAACAAGATATTCCTACCGATACCTGGTACGAACGTTTTGGCGAGTGGCTGAAGTTGCAGGGGCTACTGCCTCCTCCCCCACCCATGGCCAATGCCAATCCTTTTCAACGCCCACCTTCACCAAACGACACCCTCAGCTCGGTGAAAGTACTGCCAGATGGTAAAATCCGTTTCAGCATTTACGCACCCAATGCGCATGAGGTCAGTGTTTCAGGGGATTATGCACCAACTTTTGGAGCAAACAAGTTGAATAAGGATTTTTCTGGGGTATGGAGCTACACTTCGGATTTTGCCGTAAAACCAGACATTTATACTTACGACTTTACGGTAGATGGCCTCCGAATTTTTGATCCTAAAAATCCCCAATACAAAGAAAGCAACAGCGGTTTTTCCAATATTTACGAAGTAAGCGGTCCTGAAAATGATTTCCAGTCCATGAAAAATGTACCGCATGGGCGGATTGAAAAACTGAACTACGTATCCAGCGCATTAGGAGGCATTTCCCGTCGTCTGCACGTGTATCTGCCCCCCAATTACGACAAAAGCAAAACGCCTCTACCGGTGCTGTACCTCCTCCACGGTGGGGGCGACAACGACGCTTCCTGGACCACCGTTGGCCGTGCCAACCTAATTCTGGACAACCTCTACGCAGCCGGCAAACTCAAAGACATGATCGTGGTCATGCCCGCCGGGCATACGCCTAAAGCGGCTTTGGCCATGGGTGCTGGTCCCGAACAAGACCCTTTTTGCCAGGATCTCGTAAAAGACATCATTCCTTTTATTGAAAGCAACTTCAAAGTTTCGCCCAAACGGGAGCATCGGGCGATTGCAGGTTTGTCGATGGGCGGCGTGCAGACCTTGAACCTGGCGCTTTGGTACCCTGAAAAATTCAGCTACGTGTACCCGATGAGTACTGGTTATTTTCCTCCTGTAATCAAAGAACTGGAGGAAAAATACAGTAGCGTGTTGAAAAACCCAGCGATCAACCAGTTCAAACTGTTCACCATTGGTGCTGGCAAAGCCGACGCGCTGGTCATGCAAAACAACAAAAACACGATGGACCTCTTTACCAAGATGGGCATCAAATTCAACTATGTCGAGACTGAAGGCTCACATACTTTTTTAGTGTGGCGGCGGAATTTGGCTTATCTCGCGCCTGTGTTGTTCCGTTAGGGTGTCGTGTAGAGAGACGCACAGCCGTGCGTCTCTCTATTAACAAATCCCCAGTGATTTTTGACAATTCAGTTTTTGCTTCTATCTTTCCCTCCGATTTACCAAATCACACTCAATGGAAGCAAGCAGCACCGAACTCCCCCAAAGCCAATACAACTTACAAGAATACCTTTCACTCGGGTATGTTTACCTGATTATCTTGGGAATCATTGATGAGGTGATTTATTACAACTTTTTTGGCGTTGACATCCTCAATTACTCTAGTATATCAGATGTGTTAATCGCCCCAATCAACACCCTACTCAGTGACATTCGTATATTTGTAGTAGTTATTGTATTCATGTCTTTGGCCTATCTGTCCTACATCAAATTGCTACCAGCTTTATACAAAAAAGTAAAAGGCAAAAGTTGGTATCAAAAAATGGTCAAGGACCTTGACCAAGCGGATGCAAAATTTGCAGCAATGCAGCGGCGAGCCTTGTTGATCATGATGGTATATTTGTCCTGTATGTTTTTGGGTCTAAGGATAGGTTATGGATACAGAATGAAGGAAAGAATTGAAACAGGGGATTTCAAATTGAATCACACACTGACGCTCAATGACAACAGTTCGAAGCAGGTGCGCATTATTGGCCAAAACAGCCTATATGTTTTTTATGTAACGAAAGAACAAAGAGAAGTAGCCATTATGCCGATCAGCGGAAACATCAAGGAAATCCGAAAATCACCTAAATAAGTCCACGCCTCATGGAATTTTTAAACACCGTCACCCCATACTTGCAATTGCTTGGATTCATCGGTACTTACCTGTTGATCCTCTCTTATGATCGTGCCCAACTGCCTGAACGGGTAAAAAAAAGAGGGATTAAAGCAGAAGGCACGGTGATTGAAATCCGCCGCAATCCTGGTTCCTTGTTCAGTAAAACCGAAGGGCAAGGAGACGCTCCTGTAGTTGATTTTAACACCATCTCAGGTTCTCATCGCTACCATTCCACCAACTATGTTACACCCTGTTCCTACCAGGTAGGGCAAAAGGTTTCAGTTTGGTACTATTTTTATAAGTCAAAACAGGAGGTTATTTTGGAAAACGAAGATGCTGGAAGCCTACCTCGGACCCTTCTGGTTTGGGGCATCGCTTTTTGTGTAATAGGTTACCCATTTTTGATTCGAAATCTATTGTCCTTGGTTGTTTGATTGAGATCAAAAGTCAATTATTTGAAAATCGTAAGTTTTGCTTTGAAAATCGTTCTATGAACGGTAGCTAATCTCATTCCTTTGTGCTTGAAATCAATCAAATCAAACACAAATGAATTTTTCCGGCTCCACCACTACATTCAAGAAGGCATTGCTGCTTTTTATCTCTCTGAATCTTGCCTATAACACTTTTGCACAAAGCAGGGACAGCACCAAACACGTTTTAAACTTCACAGGTGCCGCCAGTGTGACCAACAACGGTTTTTCATTTATCCCTTCTTTCTCCTTGGGCAAACCAGCTGCCATCTTTAACTTCAATGTCAATAGGGGAAAAAGACTGAGTTTTGAACCCGAATTCCGCTTTGCATTAGAGGGCGCAAAGCCTTGGTCATTTATTTTTATCTGGAGGTATAAGTTGGTGAACGCGGAAAAGTTCAAACTCACGATTGGCACTCACCTACCTGCACTTAATTTTAAAACTGTTCCCGTTGTTAAAAATGGAGCAGCTCAAGATTTGATCCAGGTGCAGCGTTTTTTTCCAGTGCTTGAACTGGCTCCCAATTATTTGATCTCCAAGAACATCAGCATCGGTGCGTTTTATCTCTACGGACACAGCCCGGAAGTAGATGCGACCAAAAACACCCATTTTTTGTCTTTGAGGATCAATTTTTTACATATTCAGCTGACTGAGCACTTGTTTTGCCGCTTCAATCCACAGGTTTTTTACCTAAAAAGTGACGCCAAGGATGGGTTTTACGCTGCAGCGAACCTGACTTTAGCCAAAAAGGATTTTCCATTCTCTATTTCAACGATGCTGAACAAAGCGTTGAAAACGGAGATTGCCGGAAAAGATTTCAATTGGAACCTCAGTTTGAGTTATGCATTTGGAAGTAGTTACACGAGATCTTAAATTGGGTCATCAACACATTGATTGAAATTTGTAAATGAACAATCATGGACAAACCCGAATCCTTGGCCGATTTTTATCAAAGAAAACTGAACTGGATGCCGGAACAGATCCGCAACGACATCGGGCACTTCAATGTATTCAGGCTGGAACCTTTTACTGGCGACAACGCCAAACCCATCCCCTACAAACGGCGTGATTTTTACAAAATCGTTCTGGTGGTCGGCAATAGCAAAGTCCACTATGCGGATAAAGTGGTGGAAGTCCAAAAACAGGCCTTGTCTTTTTCCAATCCCCAGATTCCTTACAAGTGGGAACATTTGGACAACATCCGCGAGGGAGCATTTTGCATTTTCAACCATCATTTCTTCCACCAGTTTGGCAATTTGAACCAATACGAGGTATTTCAACCGCAGGGAAATCACATCTTCGAGTTGACCGATGAGCAGGCGGCCCGGATTGCGCCGATCTATGATCGTATGTTTGAAGAGATTGCTTCGGAATACATCCACAAGTACGACGTACTGCGAAACCTGGTGTTTGAATTGTTGCATTTCGCCATGAAGCTGCAACCCAGCGCCAGATTTGCCAAGCGACAAATCAGCGCCTCCCAGCGCATTTCCACGCTGTTTTTGGAGCTTTTGGAACGTCAGTTTCCCATCGACGACAACCATCAACACATGCAGTTGCGCTCCCCCTCGGATTTTGCCGGGCAACTCAATATACACATCAACCACCTCAACAAGGCGGTAAAAGAAACCATGCAAAAAACGACCTCTCAGCTCATCGCCGAGCGGGTTTTACAAGAGTCCAAAATCCTGTTAAAACACAGCAGTTGGAACGTGGGAGAAATCGCTTATGCGTTGGGCTTTACGGAAGTTACTCATTTTAATAACTTCTTTAAAAAACACGTTCAGCTGAGTCCTGGCAAATTCAGGAATGCTTGATTTTCGTAAGACTGAGCAGGAGGATGCCATTTGATTTGGACAAGGTGTAAAATACCCGTACTTTTCTAGCACCAAATCCCAATCCATGGATCAAGACCAATTTGGCATCTTAATGGAAAAAGCCTACAAGGATGCCCTCGATGCTGCCGATGCCATCAAGGCTTTAGCGGAAGCCGACCGCGAAGCGGCGTCCAAAGAACTGGATGCCGCCAAGGCTGCCCGTCAGGCCGTAGAAGCTGAAACCGAAAAAATAGTCGAAACATATGTTGAGGAAAGAAGAGCGCAATTGATTGCATTCACCCAAAATGAACTGCTGCGGCAACTTGCCCTCAAGCACTTGGAAGCGGGCAAAAAAGCCGAAGACATCGCGCATTGGTTGGATGTTCCTCTTGATTATGTCACCAAGATTGAAGCCATGAAATTTCGATTCAACAACCCATTTGCCAAAAAAACACCTTTGCAAAAACAAGCAGAGGCCCTTGGAAATGCCCGTCTGCGTTATCACACGGAGGGCAGAGGGGGAACGGTTTATTACGAAAGTGATGCAGGCAAGTTCGATATGTGGTGGGAGTTTGGCGGGGGTGATGCCATTGCCATCATTAACATCCCCTCCGAAAAACATTGGGAAGCCCAAACCAACATGCATATAGACAAAAGAGCAGCAGTACTCAACTATATTGGCGATCAGGTCGTTCAAGACCAGGCTTCTGGCAATGGTTATTTTGAGGTTTCTGGTGATTTTTTGACAATTTATAAATGACTCAAATTTTCTAGTCAATCATTGCCATTCCTCTTCTGTTGTTTACATTTGTAGGGTATGAAACAATGAAACATGAGATTAGTCCTTCAATTCTCCATCTTGCCATGCCTGGCAATGATGTTGATGCTCTGCGCATGTAACTCATCTGCGGAGCAAAAAACAAAAACATCTATCGACGCCAAAACCAATGAAAATTGGTGGAAAGAAGCCGTCGTCTACCAAATTTACCCCCGCAGTTTTAAAGACAGCGATGGTGACGGCATCGGCGACCTCCAGGGCATCATTTCCAAACTGGATTACGTCAAAAGCCTCGGCATTGATATGGTTTGGCTCAATCCCGTCTACGCCTCGCCCAACAAAGACAACGGCTACGACATTTCGGATTACCAAAACATCATGAAAGAGTTTGGCAGCATGTCCGATTTTGATGCCTTGCTCCAGGGTTTTCATCAACGCGACATCAAGGTATTTATGGATCTGGTGGTCAACCATTGCAGTTCCGAACACGCCTGGTTCAAGTCTGCCCGCAGTTCGCGCAATAGCCCATATTACCAATACTTCCATTGGTGGCCCGCCGAAAAAGGCAAGCCGCCCTACCGCTGGAGTATTTTTGATGAAAAGGGCGACGCCTGGGAGTATAACAAAGCCACCGATTCCTACTACCTCCATTATTTTGCCGATGGCCAACCCGATTTGAACTGGGAAAACCCCAAATTGCGGCAGGAGATCTACAAAATGATGCGTTTTTGGCTCGATAAAGGCATTGATGGTTTCCGCCTCGACGCCATCGCTTTTTGTTCCAAAGATACCCTCTGGCCACCCCTGCCCGCCGAATACAATGGTCAATGGGGCATGTACTACGCCAGCGGCCCACATTTGCACGATTACATGCAGGAAATGAACCGCGAAGTACTCAGCAAATACAACGTTGCCACGGTCGCCGAGGCCATGGGTGATGTGGAAAGGGTCATGAAATTTGTCGACCCCGAACGCAAGGAACTGAACATGGCTTACTACTTCGAAGCCATTGACTTTGGTTATTTGCCCAACGAATACAAAATGCCCGACCCCAAAGGTTTTGACCTGGTGGCCTGGAAAAAAGTGTACGCCAAATGGACGGAGGCGTTTGCCAGCAAAGGTTGGGGAACCATCTACCTCGCCAACCATGACCAACCCCGGATGCTCAGTCGTTGGGGTAATGACAGCCCGGAATTTCGTGATGTTTCGTCCAAAATGCTCAGTACCTTTATCCTGAGTATGAGAGGGACTGCCTTTTATTATTTCGGCGATGAAATTGGCATGAGCAACATCAAATTTGATAAAGTTGAAGAATACAACGACATCGAATTGTTGACCAATTACGCCCAGGTAAAAGCCAAAGGAGGCGACCTGAAACGGTTTTTGGAAGGCATGAAAATCTCCTCTCGCGACAACGGGCGTACTCCCATGCAATGGGACAGCAGCAGCAACGGAGGATTTTCTGCTGGAAAACCTTGGTTGAAGGTAAATCCAAATTTCACTTCGGTCAACGTGGCGGCCCAAGAAACTGACCCCAATTCGATCCTCAACTATTTCCGGAAAATGATCCAGTTGCGGAAAAAAGAACCCACGCTGATTTACGGAGACTTTACCTTGGTGGACGTCGACAATCCCGCGATTTTCGCATATACCCGAACCTTAAAGGGCAAAAAACTTTTGGTGATGCTCAATTTTAAAGCAGTTCCCGCAAGTATCAATACTACGGGCCTGGATTTGAGTAAAGCCAAAGTTTTGATCGGCAATTATCCAACACCCGCTACCAATGGGCAATTAAAACCCTACGAAGCCGTAATCCTGGAGCTGTAAGCTTGGATTTCCTATCCAGAATGGTTATATTGCATTCATCCGAGATATTAAACCCGGATGAATGCAACCATACTTTGTAAATAAAAATGATGCCCGAAAATAATTTTGACCAAAAAGGTTTGACCCAGGAAGAAGTAGTCGCCGCTCGGGAAAAATATGGATACAACCGCCTGGACTACAAAAAAAGCAATGCCTTTTTGGATGCACTGCTCAGTTTAGCCAAAGAGCCCATGGTGCTCTTGTTGCTCGTGGCATCAGCCATTTATTTCATCAGTGGCAAAACGGGAGACGGGATTTTTTTGGCCTCGGCCATTGTCCTGGTAGCCGCCATTTCCTTGTACCAGGACTCCCGAAGCCGCAACGCCCTGGAGAAATTAAAAACTTTCACCCAACCCAATTGTAAAGTGATTCGGGATGGCAAAGTAGCGGAAATCAAAAGTGAAGAATTGGTCGTTGGCGACAGCCTGATGGTAGAAGAAGGTACCCTAATCTCCGCAGACGGGGTCATCGTACATTCCAATGATTTTTCGGTCAACGAATCCATCCTCACGGGTGAATCCATGTCCGTTTACAAAGACCAAAGCAAAGCAGACAATTTCATCTACAGTGGTACGACTGTGGCTAGCGGATTGGCCATTGCCACCATCAGCGCCATTGGAAGCGAGACCAAATTGGGAAAAATTGGCACCAGCCTCGAAAACATCAAGGAGGAAAAAACGCCCTTGGAGTTGCAGATCGGCAATTTTGTAAAAAAAATGGTGATTGCCGGCGCGGTTGTTTTTGTCATTGTTTGGGCCATCAATTATGTTCATTCCCGCGATGTGCTCGACAGTTTACTCAAAGCACTCACCCTGGCCATGAGCATCCTGCCCGAAGAAATTCCTGTGGCCTTTACCACTTTCATGGCCTTGGGTGCCTGGCGTTTGATGAAAATGGGGATTGTGGTCAAACAAATGAAAACCGTGGAAACCCTCGGCAGCGCTACGGTCATCTGCACCGATAAAACCGGAACGATCACCGAAAACAAAATGAGCCTGGCCAAATTGTATGTGCTGGAATCGAAAAAGGTCACCACCCTGGAAGAAACCCTTGATGATCCCGAAAAAGCGCTGATCCGACTGGCCATGTGGGCCTCTGAACCAATCCCTTTTGACCCGATGGAGGTAGCCTTGCACGAAGCCTATGCCGCCGCAAGTACCGTGGATGAGCGCCCCAGCTACAAAATGATCCACGAATACCCCCTAGACGGCCAGCCCCCCATGATGACCCACCTCTTCGAAAACGGCGAAGGCCAACGCATCATCGCTGCCAAAGGGGCACCAGAGGGTTTAATGCAGCTGGCGAAGTTGAGTGCCGACGAAAAAAACCACCTCGATAAAGCCATGCATACCCTGGCTTCGGATGGGTATCGCCTGCTGGGGGTGGCTGAAGCGATTTTTGAGGGCAATGATTTCCCGGCAACGCAACAAGAATTTCCCTTCCAATTCAAAGGGCTTGTGGCCTTTTATGACCCACCAAAGCACAACATTCAAAAGGTCTTGAAGGCTTTTTACAAGGCGGGTATCGCCGTAAAAATTGTGACAGGCGACAACGCGGCTACCACCAGTGCCATTGCCCAGCAGATTGGATTCAAAGGTTATGAAAAAAGCATTTCAGGGGATGAATTGATGAAATTGAGTGAGGAAGAATTGCAAAAATGTGTGCTCGATACCCAGGTATTCACCCGCATGTTTCCCGAGGCAAAACTCAAAATCATCAATGCCCTCAAAGCAAAAAATGAAATTGTGGCCATGACTGGCGATGGTGTCAACGATGGGCCTGCCCTCAAAGCCGCCCACATTGGCATCGCCATGGGGAAAAAAGGGAGCGAAATTGCCAAAGAAGCCGCTTCCCTGATTTTGGTGGAAGATGACTTGTCCAAAATGGTGGATGCGGTGGCCATGGGCCGAAAAATATATACCAATCTCAAAAAAGCCATCCAGTACATCATCTCTATCCACATCCCGATTGTGCTCACGGTATTCATACCCTTGGCCTTGGGCTGGGTTTATCCCAATATTTTCACCCCTGTACACATCATCTTTTTGGAATTGATTATGGGCCCTACCTGCTCCATTATCTATGAAAACGAGCCGATGGAAAAAAATACCATGGCGCAAAAACCTCGCCCCTTAAGCAATACTTTTTTCAATTGGAAGGAACTGACCACCAGCATCATCCAGGGTTTGATGATCACGTTAGGCACCTTGAGTGCTTATCAATACGCCGTATACGAAGGGTACAATGAGGCGATGACGCGCACCATGGCTTTTACGGTGCTCATTTCCGCCAACATATTTCTGACTCTGGTCAACCGTTCGTTTTTTTACTCCATCCTCACGACACTCAAGTACAAGAACAATCTGGTGGCACTGATCATTGGGGTCACCATTGCCATTACCGGATTGTTGCTTTTTGTAAAACCATTGGCGAAGTTCTTCGAGTTCGAACCCCTCAATTTGTCTCAATTGGGCATTGCTGCGGGTATTGGTTTTATTAGTGTTATTTGGTATGAGCTCGTGAAGTGGAGAAAACGTATTGCCTAATAAGGCATGCCATGGGTCAACCCAATCAAGCGCTGGGTCAATGCTGGAGCATAATGGAGCATTTTGAGCGCCAGGTGGGTACTGGTATTTTTGCCAAACAAATGCTGCAAGTGCTGCCCCGCCCAAATGCGGGTGCTGAAATTGTTTTTCCAGGCAAGTGCATACCGGTTCACCAATTCTGTCTTGTCGATGCGTCCCTCCGCGTAGGACAACATCAAATCGGCCAAGAGCTTCGACGCCCGCATGGCCATACTCATGCCATTGCCACAAAGAGGCGTAATGGCGCCCGCCGCGTCGCCAAGCAGGAACATGCCATTGAGGTAGGTCTCCTTTGGATGAAAATACACATTGCTGATCACCAATGGTTTATCGAGCAGAAAGGTAGACTGCGTGAAATATTTTTTGAGGAAAGGATTTTTATACAACACCGATTCTTCCATCGCTTTGAGGTCGTTTCCAGAACGCCGTAAATTGCTGGATTTGGACAGGTAACACAGGCAATAACGGTTCAGATCTACTTTGGAGATGCCGCAATACCCGTCTTTAAAATTGTGCAGTTCGATGCGATCGGCTGCAAGATCCGTTTCGATGTGGTATTTTACCCCAATGTAGTTGGGCAGTTGATTGGTGATTTTGTCGGGTGATTTGGCAAACGTAGGCGCATATTTCCCAAAACTGCCACAGACCAATTGCGCACGATATCGGCCTATGCTGGTGCTGATTTCAGTAACAACGCCATCCGTAATTTGCACATCCAAGACCTTACAATTTTCCAAAACGGTAACGCCCCATTTGCGCGCAATCTGGCACAAGTGATCGTCCAAAGTGTATCGACTGATCCCAAAACCGCCCAGCGTTAGCGGGCTGTTGAGCATAAAGCCGCTCTGTGCAGATATGCCCAATTGGCTGATTCGGGGCAAGCCGAGATCGTTCAACGGCACCCCCAAATCACTTAAGAAATCCCAACTTTCCATCGAGATGTACTCGCCACATACCTTGTGCTGGGGATAACTGTTTTTTTCAAACAAGATCACTTCCACACCCTGGCGAGCCAACTGAATGGCCAGGCACAAGCCCCCCAAGCCTCCCCCGATAATGGCGCAAGGATAAATTTTATTGTCCATTTTCGCTTCCATAGATAATGACTTCGTGGCGAAAAGCCCATTTATTTTTGACCGAAAAATGCTTTGCACCCGCCTTGTTGATGAGGTCAATCCATTCTTTTTTCACAAACCCACGCGCCACCGATAGCGGCGCATCATTTTTAACCAAATACGATTTTGAAAAAAGGGCCGTCAGGATTTTGATGGACCAATACGCAAACCAGTTTCGCTCCAAATCATTGATGATGAGCACCGCGTTTTTATCCATTGCAAATTGAACGAGCTCAATCAACTGTCTTTCGTCCAGGTGATGACAAAACAAACAAGCATGAATAAGGTCAATCTGGGCCACGTGCTGGAACATATTCCGGTAGTCATCACAAATGAATTGGATGTCCGGGCGGGCTTTGTGCTGGGTTGCATATTCGATACAAACTGGTTTCAGATCAATGCCGATGAGTTCCAGCTTCAATTTATTGCGCAATTGCCATTGCTGAATGCGCTTGAGTGTGTCTCCACCGCCGCAACCAATATCGATGAGAACATAGTTTTTTTCGGGTTGGATCACTTTTTTCAGGGCCGAAAACGTAATATCATACCCACCCAAAAGGGTATTGATGCGGTCCAATTCCCGCAGGTTTTGGAACAAGTCCGCCGTCGGGATGTCTTCAGCATCCAGCAGTTCCTTTTGTAAGCTGCGTTCTTCAAGCATGGCACAGTTGCATGGTTTCGACGGTCAACCCAGGGCCAAAAGCGGCAGCAAAAATGTTTTTGCCATCGGGATGGGGGTCGAGATTATCCAGGATGTTTTTGAGCACAAACAATACCGTTGGCGACGACATGTTGCCGTAGTCTCTAAGCACCTGATACGATGGCGCCAAATCTGTAGCAGAAAGGCCCATCGCTTCTCCGAAGCTGTCTACGATCTTTTTACCACCGGGGTGCACGGCCCAATAATCGACGGCCAATGGATCGATGCCCACGTTGTCCAACATACTTTTGATGTTATTTTTGATCAAGTCGCCTACGTAAGCCGTCAGGTTCATGATGAAGCCCGTTTCCGAGAGTTGCCAGGCCATTTCATTGCGGCTATCGGGAATACAGAATGAATCAAAACCCGTTATTTGTACATTTCTGCTGGTCGGTTTTGCTACAGGTTGGCTGCTGAGTAATACCGCCGCACTGCCATCGCCAAAAAGGACGTTGCAGAGCAAATAATCCTGATTGTAGATGGTTTGAAAATGCAGGGTACACAGCTCTGTACAGACCACCAACACCAGGGCATCAGGCTGGCTTTTGCAGATGCCATCGGCTTGCTTGAGCGCGATAATGGCGGCATTGCAGCCCAAAAAATTGACGCTGCTGCGGTGGGTAGTTGGCGACAAAGCCAGCGCTTGCATCAACTCAATGTCCAAGCCCGGTGCAGACAATCCCGTACATGTGACGGTGATGAGGTGGGTAATACTGCTTTTACTCGCTTCAAAATCGGGCAGATTTTGAATGGCTTTCACCGAGAGCGGCAAGGCCTCTTTTTTAAACCGATCCATGCGTTGGGTAAGGCCGGGCGAAGGAAGAAGTTGGGTGTTTTTTGGAAAAAAAGTGAATTGTTCTGCGGGCAATCCGTAATCTTCTAACACCGAATAACGGGTAGAAGTACCCGATTTGTCGGCGAGAATTTTGACTTTTCTTTTTACACTCACATCATCAATCGAGTTACTGTAAAATTGGGTAAGCACATGCTGCTCGTACCCATGATCAGGTACCGCAGTGGCAATGTTAACGATGTAACTCATAGGAAGTTAATTTTTCAACCATAAAACAATAAAGCAGCTATTCATGGAAAGTGCCGCGAGGATGTTCATCCGCATCGTATTTTTGAAATTTGCGTTGCGGGTATCTTTAATGACCAGGCTAAACCAATACCCAAAGAAGGCTGCGATGGGTATGAAGAAGGCTTGAATGATGTAAAAACTCGCGATTTGATTGGTGTTTGTAAAATAGATAAAATAACAAAGGTTGCAGATGGCGAACATGATGATCGAAAAAACAAAAGTACCCCGGTAGCCCAGTTTGTAACTAATGGTGACTACGCCGTCGGCCAGATCTTGTTTGTGTTGATAGATTTGTGTTAGTGGGTAGACCCCCCCGATTTGAAACGAACATGCGGCCAGCACCCAAATATTGGTTCCATTAAGTTCCAATAATTCTTTCGTAATGCCCACATACGACAAGTAATAAGTAAAGGCACCTTGAAAAATAACCACCACCAAAAAACCCGTATAAGGATATTTTTTTAAACGGATTTGTCTTGCGCTATACGCCCTTGAAGCCACAATACAAGTCAGCAAACACAGTGCGAATGCCATATTCACCAGCAACATGGAGAGCAGTAGAGCCACAATATCCAGGATCAAGGTGACATAGAATAATCGGATGGTAGGCATGGGTGGTTTTTCTAAACCGCCAATACTATCTTGATCTTTATCGATATAACTGTTGTAGCCATTGCTGGCAGGATAAACCAAAAAATGGATGATCAAGAAAGGAACCAGTATATCCATCCATGAAAAAGAGCCCCTGATTTGGCTCAATGCCAAGATAAAAATAGGCATGAGCAAAAGCGAAAAAGGAATCCGCAGGAGTTTGATGGTGTCTTTATCGATCATATTATTCGTTTGTGAAGGTGGCCTCTAAGTTGAGGTAAACCGTGTTGCCCAATGTAAGACTCGCTTTCCCGAGTCCGTAGATTAGGCGATCGATGACCAACTCATTGGTCTTGAATACGCTTATTCCTCCATTTTTAGTTACAGTAAACGGCAGTTGTATGGATTTGGATACTGCTTTGATCGTCAAATCAAATGTACCCAGATATCCATCTTTCGTTTTGGCAATTTTGGTTGAAACCAAGGTAATGGTTGGGTATTTTTGGAGGTCAAAGTAGTCCTCACTTTTCAGATGCTTGTCCCGTAGGCGAATACCTGAATTGAATGAACTGACCAATAAAGTTGCCGAAATCATACTTTTATCCAGATTCTCTTCATCAAAAGCTACACTGGCGGTCATCTTGTCGAACTGTCCGAAGGAGTTAAACCCAGCATTTTTAACTTTGTAGGCGATGAGATGGCTTTTTAACACCAATGCTTTTTGCGCATTTGCAGCCTGCATGGCCAATGAGCATATGATTATGAACGCGATGTTGCTGTACGTTTTCATTGTTATACTTAAACCGATATAACAACAGGAACATGGAAATTCTTTTTAAGTTGTACTTTTCACAGGTTTCTTTAAGCTGGTGCTTCGTGGATTAAGTTGTCCCTACAGGCCTAAATGTTTATCTTTGCAAAAACCAAAAAATCAATAACCATGAAATCCCTTATCAAACTGGGTTTATTGCTGGTTGCCGTCATTCTGGTGTACAACTATTTTTTTGGCGATGCGCAGGAAAAAGCCCAGTCTAAAGAAATTTTCCATCAGGTGGGGCAGTTGGGCAAAGCCTCCTGGGCATTGCTCAAAACCGAAAAGGCCAAACTGGATCAAGGAAAATATGATTCTGCATTGGATAAAATTGACAACATCTATCAGGATTTGCGCACTCGCGCCCGTTCGAACAACGATGTGGAATCTTTGCGGCGTCTGAGCGAGATGGAGAGAGAACGGCAGGAACTGGAACAACGCATGGCCGAGATCGATGCCGAAAAAGCCCGCCAAACAGGGGGCAAAACTTCGACCTATCTGCTCGAAGATGAAAAAGAACTCAAAATAGATCTCCGCAAGCTGCTAAGTGATACCGAAGCGCTGATGCGGCAAATGGAACAGTAAAATAGTTGAGGAAGTTGAGGAGGTTGAGGCTGCCGCAAGCGACTTGGCCACCGAGAGGGCTAAGTCGCTTGCGGCAGCCTCAACCTCCTCAACCCTCTCAACTTTCTCAACCTCTTCAAACCACATGTCCAACAACATCGCCAATCGCCGTACCCGCCCCAATTACCTCTACGCTATGGTCAGCGTGGCGCTGGTGCTTTTTGTACTGGGTTTTTTTGGCGCCATTTTGCTCCATGCCCAGCAATTTGTCAGGTTATACAAAGAGCGGGTCAACCTGATCGTGGAATTGACGGAAAGTGCAACCCCTATTGACATGGTTGCGCTGGAAGGGTATTTGCAAAAAGCGCAGTACGTACGTCCCGGCACCATAAACAAAGTCCCCAAAGAAAAAGCTGCACAAATGATGCGCAATGAGTTTGGCGAAGAGTTTCTCAAGCTCGACCTACCCAACCCTTTCCTCGATGTGATCTTTTTCAACCTCAAAGCCGAATACCTGGATCCCGAGCACCTCAAACAAATTCGGGAAGAGCTCAAAGATATGGAAGCCATCAACGATGTGTATTATCAGGAAAGTTTGGTGGACAACATTGCCAACAATTTGCAAAAAGCCGGGTATTTCGCCCTGGGGTTTGGGCTGTTTTTTATCCTGGTCACCGCCACACTCATCCACAATACCATCCGCCTGGCCCTTTATTCCAATCGTTTTTTGATCAAAAACATGGAGTTGGTTGGCGCATCCTGGGGGTTCATCAGCCGACCTTATCTCTTTCGTGCCATCCTGCACGGATTGTTGAGCAGCCTGATTTCTATCCTGGCTTTGGTAGGTCTGTTGTATTGGCTCAATCGCAGTTTTCCCGAGGTTTACCTGTTTCAGGATACCAGGTTGCTCTTGCTGGTCATCTTAGGCATTCTGTTCCTGGGGGTACTCATTTACACCCTTTCCACGTTTTATGTGGTGAATCGGTATTTGAAGATGCGGGTGGATGATCTATACTAAAGATGAGAGATGAAAGATGAGAGCGGGTAATGCAATCTTTCATCTCTCATCTTTCATCTTTCATCTTTCATCTTTCATCTTTCATTTAATCAACTTTTTCTGAGCTCAACTCATCAAATAGTGTAATTTTGCCACTTCAAACTAAAAATTAGGCATGAGTACGAAAAAACCTTCCAATAGAAAACCGGCTGGACCGGGCCGTCAGGAGAAGGAAACCCCTACACCCCGACCAACGTCTGGGGCACGCCCAACTACCAGCAGCACGGAGCGTGTACGCAGCACCGCAACGCCAACGCGTGCACCACGGGTCAAAAAAGAGCTTATTTTTAACCGCAACAACTACATCATCCTTGGTGCAGCTGGATTAGCTATGACCCTGGGCATCATCCTGATGTCGGGTGGCGCTATGCCTGATCCCAATACCTGGGATGAAAACATCATTTACGGTTCTCGCCGCATGGTCATTGCACCCATCATGATGTTGGGCGGCGTGGTACTGGGCATTGTAGCCATTTTCCGCAAATAGGAACACTCCATGTCTGAAATCATCCGTTCGATTGTCCTTGGTATCGTACAAGGGCTAACCGAGTTCTTGCCTGTCAGCAGCAGTGGCCACCTCGAACTGGCCAAATACATTCTTGGGGATACCAGTATGGCCGAGCAAAGCTTGTTGATGACCGTCACGCTACACGTGGCCACCGCTTTGTCCACCATTGTGGTCTTTCGCAATGACATTGCGTCGGTGTTTAAAGGACTATTTGCTTTCAAATGGAATCCAGAGACGGAGTTTTCTGCGAAGATTGTACTGTCCATGATTCCAGCGGCTGCGGTTGGTTTGCTTTTTGAAAAACAAATCGAAGCGCTGTTTACCCGCAATATTCTTTTGGTTGCAGCCATGTTGGCAGTCACTGGGGTGCTTTTGTTGTTTGCGCACCGGGCTAAGGATACTGGCAAACCTGTTACTTATCTCCATGCGCTCTTGATCGGCATCGCGCAAGCCATTGCCATTACACCGGGTATCTCTCGTTCGGGTGCGACCATTTCCACGTCTGTATTGTTGGGAATTGACCGTGGTGAAGCCGCTCGGTTTTCATTCTTGATGGTTGTTCCCTTGATTTTGGGCAAACTGGCCAAGGACATCATGGATGGGGAATATGGTCAAACTGAAAACTTCATGGCAATTGCGGTAGGATTTATCTTTGCTTTTCTGACTGGTTTATTTGCTTGTCGCTTAATGATCAGACTGGTTAAAGGCAGCAAACTGATCTATTTTTCCATATATTGCTTCGTTGTTGCCATCGCAGCAGGGGCGTATATTTTATCTTTGGGATAATTTTTAACATAAAACGGCCATATGGACCCGAACGCCGAAGAGCGGCCTCTTACCAGTCAGTTTTTTACCGAAGGCGCTGTACTACTAGTAGACAAACCCCAAGGCTGGACTTCTTTTGATGTCGTCAACAAAATTCGGGGAAAAATCCGGCATCTCTTCCAACTTAAAAACATCAAAGTAGGCCACGCTGGTACCCTTGACCCCATGGCCACTGGCCTGCTCATTGTTTGTACGGGTAAAGACACCAAACGCATCAACGAATACCAGGATCGACCCAAGGAATACACCGGTACCATCACTTTTGGTGCGACCACTCCTTCCTACGATGCCGAAACGGAAATCGACGCCCACTACCCTATCGAGCACATCACGCCGGAATTGCTGGAACAAGCCCGCCAAAAATTTCTTGGCGAAATTGAACAGGTTCCTCCCATGTTTTCGGCCATCAAGGTAGACGGGCAACCCCTCTACAAAATGGCCCGCAAAGGCGAAAGCATCAAAGTAGAAGCGCGCAAAGTACACATCTACGCCATGGAATTCACCCGCATTGAACTGCCGGAAGTTGATTTTCGGGTAGAGTGCAGTAAGGGGACGTACATCCGCTCACTGGCTTTTGACTTGGGTAAAGTGCTGAAAAGTGGAGCTTACCTGAGCGCTCTGCGGCGGACGAAAATTGGAGAATTTGAGGTAGACAAAGCAAAAAGTGTGAGTGAATGGGTGGCTTGGATGGATTAAAGTTTTAGGGTTTTGGGGTTT
>ENA-UOWO01003411-UOWO01003411.1-activated-sludge-metagenome-genome-assembly--contig:-NODE-3411-length-18429-cov-5.086263_pt1 | contig 18429 bp, 23 predicted proteins | sample MGYA00238148_ERZ761564 | MGnify/ENA primary metagenome ERZ761564 (study PRJEB28885, sample SAMN05720194) | activated sludge metagenome | isolation source: Anaerobic digester | place: USA...
AACGTAGCGTGACTGGAGTTCAGACGTGTGCTCTTCCGATCTCTCGAAGCCGGCGGGGCCGACGCGATCGTCGCGACCGGGTTCGAGGCCGCCGGGCACCGGGTGTCCTTCCTCGCCCCGGCCGAACAGTCCCTGGTCGGCACGATCGCGCTCGTACCCCAGGTCGTCGACGCCGTCACGATCCCTGTCGTCGCGGCCGGCGGGATCGGCGACCGCCGCGGCGTCGCCGCCGCCTTTGCCCTCGGCGCCTCCGGCGTGCAGGTCGGCACTGCCTTCCTGCGCACCCGGCAGTCCGCCGCCCCCGCCGCGCACCGGCAGGCGATCAGCCATAGCCCCGCGCACGGCACCGTGCTGACCCGGGCGATGAGCGGCCGGCCGGCACGCGGCATCCCCAACCGTGCCGTCACCACCATCGAACAGCAGCGGGCGATCGCCCGGTTCCCCGCGCAGAACTGGCTCACCGGCCAGTTCCGCGCCGAGGCCGCCCGCCAGGACCAGGGCGAGCTGCTGTCGCTGTGGGCCGGGCAGGCCGCCGCGCTATCGCGCTCGGCCGAGGCGGGCGAGGTGTTCGCCGAACTCACCGCAGGCGTGCCCGATGGACACTGAGCTGCGCGCCAGCACGGTCGTCGACGCGGACCCGGCTGCAGTCTTCGGGTACTTCACTGACCCCGTGCTGCTCACTCGTTGGCTCGCCACCACGGCCAGGACCGATCGCACCGACGCCGGCCAGGTGCTCCACGCCGAGGCCGACGGCCGGCACATCAGCGCGCTGGCCATCGATCAACGCCCGGCCGGCTGGGTGATCTACCGATGGCGCATCACCTGGCCGGGAGAACCCCAGCCACTGGACACCCGCCTCGAACTCGCCACCCACCGCGATGCGAACCTGGCCCGCGTGGACGTCGTCCACTGGCACCTGGACGCGCGATTCCTGCCCCGCCTACAGCAGGACTGGCACGCACGGCTCACGCGACTGCAACAAGCGGTAAGCACCCGATAGGTCGCCCGCCCTCACCAATGCAGCGGCTCGTCCTGCCGCAAAGCAGCGCGCAACACCATCTGCCCTGCGATCTCTCAGACCAGCGCGGCGGCGCCGTGGGAGAATGGCAGGGCATTCGACAGTGGGTGCGCCCGGACGAGACACGCCGTACCCGGAACGACAAGACGACGCTCCGAAAGAGGCGCATTGTCATGCTCGAACAAATCGTCCAGATCGCTGGATCCCTGCTGATCCTCGGCGCATTCGTCGCCGCCCAAACGCGTCGATTGCAGCATGATTCCTGGACCTACCTCGTACTGAACCTGGTTGGCTCCGCGACGCTCGCAGTCCTGGCACTCCAAGAACAGCAATGGGGATTCCTCCTCCTGGAAGGCGTCTGGGCCATCGTCTCCATCGCAGGAGTCATCACCAAGCTGCGATCTCCCGACAAACCGAGCAGGTAAGAGGGTCAATGGATGGTGTTCCGACACGGCGGATGAACGGTCTCAGGGCTGGCTGGCTAGGGCGTCATGGATCGGTCGCTCGCTCACGATCGGCCCGACCGTTCCATGAAGTCGGCCCAGGTGCCGCTGTAGTCCACGAGATGCTTGCGCCAGTAGTCGATGCGTTCGAGGTACTCGGCGACGCGGCGCTGGACCGGTTCCTGGCAGTTCTCCACGCCCTCGGTCAGCACGATCGCGGTCAGCTCGTAGACGGGGAACCCGAGGGCATGACCGTTCGCGTGGACAACGCCGCATGCTTGACCAATGGCATGGCAGAGCGCGACGTCGACCGACGAATCCAGTTCCTTGGCAACGGCGTGGCAGTCCAGGATCGCCCGCTGAGCGACCCGCATCTTCACCTCACCAGCAGCCCAAGCCCGCGCCTTGTCCAGCGCGACCTGCGGGCGCAGCTCGTCCGGGTATCGCTCCCGCAGGGTCTCGACGGCTGTCGACGCGCACTCCAGGGCCCAGAGCACCATCACCTTGTGGCTCTCGTGACTGATGACGTTCGCCAGATCCGAGAACAGCGGGCTCTTCAGATCGAAGAGCACCTTGTTGCCGCGTCGCAGCTTCGCCTTCGTCTCGTCTAGCCAGCCCGATGAGTCGATGGCCATTGCGCTCCTGACTGTGAGGCATCGAGTGTATGCGGTTGATAGCAGCCGGAGTTCGAAGGTCTCCGCGGCCTGGCGCTTGGAGGGTGGACCGGTCGATTCGCGGAGCGCGACGAGTCCGCGTCCGAGGGCTGCGGTGAGGAGCCCGTGGGCGTTGCTGTCCGACTCGAAGCTCGGACTAGTCGAGGCCGTGCCGGGCGCGAGTGCGCGTCACCAGCTCGTGAGCGTCGATCTCTCCATTGATGTATTCCTCGGCATCTTGAAGTGTCTCGGAACTGACCGCCAAGCCCTCCATCTCACTGCTGTGGACCGCCTCTTCCACGATGCGTCGCCGTGCAGCGACATCCGCGGCTGGCTGTCGGGAGTTTCCGGTCATTACATCGACGCTACGACTTAGCGACTGTTTCGGGAAGCGCAGGGGCTCCGCCGGCGCCGTGCATCTCGGCGGAAGTCCGTTGGGGAACCGTTTCTGGCTCATCGAGATATTTGCTGGTTTCATCTCACCGAACCGTCAACTTTTCAGCCGTAGGCTCAGGGTGCCAAAAGAGGGGAGAGGGCAATAGTGGCGCAGGAAGTTGACTACGAGGAGTTGGCTGCCCTGCTGACGGATTCGCACGTTCCGCTGGGAAAGCCGACCGTTGTGCTCACCGGCGATGCGGCCGCAGCCGCTGGTCGCGCGTTCTTGCTGCAGGAGTACGGCAGTGAGGATGCTTTGCGAAAGGCCCTCGGCTCGCATGCTGACGCTCTGGATGATCCTGCGGGCTAAGCTCTCGGCATCTCCAGCACATCTAGAGTGATGACTGTGGAGACGTTCACGGTCGCGCAGGCCAAGCGCCAATTCTCTGCGATTGTCGCGGACGTCGAGGCCACCAACTCAGTGGTCGGCATCACTTCCCGCGGGCGGGTCGTCGCAGTAGTGCTCTCTGCCGCTGACTATCGAGAGCTGACCGAAGTCGTTCCCGGTTTCGGTGAGTCTGCGTCCGGTCAGATCGGCGAGTCCGCGGCGCGTCGAGCACTCGAAAGCGAAGTGGTCCGGCGTCATGCTCGAATCCTTGCTGAGCACGCCGGGAAGGAGCCCTCGTCCTAGCCCGAAGTCACGCCGCTACGGTTGCTTGCGCGCTCATCTTGGCTGCCGGAGGTCGACGTAGTCGGACATGGGTGTGCCTGCTCGCGCCGCATGCAGGGTGATGACGGTCCCGCTGTAGCCGAGCAGGTCGATCAAAGACCGGGCGTCTACTTGCTGCGTCAGATCCTGCAGGGTCGCGTTGCGGACGCGTTGGGCGTCGATGCCGAGAATCTTGAGCCGCTCGCTGAGCGTGTTCTCGTGCAGGTGCCGGCCCGCGCGGGTGCCGGGGAACAGCCAGTCTGTTCCGGTGTTCCCGGTCTGCTGGTTGGAGGGATGGGCGAAGTAGTCGCCGAAGGTGTCGGCGAGCTCGGGTGGCACGATGCTGGGCACCGTCCCGAAGGTCAGGTAGAGCCCGTCGATGCGGGGCGATATGTCGCGACGCCGGAGCATGACGATCCGGTTCAGGGGCTGCGCCCACAGCAGCAGGATTAGTCCCGCGATCCGGGTGGAGAGGACCACCTGGTCGAACTCGAGGCAGTTGCGCACCATCTGCAGTCGCTGCTCCTGGGTGACGATCGGCGTGGAGTTCGCGATCCGGTACGGAGCGTCGATCTTCCGGAAACGCCGGGTCGGACTCGGATCAAGCCAGTGCAGGTAGTTGCGGATGTGGCGACGCGTGGTAGTGCCGGCGCTGAGGTACTCGTCGACGTGGGCCTGCTGGATGCCGTTCGGTCCGACGTCGTGAGCGTCGCGCAGCCAGGTCAGGAACTTTCCGGCTTCGGTGATCTCCTGCTTTGCGGCATGCGTGACGGTGGTGAGATTGCGCGAGTCGTCGTGCTCGCGCTCCCGGATGCGGCGCAGATGCCGCCAGGTTGCGAACTGCTCGATACTCGAGCGGGTGCCGTCGTCGGGAAGAGTGGAGAGCCGGCCGGCGAGCCAGGTCTTGAAGACGGCGACGGGGTCGCTGCCGCGGTCCGGGAGCACGCCGTGGTGGGTCAGCAGCGCACGCAGGTGCTCCGCGGCGGTCGAGCGGGGGAGGGCGTCGAACGCGGTGTGGGTGAGATCGAGTTCACGGCTGCCGATCCGGGTGAGTAGGTCTCGCGCCTTCGCGCCACGGGTGTAGGTGATGAGGCTTTCCGGGCGCTCAGCATCGACGAGCGCCGCAATGAGAGCCTGCAGACGACGGTCCTCAGCTGGCTGCAGGAGGTGTTCGAGCTCGTCTCGCAAGACGCACCGGGCGCACAGGCCGCCGCGGACCCGTTCGGCTTCGCTGCCGCAGCGGGCGCACGACAGCTCCGTGCTGATCCCGGCGCAGTCGCGGCAGATCGCCTCCCCGAGGCAGGAGCGGCCGGGCACCATCCGGTGGACCCCGCAGGCGGCACAGATGCCGTAGCTGTGGGTCGCGGCGGTGAAGCACGCCCCGCAGATAGAGCCGTCCGGCCAGCGGACCCGGATCTTGGGAACATCGTTGCAGCATCGGTCGCAACGATGGCTCCCGACCGACCTGGGACGGCCGCGACGCCGGGGCTCGGTGAGGCTGCGGATGGTCGCCGGACGGGCTGAGCCGTTGCCGCCGACTGCCGGCCGGCCTCCGCTACTGGTCATCGTCGTCGACGATCCGGGCCCGGACGGGACGGTAGTCGCGGATGTCGGGCAGGCCGTCGCCGGCGGCACGGCGGGTGCGGATCGTCTTCGCGTCGTGCGCGGTGAAGGTGACCAGCTCGTCAATGCCCACGTCCAGCGCGTCCGCGAGGGCTACGAGCAGCTTGAGCGAGATGCGCTCGGGGTCGTCCTTCACGATCCGCCAGATCGCATTCGCGGTCAGGGTGATCCCGCGCTCGTGGAGCAGGGGAGCGAGGTCCTTGGCGAGGAAGACGTGGCGGCGGGCCATGACCTCCCGTGCCCGCCAGGTGTATTCGATCTCTCGACGAGTCACGGTTCTCTCCTTCTCGGTAGCTGTTTCGCGGCGGCGAGGGTGCGCTCGTGCGCCTGCTGCAGGGCACGGGTCTGATAGTCGGGGGAGGGGATCGAGTAGATCGAGGTGGTCGAGGCGTGCTCGTGGCCGAGCTGCATCTGCACGAACGACACGTCGAAGCCCTCGCCGGTGATGAGGTTGGTCGCATAGGCGCGGCGGAACGAGTGCAGGTCCAGGCCCGGGGGGAACCCGAGCTCGTCGATGTAGCCGCGTAGCCGGTCGAGGAGGTGGGATTCGCCGACCACGGCTCCGCCGCTGGTCGGGAACAGGTCGTTGATCGGTTGTCCGAAGATCGGGAGCCCGTTCTCGACCCAGTCGCGCAGCACCTGGGCGCTCCATTCCCACACCGTGAGGACGGAGCGGACCTTCTTCGCCGAGCCGCGATGGGGCTTGCCCCACCGCACTCGCAGCACCCCGTACTCGCCGAAGTACGGGGCCCGATGATTGCTCGACAGATCGACGAGCTGCAGATGTCGCAACTCGTTGGATCGCAGTCCCCAGCCGTAGGCGGTCTTGAACGCGACCGCGTCGCGCCATGCGGCGACGGGGGAGCGGCGGCCGGAGTCCAGGATCCGGGTTACCTCGAGATCCGCCAGATCGAACAGCTCCTGCAGCTCGCGGGGCGTGAACGGGCGCTTCGCGGGCCGAGCCTCGGACGGCTGCGAATGAGTGACCCGGTTGAACTCCGTGACGACCTGAGAGAACAGCTGCCCGAACAGCCGACCGCTCTGCTCGTTCCAGTCGTAGCGCGGATCGCACGCGTAGTCGCAGAACAGCTTGATCGACGTCTGATACGACCGCACCGTCGAATGCGAGAGGTTGCGGACACCACGAGCGTGGGCGAAGAAGTCATCGACGTCGGCGAAGGTCCACTCCCACGGGTAGCGACCGCTGAAATCGACCAGATTCAGCACCAGAGCCCTCCTGGTGCGGATCGTGCCGGCCGAGAAGTCCTTCGACCGCTGCTGCCTCTCCCAGCCATCGAGCACCCCGGCGAGAAACAGCTCAGGGTCGGGAGCAGCACCGCCGAACGGGGCGAACAGGATGACGTTGTCGTCGCGTTCCACCACGCCTCCGACCCTCGAGCGTGGTAGCAAGAATCGCACACAGTGTGCGAAACCTGCAACTACCTTCCACGAAATGCCTGATCAGATGGCCGGTGGCTCGCGCCGGATTCGACGTGATCGGCTCGTCAGAATCCATGCCCGCGTGGGAACGGCAAATCGAAAAATCCCTGATCAGAGGCTGAATGGGAGAGTGCCGCAGGTGTTATCCATTTTCACTCTATGTGCGATTCCTGCACATAGAGTGATTTCGACTTGACATAATGCTGATTATCGGATGTGCCAGAACCGCACAAACCGGGCTCAGGCGCGCAAGAACGCCTTGATCGCCTCGACGACCAGCGCGTGGTCCTCGGTGTCGGGAAGTCCCGAGACGGTAGCCGTACCGACGATCGCGCCGCCGGCGACGCGGATCGGGAAACATCCGCCTGCGATGGCGTACTGGTACGGCTCGAGCCAGTCGGCAGGGTTGCGACCGCTTGCCTGGGCTTCGAGGCGCACTCGCAGTGTCGACGAATTGGTCAGCTTGGCCAGTCTGATCTTGCGGGCGATCCACAGGTCGTTGCTGGCGTTCGAACCCTCGGTGGCGCCGTGGGCGACGATCTGGTCGCCGCGCGAGACATCCCACGCGATTCCGAGGCCGCGAGTGGTCGCGAGCTCCATGATGACTCCCCCGAGCCGCCAGGCATCTGCATGAGAAAAACTCGGAAAAATCAGTCTCTGTTCTTGCTCCTTGATGGTGGCGATCTGGTCGCTCACGTCGGCTTCGCTGCTCATTGCTCCCTCTCGGTCGGTCGTCAGGCACTGCACGACGGCAGTTGCCGTCGCACGAGGTTGATCAGTTCGCGCGGCTCGTATGCCTCGCTCGTGCTCAGAAGTTCACTGAGGGTCCACCAGCGGTGGGCGAGCACGTCCACCCGCTCCTCGTCGGTCCACAGGTCGCTGGATGGCTCGAAGGCATCGACCACGGCGGTGTAGAACTCGGCGTGACCGGTGTCGTGGTCGGCGTCATCCCACTCGACCGCGAAGTCGTGGGCCCACACAGGTGCGCCGAGATCCTCGATGACGAGGCCGGTCTCCTCGTGGAGCTCCCGCACCGCCGCATCGTGCTGCGACTCCCCCGGGTCCACTCCGCCACCCGGCGTGATCCATCGAGCGACGCCGCTGGTGTCCGGTGCCTTCGTGAGGAACAGAAGGATGCGGTCGTCCCGGTCGAACAGGAGCACCCGGCTCGTGAGGCGGTGCACGCCGGTCGCGCTCATCGTGAACTCAGCGGGACTGGGCGAGGAAGTCGGTGACATCGCCGACGTAGTGCGTGTGATTGTCCGGCACCGGCTTCACGGCCGCCAGGGCGACCTCGGCGGCGAACTCGCCCACGTTGTAGAGGCGACCCGCCGCCTCCTTGCGGGCCTCGATAGCCCCCGGGTTCGCGCGCTGGAGAAGGGTGGCCGTGATGGTTCCCTCGATCATGTCGCCCGAGACCACCACAAAGCCGACCCCGGCCTCGGTGAGCCCTGGGATCAGCCCGCGCAGCGCATCCTCTCCCGCGCGCTTGCTGAGCGCGACGGGAAGATACTCGGGCATCGTGGGAACGGTCTTGATGAAGTGTGCCTGGTGGCTCGTGACGAAGACGATGCGCGACCCCGCCCCCAGCAGCGGCCGCACCGCGGCGAGGAAGTTGACCTGGGCGTCCCGATTGAGCTGCATGGCGTAGTCCTCCGCCATTCCGCTCTCCATGCCGCCCGAGGCGTTGAGCACCAGAATGTCCAGCCCGCCGAACTCCTCGCGCACGCGGTCGACGAGCGCTGCGACGGAGTCCGGGTCGGTGAGGTCGGCGCCGATCGCGATCGCACTGCCGCCGGCATCCTCGATCTGCGCAACGAGCTTCAGCGCGCGCGCCTCCTTGTTGCGGTAGTTGATGGCCACCCGAGCGCCGGCGCCAGCGAAGTAGCTTGCGGTGTCGGCACCGATACCGCGGGAGGATCCGGTGACGAGAACCCGCTTCCCGTCGAGAGAGTGCGGGGCTAGGGGGCTTTCAGACGCAGTATTCACGGTCTGACTTTAGCGTCAAGCGCCTGTCAGCGTTGGGGGCGTAGTGATACCGTCGAACCTGAGACGCGACCGCCCTAGGGAGCATGAGGAGTCCGACGCAATGCTGGTGGACCTGACGCAGTACCTGTGGATTCTGTGGTTGGCGCTCGTCGTGCTGTTCGTCGTGATCGAGCTGCTCACTCTGGAATTCACCTTCCTCATGATCGCCGCGGGAACTCTCATCGGCGGTCTCGGCGCCAACCTGATCGGCTGGCCGTGGTGGGTTCAGATCGGGCTTGCCGCGATACTGTCGGCCCTGCTCATTTTCACCATCCGGCCGCTGCTGCTGATGACGCTGCACAAGAGCGGTGACAAGACGCCGAGCAACGTGGATGCGCTCTACGGCCAGGGAGCCCGCGTGATGCGCGACTTCTCCGAGGGATCGGGAATCGTCAAGCTCGACAACGGCGAGACGTGGACCGGCCGCCTCTCCCCTGCCGCGTCCGGAGCCGCGCTGTACGTCGGCGACCGCGTTGTCGTCACCCGCATCGATGGAGCCATCGCCGAGGTCACACCGCCAGCCACCACTGAGGGCGCCGCCCTCGACGAAAGGACGCCAGATGCTTGACCCAGGAGCCTTCATCGGCCAATTGTTCGTGATCGTGCTTCTCGCGATTCTCGCGATCTTCGTGATCGTGGTGCTGTTCCGCTCGATCCGGATCATCCCCCAGGCCAATGCGGGCGTCGTCGAGCGCCTCGGCAAGTATCACAAGACCCTCATGCCGGGTCTGAACATTCTGGTGCCCTTCATCGACCGCGTGCGCCCGCTCATCGACATGCGCGAGCAGGTCGTCTCGTTCCCGCCGCAGCCGGTCATCACCGAGGACAACCTCGTTGTCTCGATCGACACCGTCGTCTACTTCCAGGTGACGGATGCCCGCGCAGCAACCTACGAGATCGCCAACTACCTCGGGGCCGTCGAACAGCTGACCACCACCACGTTGCGCAACGTCGTCGGTGGCCTGAACCTCGAGGAAGCCCTCACCAGCCGCGACAACATCAACGGTCAGCTGCGCGTAGTTCTCGATGAGGCGACCGGCAAGTGGGGCATCCGTGTCGGGCGTGTCGAGCTCAAGGCGATCGATCCGCCCCTGTCGATCCAGGACTCGATGGAGAAGCAGATGCGTGCCGAGCGGGACCGCCGTGCGCTCATTCTGACCGCCGAGGGAACCAAGCAGTCGGCGATCCTCACCGCTGAGGGTGCGCGCCAGGCGGCCATCCTCGAGGCCGAGGGTGAGGCCAAGGCCGCTGTGCTGCGCGCCCAGGGCGAGGCGGAGGCGATCACCACCGTCTTCGGTGCGATCCACGCGGGAAACCCCGACGCCAAGCTCCTCGCGTACCAGTACCTGCAGACGCTTCCGAAGCTCGCCGAGGGTGACTCGAACAAGATGTGGATCATCCCGTCCGAGCTGACCGAGGCGCTCAAGGGCATCAGCGAGGGCTTCTTCGGTGGCAAGCCGCCGGCAGGCAAGTAGCCCGGCAACGCCCAGCGGCTACCTCTCCCCCGCTCGACCGCGAGTGTTCGCCCATCGCGGGCTCGCCCTTGACGCGCCCGAGAACACTCTGCTCGCGTTCGCGAAGGCGATCGCGATCGGGGCCGAGTACATCGAGACTGATGTTCATGCGAGCCACGACGGGTTCCCGGTTGTCGCCCATGACCCCGATCTGACGCGCGTCGCTGGCCGCGATGTGAAGGTCGAGCAGCTCAGCATGGCCGAGCTGCGCCGGGTCGATCTGGGCGACGGCCAGGGATTCTGCTCTCTCTCCGACGCGCTCGATGGGTTTCCCGAGACGCGGTTCAACATCGACATCAAGTCGTCCGCTGCGGTCGAGCCGACGGTGCGGGCGATTCTCGCGCAGCGCGCGGGTGATCGAGTGCTGGTGTCCAGTTTCAGCGAGCGCAGGCGGGCAGCGGCGTTGCGTGAGCTGCCGGGTGTGGCGAGTTCGGCATCCGCAACTCGCTTCGCGACGGCTCTGCTGGCGGGCAAGGTGGGCCTCTCCCCCGTGATGCGTCGAGCACTGCGTGGGCTGGTGGCGGTGCAGGTTCCCGAGCGCGCCCTGGGTCTCTCGGTGACGACAGAGCGGATGATCGACCGGCTGCACTCCGCCAGTGTCGAGGTGCACATCTGGACCGTCAACGACCCGGATCGCATGCGCGAATTACTCGCTCTGGGCGTCGACGGGATCGTCACAGACCGTGCAGATCTCGCCCTCGAGGTTGTGCGCAGCCTGTGAACTGGCTGGGAACGGCGCACGCCTGAAAGGTTTTGCCCAGCTTCGGGGTTTATAACTATGAATCGACCGCGAAGTAAGAGGAGGCCACACAATGGCAGACCGTAGTTTGCGCGGAATGAGACTTGGGACCCAGAGCTTACAGAGCGAAGTGGGCGTGGAGTTCTCCCCGCGACAGAAGAGTGTGTACCGCGCCGCCGACGGCACGGAGTTCGAAGTGGTGTTCGCCGCCGACGCTGAGGTTCCCCAGCAGTGGGAGTCTCCGAAGACCGGTCAGGAGGGCATTCTCGTCGGTTCCGACGGTGAGCCCGTGATCCTCGACACGGCCGACGTGAAGGTGCCGCGCAGCCACTGGGACATGCTGCTCGAGCGGCGCACGCGCGCCGAGCTCGAGGAGCTGCTGCAGGAGCGCCTGGATTACCTGCGTTCCCGTCGTGGCCAGGAGAAGATCGGCGCGTAGGTAACGCCCCAGATCGTCACCCGCACCAGCGCCTCCAGCACGATCCCGGAGTGCATCTTGGAACGCCCCGTCGCCCTCTCAACGAAGGTGATGGGGTGTTCTGCTATCCGGTGTCCGGTGCGCTCGAGCTGCCACGCCAGTTCGACCTGGAAGCAGTACCCCTGCGACGACACGGCCGACAGGTCGAGATCGCGCAGAGCGCTCGCCCGGTAGACCCGAAAGCCCGCCGTGATGTCGCGGATGCTCGATCGAAGCGCAACCCGGGCGTACCAGTTGCCGGCGCGCGAGATCGCCTGCCGCACCCACGGCCAGTTGGCGACGGCGCCGCCCTTCACCCAGCGTGAGCCGATGACGAGATCGTTGCCGGCGCGGGCGAGCGCGAGCATGGCTGGCAGGCTGGCCGGGTCGTGGGATCCGTCCGCATCGATCTCGACCACGTACTGGTAGCCGCCGGACAGGGCCACGTCGAAGCCGGCGAGGTAGGCGCGGCCGAGGCCGTCCTTCGCGTCCCGGTGGAGCACCGTGAGGTGCGGATCGGCGGCGGCGAGGCGCTCGGCGAGGTCTCCGGTGCCGTCGGGGCTCGCGTCATCCACCACCAGCAGATCGACCTCGGGCACCGACTGGCGCAGTCGCCCCACGATTCGTTCGAGGCTGTCGATCTCGTTGTAGGTCGGGATGATCACCAGGGTGTCAGCCACGACGCCTCCCAGGGGCTCGTGCGGCCAGCCCCGCAACGACCAGAGCGGCAAGGCCGAGGCCCGAGACGAACCATTCGAGTTCTCGTCCAGCGGCGACCGCGGGGGTGATCGTCGAGGAGAGCGCGACATCCTCGACCATGGTGCCCGGCGTGTACCAGGGCAGCTGGTCGACGATCGAGCCATCGGGTGCGATCACGGCGCTGAGCCCGACGGTGGAGATGTTGACCACGCTTCGTCCCGTCTCGATGGCGCGGATTCTCGCGATCGCCAGCTGCTGGGCAGACTCGTCGGTGCGCCCGAAGTCGGCATTGTTGGATGACGTGAAGATCGCGCGAGCGCCCTGCTCGACGGACTCGGTCAGGAGCTGATCGTCGACGATGTCGAAGCAGATGTTGATGCCCACCTTCGTTCCGTTGATGTCGAAGACCATGTCGGTCGTGCCGGGCGTGTACTCGCGACCCACGAGATCGATGAGGTCGGGGGCGAACGGTCGCCAGAACGCGCGGTCGGGAATGTACTCACCGAAGGGCACGGGATGCCTCTTGTCGTAGTAGTCGACGATGCCCTTGCCCGACTCCCAGAGGATCGACGTGTTGTAGGTCTTCTCGCCGCGCTGGGTGACCGCCCAGGTCACGAACGGCGCATTGAGCTGCTCCGACACGTAGTCGAAGACCTGTGCGGTGTAGGGGTCGTCCACCGGACTGTAGTCACTCGAGCCCTCAGGCCAGAGCACCACATCGACGTCGGTGCCGAACAGTGGAGCCGTGGCATCCAGCTGCGCCTGAAGCAGATCGCCGGGCTGGCGACTGTCGAAGTAGCCAGCCTTTCCATTGCCCTGCACGGCGGCGACTCGCAGGGTGCCGGCGTCGTCGACGGGCCACGCCGGCACGATCAGCACGAGGCTCACGAGCGCCACGGGGAGGCTAGCGCGCACGAGAGGGTCGACACCGACCTCGCGCGTCACCTGCACGACGAGCGCGGCGATCAACACGATGACGAAGCTCACCCCGGAGATGCCCAACCACGCGTATAGCGGCGCGAAGGGGCTGTCAGAGAGCGACATGCCCATCCGGCCCCAAGAGAAGCCCCCGTAGGGCCAGACTGCCGCCCAGGCCTCGCGGGCGGTCCAGAGCCCGGCCACGGCGACCGGCAGCAAACCGACCCGACCGAGTGTGGTCGGGAATGCGCGCGGGATCCACCGGTACGCGAGGGTGATCGCGAGGGCACCGGCCGCGAAGAACAGAGACTCGAGAACCGCCAGAGCCGACATCGGCAGCGGGCCGAGGAACAGCGAAGCCCACTGGATGTGGGTGAAGTAGAACGCCACTCCCCCGACGAATCCCACCAGCAGGGCGGAGCCGGCACGCCGCCCGATGAGGCTCAGGAGCACGAGCCCGACACCCACGAACGTCAGCGGCCAGATGCCCTTATCGGGAAATCCCGCGTCGATGATGGGCCCGGATGCCGCGGCGACAACAACCGCTGCCCACAGCGGCAAGACCGGCTTCACGCCGTCGGGCACAGGCATCACAACCGTAGAGCCTAAGCCACGCTGCTGTACGCGACGATCCCGCGACGGATGGCATCGAGTGCCTTGCGCGCGGTGCGACCGACGTCGCCGTCGGCGACAACGGAGAGCTGGTCGAGCAGGTCGATTGTCTGCTTGGTCCAGCGCACGAAGTCGCCGGCGGCCATGTCGGCCTCCCGCAGGACAGCGTCGAGGTTGGTGCCGCTCGCCCAGCGGTACATCGCCAGCGCGAGGCCCGTCGAGAGGGGCTGGCTGCCGGGAAGCTTGTGCAGTTGTTCGAGGTCGTCGAGCTCGCTCCACAGGGTGCCGGTCGCGTCGAATGCGGTGCGGAAGTTGCCGCGCGGCAGATGCCGGTCGCCCAACTGGCCCTCCTCGCGGCGAGGCTCGTAGACCAGGGTCGTCGCCATCGCTGCCAGCGATGCCGGGTCCAGCTCACGCCAGAACCCGCGGCGCAGCGACTCGGCCACGAGCAGGTCTCGCTCGCCGTAGATGCGTCGCAGCATCCGGCCGTCGGGACTGAGCGTGAGAGCGCCCTGCTCGCCCGGCAGCAGGTAGCCGAGTTCGACCAGCACGTCGGTGACGCGGTCGAAGATCTTCGCGACGGCACCCGTGCGCGTGCGGATCTGAGCGGTCAGCTGATCGGTCTCGCGCTTGAGCTTCCACCAGCGCTCGGCCCAGCGGGCGTGCGACTCGCGCTCGGGGCACGCGTGGCACGGATGCTGCTTCATGCGGCGGCGCAGATCGCCCAACTGGCGCTGGCGTCGGTCGCGTTCGGCGCGGCTCGCGGTGTTCGAGATGCCCTTGCGCTCGAGATCGGTCAGCTCGCGTCGAATCGTGGAGTACTCGGCGAAGTCACCCAGGTGGCACGTCATCGAGTTGCGGTAGCCCGCGAGCGACTCCTCCTGCGAACGCACTTTGCGCGCGAGATCGACGACGGCGCGATCGGCCTGGAACTGGGCGAAGCTCGACTCGAGAATCTCGCGGGTGCGATCGCGCCCGAACTGCTCGATCAGATTGACGGCCATGTTGTAGGTCGGCTTGAAGCTGGAGTTCAGCGGGTACGTTCGGCGGCTGGCCAGCGACGCGACGGCCTGCGGGTCGAGCCCGTCGGCCCACTGGATGACGGAGTGTCCCTCGACGTCGATGCCACGCCGCCCCGCTCGGCCTGTGAGCTGGGTGTACTCCCCCGGCGTGATCGGAACGCGTGCCTCGCCGTTGAACTTCTCGAGCTTCTCGAGCACGACGGTGCGGGCGGGCATGTTGATGCCCAACGCGAGGGTCTCGGTCGCGAAGACGACCTTGACCAGCTTCTTCTGGAAGAGCTCCTCGACGACCTCCTTGAAGGCGGGCAGGAGGCCTGCGTGGTGAGCGGCGACCCCGCGCTCGAGCCCCGAGAGCCAGTCCCAGTAGCCGAGCACGGCGAGGTCCTCGTCGAGGAGGGTACGGCACCGATCCTCAACGATCGCGCGAATCTCATCGCGCTCCGGGACGGTGGTGAGCCGGATGCCCGCCCTCAGCACCTTCGAGACCGCCTGGTCGCATCCGATCCGGCTGAACACGAAGAAGATCGCCGGCAAGAGATTCTTGCCCTCCAGCAGCTTGACGACGTCGGGACGGTCCATCCGCTGGTTCTCGGGGCGCCCGCCGCGCGAGTGGTAGCGACCGACATCCTTCATCTGCTTGGCGCTCAGCGTGCGGCCGCCGTAGCGTGCCATCTGAACGAGCTCGGGGTTGACCCGGTGGGTCGCGACGAGGCCCGAGGAGTCGAACAGGTCGATGAGCTTCGTGCGCATGAGGATGTGCTGGTCGAGCGGCACGGGCCGCTCCTCGGACACGATCACCTCGGTGTCGCCGCGTACCGCCTGCAGCCAGTCGCCGAACTCCTCGGCGTTGGACACCGTCGCACTCAGTGACACCATGCGCACGTGCTGCGGGAGGTGGATGATGACCTCCTCCCACACCGCCCCGCGGAAGCGGTCGGCGAGGAAGTGCACCTCGTCCATGACGACGCAGCTGAGGTTCTTGAGAAGGTCGGAGTCGGCGTACAGCATGTTGCGCAGCACCTCGGTCGTCATCACGACGATGCGGGCGTGGGAGTTGATGTTCGTGTCGCCGGTGAGCAGCCCGACGTTCTCAGCGCCGTACTCGGCCGTCAGCTCCTGGAACTTCTGATTGCTGAGCGCCTTCATCGGTGCCGTGTAGAAGACCTTGTCCTCGGATGTCTGCATCGCCCGGTAGATCGCGAACTCGGCGATGATCGTCTTGCCTGCGCCCGTGGGCGCCGCGACCAGCACGCTCTTGCCGTCCTCGACGACCGAACAGGCCGCGATCTGGAACTCGTCAAGATCGAATCGTTGACGCGCGCGGAAGGTCTCGAGCACGGGAAGACCTCGGCGCCGCTTGGCGGCAGCGAAGCGTTCGGCCGGGGACAGCTGGTCGGTCATTTGGTTCCAGCCTAGGCGCGATGGGGCGCGGCGCCGCTCAGTCTGGCGTGCCGGGGGCGGATGCAGTGGCATCCGTCTCGTGAAGGAGGTCCAGGCGCTCGCCCAGAAGTAGCGCCGCGCCCGCGACGGCCATGACCGCGGCGGACCCGAGCAGCACAACGCTCACCCCGCCCGCGGTCGGTGTGCCTCCGCCGATCTGTTCGACGATGCCGCTGGTGATGACCACGGCGAGCCCACCGAGGGCGATGAGAGGCATGAGCATGAAGCTCGTCGCCTCGCCCGATTGCTGGGGAGGCACAACGCTCTGGACGCCGATCTGGGTGACCGAGTAGGCCATGCCGCAGGCCAGTCCGGCCAGGGCCAGAGCCGCCAGATAGACGGGCAGGATGCTCGCGGTCGAGATGAGTGTGAGGCCGCCGGCACCGACGATGGTTGCGAACGCCAGAACTCGCGTCGCCGGGAAGCGGGCGCAGAGCCATCCCCCCACCGGCCCCGACAGGGCCACCCCCACCGACCCGCTCACGAACAGCAGACCCGCCTGCTGGGCGGGGAAGCCCCGGATCACCTGGAGGTCGAACGTGGCCATGAGGATGAAGATGTTGACACCCATGTTGCCGATCGTGCCGACGGCGATCAGGGCGACATACGGTCGGTTGCGCAGCAGTCGCGGATGGACCAGGGGGTTGGCCGCCCTGCGCTCGACGAGAGCGAACACCACCAGTCCCGCGATACCCGCGATCATGAGACCCCAGGTCAGCACAGAGCGCCAGCCGTACGGACCGATGTTGTCGATGCCCAGGCTGAGCAGGGTGAGTCCGAGCATGACCGTGATGGCACCCCACCAGTCAATGCTCGCCAGCGATCGATCGATCGTGTCGTTGCGCGACTCGTGCACCCGCAGACTCCCGAGGATGGCCACCACGGCCAGCGGAACGTTGATCCAGAACACCCACTGCCAGCCGACGGTGGATGCGAACACTCCCCCGACGACCGGGCCGAGCGCGGTGCCCACGCCGGAGAGTCCGATCATGGCCCCCACCACCTCCGGGCGCTCCCGGGGGGTCGTGTCGTTGGAGATCAGCGCGAAGGCGTTCGGGATGATGAGTGCAGCCCCGATGCCCTGCACCGCCCGGCTGATGACGAGCGGGACGAGGTCCGTGCTCAGGCCGCAGATCAAAGAGGTGATGGCGAAGAGAGCGAGCCCGACGATGAGCGTGCGTCGGCGACCGACGAGATCCCCGATGCGACCGGCGGGAATGGTGAACGCGCCGATCGCGAGCAGATACGCACTCACCAACCACTGCAGGTCGGTGACCTGGTAGCCGAGCCCCTTCGCAATGGTCGGCATCGCGAGGCCGAGCGAGAAGAAATCGAGCTGTACGCACAGCAGGGCGATACCGACCGGAAAGAACCTGAGACTGCTTCGCAGCGCCGACATGCAGCAATGTTAGGCGATGGATGCCTCGAGGTCGGCGGCCCGGCGTGCGACGCCCCGGTCGTGGATCCAGGCGACGAGCGCAGCGGTGAAGTAGAGCAGCACCATGGGGATCGCGAGCAGGAACATCGAGATGATGTCAGCGGCGGGTGTCGCGATGGCAGTGAACAGGCAGATGACCAGGATGGCGATGCGCCAGCCCTTGAGGATCGACGCCGCCGACAGCACACCGACGAAGTTCAGCAGCACCAGGAACACCGGCAGCACGAATGCGATGCCGATCGCGAGCACGAGTTTGATCACGAAGTCGTAGTAGGTGCGGGCATCCAGAAGGGTGCCTTCCTCGGGTGCCGAGAACGAGGTGAGCAACTGCACCATGTGCGGGAACAGGAACCATCCACTGGCCGCTCCCGCGAAGAACAGGGGCACAGCGGAGAAGAAGAAGCCGAAGGTGTAGCGCTTCTCCCGACTGGTGAGCCCCGGAACCAGGAACGCGAAGATCTGGTAGAGCCAGATCGGGCTCGCGATGACGATCGCGATGGTGACCGAGATCGAGATGCGCAGATCGAATGCGCCCGTGACGGTCGTGTAGATGATCTGCGCGTTGCGCTGCTCGGCGATCTGGTTGATCGGCACCCGTAGGGAGTCGATCACATAGGGAGCGAGAAAATAGCCGGCAACAACTGCAACGAGGATGGCGATCGCCGAGATGACGAGACGCTTGCGCAATTCACGGAGGTGTTCGCCGAGCGACATGCGCTCGTCGCCCTTGTTGCGCCACCGCCCGGAGCGGGTGGCCACGCGAACTAGGGCTTCGGCTTGGTGGCCTTGGGCGCGGCCTTGGGTGCCGTGCTCCTGGCCGTCGTCGTCTTCGCTGTGCTGGCCTTCGGAGCCTCGGGCTCCTCGTCCTCGACAGGCGCCGCGTCATCGTCCTTCATGGTCTTGACCTCGCTGCGGAAGATGCGCATCGACTGCCCGATGCTGCGTGCGAGTCCCGGAAGCTTCGGCGCTCCGAACAACAGGAGCACGACTGCCAGAATGACGATCAGGTGGGGCCAGCCAAATGCATTGCCGAACATGGTCAAACTCCCTCGGGGATCGTGTCAGTTCATGATACCCAGTCGGCGGGCCACTCGCGCTGAGCGGCAGCCGGGCCGGTGATGCGGCGGGCGCGCGCCATCCGTCGCTCGTGTCGTTGGCGTCGCAGCTCGGCGCGATGCGCCCGCCGAGCCGCCTCTCGGTCACGGATGTCGCGCACCTCGGCAAGCACGGCGATCTCGGGCTTCACGAGCACCGGGTCGTCCACCTCGAGCAGCGCGCTGCGCTCGGCCAGGTCGGCCAGG
>ENA-UOWO01003413-UOWO01003413.1-activated-sludge-metagenome-genome-assembly--contig:-NODE-3413-length-18425-cov-4.402722_pt1 | contig 18425 bp, 18 predicted proteins | sample MGYA00238148_ERZ761564 | MGnify/ENA primary metagenome ERZ761564 (study PRJEB28885, sample SAMN05720194) | activated sludge metagenome | isolation source: Anaerobic digester | place: USA...
ACATATACCAAACAAATACCTATTCGTTTGGAATATGTGTATGACAATACCTTTGACTATGGCATCAATATCATGCATGGCTCAAGGGCGAAGTTTTACATTGAGGCCCAAAACCAATTTGAATTGGATGCCATTGACGGTATTGATTTTACCTTTTCACAAGGGATTACTTCCGTTATTGGTTTTGATGCCAGGCATTACATTCCGATATTGAAACATTCAGTCTTGGCATTGAGAGGGGCGGGAGCTTTTTCTTTTGGATCCAAACCAAATTTATATTATCTGGGCGGAGTAAACAATAGCCTTTTCAATTCATTTGACCAAAATGTGCCTGTAGCGAATAAAGATTTTGCATTTAAAGGAGTTGCAAATAATTTGAGAGGTTTCATGACAGGTGTGAGAAATGGTACAAATTTTTCATTGGTAAATGCCGAATTACGCATTCCTTTCCTTCAATATCTACTTGGGAAAGATAAAGGAATCAGTTTCTTCAGAAACATGCAATTGATAGGTTTTGCTGATGCAGGCCTAGCTTGGTATGGCTTGAGCCCATATTCTGATAAAAACCCGATCAATGTGGAATACGTTGATGGGGGATTGGTACAATTGCAAATCAATTATTTCAGAGATCCTTTGGTAGCAGCTTATGGCCTTGGGTTCAGGACTCAAGTTTTGGGATATTTTGTAAGGATTGATTACGCACATGGAGTGGAGACCAGAATCATCCAAAAACCCAAATTTCACTTCAGTGTTGGCCTAGACTTCTAAAAATGGAAGTATTAATTTTGCAGGTAAGGACAAACGAGGGTGAACTCAGGAATCTTTACTTCTAAAGATTGTTGATCTATCAAACGCGTCATAAAATAAAAGCCCTTCATTTTACCAAGTGGAGTATTCAACGGGCACCAAGAATCATAAGTAAATTCTTGATTTGGCTCAAGAATAGGTTGCAAGCCGACAACACCAACTCCTTCAACATTCCGGATATGACCTTGACCATCATATATTTCCCACTTTCTTGAAATAAGCTGAACAGGAAAATCACTTTTATTGGTAATTGTAATTTTATAAGAGAATATAAATCTTTCCAATTCGGGATTGGAGTATTCCTCCTCGTACTTTGCAATAGCCGAGACCGTGATTCCGTGTGAGGTGAATATATACTCTTTGTTGACACCCATATCAATCAATAAACGGTTTTCCAAGAATAAAGTTTTCAACCAAATACTCAGCTTCTTTTTTGGCAACTTCCAATAAATCATTCACAACTACCGCATCAAAACGAGTTTCGTATTTTAATTCTCTTTTGATTCTGGCGATTCTTTTTTTGAGGCTGGCCGGTGTTTCTGTATTGCGATTGGTCAATCTTTCAACAAGAATGTCAAAAGAAGGAGGTTTTACAAAGATGGTGAGACAATCATCCTTGTATAATTTTTTAATATTGATGGCGCCCTTTACATCAATGTCAAAAACAATGGACTTTCCGCTTTCCCAAATGCGATTAACTTCAGATTTCAGCGTACCATAAAATTGATTTTCATAAACCTCTTCATATTCTATAAAACCACCAGAGGCTATTTTATCCTTGAACTCTTGAGGGGTAAAAAAGTAATAATCTTTGCCATCAATTTCATGTTCTCTTCGTGCTCTTGTACAAGCGGAGATGGAGAAGTCCAAAAAATCATATGTCTCCAAAAGGTGTTTTACCAGTGTGGTTTTACCTGCCCCCGAAGGTGCGGTAAGTACAATCATTTTATGGAAATCAGCTTTCATAGAAGATGCTTATAGGATATTTGCGAGCTGTTCTTTGATTTTTTCCAATTCGTCTTTCATAAATACAACGATTTGTTGCATGTCTGAATCTTGCGCTTTTGAGCCGAGAGTATTAATTTCTCTGCCCATTTCCTGAGAAATGAAATTGAGTATTTTTCCAACTTGCGTATCACTACTATTGAGTTGGCTCATGAAATACTCACAGTGTTGAGCCAGCCTTACTTTTTCTTCCGTGATGTCTATCCGTTCTAAATAATAAAGCACTTCTTGTTCAAATCGATTTTGATCCACTTTTTCTGAAACAAAGAAGTCCTCAAAGTTTTTCTTTAATTTCTCTTTGAGTTTTTCGGCTCTTGCTTGTTCATAAACTGCAATTTTTGGAATAGAGTCTTTGATATTTGCCACTCTGGCGCCAAGATCTTGAGCAAGTACAAAGCCTTCATCTATTCTGAAAGACTCCAGTCCTTTCAGAGCTTTTTCTATCAATGCTTGAACAGCCTCCCATTCTTCCTCACTGACAATAGAACCACCAGAATTCACTACAGCAGGAATTCGCATTACAGCTGCAAAGATATCTGGCCTTTCTATACCCATTTCGGCAGTGATTTTTGACAACTCTTCATAATAGGTTTTGAAAAGCGCGGCATTAAAAGTGAAATCTCCGTTTGATGACTCTCCCTCAATGCCAATAATGACTTCGATCCTTCCGCGTAAAGCGCCGTCTTGGACCATTTTCCGAATTGAAAACTCTTTGTCAGAAAGATTGGCAGGAATTTTCACCCTGATATCTGTATTCTTTGAGTTGAGTGATTTTACTTCTACAACATAAGCTTTGTTGTTGTAAGTGCCATTTCCACGGCCATAACCAGTCATAGATAAAATCATAATCCTTCAATTTGAAATAATGAGTGACTTATAGCGCGCGTATAAGTGCATAATGCCGCAAATATAAACTTAAACCCAATGGGACGGCCTTACAAAATCCAATATTTTAAAAGAGAGTAGAAATACTAAAATATGGATTAAAAAGAGAAACGCCAATTAATTTGGAATATTGCCAAATATACTACCTGATTTCTCTGAAGAAACCTCAATTAAAGAGAATAATATACTGTCATAGTACATGTCATAATATTAAATTAACTTTATGATAAGACAAATATGCACTTTAGGGTAAAATAAAACATATTTTAGCAAAAATAGATGTAGAATACTAGAATCTGATGCCCTTATCTTTGTGTCAGAATATTAGAACTATTAAAAACTTAAAAATTTAAAGACATGAAAAAGTTATTTTCAATCCTTTTAATTGCTTTCACACTTGTAATCAATGTAAAAGCAGAAGAGATTCCTTCTTTTGTAGCTCCTACTTCAGAAAATACATTCTCAATCAATTTGTCTTACTGGAAATCAGAAATGGTGGACGTGAGAATCAAGGATGAGTTTGGAAATATTTTGGTTTCTGAAAAATTGTCAACTAAAGACAACAAAGCTAGAGCTTACAATTTGAAAAATCTTGTTGATGGAAATTACACTGTAGAAGTGGAAGACAAAACTAGATTGGTTAAGCAAGATGTTTCTTTGACTGACAATTTAGTGACTTCTTCAACTACGGTAAAAAATATTTATAAGCCAAACACAAAGTTTGTTGATGGTATTTTCAAAATCAATTACTTGACTTTGGGTCATGATGTGACTGTAAAAATTGTCAGTGCAACTGGTGATGTTGTGTTTTCACAATCATATGAAAACCAAGCAGCTATAAACAAGGCTTATGATCTTAACAACCTTAACAGAGGTTCATACAACGCAATAGTAGTATCAAATGATGATGTTTATTCATTTGATCTAGTAAAATAAATGTGGCTTTAACGATTTGAATTTTCAAAAGGTCTTCGAAAAGTCGAAGACCTTTTGTATTTTATGCAAGTAGGTAAAAACTAGTAAGATTCCTTACCAACATTATTGAGCTTATCAACTGTTTTTTCTACAACCTTTTTTTGTTGTATGATGGCAACCTTGGTGTCATCTTGATCTTTAAGGTTTTGTTCGATTCCTGCTTCTGCTTGTCTAATTTTTTCTTTCAACTTGGTGATTTCGTCATGTAAATCGGTATTTTTCTTTTCCAACTTCGCCAAATCCTTTTCAAGGTCTTTTTGTTTGTCCTCTTCTTTTTTCAATTCCTGAGTCACTGCTTTCTTTTTAGCAAAAATCCAAAAGTCATTCATAAATGTTCTGATGCCCTCTGCTGCTGCTGCATGGTCTTTGGGATTTGCAAATGATCCACCTAAGTCAACCCAAGTATAAACAGTTGCTTGGTCTTTGCCTTCATCAATTTTTGTATAAAGATCGATGGTTTTTGTACCGTTGATGATGGGAACCTGAGCGGCGTTGACATAATATTCTTTAGCTTTTTTGTTGAATTTTACTTTGCCAAAAGTTTTCACATACTCTTCCCATGCTTTTTCAGTATCCTTTTTGGTATAGTCATTCACTTCTACGTAGTAGGCATACTTGCTTCCAAGACTCATCGTCATGTCCTGTTCTTTAACTCTTTGTCCATAGAATGGTCCGGCGATAAATAGTGCAATCATTAGTAGAAAAAGATTCTTCATTCTTAAGTGTGTTTAATGTTAAAATTATTAATACGATAGAAAGTAAAGAAAGTCACACACAACTATAGTTGAGATGTTAGTTCAGCTAATGGTACGCAGCAATCTTTGCCTTGCCATTTACAGTAACAAGTACGTGTAAATTATAGTTTCTTCATACAAAAAACCTTATACCAGTTTATTGTTCAAAATTTTATAGTAAGGTATAAGTTTGGTATTGGGGATTAATTATTTTTTGAAGGCAGTTTATTCAACTTCAAAAGAAAGTTTGAGATTGACTCTGTATTCCAGGACTTTACCATCTGGACCTACTGTGACACTTTGGCTTTGGACAAAAGCAGATTTGATGTGTTTGACGGATTTGGAAGCTTTCAAAACTCCTTTTTCTGTTGCATCTTCCCAACTTTTACCAGAACTAGACAAAATTTCAATTACTTTAAGAATGGCCATAACAATTTTTTTTAAAATGATCTAATGGTTAAATTTATTAAAAAACAGAGATGATTAATAATTAATAGAGCCATTTATTTTTTCAAAAACAAAAATTGAGAACGTCTCCTGTCGTACGAGTTCAAGTTATCGCTACCTTTGACACATGAGTATGATAGAAATACTAGGTTTTTCTTTTGCCTTATTGGGCATATTGTTGGCTATCAAACAAAATAAATGGAATTGGGTCAGCAATATGATCAGCAGTGTCTTTTATTTTTTTGCATTTTATGAAGTACAGCTGATTGCGGATGCCTATTTGCAATTAGTTTTTTTTGTCATGGGGATGGTTGGATTTTATAATTGGAACAATCCTCAATATGCTTCTTTGGAAGCTGTTTCCACGATGACAAAATCTGAGATGTTCCAGTATTCGCTTTCTTTTTTTGGGTTAGCTGCCCTAGTGATTGGTTATACTTCCTTATATACGGCCTCAGATTATCCGTGGTGGGACGGTACTTTGACTGCAGCTTCCGTCATCGCTACAATCATGGCGATCAGGAAAAAGATAGAAAATTGGTATTTGTGGATGGTGATAGATCTAGCATATATTCCCTTATACCTCATCAAAGGATACCATTTGTCTGGCCTTTTATACGCGATTTATATAGTACTTGCATTCATTGCATATAAAGAATGGAAGAAACACCTTCATAAGAACATAGCGTTATGAAAATAGCTATTCTTGGTGCAGAAAGTACAGGAAAGACGACTTTGGCGCAGGTGCTTGCCGAACGATTTGATGCTGTACTCGTTCCAGAATATGCTCGAAAATACGTTGATGAACTGCAGGAAGCAATTAAGATGGCTGATGTCTACAAAATTGCTCAACATCAAATTTTAGAGTATAATGAAGTAGCAGCAAATTCAAAAGCTGTATATGTATTTGATACGACTCTACTGACCAGTATTGTTTGGCTTGAGGACAAGTATAGTGTATTCGATGAAGACTTATTTAACACGTGGAAGAATCAAAATTTTGATCTGATCCTATTGTGCCTTCCTGATCTTCCATGGGAATTTGATCCGCAAAGATCTGATGAACACAGGCGCTTTGAGTTGCACGAAAAGTACCAAATACTCCTCAAAAAAAGTAATAAGAAATTTGCTGTTATCGATGGTTTTGACCACAAACGGAACCAAAAAGCATTCAAAAAAGTAGCAAAACTACTAGGTAAGAATTAACCATAAAAATTTGATATTCAGTTTATTATATCAAGGGATATTGTATTATTATTTTTATTTGTAACAAATAGTTGCAGATATTCTAAAACAAACAATAATTTTGCACTACAGTCTTAAGGGGTGCTTCAATTTTTGTTGAAGCTGAGATTATACCCATTGTAGCATAGAGAGATTGCTCAAACTCTGCTACAAGCACCTGATCAGGGTAATGCCTGCGTAGGGATATTGTTTTAACATGCAAAGAGATACGTTCCCCCGTATGTCTGGCTTAAAACGAAGATTTTAAAATGAAAAAAATTATGCTTTTGGTATCCTGCCTATGGATAGGCGGAAACTTTCTGTATGGTCAGCAGATGATCAAGGTCGTAGATGCAATAAGTGGAGACCCATTGCCTTATGCATTGATCGCATTGTCCGATGGTTTTCAACAATACGTAACTGATGATCAGGGTAACGCAGATATGGGCGCCCCAAGAAACAGTACCGTTAATTTTGAAATTTCTTACCTCGGTTATGAAACATATCAAGGTGAATTGCTTCCGGAGTCCGGAACAATGCTCGTGACCATGCAATATCAAAAGCAAGGTTTAGAAGAAGTATTAGTGACAACAACCAGAGTTGGAAATAAGGGTGTTTTTGCCTCCCAAAATGTTTCAGGTAAAGAATTGGCTAAACAGAATCTTGGTCAGGATCTACCCGTTTTGCTCAATCAGGCAACTTCGGTGATCACTTCAACAGATGCGGGTAATGGAGTGGGATATACCGGAATCAGAGTAAGGGGATCTGATCCTACGAGGATCAATATTACCATCAATGGTATTCCGGTCAATGATGCAGAATCGCAAGGAGTTTATTGGGTCAATATGCCAGATCTGGCTTCATCGCTCAATTCCATCCAAATCCAGAGAGGTGTGGGTACTTCAACCAATGGCGCTGGAGCATTCGGTGCTAGTATCAATTTGCAGACTGATAAATTAAGAGATAAAGCGTATTTTATTTTGGACAACAGTTTTGGTTCATTTGAAACTCGTAAACATACCTTTAGTGCTGGCACTGGCTTGATTGATGACAAGTGGGCAGCAGACGTGAGGTGGAGCAATTTATATAGTGCGGGATATATTGATAGGGCTAGCACTAATTTGGGCTCGCTATACTTGTCTATGGGAGCTTATCTAAATAAAGACATCGTTAAGTTCATCGCTTTTGGCGGCAAAGAAAAAACGTATCAGGCTTGGAACGGTGTCTTTCAGGATTCCCTAAAAACCAATAGAACCTACAATTTCACTGGAGAATACGTAGATGCAAATGGCAATGTGCAATATTATAAAGACGAAGCAGACAATTATTGGCAAGACAATTACCAATTGCATTGGATACATAGCGAAAATGCCAGATTAAATTTCAACCTCGCATTGCACTACACCAGAGGCAAAGGTTATTACGAACAGTATAGACAGCAAGACGATCTGGAGGATTATGGTCTAGAACCTCTCACCATTGGAGATGTAGAAATAGCACAATCAGACTTGATCAGAAGGAGGTGGCTAGACAATCATTTTGGTGGAATAGTAGGAGCTGTAAATTATGAACTTTCACCTAAGCTGAAAACAACACTAGGTGGAGGTATCAATAAATATTTTGGTGACCATTATGGTAGGGTTATTTGGTCTCAATTTGCTTCTAATGGTGCGATTGACCATGAATATTACCAAGACAATGCTGAAAAGATGGATGGTAATATTTATGCAAAAGCGGATATTGCTCTAAATGCTAAACTCAATGCCTTTATCGACCTTCAGTTCAGAAAGGTAAATTATGAGTTTTTGGGGTTTAATGCACAGCTGCAAAATGTGACTCAAGAAGCAACTTTCAACTTTTTCAACCCAAAAGCAGGCTTGTTCTATCAATGGAACCCGGCATCAACATCTTTTGTCTCAGTTTCTGTGGCAAATAAAGAGCCCAATAGAAATGATTTCACAGAGTCTTCCGTCAATTCAAGACCCAGGCACGAGCAAATGATAGATTTTGAAGCAGGATATCACCGTCGCTGGCCAAAAGCCGAAGCCAGAATAACAGCCTATCATATGGCATACAAAGACCAATTAATTCTTACTGGATCTATCAATGACGTAGGAGAATACAGCAGGATCAATGTGCCAAAAAGTAATAGAACTGGCCTGGAATTGGAGGGAGCATTAAGACCAATGGAAAAACTAAATTTGAGTGGGAATCTGACTTTGAGCTCAAATAAAATTGCAGCTTTTACAGAATATTTAGACGCCTACGATGTAGATTTCAATTATCTCGATCAGCAGCAAATCAATCACACGGAAACAGACATTGCTTTTTCTCCCAAAGTCATCGCAGGTTTAACTGCGGAGTACCAATTATCCAACTATTTAACAATTGCCTATCAAAGCAAATATGTATCCAAGCAATATCTGGATAACACCATGAGTGATTTGAGAAAAATAGATGGATTTCATGTAGGCAATGTGAGACTTAGTGGACAAATCCCAGTAAAAAGTTTGAAAAATGTAGGTTGGAATGTGCTTGTTAATAATGTTTTCAATGCAGAATATAGCAATAACGGCTACTCTTACGGCTACATTTATGACAACAACAGAGCAGATTTTAATTATTACTTTCCCCAAGCGGGCATCAACTTTTTGATGGGCTTACAACTGGCTTTTTAATTCGGAAGATTAGACAAGAGTTATAAACTTGTCTTCATCAAAGTGTGTAATGTTGTTATAATATTCTAAACTTGGTTTTGATTGAAAATTAATTTTGGTATGGGAAGCATTGTAAACTTCCCATGTCAATTTTATGATATCGCTGATAGAAAGTTTTCTGACAAGTCCAGTGGCAATACTCACAGGTCCACCCGATGTTACTATGAGTACATTTTGATTTTTGGATTGTTGATAAATGGTTTCGAGGCCAGATACCACTTGGTCAACATATTCGGCCCAGTTTTGAAGTTCTGAATGTAATTCACCCTTGGCCCAAGCCAGAGTAGTTTCTTCATAAAATTTTAAATAGGCCATTTTTCGTTCATCAAATAAAGATGCATCTTCTTGGAGCCACTCTTTTATTGTTTGATCGGGGTTGACGTGGTTTGTCCAATGTTCTTTGACTACGGCGGGCCCTAAATGTTCGTCAAATGCAGCATCAATTACTATCTCTTTATAGACGCCCATAGCTGATAACAAGGTCTCCGCAGTTTGTCTGTGGCGCAATAAATTACCACATATAATGACGTCAGGAATCCAGTTGTCTTTTTTCAGGCCATGACCCAATCGCATGCTTTGCTCAAAACCTAAAGGTGATAAATGGTCATAAATCGGTTTTCCAAATTGTGCCTGACCATGTCTTGCTAGCATACAATACCCCATAAATAATCAAAAGTTTAATTCACAACAATAAACGAAAGTTTAAGTTCTGGAATGAGATAAGGGCAAAAAAATAGCGAAAGATTCCTACCAACCTTTCGCCATACTTGAAAATTATGCGATATTTTGAAAACCCTGAGGTTTTATTCTTTCGTAAATTTCTTAAATAAATCTTCCAATTCAAATTCATCTCCGGGGCTATATCCCGTGTGAGCGTAGAGAATATTACCTTCTTGGTCCACTAAAAATGATTGAGGAATGGATTGAAAATTAAGCGCTTGTTGCAATGATTGATTAGAATCTACCAAAATATTATATTCCCATCCTTTTGATTTCACCAAAGCGGGTACTTTTGCAAATCCTCTTGCGTCATCCACACTGATGGCCATGATCTCCACGCCATATTTGGTTTTCCAACCAGGATAAAGCTCAGCCATCGCGTCGAGTTCTCTTTTACATGGAGCGCACCAAGTAGCCCAAAAACTGACAAAGGTGAGTTTGTTTTTTGCAAATTCTGATTTTACACTGATCGATTTTCCATCCAATTGTTTGAGTGTAGCGTCGGGGAAGACCCTATCTGCTCCTGTAAAGGATAAAAGCATGAAAGTGAAAAAAAGCCCAAAAGCAAATTGTTTCATTTTACTTGTTTGAATAAGATTAACGGAAATCTTTCCGCGTTTTGTATTTAAGACGACACAAATATCCTTTTGTAACACTTTTGTGATCAATTAAGACTTTCTTAGCATGACGAAAGGGATTTATACCGATTGCATCACAACAATATGGTCAAACACCTTGCCAAAAATTATAATACGTTTGCAAGGTGTGTGATTGAGGGTAATTTTCCCATCTTTGTATGGTGCAAATGTAAATCTGCGGACTTTTTTATATGGTTGATTATAAGGTCAGTAATAAGGTCTTCGGTAAATGCGTAACTCAGAAAGTAAAAATGCGACAGGATAAAATGAAGGTAAAAGCATTTGATAAAAGAAAGTATAAAGCCAGTTTTTGGTTGCTTTTGGTTTTCTTATTGGCACAAAACTTATATAGTCAAGAAAAAGATAGAGGTTATCTCACAGGCAGCCTCGATGTGAATGCCAATGTATTCATCAAAGATTCTTCTATCAATGCCTTTGGTTTACCCCAATATGAAAGGCAATTTTTTGGAGGTGAATCATGGCTCAACTTACAATACAATATTGGGACATTGACTGCGGGCATCAGGTATGATATGTTTATCAATTCAAACTTGAGAAATCCAAACGATTCTTATTCTGATCAAGGTATTGGCAGATGGTATATGAAAAAGAGTTTTGATAAATTGGACATCCAAGCTGGATACATTTATGATCAGATCGGTTCAGGCATCATTTATCGGTCTTATGAAACCAGACCTCTGTTCATTGACAACAGTTTGCTCGGAGCAAGTGTAAATTACAAATTCTCAGATCGTTTCAACATCAAAGGATTTGCGGGCAAACAAAAAGATGCCTTTGACATTTACCAAGGCACCATAAAAGGGCTCAACTCTGAATTATACAATTCATTTGGAGAAGAGAATCCCCTCACTTTGCTTACAGGTATTGGATTCATCCACAAGACGATCTCAGATGATGCCATGGAACGGGTAGTAAATAGTTTGAAATCTTATTTACCTGTCGATAGGTTTGGTCCAGTTTACAATAGTTATGCTTATTCGTTATACAACACGTTGAGTTATAAAGCGGTGACTTGGTATGTCGAAGGTGCACTCAAATCGCGAGATATTTTTTACAATCCAGATGCGCAGAAACTAGAACCAAGTGGAGCTTCAACTTTTGGGAAGTATGAATTTAAAAGAGGGAGTGTTTTATACTCTAGTTTGAGTTTTTCTTTGGGTAATTTATCCATGACCCTGGAAGGAAAACGCACAGAAAACTTCAGTTTCAGAATCGACCCCAACCTGCGACTACTCAGAGGATACATTTCCTATATCCCACCGATGAATAGGCAGAATACCTATAGACTTCCTGCTCGTTATGCACCATTTACACAAGAACTTTCTGAGCAAGCTTTCCAGATTGATGCAAAGTACCGTTGGAGTAAAAAATTCCAAACCAACTTAAATGTTTCTGCCATCAATACGCTCCAAAATGTAAAACTCTATCGAGAAATCTACTTTGAAAACACCTTCAAACCAAACACCAACTGGAACTTTACTTTTGGTGTACAAAATGTGCAGTACAACCAAAACATTTATGAGCAGAAGCCCGATGCTGGTATTGTAAAAACCATTGTTCCTTTTACAGACATTTTGTATAAGATTAGTAACAAGAAATCTATCCGATGGGAAGCACAATACATGAGTACGCAGCAAGATTTTGGAAGCTGGCTTTATAGCCTTATCGAGGTAGGTTTGGCGCCCAGCTGGATTTTTGAGACCTCTATTATGTACAACGTTGACCCAAAAAGGACCCTTGTTGGTGCAATAAAACCAGAAAAAATACTTTATCCTACACTTGGTGTTACCTACAGTAAAGATGTCAATCGCTTACAAATAAAATATGTAAAACAGGTTGAGGGCATTGTTTGTAGTGGAGGTATTTGCAGATTAGAGCCTGCTTTCAGCGGTGTGCGTTTTACTTTAAGTTCACAATTATAGAACCATGAAAGGAAACAAAAAGATACAATTTATTTATGGCTTGTTTAGTTTGCTCTTTTTTCTGGGATGCACAGAAACACCCGTTCCTATTCCAGAATTTGAACTCCCAAATACCGATCGAGTAGTTTTGATAGAATACCTGACAGGAGTAAAATGCCCTAATTGTCCCAAAGCAACAGCTGTCTTAAAAAACATAGAAAGTACTTTTCCGGGCAAAACAGCGGTTGTTGCCATTCATGGTAGATTGCAAACGGAACCTTTGAAGGAAAGCAAATTTGATTTCAGGACACCTATTGCCACACAACTCGAGAACTTTCACAGTCCTTTCTTGGGAAAACCAGCAGCTTTGCTCAATCGAAATAAGTTTATAGATGAACCATTCAAACCGGTGGATCTGGTAGATTTATGGCCATCTTATATTGAAGAAATCCTCAGACAGGAATACCTGATTGACATCCTACTTTCGACACAATACGATCCAACTACCAGGGTAGTCACGCTCCAAGCCTCGCTGCTTCCCAAAAATACCATTTCCAAACAGATGAAAATTTCTGTATTCATTACTGAAGGAGAAATCATTGATGCTCAAGAAACCATTGGATCAATCATTGCAGAGTACAAACACGAAAATATTTTGAGAGCTATGTTGACCAATGTGGCCGGCGACGATATTCAAGAACCATTAATCAAGGCTAGTCCACTGCTAAAGAGTTTCAACTATACCATTCCCGAAACATTCAAACCAGAAAATATGGAAATAGTTGTTGCGATTGCTGACGCAACCACCGGTAATATTGATCAAGCCGCCAAGATTAAAATTCTGAAATAAATGACTTTTGGAGAAAAGGTAATTGCTTATCATGAGCAACTGGAGTTCAAAGGATTGTTGCCAGATAAAATCACCATGATGAATCCGTACAAGGAATCAACCTTGATCAGTGACATTGCCAAAGCTTTTTATTTCAAATATTACAATGACCAACAGCCTAGAAACTTGATTTTGGGAATTAATCCAGGTCGACTAGGAGCAGGGTCAACGGGCATACCGTTTACAGATACGAAACGGCTGAGTGAGTTTTGCAATATGGAAATCGATGATATTAAAACCCACGAACCATCATCTGTTTTTGTTTACCACCTCATCCATGCCTACGGAGGTGTGCAGGCTTTTTATCAAGATTATTACATCAATTCTGTCTGTCCACTTGGCTTTACCATCACCAATGAAGCGGGCAAAGAAATCAATTACAACTATTACGATAGAAAAGATTTGCAGCAAGCAGTTTTACCTTTTATCGTCGAGAATATCAATAAGTTGATTGCAATGGGCTGTAGAAGAGAAAAGGCCTTTTGTTTAGGTACAGGAAAGAATTTTAAATTCCTCAACCAACTCAATCAGGAATTTCATTTCTTTGGTGAAATTGTACCACTGGAACATCCCAGATACATCATGCAATACAAGGCGAAACAGATAGACTTTTACTTGGAGGATTTTGTAAGAAAGCTTACGCTCTAGAAGATCGGATTATATCAATTTGTTTTTGAATGAGTAAGTAATCTGGTCCCGACGCTGCATGATAAACATTTGATCTTGCTGCAATAATCTTTCTTCAAGAATAATAAAGCCTGAGAATCAAGAGCCGTTCTGACCGGTGTTCCAAGTTTTTTCCAAGATTGAATCACCATGTTTTTTTCAGCTGGCATTTTATCCAATAGTTCCATTGCCCGATCCTTGAGCGATTCTTCACCGTGTAAATTGCCGTATAAAAATATGAATGGTAAAATCGCATTGATGAGTATGCGTTCTCGTAAATCAGAAGTAATCAGCGCATTTTTAAGTGGTACTGGTTTTCCAAAAACATAATGAGTTTTCCAATATTCATTTGGTTCAACTTCAAATAATGGGGCAAAATCAGCCAATGCTTCAGCATGCACGACCCTACTGACAAGATTGGTATTTTTTACGAAGAAGGCACTCATTTGCGCCAGTCTGATGGTCGGAAATCCAGCAGGCAATAATTTTCCAAATTTCCAGAAGACTGGATCCATTTCTGTAAATTGGTATTTAGCCTTTTGGATTTTATATTCTTTTAAAAGTGAAAAGTTGTATTCGTCAAGTTTTACGTCATTGAGCAGTAAACCAGCATTTCCAAAGAGGATACTTTCAACTCTGAGAGGGTCAAAGCTGTTTTTTTGGATTATTTGGTAAGGCAAAGTGCTCGCCAATCGTTCGAAAGCATCTCCATTGGTAGGTCCACCAAAAGCCCTAGCAATGAAAGTAAAAAGTAATTGTTCAAGATTCTCATTTACATTCTGAATCGATTGACTCATTGTCCCCATTTTAATTTGCCATTTTTGAGCAACCAATGCAGGATAAGAAAATGAAAGCCTTTCTGTCAAGTCAGCATCCAAGTGGTTGGCACATGGAATCCACGCAGTATGATTTTGGAGAGATTCATAAGTGTGCAGGAGTGTGGGATCAATCCACGATTTCACTTCTATGGTGGGAATTTGGAGATCTTGCTTGGTGGAAAACATCACGTCTTTGTTGTTTTCATAAACGACGTGCAAAATGACATTTTGGTAGGCGCCATCCCAATGGTGGTTGTGTTTGTGCCAATCACCTGAATAAACATGCATTTCCACATTTCCAGCCCAAATGATGCCGTCTATTTTGATTTTGGCGTTGTGAAAGTCTGGTCCCGAGCCTTCATTGCGGTAACCATATTCCAAAATTTCAACCAATCTACCGTCAGTTGTTCTTGGGTTATGAATGCGTTTTGTTTGCCAGAGATAATATAACAGGTCTTCTTTGATCATGGCTGGAGTAAATTTTTCATAAAAGAATACCAAAGCTCATAAAAACTTAGCTTTGAATAGAAGTAAAGATAAGGTCTATTTTTGTTTTACTAAAAATATCCAATCCAAAATATTCAAAAAATACAAAGCATTTAACTCTTCTGAATAATTAATCTACCCTTTCGTATAACTTAAAATTGTAGTTGAATTCATTTTTGTCGTCTGCTAGATGTTGCTCTTCACTGACCAAAGACCAATCTGTCAGGTTTACTTCTGGAAAAAAGACATCACCTTCAGGCTCTATGTCAACTTCGGTAACATAAAGTTTGTGCCAGAGAGATTGAGTGAGTTCATAAATCTGTCCGCCACCAATGATAAATACTTCTTCTGCACCAGTATTGTGCGCGCTGACTAATGCCTCTTTGATTGAATGGACGATGATACAATTGGAAGAAATGAAAAATGGATCTCGAGTAATGATGATGTTTGTGCGGTTTGGCAATGGTTTTCCTATAGACACATAACAATTCCTGCCCATGATTACTGGGTGGTTGATGGTTGTTTTTTTGAAATACTTTAAATCAGCAGGAAGATACCAAGGAATTTCATTGTTCATACCAATGACGTTGTTTTTGGCTTTTGCCACAATACAAGAAATGATCATAAGCGAGTTTTGTAATTTGGGTATTTATTTATTCTTCTGTGAGCAGATCAGGACTAAGTAGTAAACTCTTACTAAACATGTCGTCTTCCAGATATTTTCTGGCCGGCCTTATGGTATCTGTGAGGTATTTTTCAATGACCAAACCTCCAATAGGTACTGCGTATCGAGCCCCAAAACCAGCGTTCTCCACAAAAACAGCAATAGCAATTTTTGGATTATTCTTTGGAGCAAATCCAAAAAATACAGAGTGGTCATCCCCAAAAGGGTTTTCCGATGTTCCGGTTTTACCACATACTTCGATATCTTCCAAATATGCGCGGGTAGCTGTTCCTGCCTTGACCGCCATCTGCATACCATCAACAACAGGGTCATAATATTTCTGGTCGATCCTCATGATCTTCTTTTCCTTAAATTTTGCAGGAATAGGCTCGTTGGAGTTTCGAAACTTTCTGATGAGGTGTGGTGTGATGTAATACCCTCTGTTTGATATAGCAGCAGCAATATTGGCCATTTGTACAGTAGTCAATTGGAGCTCACCCTGTCCTATACCCAAAGACAACATGTAGGTTGCTTTCCATCCAGTTGCTTCTCTCCGATATAAGTGATCATAAAATTTTGAATCCGGAATAAAGCCATCATTTTCATAGACATTATCCGTACCAAGAGGATGACCCAATCCAAATTCATTTAAATAAGCTACCAATGTGTCAAGTCCTATTCCTGGCTTTTTAGGATTGTAGAAATTGACCATATCGCGCATCAACTGATAATAGTATGAATTGCAGGAATACTGGATGGCCATCGATATATTTTGAGCTGTGGGGTGTGAGTGGCATTTTTGAAATTTACCACCTCCAATATAATAAGCTCCGCTACAACCAATACTTCTATTCGGATTTGATACGCCTTTTTGCATAGCAATCAAACTGAAAATGCATTTAAAAATGGATCCAGGTGGATATTCTGCTTTTACAGATCGGTCGAAGATTGGTTTATTTACATTATCTCGAATAATGGAATCAAAAATACTGGTCCCTACAACATTGGGGTCATAGGTTGGTGAACTTACCATGGCCAATATTTCGCCTGTACTTGGTTCTATGGCAACCAAAGATCCTCTCTTATTTGCAAATAGTTTTTCTGCGTATTCTTGTAATTTCAAATCCAATGTACTTTCGATATCGAGCCCGGCGATGGATGCAGAGTCCAGTCTTCCATTGTCAAAAGATCCCACTTTTCTTCCAAGGTTGTCTTTGAGCACATATGAAACACCCTTTACCCCTCCCAATTCGCGCTCATACATTTTTTCCAAACCTGTCTTGCCAATGTAATCGCCCATACTGTACAGGCCATTTGATTGTTTGATGATTTTTTTATCTACCTCACCCAAATATCCCAGAACGTGGGCTGCATTTTGGTGTGGATAGGCTCTGGTACTGCGCAATTCAGGAAAAAACCCTGGATACTTGTACATATGTTCTTTAAAATAAGCAAAGCGTTCTGGACTCACTTTCGACATAAAAACAAATGGCACAGACTTGCTGAATAGCCCTGACTTCCAATCCTTCGTCAAGTATGCTTTAAAATCTTCTTTTTGAATACCCAATAAATTGCAAAAAGAAAGGGTATCCATTTTAGGGTCAATATTGCGATAGGTGACCATGATGTCATAGGTAGGAGCATTTGCAACTAGTAATTCACCATTTCTGTCTACTATGATTCCTCTAGAAGGCAACACAGTTTGTCTATATAAAGCAGCAGATTTTGTTTCGTTGCTAAATGCGGGATCAAATATTTGAAGAGATGCAACTTTGAAGGCCAATGCAATAGCAGCAGCAATAAAAAAATAGATTATGGTAAACTGACGTTTTTCTAGATTTTTCAAATCGCGTAGTTAAAATTTTGATCTAAATATCAGATGCAACAAGATAAACAGCACCAGCGATGGTATAACTGTAAAGATAGTGTTCAGAAAGATATCAAAGAAATAAACGAAGGTAAATGCTTCAAAAGAAAAATAGGCAAAGCAATGAATGAGCATCATCACACTGGTGTAAGAAATAAACCAGGAAAACCCAGTTTGTACAAGTGTAGGACTTGTTTTATTGGTGTAACCTTCATATGGTGCTAAGAACCTCAAAATTAGTGCCCGCAAATAACCTGTGACCACTAGTGCTGCGGTATGTACCCCTGGACTATTATAAAACATATCTACCGTAATACCTATGGCAAAACTTGCTAGTAGAACCACCGCTTTTGGTGTATTGACAGGCAACATTAGTATGATGAAAGGATATACCAGAAAATGTATATAATGAAAGGAACCAATTCCTAAGTCTACCCTTATGAGTACCAATAACTGTAGCAGCAATAACCCAACTGCCCTGACTAAATTTCTGTAGATGGCCGTATTGTTCATTGTGTTGTTTGTGATTCTATGGCCAATTGCTCTGCAGCTTGTTTATTTCTCACCACAAAGGCGGTATTGAGTGTCACCGGATCATTGAATAATTCTACACTGATATCGTAACTGTTGCTGCCATTTGCGAGCGTTACTTCTTTAATTTTTCCTACCAGAATGCCTCTTGGAAATATGGTGGAATAGCCGCTTGTGATGATTGTATCACCTTGCAGGACGCTGATGTGTTTGGGTATATCTACGAGATTGAGGATTCTCGAGTTGCGTCCATTCCATATAAGCGTACCGTGGGCATTGTTTCTTTTTATAGCACAGTCAATCAAGGATTGCGAGTGCAAAATACTCATGACTCTTGCATAGTGTGGAGAAACATTTCTCACAATTCCCACAAGCCCGTTGTCTGAAATTACACCCATATCTTTTTCAATACCACTCGAACTACCTTGAC
>ENA-UOWO01003414-UOWO01003414.1-activated-sludge-metagenome-genome-assembly--contig:-NODE-3414-length-18423-cov-12.522539_pt1 | contig 18423 bp, 15 predicted proteins | sample MGYA00238148_ERZ761564 | MGnify/ENA primary metagenome ERZ761564 (study PRJEB28885, sample SAMN05720194) | activated sludge metagenome | isolation source: Anaerobic digester | place: USA...
AGGGGGCGGAGGTGATCGATTCGGTCATCATGCAGGACAGCTGCATCGGGGCCGGCGCGCGTCTCTTCCGGGTCATCGCCGATAAAAATGCCTGTTTCGGGGCGGGCGCAGTCGTCGGCGGCGAAGAGGCCGACGATCCGAACGAAAAATATCCCGAGCATCTCTACAGCGGCCTGACGGTGATCGGCAAGAGAGCAGCCATTCCGGAGGGGATCAAAATCGCCGCCAACACCATCGTCGAGCCCCATGCGGATGCGAGCAGTTTTGCGAGCATCACCCTCGGGGTGGGTTCCTATGTGAAACGGTGATCCGCTCCTTATGCCTGTGTGCAGGCGCCCCTGAAGAGGGGCGCTTTTTTTTAGAACCTGACGGAGAGGCTGCTCTTGCTGACAGTATCCAGTTTTTTCACGCCGTCGGGCGGCCGGCTGTCGAAACGGAGGGTGATGCTCATTTTCAGCGCCAGATTGGCGGCGAGGTCGACCGCCACCGCGTTTTCGGAGAGAAGGCGGGTGTCGCGCCAGTCTGTCAGGGCGGGCTGGAAATAGGTGACGGCGAGCAGGGAGACGCCGCCGCCCCGGCCAACCTCGCAGGTGAGGTAACTGCTCAGGCGGTGGGTGGCGAGTGAGCGCGGATGGCTGTTCTCCGCTGCCAGGTCGTACCGTTCATGCTCGTACATATAGGCGGCCCCGAGGCGGAGCTTGACCGTGGGCGTAGTCAGCAGCCTGCCCCTCAGCCCTGCCCCGATGAGTTCCCGTTCCTTCAGGTTTCTCTTCCGGTTGCTGTCGAACTGGACAAACCATTCATTTTGCAGCCGGCTGTTCAGGGTGAGGACATGGCGAAGATGGGCCGTGTTCTGGTCCATAAAGCGTTCGCCCGAGTTCCAGCCCATGCCGCCGTTGAGGACCAGAAAGGTATAGGCGCGGGACCAGGAGTAGTTGAGGCGGCTGTTGAGGCCGATGAGACGGAAATCGGTGTTGCCGGTCATGATCGAAAGATCGATGTCGGCATTGCCCTCCAGCCCCTTTTCCCGGGCGTCGCGCCGGAAGCGCTCCATGTTGATCTGGGCCCGCGCAGTGCCGGTGAGGAGGGAGGAGGCGAGGAGGAGTGCGATCAGCAGAATCCTGGATTTCATGGTTTTCTCTCGATGAGGAAATTTTCTTTACAGGGCCCCAATTTACCATATTGCCGGCTTAAAATCAACCCTTGATCCGGCGCACTTTTACGCCAGGACAGCTTTTTCTTCAGCAATTTCACTTGCATTTATTCTCAAATTGTGCTACACTACTTTTAGGGGCTTCATCGCCCCGGAGATCGATGCATCAATCCGGGAGGGTAGAGATGGCCCATTACGAGACCTTGCTTTGTGCATTCCTGATCCTGCTCGCCTGCTCACAGAAATCACCCTCGAATCTGCTCACCATGGAAGATCAAGGCGCGCTTTTCAAGTGTCAAACCCGCCAGGAATTCGTCGTTGAGCTTGAAGCCAATCCATCGACGGGATACGTCTGGCAGATCAGCAAGAGTGATCCGGAACATGTGCGCCTGCTGCGCGAGGAGACCCTTCCGGCCGACCGGAATCGTCTCGGCGCCCCGGGCAGACAGATGTTTTTCTTTCAGGCGATGGCCATCGGCCGCGCACCTCTGAAACTGGAATACCGGCGTCCATGGGAAAAGGATGCCGAACCCGCCAAGACTTTTTCGGTCACCCTGGTCATCCACAAGTAATCAGCATCTGTGCAGTGTCCAACCATAGTACAGCTAAAAGGGAGGTGGCTATGAGGATGTTTCGTTGGCTTTTTGGTCTGGCCGTGCTTTTCTCCTGCACGCAGCTCTTTTCACAGGTGCTCGATGAGAATCAGGCCCAGCCCGCAGTCCGCCAGCAGCTCGCCAATATGCGGGCGGACATCACCAAACAAAAGCTCTCATTTCGAGTCGGCTATAGCACCGCGATGACGCGGACGATCGACCAGCTCTGCGGGAGCAGGCCGCCGAAGAACTGGCGCAGCACCGCCAAACTGAAGAATCTGTCCAGACTCGCTCCGGCCACCCTGAAATCAAGCCTCGCCCTGCCGGCCAAATGGGACTGGCGCGAGCACAACGGCGTCACAGCGGTGCGAGATCAGGGGAACTGCGGCAGCTGCTGGGCGTTCGGCACGATCGGCAGTTTCGAGTCCTTTCTGCTGATCAAGAACAGCATCAGTACGGACCTCTCGGAGCAGCATCTGGTTTCGTGCAATGGCGAGGGTTATGGCTGCGGCGGGGGATGGTGGCTCTTTGAGATGCTGATCAACCCGGGCGCTGTGCAGGAAGCCCTCTTTCCCTATGCCGCCGCCGATCTCCCCTGCCCGCCGGGATTGGCTTATGCCTACCAGGCCAGCGGCTGGGCCTACGTGGATGGCGACAACCAGATCGCGGATACCCAAAAAATCAAGGAGGCGATCTATCAGCTCGGCCCGGTCGCCGCCGCCGTCTATGTGGGGAGCTACTTTCAGGCCTACAGCGACGGTGTTTTCGACAAGGAAGAAGCTGAACCGGGCGGGTTTCTCAGCTGCGCGGCCTCCCATGATGTCAATCATGCCATCCTGCTGGTGGGTTGGGATGATGCCGAGGGGGTCTGGATCCTGCGCAACAGCTGGGGAGCGGGCTGGGGTGAGGGCGGCTACATGCGGATCAAATATGGCATCAACAAGGTGGGGTTCGCTGCGGCCAGTGTCTTTTAGGAGGGACCCGGCCGGATCGGCGCACCTCTTCAGGGGGCGGTAAAGGGATGGGCTCGTACGAGCCCATCCCTTTTTTAATACCGCGCCGCTACTGCAGATCCCGCAGCCGCACCTCGATATTTTTCTCCTCCTTGAGGAGATCGATGAGCTTGCGGGTTTCGGTGTCGCCAAAGTGGTAGGGATAGAGGATGCGCGGCTGAAAGGCCCTGGCCGCATCGGCCACCATTTCGGGGGTCATGGTATAGGGCAGATTCATGGGAAGAAAGGCCACGTCGATCCCTTTGAGGGATTTCATCTCGGGGGTGTTCTCGGTGTCGCCCGCGATATAGATGCTTTTGCCGCCGAAACGGAGGATGTAGCCGTTGCCCTCGCCCTTGGGATGGAAAGGCTGCTTGTTCGGGCGCATGTGGATGAGGTTGTAGGCCGGTACCGCCTCGATCTCCACCTCCCCGATCCGGGTCTTTTCGCCATTGGCCAGCAGGGCCGCGTCGGGGAGCTTGGCCCGGCAGACCGGCGCGGCGATGATGCGGGTGGAGCTCTGCCGGATCAGGGCGATGGCCTCGGGATCGAGGTGATCGGAGTGGCCGTGGGTGACCAGGATCAGGTCCGCCTTGGGCAGCGCGCCATAGTCGCTGTATTCGGAGACCGGATCGACATGGACGACTGTCCCGCCGAGTTTCAGCATCAGGGTGCCGTGGCCGATGAAGGTGAGGACGATGTCGCCTTTTTCGGTGGAGAGGGTATCGCTCTTGAACATGGTATTGCTCCACGCTGAGGTTAGACCGAGGGTGAGAAACAGGATCGTCAATATTTTATTCATAAGCTCCTCATAAACTTTTTCTTCGCAGACGGCGCGGCCGCCATTGAGGCCGGGAGTCGGGCTGCGACGGGATCTCCTGCTTAAATCTAGTCTTCCCGGCGGCAAAAATCAACCTTAAAGTTGGGGGAGGCCGGCTGCGTACGGCAGGTTTTTCCTTTTCAGCGGCAGCAGGTGAGGCGGAGCTGGGCGGAGATGCTGCGGCCGCGGCGGAGACGGCAGATATAGGTGCCGGTCGCCACCGGATCTCCGGCGTCGTCGCGGCCGTCCCAGAAGAGCTGCGCCCGGCCGCCGCGGACGGCCGGGGGGGTGGGCAAGGAGCGGACGAGGCGGCCGAGCAGATCGATGATTTCGACGACTCCCTCTTCGCCGGGGGTGAGCCAGGCCAGCATGATGCCCATATTGAAGGGATTGGGCCACGCGCAGAGAGCCGCCGGTTCCGTTGGCTGACGGCGGCCGCTGTTCCCGACCGGCAGGGTATGGTCGAAAACGCTGTTGAGCGCGCCCGGGGTACCGGAAATGGGCTGACCGGCGGCATCGAGCCCGTTGCGCGTCAACGTGTCGTTGCCGGCCCAGCTCTCCGGAAGCATGCCGCTGAGCAGGGGGTGGATCTTTTCCATGCTGCGTTTCGGATTGTTGGTGCCGGCGAACCAGCCGCTCGAGTCGCAGCGCACCTGGTCGACGAGGAGCGAGTCGCGGTCCCGCAGGATGAGCCATTCGCCGCTGTTCTTGAGGTCGCCGGTGAAGATCTGCTCCGCCGGCCGGTCCGAGATGGTCTGGTCATCGGTGCGCTCAAGAACGAAATAGCCCTGCGCCGGGATGACACCGGTGAGGCGGATGGCCGGTGTGCCGTCAGCGGCTTTGAGCGACCAGCCCTGCAGATCGACGGCGAGCGGTGCGGGATTATGGAGCTCGATCCACTCGTCGCTGGTGCTGGCCATGGTTCCCATCCAGCCGATCTCGTTGATGACGACATTCTGCCCCCTGGCCAGAAACGGCAGCAGGAGCAGAAGGATTGTGCAGTGACTCTTCATACTTCAATCTCACCATTTTGGAGCAAAAAATCAAGGGACAAAATCGCTTCAGCGGAGAGTCACCGGGTGAGACCGGGCCGGTCATTATACTGTGCGCCGGACGCCTCGAGGAGGCGCGAAACTGCTTAAAAAACTGTGGCTTTTTTGCTCATTTTCTCCTATCTTTTAGGCAATTCAAAAATCAATCCCTGCGAGTGAAATGAGCTATCCCATCCGGCCCAAAAAGAGCCTGGGCCAGAATTTTCTGGTCGATGGCAACGTGCTGCACAATATCGCTGATGCCCTGGCCCTTGCGCCCGGGGATACTGTGCTCGAGATCGGTCCGGGCACGGGACTGCTGACGGATCTGCTGCAGCCGCGGGTGGCCCGGCTGATCGCGGTGGAGATCGATCGCAATCTGTCGGCTCTCCTCAAAAAGCGGTTCGCCGGGGCGTCCAACTTTACTCTGGTGGAGGGTGACATCCTCGCGATGGAGCCGATGCTCCTCGCCGGGGAACGCCCTCTGCGCGTGGTCGGCAATATCCCCTATTACATCACTTCGCAGATCATTTTTCATTTTTTCGACCGCCGCCGCAACCTGGTTGACATGGCCCTGTTGATGCAGCGCGAGGTGGCTGACCGGATCACCGCCGGGGTGGGCGACCCTGATTATGGCATCCTTGCGGTTTTCAGCCGGACCTTCGCCGATGCGGAGATCCTGCTGCGGGTGCCGCGGACAGTCTTCAAACCCCAGCCTCGGGTCGATTCCGCCCTGGTGCGCTGGCGCTTTCACGACCGCCACACCCGGCTGCTGGCCGATGAAAAGCTCTACCGCCTGCTGGTGCGGACCGCTTTCGGGCAGCGCCGCAAGATGATGAGAAAATCCCTGCGCGATAAATTCAATCTCGAAGCCCTGGCGGCCTTTGACCTCACCCGCCGTCCGGAAGAGCTGGATGTGGCCGGCTGGCTGGCGATGGCCAATGCCCTCGCGGCGGTCCCGCGTCCGCTGCCCTGATCCACCGGGTCCGGTTCCAGGCTCCGGCGGTCACTGCGTTTGTATTGTCGGAAAGGCCCTCATGCCTCTGAGCAAAACCGAGGCGATCGTGCTGCATACCCGGAAACAGGGCGAGACCAGCAAGATCCTGTCGCTCTACACCCTCCATTACGGGCGTCTGAGCGTGATGGCCAAGGGAGCGCGCAGCCTCAAGTCCCGTTACAGCGGAGTGCTCGAGCCGCTCAACCACATCCAGATTGTCTTTTACCGCTACGAAGCGCGCGACCTGCATTATCTCAGTCAGGCGGAGATCGTCACTCCCTTCGCCTCCGTTCACGGACAGCTGGGCAAGATGGCCCTCGCCGCGATCCCCTGCGAGATCATCGAGCGCAGCGAGGTCACCGGCCACACCAACCCCCAGCTCTTCCGCCTCCTGCTGGAGAGCCTGATGCTGCTGGAGGAGGCGGAGACCGGCCAGCGCCAGGTCGTCCGCGCATTCATGCTCCGCTACCTGGCTCTTTCCGGCTTCAGCGGCGAATACAGGCTCTGTCTGGGCTGCGGCCAGGAGAAGCTGCGGGAACGCCAGTTTTTCGACTATGGAAGCGGCGGCTACCGCTGCGGCGATTGCGAGGGGAGAAGTGGAGAGGGCGAGTCCCTCTCCCGCCGGGCCTTGCAGGCGCTTCACTTTCTCGGCCAGTCCGGCCTGGAAAAGAGCATCACCCTGCGCGTCGGGCCGGATCTGGGCCATGAACTGGACCAGTTTCTGCTCGCCAATTTGCGCTGGCATCTGGAGGGGCTGCACGTTCTAAAAAGCATCCAGTATCTGGAAAAACTGCAGAAAAGCATGCATCAATCAAAAGAGGAAGAACAAGGAAAAGAAAATGGCCAACCCGACCCCCAATACCCTGGATAAAATCATCTCGTTATGCCGCCGCCGCGGCTTCATTTTTCAGTCGAGCGAAATCTACGGCGGATTGAACGCCTGCTACGATTACGGCCCCCTCGGTGTCGAGCTCAAACGCAACGTCAAGGATTTCTGGTGGAACTGGATGGTGCGCCGCCGCCGTGATGTGGTCGGCCTCGACGCCTCCATCCTGATGGCCCCCAAAGTCTGGGAGGCCTCCGGCCATGTGGCCGGCTTCACCGACCCCATGGTCGACTGCAAGGTCTGCAAGCGCCGCTTCCGCGCCGATATGGTTCCGGATCCGGGCAAATGCCCCGAATGCGGCGGCCAGATGACCGACATCCGTCAGTTTAATCTCATGTTCAAGACCTTCATGGGGCCGGTCGAGGACAGCGCCAGCGTCGTTTATCTCCGCCCCGAGACCGCGCAGGGTATCTACGTCAACTACCAGAATGTCCTTGACTCCAGCCGTCTGAAGGTGCCTTTCGGCATCGGCCAGATCGGCAAGGCCTTCCGCAACGAGATCACGACGGAAAATTTTATCTTCCGCACCCGCGAATTCGAACAGATGGAGATGCAGTTCTTCGTCAAGCCGGGCACCGACATGGAGTGGTTCGAGAGCTGGAAGGAGGATCGCAAGAGCTACTATGCCGCTCTCGGGGTCAATCCGGCCCGAACCCGTTTCCATCAGCACGGCGAAGACGAACTCGCCCATTACGCCACGGCCGCATTCGACATCCAGTACGAGTTCCCCTTCGGCTGGAAGGAACTGGAGGGCATCCACAACCGCACCGATTTCGACCTCAAGCGCCACCAGGAACACTCGGGCGTCGACCTGAGCTATTTCGACGAGGTGAACCGCGAGCGCTATGTGCCCTACATCATTGAGACCTCCGCCGGCGTCGACCGCACCATGCTCTGCATTCTCTGCGATGCCTTTGAGGAGCAGGTGCTCGAGAAAGATACCCGTACCGTCCTCCATTTTCATCCCGCCATCGCCCCGATCAAGGCCGGCATCTTCCCGCTGGTGAAGAAAGAGGGCATGCCGGAGATCGCCCAAAAGATCGAGGCCATGCTGCAGCCCTATTATGCAGTCTTTTATGATGAGAGCGGAGCCGTCGGCCGCCGCTATCGCCGCCAGGATGAGGTGGGCACCCCCTTCTGCATCACGGTCGATACCGAGACCCTCGAGAACGAGACCGTCACCGTGCGCGACCGCGATACCATGCAGCAGGAGCGGATGAAAATCGATGGCCTGATCGGATTCCTGCACAAAAAGATCAACGGTTAGAAAGGACTGAATCATGCGATTTGCAGAACGGCTGGACCGGGTCCTTCAGGAGAAGGAGAGCCTGCTCTGCGTGGGGCTGGATACCGTGCTCGAAAAGATCCCGGCCGCCCTGCGCGATCTGCCCGATCCCCTCTTCGCGTTCAACCGGGCGATCATCGATGCCACGCTTCCCTATGCCGCGGCCTACAAGGTCAACACCGCCTTTTACGAGGCTTACGGGCTCGAGGGCTGGCGCGCTCTCGAGGAGACCTTTCGCTACCTGCCGGCCGATGTGATCAGGATCGCTGACGCCAAACGCGGCGACATCGGCAATACCGCCATGATGTACGCGCGCGGGCTCTTCGCCGGGTTGGGGGCCGATGCGGTGACCGTCAACCCCTTCCTGGGCGGCGACTCGGTGATGCCCTTTCTCGAGGATGAGTCCCGCGGGGTCTTTTTTCTCTGCCTGACCTCCAATCCCGGAAGCCGGGATTTTCAGCATATCCAGACCGGGGAGGGACCCCTTTACGAGGTCATCGCCCACCGGGTGCGGAGCTGGAACGAAAAGGGCAACTGCGGTCTGGTCGTCGGCGCCACCCATCCGGAGCAGCTGGAGGCGGTCCGCACCCTGGCGCCTGAGCTGCCCCTGCTCATTCCCGGCATCGGCGCCCAGGGCGGAGAGCTGGAGGCCTCCGTGCGGGCGGGCACGGACAAGGCGGGCCGGGGCGCTCTCTATAACTCGAGCCGGGCGATCCTCTACGCTTCGTCCGGGGAGGACTTTGCGGAAGCCGCGGCCGGGGCCGCCCGTGCTACCCGCGATGCCCTCCGCCTGGCGGGAGGCAAGCCGTGAATTTGTCTTTGCGCAGGATCGCCGGCGTGCTTCTTCTCCTCCTGCTGGCCGGATGCGGTCAGAAAGAGGCGGACAATCCGGTCGGACCGGAGGCTCCGGTTGAGGCGGAGTCCAATCTGCCGGCTCTTGCCGACTCGCTCAAATGGGTGATGGTATGGCATGACGAATTCAATGGCAAGACCCTGGATGCCTCCAAATGGAGCCATGTCTCCTGGGTTCCTGCCGGTGAGGACCAGCCGCGCCGGGACGGATTCTGGCGCCCCGATGCCGCGGTGCTCAACGGGGAGGGAGAGCTGATGATGCTCACCTACTACGATCCGGTCATGAAACGCTATATCGACGGGGCCATCCGCACGCGGGGCAAGTATGAAAAGCTCTACGGCTTTTTTGAGGCCCGCATACAGCTGCAAAAGCAGGTCGGCCACTGGTCGGCTTTCTGGCTCTTCAATGATCAGGTGAGCAAGGTGGGCGACCAGGGCCGGGACGGCACCGAGATTGACATTATGGAAAAGATCTCGCCCAACGACGATGCGGTTTATCATACCCTGCACTGGGACGGCTACGAGGCCGCGCACCAGTCGGCCTATAAACTGCCGGTGATCCCGGGCCTGCGCGAGGGCTGGCATACTTTCGCGGTCTGGTGGTCGGAGAGCGGCTATCGTTTTTACATCGACGGCATGGAGACCTGGCGCACCAGTGCGGGCGGGGTGTGTGGAAATCCGCTCTACATCAAGCTGTCGGATGAAGTCGGCACCTGGGCGGGCAACATCGGTATGGCTGCGCTGCCGGACCTGTGGCTGGTCGATTTTGTCAGGGTTTACGATCCGGTCAGGCGATAAGAGGCGGGGAAAAGCCATCCCCGGGCGTTGGAACCTGGAAAGAGGAGATGACGATGACCAACGAAGAGGCATTGACGATATTCAGGGAGAGTGGCGCTTTGCTGGAGGGCCATTTCCGCCTCACTTCGGGGCTGCACAGTCCCAACTATTTCCAGTGCGCCCGGGTGCTGCAGTATCCCTGGCACGCCGAAACTTTTTGCCGGCTGATCGCCGACCGCTTTCGCAGCGAGGAGATCGAGGTGGTGATCTCTCCGGCCATCGGCGGCATCGTCGTGGGCCAGGAGGTGGCGCGTCTGCTCGGATGCCGCGCGGTCTTTGCCGAGCGTGAGGAGGGGGTGATGACCCTGCGCCGCGGTTTTGCGATCGGGGCGGGCGAGCGCTGTCTGGCCGTGGAGGATGTGGTGACCACCGGCGGCTCGGTCAAGGAGGTGATCGCTCTGGCCCAGGCGGCCGGCGCCCGGGTGATGGGAGCGGCCTTCATCGTCGACCGCAGCTCCGGCCGGGCGCAGTTCGATGTCCCCTTTTTCGCGGCTCTGAAAATGGAAGTGGTCACCTATCCCCCCGAGGCGTGCCCGCTCTGCGCTCAAGGCCTCCCGGTGGTCAAGCCGGGCAGCCGCAAGGTCTAGACTCCCGCTCACGATCTCCGCCATTTTTTCGCTCCGGGAGCATCCGGATAAAAAAAGCCCTGTCTGAAGACAGGGCTTTGGTTTTTTCAGCCGAGATATTTACGCAGAGGCTCCAATCGCGAGCGGTGACGCAGGCGTCGCAGGGCCTTCTCCTTGATCTGTCTGACGCGTTCACGCGTCAGGGTGAAGTATTCGCCGATCTCCTCCAGAGTCAGAGGTCGGTCGCCATCCAGCCCGAAATAGAGTTTGACTATTTCCGCTTCGCGCGGTTTAAGGGTGGAGAGGACCTTCTCGATCTCTTCGCGCAGAGAGGAGCGCATCAGGGTTCCATCGGGCGGCTCGTAGCGGTCGCTTTCGAGCACGTCGAGGAGACTGTTGCCCTCATCTTCCTTGAACGGTTCGTCGAGGGAGAGGTGGCGTGCGGAGGTCTTGAGGACGTCCGCTACTTCAAAGGAGCTCATGTCCATGCGGGTGGCGATTTCGTCCATGCTGGGTTCGCGGCCGTACTCTTTTTCGAGAGCTTCGAGCGCGCGGCCCACCTTGTTGATCGCCCCCACGCGGTTGAGAGGGAGACGCACCACACGGGATTGTTCCGCCAGTGCTTGCAGAATCGATTGACGAATCCACCAGACGGCGTAGGAGATGAACTTGAATCCTCTGGTTTCATCGAAACGTTGGGCTGCCTTGATGAGACCGAGATTGCCTTCGCTGATCAGATCCTGGAGGGGCAATCCCTGGCCCTGGTATTCCTTGGCGACGCTGATGACAAAGCGCAGGTTGGCCTTGACAAGCTTGTCTAAAGCTTCTTCGTCACCTTTGCGAATACGGCGGGCCAGAGCGATCTCTTCTTCCGGGGGAAGCGGCGAAAATCCGCCGATCTCCTCCAGATACTTTTCAATCGATTCCTTGGTCCTGGTTTCGGCTGGTTTTTTCTTTTTCTTTTTGGTCATCAACTGCACTTGCGTTGGCATAAGTGGCAATGAACCTTAAAAGGTTGGTTAGGGTTAATGAACAGGTTGATTAGGGTTTAGCTGTTACAGAGAGTGCTGCAGGATCTCCTCGATGATCCCGCATGCGGTAGTGATCTCTTCGTCATCGACGTCGAGATGGGTGACCAATCGCACGCGGGTGGGCGCAGTAGCCAGGCAGAGCACGCCCTTTTCTTTCAGTTTAACAACCAAATCATGCGCTTTTAATCCAGTTTTTCGCAGTTCAACAATAACTATATTGGTCCGGGTGGCTTCAGGATCGACCTCGATGGCCGGAAATTTGCGGAAAGTATGCATCAGTTCGGCGGCGTGGCGGTGATCGACGGCAAGGCGCGCGATGTGGTGGTCGAGGGCATAGAGGCCGGCAGCGGCGATGATGCCGGCCTGGCGCATGCCGCCGCCCCACATCTTGCGGTAGCGGTGGGCCCGGTCGATAAAATCGGCCGATCCGGCCAGCACCGAGCCGACCGGGGCGCCGAGCCCCTTGGAGAGGCAGACCGAGATCGAATCGAAGAGGCGGCCGTATTCTGCCAGGGGAATGCCGGTGGCGACGTGGGCGTTCCAGAGCCGGGCGCCGTCGAGGTGGAGGGCGAGTCCACGCGCGCGGGTCAGGGCATGGATTTTTTCGATCTCGTCCAAGGGGAAGATCGCCCCGCCGGCGCGGTTGTGGGTGTTCTCCAGCACCACCAGCCGGGAGGGGGGATTATGATGGTCGCCCGGGCGCAGGACAGCCTCAATCTGCGCGGCGGTGATGGCCCCGCGCACGCCCGGCAAGGTGCGCACCTGCACCCCGGCGAGAGCGGCGGGCGCGCCGGCCTCGTAATGAAAGATGTGGCCATTCTCTTCACAATAGATTTCGTTGCCCGGCTGGGTGTGGCTCTTGATGGCCAGCTGGTTGCTCTGGGTGCCGCTGCTGACATAGAGGGCGGCTTCTTTGCCAAGCAGTGCGGCCACTTTCTCCTGGAGGCGGTTGACCGTCGGGTCTTCGCCGAAAACGTCGTCGCCCACCTCGGCGGCGGCCATGGCCGCCCGCATCTCGGGGGTGGGTTTGGTCACAGTGTCGCTGCGCAGATCGATAGCCTTCATACTCTTCCCTGTTAATGGTTGTTAGAACAGTTTAAGCTGGTCCTTGTCCTTGCCTCTTCCTGGCGGTGCGGTATGTTTTTGCATCAATCGCCTGCTGATATCCTCGAGAAATCGGGAGGGGGTCTGGGCATGGCGCTGACCGCGCAGCATGCGGGTGCGTGCATGAGAGAGGTAGAGCCATTCCCGGGCCCGGGTCATGCCGACGTAGAGGAGCCTGCGCTCTTCATCCACATCACCACCGCCGCCGAACGAGAAGGGGAGAATCTCCTCCTCGCAGCCGACGATGAAGACGACCGGGAATTCCAGCCCCTTGGCGGCGTGCAGAGTGAGAATCTGGATGCGATCGCCGCGGGGATCCAGGAGCAGAGGCTGTTCATCCGCCTCCGTCTCCGCCGGCGGGGGAGCGGAAGTCGGGCGGGCCAGATCAGTCCGGTCTTTTTCGTACTGATCGGCGATTCGCCTGAAGGGGAGACCGCTTTTGGTCAAGGCCTCCTCAAGGGGGGGGGCGAGCAGGCGGCTGCGCAGCAGGACAGCAAAGTCGCCGAAACCGTAGGGCTGGCCGCGCTCGCCTGAGGCCCGCTCCGCGTCGAGGGCGTAATGGCTGGTGCCCCCCATCAGGGATTCGATCTGCTCCACCACGAAGAAGGCCTCGGCCGCGTCCGAAGCCGCGGCGTGAAACTGGATTTTCAGGTCCCTGCCGTCGCGGGCGGCCAGGGACGCCCCTTCCGCCGGAGGGGCGCCGCGATGCAGCATGCCGGCCGCACCGGTGATGATCGTGCGGGTGGAGCGGTAGTTCTGCCGCAGCCGCAACAGGCGCGCACCCGGCAGATCTTCCTGCAGGCGCGTAAAGAACTCGGGGCTCGCTCCTCGAAAGCCGTAAATCGACTGGTCCGGGTCACCGATGACGCAGATGTCATCGGCATGAAGGGCGAAGATGCGAAAGAGTTCGTACTGCGCGGCATTGATGTCCTGGAATTCATCGACGGCGATGACGCGGTTGTTCTCCAGCAGACGGCGGCGCAGCTCCGGATCGAAGCGGAGGAGGCGCACCGGCAGGGCGATGAGATCGTCATAATCGACGGCATTCCATTCTACGAGCAACTCTTCGTAGGTGCGGAAAAGGGTGCTGAAGGCGCCGGGCAGGGTACGGCTCAACTCCTCCGGCAGAGTTTCAGGAGTATGGAGCAAACCCTTGAGGGCGGAGATACGCTGCAGGGCGGTTGCGGTCAGGCGTTCGCCGCTGCGTTCCTCCACGGCATGGCGGAAGAGGGTATCCTCTCCGGTATCGAGAATGGCAAAGCCGGGGGTGCGGCCGAAGAAAGCGCCTGCGGCGGCGAGGAGGCCGCGGCCGAAAGCGTGAAAGGTCATGATCTGCAGCGGGGCTGACCGTTCTGCGCCGAGCATCTGCTCGAGGCGCGTACGCATCTCAGCGGCGGCCTTGTTGGTGAAAGTGATGGCCAGCATCTCTTCGGGCCGGGCGAAATCCTCCTGGAGCAGGAGGGCAAGGCGGCTGGTGAGAGTCTTGGTTTTGCCTGTGCCCGGGCCAGCCTGAATGATGAGGGGGGCGCCGCGATGACGCACCGCTTCGAGCTGCTCGGGATTGAGCCCCCAGGGGCCTGCGGCCGCTTCCGCGGCGCGGCCTGCCTGCGGTTCGGCGGAAATCTTCCTCGTGGCCGGGGGAGCTGAAGCTGTGTGCCCTCTTACAGGAGCGGCGTGAGCGCGCTCGGGGCTGAAAAGGGCCTCCTGCTGCAGCCAGCCGGCGCGCTCATCGTCGTTGAAAAGACGGATGATGCCGTATTCGCCGTCATAGCCGGGTTCTGCCACCACCTCTGCGCTGCGCATGCGGCGTATGGCCTCGGCGACCATGGGGCCGGCGGCGCGCTGGAGATCGGGCAGCGAGAGGTCCATCAGGATGGTCAGTTCCGGCCCCAGCTCACGCAGCAGGCTGTGATAGAGCGTCTGTACTTTTTTGGTGGCGGGGCCGGCGGCGAAGACCTCCCCCAGCAGCTCGGGCAGTGGAATAAGGCTGTGGAAGGGCCTGGCGTGTACGGGTTTAAAGCCCTCAGGGCGGTCGGCCAGCTCGTGGACGCGATAGCTCACTCCCAGGGTGGCGGGCTTGCCGCAGACAGGGCAGAGGCCGTGATGACTCTGGGTCTCGGCGGGACGCATCATCCGATTGCATTTACGGTGGCCGTCCATGTGATATTTGCCCTCCTCCGGGAAGAACTCAATGGTCCCGGCGAAGCGCTCGCCACCCTGCTCCTCGAGAGCGGAGAAAAGGGCGGGGTAGGAGAGGTCGGTGTTAAAAATATTGGCCTCGCGAGCGAGCTTTTCGGGGGAGTGGGCGTCCGAGTTGGAGACCAGGTTGAGCCCGTCGAGCATCGAGAGCCGCCAGTTCATAGGCGGGTCGGAGGAGAGGCCGGTTTCGACGGCGAAGAGATGGGGAGTCAGGTCGCCGAAGCAGGCTGCAAGCGAGTCAAATCCGGATTGGGAACCGAGCAGTGAGAACCAGGGAGTCCAGATATGGGCCGGGATCAGCCGGGCGCCGGGATCGGTGGAGAGGACGATCTCGAGCAGATCGCGCGCGTCCAGACCGAGGATGGGGCGGCCGTCGGAGCGGATGTTGCCGATCCGTTCGAGCCGCTGCTGGAAGACGGCCGCTGCGGCGAAGGAGGGGAAAAAGACCACGTTATGGACCTTGCGCACCTCCCCCTCTTTTTTATAGATGCTGCTGATCTCGCCGGAGAGGATGAAGAGGGGCTCGCTCTGGCAGGATGATGGGATTGTGGGCCTGAGCGCGGCGGCTGGTTCGGGTTTGAGTTCAAAGAGGCCTTCGGCGCGGGCCGACGGCTGCAGGGCTTGTTCCAGCTCCGCCAGCCATTGGGGATGAGTGATATCGCCGGTGGCGATGACCTGGAGTCCCTTGAGCTGGCCCCAACGCCAGAGCTGCTCCGGGACCAGTTGACGGCTGGTGGCCCTGGAGTAGCGGGAGTGGATATGAAGATCGGCGATATACTTCATGGGGCAAGGGGCCTTTGCGGCTTGATAAAAGGGGGACGCTTATCAGGGATGGGGATAATATACGAATTTTTTGCCGAAGGGACAACGCTTTTACAGCGGCCGGGGAGAGGGGAGGACGGGCTGTCCGGCGGCTGTGGGCTAAAAAGGGGAGAGAGTGAGATCAGGCCGCCACGGCGGCTTTACGGCGGCCCGGCAAAAGGCTCCGGTAAGTTGGTCTGCAAAAAAAACTGGAAGCAATTCCACAAAGAGCGCTCCCTTCATAACGCGGGAAAAGGGGGAAAGGGGGCTTGGGGGAGAGCTTTTCCTTACATCCCGGGACAGTACGGCCGGGTTGTTTGCATATCAAAAATAACAATAATAAAGTACTTAAAGGGCAGAAAAAACTTGCATATTTTTAATTATAATATTATTTTAAGGGACGAATGGGGGGCCATCAGGAGGAGGAGTGAAAAAGACCTTTGTCCTTGATACCAATGTAATTCTGCACGATTCCAGCTGCATCTTCTATTTCCAGGAAAATGATATTGTCATTCCGATCACCGTGATTGAAGAGATCGATGCCTTCAAGCGGGGAGCGGATTTGATCAATTATCACGCGCGGGAGTTTGTCCGGCTTCTGGACACTTTCCCCGGCGACGCGCTGGTGCGTGATGGCGTCAGCCTCGGCGAAGGCCGGGGCAAGATCTCCATCCTCACCCTCTATGATGAAGAGCCGGAAGTCACACGTGCTTTTCTGGGGCAGAGTCCGGACCATCGCATTCTGAGCGCGGCGCTCTCCCTGGCGAAAAAAGGCAGGGCCGCCCAGGTCATCCTGGTCAGCAAGGATGTGAATCTCCGGCTCAAGGCCAGAGCCCTCGGCCTGGAGTCCCAGGATTACACCACCGACAAGATCAAGGACATCGACAAGCTCTATCGCGGCAAGCGCCTGATCGAAGAGGTGGATCCCGAAATTATCAGCCGCTTTTTTGCCGCCCCTCATCAGGTTCCAGCCGCCGAAATCGATATCCCGGATCCCATCGCCAACGAATATTTTATCCTCCGCAACGCCAGCAAATCGGTACTCGCCTGTTATAATCCCCACTCCCAGATGCTCGAACGGGTTGAAAAGCTGCAGGCCTATGGCATATCGCCACGCAATGCCGAGCAGTCTTTCGCCCTGCATGCCCTGCTCAATCCCGAGATCCTGCTGGTGACTTTGAGCGGCAAGGCGGGCACAGGCAAGACCCTGCTGACTCTGGCTGCGGCCCTGGAGCGGAGGCGGGAGTACCGGCAGATCTTTCTGGCCCGCCCGGTGGTGGCCCTCTCCAACAAGGATCTGGGCTATCTGCCCGGCGATATCGAATCCAAGCTCGATCCCTATATGCAGCCGCTCTACGATAATCTCGGCGTCATCCGCAACCAGTTCAAGGAGAGCGATGAGCGGGCGCAGCGCATCAGCGAAATGCTCGAGAGCGGCAAGCTCGAGATCGCGCCCCTGGCCTATATCCGCGGCCGCAGTCTTGACCATATCTTTTTCATCGTCGACGAGGCGCAGAACCTCACCCCGCATGAAGTAAAGACGATCATCACCCGTGCCGGCGAGGGGACCAAGATCGTCCTGACCGGCGATCCATCCCAGATCGACACCCCCTATCTGGACAGCCGGTCCACCGGGCTCAATTATCTGATCAACCGCATGCATGGTCAGGGGATGTACGGGCACGTCACCCTGGAAAAAGGGGAGCGTTCCCCGCTGGCGGAGCTGGCGAGCGATCTGCTCTAACAAAATAGTTGCTTTTGTACGGGAAAAGTGGTAGACTACAATGGATTTGATATGTGCTCCGTTGCAACCACAAGACCCGCTTTCAAAACTGCCCTTTTCTGTCAGCAGCACAACTACCAGCCGGTACAGGTGGAGGAATCAAGGATGTGCTCATCAGTCTCACCCACTGCTTTCTTCTCACTAATGGAATTTGGATGTTTATAAGAGTGAAAAGCTCAAAGGCCGGCATCATCACGGATGCCTAGCTGGTATAGACGTGCCGATTACCTGTTAGACCCTCAAATCAACTTTCAGCCCCCAATAGAGGAGAAAACCGTTATGAAGCTTCATCGGCTAATGATTTTGTTGTTGGTCCTTTGTACCGCGACCTGGATCCTGGCGGGTACGACCGGCAAGATTTCAGGCGTGGTGACGGATTCAGCCACCGGGGAGGGTTTGCCCGGCGCCAATGTGCTGATCAAGGGAACCAGTATGGGAGCCGTGACCGATATGTCCGGCCACTACACCATCCTGAACGTCCCCCCCGGAGACTATGATCTGCAGGTCTCCTTCATCGGTTTTAATCAGGTTACGGTCACCGGGGTCAGGGTCAACATCGATTTGACCACCAACCAGAACATCCGCATGAAGGAGCAGACCCTGGTCGGTGAAGAGATCACGGTGCGCGCCGAGCGGCCGGTGATCCAGAAGGACCTTGCCGCCAGCGAACTGCAGGTCACAGCGGACCAGATCAAGAATCTGCCCGTCTCCTCGGTCGGTGAAGCGATCGGCCTTCAGGCCGGTGTCACCTCCGGCCTCTCCATCCGCGGCAGCGGCTCGGATGAAGCCCTCTTCATGGTCGACGGCATCTCCCTGCGCGATGAGCGCGACAACACCCCGATCTCCAAGGTGCCCTTGAGCGCCGTCAAACAGGTCTCCGTGCAGGCCGGCGGTTTCGGGGCTGAATACAACAACGTCCGCTCCGGTCTGGTCAACGTCGTCACCCGTGAGGGCGAGGCCGACCGCTACAGCGCCACCGTCACTTTCAGGACCAATTACCGCCCGTGGCAGTCGGAGAATGGCTATCTGAAGAAGTATTTCGGCGATGTTTCGCCTTTCGGCGCCGACAGCTACTGGCTGCGCCCTTATCTGGATGATGCGGTCTGCTGGACCGGCACCAAGAACGGCGCCTGGGATGATTATACCCGGCGGCAGTATCCCGAGTTCGACGGCTGGAATGCCGTCGCCCAGACCTCTCTTGCGGAGAGCGACCCGGGCAAGCACATCACCCCGGAAGCCGCGCAGACGATTTTTAAATGGCAGCATCGCAAGCAGGGCGATATCACCAAGCCCGATTACGTGGCTGACTTTGGTTTCGGCGGTCCGGTCCCGATCATCGGCAAATATCTTGGCAACCTGCGCTTTTTCGCCTCTGCCCGTCAGGACCGGGACATGTATCTCTTTGAGCTCTCCCGGCCCGATCTGCTCGATCGCAGCAGCCTGCTCAGGCTGGCCGCCGACATCACCCCCTCGATGAAGCTCTCCCTTAGCGG
>ENA-UOWO01003418-UOWO01003418.1-activated-sludge-metagenome-genome-assembly--contig:-NODE-3418-length-18415-cov-11.626198_pt1 | contig 18415 bp, 12 predicted proteins | sample MGYA00238148_ERZ761564 | MGnify/ENA primary metagenome ERZ761564 (study PRJEB28885, sample SAMN05720194) | activated sludge metagenome | isolation source: Anaerobic digester | place: USA...
CCCCGTTGATCCAGATCCTGTTACGGTTGTCTCTTTGGTGGGGAACATCTATCTGTAACCAATCCCGCAATGTGCTTTCAGCAATATCCAGCTCTTCACATATTTCACGCGGGGTATACCACATCGGCAATAATCCAGGTGCTTTGATGATGACGTTATGAGGTAATTTAGTCTGGTGAATTCTGACTTCCATCCAACGATACTCCTAATTAAATTTGGTCTTAGCTGAATATTTGATCCATTTCCTCAGCTGCTTTTTGCATACTGTAGTCAATAAGCTGTCGTAACATGATCATTTTGGAAATAAGATCCGGATTTTTCTGATTATTACCCTTTCCGGTAAGGATCTTTAGGATTGAATCCGTTAATTCTGAGGTAAACATTTGCTCTTTCGAGGCATTCTTGTTGTGAGAAGAATCGCCGATCAGATTAAAGATGTCTTCATTAGTGACAACCATTTCTGAATCAATATCGTCATCAATATCGAACATTGACCGAATTTCCAAAAACTCGTTTTCAATAGACATCAATAACCTGTGAATTTCCTTGATCCTCTTTGCTGTCTTTGATCGGCACAATTTTGACGGCTCAACATCAGACAATTGAGATGCATAACCAGAAAGTCGAACAAAATCTTCCTGAATACTATCAATTTGCGAGAATGTTTTTGAATATGAACAATTTGGTCTACAAGTCATGTGATACCTTTCATTATGAATTTACGAGTAGGATAACACCCAGGCTGGGCTACCTCAATCTATTAATTTCGATAGGGTTAAGCACCCTGATACCTATCGAAATTGATATATAGATTTTTCCTTCTTCTACTTGCACAATAAGATAATCTCGCCTATAATTTTACTGAACAGATGTTCTAAAATAAACCCTCAAATTTTCTACTGTTACCTCACTTGCGCATACGACTCTAGAATGACCAACTCCCACCTATACAATCAACCACAAGGTCCTCTCTGGATAGATGCATGCTTGTTCAGGGGGGATTTATGCGTTATGAGCCATTATTTCAGGTCAACTTAGGGGAGGATTTCTTCGATGCCATCCATTGTGGTTATCAATGATGAAGGATCTGTTCTTTACCAAAATGTGGTCGAAGATGTTCAGGATTTGGTAAAGATCATCCGGGATGGCAGGAATGTGCCTGGTTACGCTTTGGATGATTGCCCAGAAGTGCAGGTTAATGGCTTGATTGTTCTCGCGGGTCAGCCACCTAAACCGAAAAGAAAAGCGCCGGCCTTATCAGAGCGGCAAATCAGTGTTTTGCAATTACTGGCAAGGGCATATACGCCAGAACAAATTGCGCTAAAACTAGGGTTAACCGAAGCGACCATTCGATTACACATCAGTGCTTTGAAAAAGAAATTTGGCACAGACAGCCGTGACCAGATGATGGCGATGGCGGGCCAATTAGGTTTGTGCGATCCTTTTGAAACAAGCCCGGTCCATGATCAACAGGAGGATCAGGCACGGTCAAGATGATCTGATGAAATGAAGGGGGATTCGTTGTCAGATTGAAGAAAATATTATATGATTAGAGGCGAACATATTTTTCATATTCCACATCGCAATCCTTGAAAAGTAAAGCCACATGTCCAACTTTCCGGCCTGGTTTAACAGAGCGTACAAACGATGGAGCCGATCCCAGGCGGGAGAGGAAGATTTCATAGCCTTTTGCGATTTGTTAGGCTATCCACCCTCCAAGGTATTAGGTTGGATGCATGGTGAGTTTTTACCTGAAGGTTCAGAAATTCTGAGTATTGCGGGGACACTCGGAACAGAGGTTTATCAGGTACTGGATCTTCCAAAACCTGATCCTGAACTGATAAAAATTTTTGAATCATTCGCACATTTAACCGGGCAGGATCGTTCCAATTTAGCTCTTGCTCTTCTCGATGTCGAAAGAATTTTGAAGAAAGATAATATTTCTACGAATTCCCCCGAGGCCAAGGAAATCATAAAAATCACTTTCGAAAAATATGGGTTGAGAAAATAATAACGTTTTAGTATGAAGAATCGAACTGTGGAACGCCCAATTTTCTAGGGCGTTTTTTGATACTCAATTTTCTTGTGATGCTATAATAAACTCAAGCAACTGTGTTTAAACATAATATTTGGGAGGGTCTTATGGACTCCGAATTCCTAACAGCTGAGGAAGTAGCCGAGTATTTACGTCTCCCGTTATCGACTGTCTATAAATTAGTTCAAGATAAACGATTACCTGGTTTTAAAGTTGGAAAACATTGGCGATTCCGCAAAGATTCCATCGAAAAATGGATTAAAGACCAGGAAAGAAAGAATGACCTCACTGAAGAAGTTAAGTTTGGAAAAGAGAAGCTGTGATAAGGTCAAGAACTTTATTTACGCATTTGGAATATCTGTATTGTTGATTGGGCTATCAAAGTCGGTTAATGAAACTAGCAATAATTAAGGATCTGAATGGAGCGAAATAATTCATTACAACCAGGCGATATAGTTTCCGGACTTGAACCTAACGAACATGTTGAGGTTCAAAAAGTTGCGCCTTTTGGGAACAAAATGTTGATAGAGGGCGTTGGTGTTTCCTCACGCCGCCTTGTAAAAAGACCATTGAATACCGAAGAGTTAGAAAAACTAATCAAAATTCGTGGGGCTGAGTATGCGTTCAACGGTGACGCGAAATCATTTATGCTTGGCGTTGAAGCTCAGCGCATTCGGATCGCTTATCAATTTGACCCCTTGTTTGCAGTAAACTCGAGTGTCGTGGACGTACTCCCCCATCAGGTTGAAGCAGTTTACCGTTACCTCTTGCCGCTTCCTCGAATTCGTTTCCTCCTAGCTGACGATACGGGCGCCGGTAAAACCATCATGACCGGTTTACTTATTAAGGAGCTCCTATTTCGCGGTGTGCTAAGCAAGGTTTTGATCATCACACCTGGCGGATTGACCCGCCAATGGCAAGATGAAATGCAGGATAAATTCGGATTGTTTTTCCGGCTAATCAATCGCGCATCTTTTGAGGCCGAACCTGGTCAGTTTGCGAGATCGGAAGAAGGTTACTTCATTACATCAATAGATTTCATTTCCCGTCACGAAGGTTGCTTGAATGCTGCCCGAGAAACGCAATGGGATATGGTGGTATTTGATGAGGCACATAAGTTGTCTGCTTACGAATATGGATCTAAGGTGGATCGGAGCGCGAGGTATCACGTCGCAGAAGAACTCTCGCCCCATACTGACCACCTGCTTTTCTTGACAGCAACTCCCCACCGCGGACGAAGAGATACTTTTCGTCGTCTGTTAATGCTTCTTGATGAGGATTTATTTCAGAAAGACGAACTTGTAACAAAGCGTATCCATGATGCGGTGGCAACATTGTCCGCAGCAGATAGCCAGGACGAACAAGCAATCACCAATGCTCGCAACCGTTTCTTTTTACGTCGATTGAAGGAAGAAATGGTTGATTGGGATAACCAGCAACTATTTAAGCCGCGCCATACAAAAACTGTCGGTTATGAACTAACTGCAGAAGAACTAGAACTATATAATGCCGTAACAAAATATGTTCGCTCGCGACGAAAAGAAGCGAAATCGAAACGGAATCGCCAGGTTGAACTGACACTTATGGTGATGCAGCGGCGGCTGGCAAGTAGTATCTATGCCATTACGCGTACACTACAGAACCGCTTAAAAGCCCTTGATGAAGTCTTGAAGATTCTCCGTGACACATCGCATAACCTTGCAGAGCGAAAGCGTTTACTTAATCAGCGTGATAATGACTTACCGGAAGATCTTGCAGAATACGAAGATCTGGATGAAACCCAGAGGGAAGATGTTGATAAAAGAATCTTCCGCCAGGTCTTGAGTGATGATCCGGCGGAAGTCGAAAAGGAAAGGGAAGAAGTTGCAGGCTTACTCCGACTTGCTGAGTCTCTACGCAATCATCCAGAGGCGAAATTTTCAGAGCTACTAGAAGTATTAGATGATTCAGATGTGATTCGACGGGAGGATGAAAAGTTAGTCATCTTCACAGAACACAAAGATACTTTAGATAATCTTACTGACCGATTAACTCGCATGGGGTACCATGTAACCATTATTCACGGTGGTATGGACGTGGAAATGCGTAAACAAGCCCAAAGGGAATTCCGCACTCGGTCAAAAATTATGATCGCAACCGATGCGGCCGGTGAGGGAATCAATCTACAATACTGTCGCTTTTTAATCAACTGGGATATCCCCTGGAACCCAAACCGGTTGGAACAACGAATGGGACGTATTCACCGCTATGGGCAGAAAGATGAAGTTTGGGTTTATAACTTGGTCGCCAGTAATACCCGTGAAGGCTCAGTTCTTGAGAAAGTCTTGAAAAAGATGGACATAATGCGAGAGCAAATGGGAGACGACCGGGTATACGACGTGGTGGATGAATTGCTGGAAGAAGTCCCCTTACTCCAATTGCTGGAGAACTCGATCGATTCGGAAACTGCAGCAAATGCTGTATCCACGGTAGAGAGTCAATTAGACAGCGGTTTAGAAAAACGAGCACAGGATTTGGTGGCATTGCAGAAAAAACAATCGCTGGCATCCAAGTTGGATTTGCGAGAAGCACGCCGATTACGAGACACATCAGATGAGCGCCGGCTTCAGCCGTTATTCATTCAACGCTTCTTTATGAGAGCTTACACTGAAGCTGGCGGCACGATCAATCCAGACCACACTTTTCCTGTTTTTCACCTTGGACGCACTCCATCGGGGTTGATGGATGTTGCTCGCTCGCTTCGCTTGCCAATCTCTGAAAAGCTCGATTTTCCTATCGTTTTTGATAAAGAACTGGTCAGCATTGCCAGCAAGGTGCGTGTACCAGAAGGGACACGGTTGTTAGGCCCAGGACATCCTTTATTTGAAGCTTTAATCGAATGGGCAATCCGCCGAGCACGCGATTCATTCACCCGTGGTGTAACCCTTGTAGATCCAAATATCGGTCAACCGCAACGAATCTGGCTAATGCGTTCGAGTATTGAAGATGGACGATTGGAAGAAAAACGACGTCTCGCCCATCAAGAACTTAATCTGGTTGTCGCTGACCATCTAGGTCTGCGAGCGACTTCACCAGCCAATATCCTTAATTTCACAGTCCCGGACTTTGATTTTGAACTTCCTGCTATCCCACTACATAGCAGCGAAGAAATTCAAATGTGGACGTATGAAAATCAGACCGAAAAACAATTAAAGAGAGTTATTCAGCAACGCGAGATGGAGTGCGAATTACGCAGATCTTATCTAGAGACAACTTTTACAGACCTGATCCTGGATTTACAAGAAAAACTCAATGAATTTCAGCAGCTTCAATTGTATGGCGAGGATGATCCTGAAGAACGCCAGAAACTAGAACAGCGCATTCAACAACTCAAAGATCGCAAAAAAATCCGTCTCGATGAGTTGGAACAAATGTTGAGATTATCATCCAATCTACCTGATATTGTTGCCAGTGGGATTGTCTTACCCGCTCCAACGGCTGTACTTGAGCCAGATGAAGCAGAACAACACCAGGGTGTGCCAATGCGCCGCGATGATGAGGTAGAACAAATTGCGATGAATGTAGTGATGCAATATGAAAAACGACGCGGATGGACACCATACGACGTTTCACAGGATGGTGAGCATTACGATATTCGTTCTGAATCACCTACCTCTGAGGTACGATACATCGAGGTAAAAGGACGTGCGGCAAGCGGTCCGATCATTCTCACTAGTCCTGAAATGGATAAGCTTAAGCAATTAGGAGCCCGCGCTTACTTGTATATTGTCACGTATTGCCGCGGAGAGCGTCCGAGACTGCGCATCATCAATGATCCGATGCGTTTCCTTTCGCCAGAAATGCTCTTCCGTCAGATTCAGTATTTAGTTCAAGAAAATGATTGGTCAAAATTTGGCGAGAATACAGAGATATAGGGGGGGATAATGGATCAAGCAGCAGTACGCAGATGGGATGAAGGTTTAGATGGAACTCCAAGACGAATCGCTGAAACAGCGGATTCTCCATTAAGAGTCCTGGCTGGCCCTGGTACCGGAAAATCATATGCATTAATGCGCCGTGTTGCTCGTTTATTGCAAGAAGGGACAGCACCTAATCGAATCCTAGTCTGTACTTTTACTCGAACAGCAGCTCAGGATTTGCGTAAAGATCTAGGAAATATCGGTATGCCTGAAGCCGAAGAGGTAATTGCTGGAACAATTCACTCAATTTGCTTCAGCATCTTATCTAAAAATCATGTATTGCCAATCACGGGTAGGGTTCCCCGCCCACTGCTCAAGTATGAAGAGCGGTTCCTCATTGAAGACATGAATCATCAAGAATTCGGTGGGATACGGGCAATTAATGAGCGCTTATCGGCATTTAATTCCGCATGGGCACGAAGGCAGTATGAAGCACCAGGATGGCCTTTAGATCAACAAGACCGCATTTTTCAAGCCGAATTGCTTCGGTGGCTTCAATTCCATCAGGCTATGCTCATTGGAGAACTTGTTCCCGAGACATTACATTTCTTATTAAACAATCCCTTGGCTGATGAACGAACCTTGTTTGATCATGTTCTTGTAGATGAATACCAGGACCTCAATCGTGCCGAACAGGATTTGGTTCAATTGCTGGCCGAGAATGGTACCCTGACAATTGTTGGGGACGAGGATCAATCGATTTATTCCTTCAAGTACGCTCACCCTGAAGGCATTGCCGAATTTGGTGAGCGACACCCTGAAACGCATGATGAATCTCTTGATGATTGCCGAAGATGCCCACAATTGGTTGTGGAGATGGCAAACTCTTTGATCGTAAACAATCGCAACCGAACCGGACGAGCATTAAACCCATTGCTTGATAGACCCTGGGGAGATATTTATCTTGTGCAATGGGATAACCTAAACCATGAAGCAGATGGAATTGCTCGTTTCATTGCTCATCATGTTCAGCGCCAGGACGTTCAACCTGGTCAAATTCTCGTTTTAGCTCCCAGACAAAAATTGGGCAAGCCGATTTGTGATTCACTTTTACGACTTGGAATACCCTCCCAGAGTTTCTATCAGGATTCCAGTTTAGATGGCAATTCGCACGACGAGCAAGAATCCGCTTCTCAACGAGGCCTTTCTGTGTTAGCACTGCTCGCCAATCCAGAGGATCGGGTTGCGTTGCGATGTTATTGTGGGTATGGGCATCGCAATTTAAATTATGCTGGATGGAACGCACTGCGTAATCATTGCCAGGCTTCGGGTGATTCGCCCATGGTTGCTCTTGAAGCGCAATTTAATGGCATCTTGCAGATCCCGCATATAGATGGAATTGTCGAAAAATATCAATTGCTTAGAGAGCAATTAGGTTTATTAGCCACCTTGCAAGGCCATGAACTGGTTGATTCGCTTTTCCCTCCCGATCAGGCCTGGACTGAGTTGTTCCGTAACATTGCAGCTACTATAGGACCTGAGGATCTGGTACCTGCAAAGTTATTTGAAAGTATCCGCACTAATTTAACGCAGCCTGAATTACCAACAGATGTTGATTTTGTACGGGTAATGAGCCTGTATAAATCAAAAGGTTTGACCGCTGATATGGTCATCATCACTGGATTAATCCAGGGTTTGATACCTACTCCTGCGGGTGAGGATCTACCTTTTAATGACCAGCGTGCCTTTGATGAGGAGCAGCGTCGGCTGTTCTATGTGGGAATCACACGAACACGACAGACATTAGTACTTTCAAGTTTCAGACAGATGGATGCTGCCCTTGCTCACCAATTACAAGTACCATTGCCGGCACAAAGGCGCCGTGTGATCAATACCATTACATCTCCATTCATTAACGAGCTTGGTCCCAATTGCCCCCGTCCCATGAGTGGTCAACAATTTCTTCAAATGTTAGGATAACGATCTATGAACTCAAACTGCCCCCGTCTTATTGAAGTTGCTCTACCCATCCGCGAAATTTCCGCTGAAAGCGTGAGAGATAAAAATATCCATCATGCTCATATTTCTCATTTGCATATCTGGTGGGCGAGACGGCCATTAGCTGCATCACGTGCAATCGTTTTCGCCTCATTAATTCCTGATCCAGATCACGAAAATTGTCCTGAAGACTTTCGAGAAGCAGTTATCCGGCTATTAAAGAATGAGGTTCCCAAAGAACTGAAAGGATATTGGCGTGGAAGGGTATATCACAATGATCCAGATCCTTATTGCCCATCTGGCGATTTACCAGATACTCCCCGGAATCGATTATTAGCATTCATCGCTAAATGGTCTCCAGAAAAAAACAACTACGAAAAGGGGAAAAGTGATAAATCCCCATCAGTCGGTGAAGTTTTGGATGATCGCAGCCTTGTGAAATGGGAAACATCCGATCCTTTGAACATGCAAGGTAGGATGGTTTTAACGATAGCTGAACAACTAATCAAAATCGCAAATAAAGGAATTCCATCTGTTTTTGATCCATTTTCAGGTGGAGGTGCAATTCCTCTTGAAGCCATGCGTCTTGGAGCAAAAGCGATTGCGAATGATTACAATCCAGTGGCATTTACGCTCTTGAAAGCAACCATCGAATATCCCAAAATCCACGGGGTACCAGGCAAAAGATCCACAGGAATCTCGACAGCTACCCAGCACTTTGCTCAAGAAAAGAATGTTGAAAATATTTTGTCTTATGACCTGGAATACTGGGCAAATTGGATATTATCTCAGGCATCAAAACGCCTTTTGCAATATTATCCGGCAGGTAGGGACAAACGTCCTGTTATTGGTTATCTTTGGGCAAGAAACGCGCCTTGTTCCAATCCGGCGTGTAGAACCAATATACCTTTACTTAAAACTTTTATGCTTGCAACCAAGCCAGATAGGCGAACTGCGTTGGAGATGATTATCTCAAATGGGAAAATATCCTTTGAAGTAATTAAGGGTAGGCAAATTGCGCAAGAAGAAGGTACATTAGTAAGTAATGGTGTACGTTGCCCAGTGTGCCACCAGATTACACCGACCGAAGATATTAAGAGAGCAACTTTTGAAGGCACTTCAGGTGAACAAATCGTAGCCGTTATTGTTGAGGGAGCGAAAGGTAAAGATTACAGAGCAGTTGAACTTACAGATATTGAAGCTTTTGAAAAAGCGAGACTCGAGGCACATGAAGTAGAAATTCCCAGTGAGCCAATGCCCGACAGCCCAGATACTGTGGCTGGTCGTGGGTGGAATTTTAAACGATGGGGAGATTTGTTTAATCCTCGCCAATTACTGGTTATCCAGACTTTCATTGAAATCATGCAAGAAGGCCTTGTGAAGATTCAAGAACAATATGACAAGGATTACGCAGAGGCATTAGCGGTATATCTAGGCCTGTGGATTGACCGGATGGCTTCATTCAGCAACAACGTGTGTCGTTGGCGTGGTAGCCATGAAAAAAGCGAGACTCCATTTGGCGGGCAAGCAATCCCTATGATGTACGATTATCCAGAGGTAAATCCTTTCGCCGACAGTTCTGGTACGCCTTCCACGCAGCTTAGGTATATGCTGGGTGTCATTGACCATGAGTCTACTTTCGGTTTTAGGACATTTTCCAAGCCAATAATTACATGTGGTGATAGTTCAAAAATCGACCTACCTACTGGAAGTATCAATGTGGTAGTAACCGACCCACCTTATTTTGACGCCATCGCATATGCAGATTTATCAGATTTCTTCTATGTGTGGTTAAAGCGAAGCATCGGTAGCCAGTTCCCTAATGAATATATGACACCACTCACGCCAAAGACGGGAGAAGCAACAGCGCTAAAACATCATCATGAGGGAAATGCCAGCAAAGCTCGTGACCACTTTACAGCGAAACTAACAGAATGCATCAAAGAGGCGCGTCGGGTTTGTTCTGAGGACGGCATTTTATCCATCATGTTTGCACATCAATCCACAGAGGCATGGACGGCCTTGGTAAATACACTTTTCGAAGCAAACTTAACAATCACAGCCACTTACCCAATAGAAACCGAAATGAAATCCACAGCTTTTGCTTTGGATACTGCATCTCTTGAATCATCTATTACTGTTGTCTGCCGTCCAAGAGTGAAAGAGAATGTAGCGTCCTTCAAAAATATACGCGGAGAAATCGAGAAAACTGTCACCAGAAATGTCAAACGCTTTTGGAGTTACGGTTTTCGAGGAGCAGATCTGATAGTCGCTTGTTACGGGCCAGCAGTCGGTGTTTTCGGCCGATATGAACGAGTGGAAAAGGCAGATGGCTCGGTCGTTTCAATTACCGATTTGTTGGACTTAGTCCGCGAATTAGCATTAAAAGCTATTGCAGGAGAATTCGAAGGCGATGGACTCTCAAGGTTGTATTTCATCTGGCTCAATCTTTATGGAGTAAATGAACAATCCTGGGATGATGCCAGACTCGTTATTCAGATTGGTAGCGAAGGCGAAGATGCAATGGAGGTAGCCAGAAGGAATGGCTTATTTGTGATTGAGGGTCCAAAATGTCGTTTAGCTCTATTGCGTGACCGTTCTGATCATCGACATTTAGGCGATGACCTAACATCCCCGCTGATCGACCAACTGCACCAGGCCATGCTGCTATGGAAACAGGAGCGACGGTCGGAACTGGTGCAGTACTTGAAAACCAACAACATTGCAGAGCATGAACCCTTCTGGAAGTTAGCGCAGGCGTTGTTTGAAGTCCTGCCGCGCGGCGAGGAAGATTGGAAGCTGATCAGCGCTCTACTGGGCGAGCGAGAAACACTTAAACAAGAAGTACGTCAGGCTGAACCGCCCAAAGGTCCAGAGCAATTATCCTTGATCTGAACTAATCGAATTGGCTGAAGGAGTAATAAACATGCCCGAAACATTATCACCCTGGTACGCAATCGCAACCCCCCATGAGGATATTCAGAAAGGCCGCCTGAGCGAAGCCGTATTCGCCGCCAACCTCTGGGAAGTTACCCAGAATACAGCGCCAGATATTTATTGTGATGCCGAAGCGTTTTTTGCGAAAACCTATTTAACCCATGGACTCACTAGCATTCTGAGCAAGGTGAGTCGCGCGATATCCGGCGGCGCTGAAGCTGGCGACCGAATTATCAGCCTGCAAACCTCGTTTGGCGGTGGCAAAACCCATGTTTTGGTAGCACTCTGGCACCTGGCACGCAACAGTGAGATATTGCGCTCATCTTCACAATGCGCAGATTTGCGCCGGGCATTAAAAGATGAAATACCGCAACGGGTTCGGTCTATTGCGGTTTTTACCAACCAGACGTGCGATGCCACCCAGGGTCGGCAAACCCCGGAGGGCATCCGCACGCGGACTCTGTGGGGTGAATTGGCTTACCAGCTTGGCGGAGTCGAGCTTTACCGCGACATCGAAGCCAATGATCAAGCGCGCACCTGTCCGCAGGGACTATTCGAATCCATTTTGCGAAAATCATCGCCTTGCCTGATTTTGTTGGATGAATTGGCAGATTACTGCGTCGGCGCTGCAGGCGTGCCGGTAGGATCGGGTACGTTAGCGGATCAAACCATTTCGTTTGCGCAGCAACTTTGCCAAGCGGTATCTAATGTTCCAGGTGCAGCTCTGGTTGCCACGCTACCCGCGAGCCATCTGGAGGTAGCCAGTTCAGAACGCGGACAGGAGATCCTGGCAGCGCTCGAAAATCGTTTTGGCCGCATGGCAGCCGACGCCCGTCCGGTTGCTGATGAAGAAATATACCAAGTAGTTCGCCGGCGTTTGTTTGAAACCATCGGTGATCCAACGGAAATCGAAAAAGTAGCTGGTGCGTACGCCCGCATGTACCAACAGCACCCAAATGAAGTACCTCAAGAAGCTACACGCGCTGATTACAAACAGAGCATTATCAATGCTTATCCTTTTCATCCGACATTGATTGACTCTTTCTATAAACGTTGGGGAAGCCACAATGGTTTTCAGCGTACGCGTGGTGTCTTACGTCTATTGGCATCCATCGTGGGTGATCTCTGGCAACGCCGAAGCACTGAAACGCAATCCCAGGCACTTATCCAACCAGCACATCTGAATTTCACCGTGGATGCGCTCAAATCATCGCTCACACGGCTGTGGGGCGCATCTTATGAGTCTGTCATCGCAGCCGATGTAATCGGTAAAACAAGTAATTCAGTCCAATTTGATGAAGAACGTGGCGGCGACTACTTAAGGGAAAAGATTGGGCAAGGTTTGGCCTCCACCATCTTGCTTGGTTCTTTTGGCGCTCAAGGTGATCGAGTCGGTTACAGCACGCGGGAGTTAAAATTATGCACCGCCAGGCCTGGTTTGAACTGGAGTTATACTGATGGGGCTTTGCTCGAATTGGAAAACCGTGCATTTTACATGCGTTTCCCAACCGCTGGAAATCTCGGAAAACGTTACTGGTTTGATACACGCCCTACACTTGTAAATCTGATCGTCCGCTACCGGCAGCAATTTGTCAGTAATGATTTCAATACAGAAATTATTGATGCAGTTCAAACCCAGGTTAACAATTCCAGGCTTGAACCTGCGACATGGCGCGTTCTGGTAAATCCCGGATCAGATTTACCAGAACAACGTTCCTTAGCTTTACTTATTCTTGCACCTGATTTGCCGTATGCGGAAAATGGACAGGCTGCCGCTAATAATCCACCACTGGAAAGACGAGTGAAGCTGTTAAGTACAAAATGCGGTGCTCGAGACCGTCTCTATCGAAATACATTGCTCTTCCTACTGCCTTCAGTCCGCGGCCTGACAAAATTACGCAACGCCTTACGCGAAGTGACCACACTCGAAGCCATTAAACGTGATTATGGAACGCAACTTGATCCAGAACAAAAAGGCGATTTAGAGACACGTCTCACCACAGCCAGACAATCAGTCACCCAATCGCTGGGTGCTGCATTCTCTTATATTGCTCGTATCCGGGGCGAAGAGATTAGCGTTACAGCACTCAGCTCTGCCGGCAGCAACTTTGGTGATCATCTGCAAATTGTCTGGAAACAATTGGTGGAAGAAGAAGAGTGGATTTTACGAAAAATTGGAAGGGTGACCATGCAAGAATCTGGACTCGTTTTGTCAGATGGGAGCATGCGCCTCAAGGATGCAATCGAATCCTTTTTGCGGTATACCGATAAACCAATGATCGCTACGCGGGATGCTGTCGTCAATGGTCTGCAGGATGCCTGCAAGGAAAGATTAATCGGTTTGGGTCAGGGACTTAACGCGAAGGAGTTGCAGAAAAAATGGTGCGGTGGATCAATCACTATTGATCCCAACGAAGAAGGCCTTTGGATAATTCCCGCATTTGAGCCAGAGCCTGTTCTACCGCCAGTTGTTACTCCTCCACCTAGTGGTGGAACACCGGCAGGCAGTATTTTTCCGCCAAGTGATGGATCTGACACCGGCCCAATATCTACACCACCTTATGAAGGAGGAGATATTGTCATACCGCCCGCCGGCAACACAATTCGTCAGGTGACCATCCAGGGAAATGTACCAGTTGAAAGTTGGGCAGATATTTTCCGCTCCTTCGTTGGTCCAGCTGCACGAATGGGACTTAAAAAAATGAAATTGGGAATCCATTTTGAGTTTGTAACCCAGGACGGGCAACCTTTGGATGAAAATGATCCTCGATTAAAAGCAATGATCGAGTCTGCACGACAATTGGGATTAGATTTGAAGAAAGAGTGAGGGATGCGACTTTCTCTTGTTGCGTATTAATAAATTTTTCAACAGAGGATTTCTGTTAAGCGAGATCATCGACATGGATCAATCTTTTGATTTTGACAATTTCTCATTAGGTAAACTTGCCTTTACAGCAGGAATTAAACCAGTTTCTGCACAGAACAAAAACGAGGATAAATTACGATTCAGAGCTGAAGTGCAAAAAATCACTTCTATGTCCACGTACATAATTACGGGGACATGTTGGGTTAGTATTGATTATTATTGCCGTAATATTAATCGCCTCAAAAATCCCGGGGTATATGATATTGACAATATCGTCAAGCCCATTTTAGATGCACTTGTCGGTCAGAATGGACTTATGGTAGACGATGTTTTAGTTGATCGTGTTATTGTAAACTGGATCGACACACCAATGGATGACCACTTTACAGTAGAAATTGAATATCCTGATTTATATTTTTTAGAGAAATCGAATCTGATTTTCATAAAGTCGATTAGCGGATGGTGTTGGCCAACACTAAAATCGATGCTTCAAGATGTTAAAAGCTTAGAATTAATCCAGTACTACTTCCGTCTTTGGGATTCGATAAAAACCGAAGCCGTTTATTATGATGTTTTGCCAAATTTACCAATACAGAATTTTATTTACTTTGGAAAAATCAAAGATAGGGAATATTCATTTATAGAGCTTGAAAGTTTAATAAGCTGATTCGAATCCACGGAAATACTTGATATTTTACGAGAAAGGGCAATGACAACACAAATTTTCGCTTCTCCCGAAAATACTCTTTCGACAAATGACCCTGGTGACGATACCCAAATGCGATATCGTTATCAAGCGGGGTATGCTGCCCTCATCTCGCTTGGCCTATTAGATGAATTTCCAGAGTATGAAGAAGTTTTTTGTGAACATCATGAAGATACACTGATTAAAGTTCGTGGAAATCAATTTATTGGTGTGCAGGTAAAAACAAAAGAAACGGGTAAAGAACCGTTTAAGTCCGACGATGCTCAGATCACGAATACTATTAAGCGATTCGTGGAACAATATGCCAACTTTCCAAACTATTATGCCCGATTTGTTATTGCAACAAATTATGGTTTTTGGACCCATGAAAAAGATAATACAAAAAATCTTTATAAGATGTTGGAATTAGCAAAAGAAGCAAAAAGTAACCCATTATCAAGGAAACACCAAGAACTAAAAAAATACCTACAATTAATTTGCAATTTAGTGAATAAAGCCGGTCAAGTACTAACCGAAGTGAATGAAGAAGTTGTGCTTGATGTGTTATGCATTATTGAATTGCAAGAGGATTTACCGAAATTCGAAGATCTTGAATCTCGTATTGCCAGGAGCATTCAACAGCATTTCGATATCGCGGATGCAGGATACACAGATCTTTTATTAGCAGCAAAAGCATTAATTAATAAAACTTTTGAGGCCGCTTCATTAGAGTATCTTTCTCCAAAACAAGCATATTTCGCTTTATGCAATAATCCTACAAAAGAGCGAACAACTGGGATTATTGACGGAAAAAGAATTGATAGAGAAATTGTTGAAACAATACTATCTGCTAATTTGTCATTTCACGTATTACTGAGATCGACCAGAAAAATTTCAATCACAGAACTACCAAAGGGCATAAACGTTTTAGAGGTTAAAATGGCTAAGGGGGATATTTCGGTGGAAAACATTAATTTACTAAAAGATCAAAAATATTCCACAGAATATCTTTTTGCTCAATGGCTAGGAAAATATGGCTCCCGGAAAGCAGAGCAGCAATTTACACATATAAGCTCAATTGTTAGAAGTGAGTATGCCGAAGCCCGAGATGTTTCAATCAATGAATCTCAATCGTATGGAACGAAAATGCTGGTTGAAATCCGTAAGAGGTTACGAGAAAGATATTTTAATGATTCCAGTCAATTTTTAGGTTGTCAATATGAACATTTACTAGGAATGGCTGGCATTCTCACAGAAATGTGTGAAGTTTGGTGGAGTGAAAAATTTGATCTTAACAGGGAGGAAAAAGTATGAATCTCCTTGATACGCTAACTGCATTAGAAGAAAACGATAGTATACATTTAGCCAGGATATTAATTCTCATAAACACTTTTGCAGGTAATAATGGCACCGGCAAAATCGAAGGGTTAACAAAGTTAGCAAAACTCGATTTCTTGCTTCGTTATCCTCAATATTTAGAAAAAGCACTAATAAAAAAAGGTGCTTCAACAAAAAAGCTCTATATCGAGGACCACGAGAGGAAGAGCATCGAATCCAAGATGGTAAGATATCGTTTTGGCCCATGGGATTTTCGTTATAGAAAATTTTTAAATACACTTGTTGCAAAAGGTTTGGTCAATGTAGAGACAAAAGGAAAGACCATTCTAATTAGCGTGACTAAAAATGGTATGCAGGTGGCAAATGATTTGACCCAGCACGATGCATTTATCGATATTTCTACGCGTACGCATATTTTGAAAACCAATTTTAATGTTCAAGCAACAACTCTTATGCGGTTTATTTACGATACATTTCCCGAAATAATTTCACTTCGGATGGGAGAAGAAATAACGAAATGAAAATAAAATTCGATGAACTAGTTCTTCATTGTCGAAAATCTATCGAGGTAGTCAATCTCTCCCATCAAATATCTTACTTCCATGGTCAAATTTCCGCAGGTAAGTCATCTATTGTTCGCTTGATTGATTTTTGCTTAGGCGGTGACCTTGAAAGAACGAAAGCAATTTCCCAAGAATTAATCTCAGTTCAATTGAAGTCAAAACTGGGAGATAACGATGTTCTTTTCGAACGGGATGTTAAAGACACCACATATATCCAAGTCTCATGGAAGGATCCATTAAATATATCAACTACTGTACAAGCTCCTCTCCAGGCTGGTAAAAACCCAATCTGGGAATTGGATGTCTATAATTTAAGCGACTTGATTTTCTATCTTTCTGGATATAAACCTATCAAAGTAAGAAAGAGTAAGTTGAACCAAGAATCGGATTTAGTCCGATTAAGCTTTCGAGATCTAATGTGGTATTGCTATCTTGAACAAGACAACTTGGATTCTTCGTTTTACAACTTAATGGATCCAATGAGGAGATTAAAAAGTCGCGATGCAATGAGATATATATCAGGTTACTATACTGAAAAAATGAATGACCTTGAGATTCAATTTGATGAACTACGTAATAATAGAGCTGCAAAGATTGAAGCGGCACAACAAATCCGAACATTTCTTGCGGAATTCGGCTATGGAAAAGTTTCTGATGTGACTGAAGAAATAATGAATAATGAGAGTGAGCTTGCATCAACTAAAGAAAAATTACTTGAGATTAGGTCAAGCCATGAATCTTCAACTCATTTCGCAGATGGGCTTCGGCAAAAATTACGGGAATTAAGCGGAAAACTAAATGATGAAAGACAAGTCTTAGTAGATCTTAACGAAAAAATTAACGAGCAAGAAGCTTTAAAGGCAGAATTAATATCTTCAAAATTTAAATTATCAAGAGTAGAAACTGCTCATAATTTATTAGGGAGAGTAGAATTTGAAATTTGCCCAGTATGTGGATTAAGCGTAGATCGAGATCTGCATCATGATGTTAATGTGTGTTATTTATGCGGTCAAAAAACCGAACAACAATCAGACACAATTACAGAACATTCAGAGATTATTCGGAAAGATTTGAATGCCCGAATAATGGATCTAGAAGAATCGATTAACAGGCATAAAACCGCCTTAAAAAGACAAAAGAATATCGTAAATGGAATTCAAATCGAAAAAGAAAAATTAGATCAACAATTGAATATTGAATTAGCGACTTATGATTCTTCTTATCTATCAACAGCACGCGAACTTGAACAGCGTGCTGCTACCTTGTCTGAACGAATACGCAATTTAGAGAAAATGGTAAAAATGCCAGAGGCAATCACCAAAATTGAGAAAGAAGCAAGTGAAATATTAAGTGAGATGGATATTGTAAAACGTGAAATGCAAGATGAAAAGAACAAACTAAGCGATGCTGAACAAATAATCAAGGAAATCGAGTTTGCATATTTCGATGCCATACAAAGAGTTGGAATTCCTGGCATTCTTGATACTGATCGGGTAGGTATCGACAGGCATTCGTGGATACCAAAAATCTTTTCACCCGATGGAGATTCTTATGATTTTTATAATGCAGGAAGTGGTGGTAAAAAAACTTTACTCAACGTCTGCTATGCACTTGCTGTTCATAGGGTTGCCGCAAAAAATAATTTACCGCTACCGTCCTTCTTAATGATAGATACTCCAATGAAAAACATTGGCGAAGATGTAAATGCTGATATCTTTAACTCGTTTTATAAGTATCTGTATGAACTAGCAAATAATGACCTCACGGACACTCAATTCTTAATTATTGACAAAGAGTATTTTCCACCAACTGACAATAGTGTTGATATTTTTGAAAAGTTTATGTCACCGGATTTGCCATTGATTTCATATTACCGTGGGCCTTAGTTTTGTTTCAAAATCCACAATTACGCCATATCCCCAATTTATATCTATGATAATCTCCTTATTAAGTCACACTTTTTAGCAATAAGAAAAATTACAACATAAAAAATAAGGACTGTCTAAATTGACAGTCCTTTTGAAAATTATATTCCAAACCCCATCTGTCCCTCCGGTACTACCTCCTTTCTTCTTGTCCGCCTGACCACCACCG
>ENA-UOWO01003421-UOWO01003421.1-activated-sludge-metagenome-genome-assembly--contig:-NODE-3421-length-18396-cov-5.907421_pt1 | contig 18396 bp, 7 predicted proteins | sample MGYA00238148_ERZ761564 | MGnify/ENA primary metagenome ERZ761564 (study PRJEB28885, sample SAMN05720194) | activated sludge metagenome | isolation source: Anaerobic digester | place: USA...
CGCCGATCGGGGCGTTTTGCAGGTTGCGCACGATGCCGGCGATGGTGCCGATCTGGGTGATCTTGGGCAGGGCGTTGGAGAACGCCGCGATGGATTGGGCGCCGCCGGTGTAGATGGCCTTTACGGCCCACTTGTAGGTGCCGTCAGGGACAGAGCCCCATCCGTCATCCGGCCAGGCGGTGGCGGTGATGGGATTCGGAGTCAGCAGGGACCAGGCGGTCTCGTTGCTTTCCTGGCCTTGCAGCAGGCGCCAGACTTTGTAGCCGTTCAGGACACGGTCGTTGTTGTCAGCTTCCGGCCTGGATTCGAGAGCGATCTTGTAATTGGTGGGTGTGATCTCCACGGCCCGGGTGGGTGCGGAATATCCGACGTAACCCTGGAGGTTCCAGTTGTAGTTCAGCTGGTAGGCTTCATACATGCTGGACCAGGTTCCCGAGAAGTAGATCATATCGCCGAATCCGGCAACAGCGGGGCCGGCATCGCAACCCGCGGGATAGCCGCTGGTGGCGTTGACATTATAACCGAACCAGAGTTCTTCAGTTCCGGTGATGGTGACCGGAGTGGTCAGCAGGACGGTATTCCACTCGGCAAGGGTGGCCGTAAACGGTTGGTTGACGACCTGCGTGCCGGGAGCAGCGGCGCTGCCGCCGGTCCAGACGCGGATGGCGAAGGTGGCTGCCTGGGCGGGGAAGCATTTCACTGCGTAGAGGCTCATGCCGATGTAATCGGTGAGGGCCGAGGGCGGGAAGCGGACGGCGACGTCAAATTCAGCAGCGCCGCCGGTACCGATACTGTCGGTGTTTTCACCGTTATCGTAATGGATCCATTCACCGCCGCCGGTGCCGGGTTCCATCCAGGTAACATTGACCAAGCTGGGTGTGGCTTGCACAGCCTGGACTCCTCCCGGAGGAAGAGTGATCTCGGTCAGGACGAAGTTTTGGGTGGTGGTCTGCGTTCCCGCGATCGCCACTCCTGCCTGGGTGGCAGTCTGGTAACCGGTCTTGGCGCAGGTCACTTCATAAGTGCCCTGGTAGACCTGGAAGCTGTAGGCGCCGGAAGCGTTCGAAGTTCCGGAATATTCCCCGGCTGTGATGGTGGCACCGGAAATCGGGACGTTGGTGCCGAATTCGGTCACGGTCCCGGCCAGGATTCCCATCATGTCCTTATGCACTTCATTGGAGAGGGCGGGGACAGACATCACGTTGTTGGTGTAAACTGCCTTGATGGCGAATTTATAGACTCCGGGGGGCAGCGGATCCCAGGTGTTATCTACATATGTGGTCTGAGTGATATTGGCAGGGGTCAGCTGCGTCCACAGGGATTCGTTACCCTGGTTGGCAGCCAGCAGGCGGTAAACCCTGTAACCAAGCAGCACACGGTCCGGATTGCTGGGAGTGAAGACCTGCAGAGCGGGCTCCTGTTCCTTGACACCATTGGCCTGCGCGCGGCTGGCGGGAAGGTTGGGAACCACGTAGCTGCTGAAGGAAGGAGTTTCCTTGTCCGCAGCGCTGCGAGTGGTCAGTTGGTCGATCGGGAAGTTCAGAACCTGGGTGGCATTACCCACGGTCACGTCGTCGATGAACCAGACATACCACAATCCGTCATTGGAAGGCGGATCATCAGCGTGCCAGGCCAGTTTGATCGGCTGACCGGCATAGGCGTCAAGCGCCACCACAATCGGCGTCGCATAATAGTTCCAGCCGCCCGTCAGCGCGCTGGCATCCCAGAGGTTGGTCCAGGTGGCACCGTTGTCCGTGGAGACCTTGATCCAGTAGTGGTCGCCGTTGGTGCTGCCGAAATAGACATAGCTCCAGAAGGTCAGGTCAGCCTGGGCCGGGCAGGTAAATTGCGGCGTGATGAGCCATTCATCCTGGTGGTTGTAGCTCCACCACAATGCCGACTGCCAGTCTCCGCCGTGCGGAGGAACGGCCGGTGTCAGGGCGATCGTGCCCACGCGGCACCAGGTCGGGAACACGCCGGTGGTGCCGGCGGCGCTGGTGTCAGTGATGATCTGGGTCCAGTTGGTGGGCGGGAAGGTCGCATCCTCAAAGCCTTCGGTGATACCCTGGGCGTTGGGGTTGGGCGGCTGCCAGGTCACCTGGCACTGGGTGAAGTTGTTTATTTCCTCGGCCACCACTCCGAACGGAGGATTGGCCATTTCGTTGACGATGATGTCACCCATGTTCAGGTTAGTGGTACCCACCACAGCCTGGCCTGTCGCCTGCTGGTAACCGGTGGCATTAGCTACGTACTGGTAGGTCTGGCTGGCATAGACGTTGGGAATGGTGAAGATACCGCTGGCATTGGTGACAGCTGTGTAAGGTTCATATCCGCTGAGGGACATGGTCGCGCCGGCAAGGCCGACGGTGGGCTGGTCGCTACCCACGATGCGGCCGGTGACAGAAACCATAGGCAGCGGAGTGAGCGAGAAGTTTTGGGTGACGGTCTGATCCTCAACCACGGTGACTGTCTGCGTGTCGACGTTGTATCCGTGCTTGGTGGCGCTGACCGTGCGTTGGCCTTCAGCCACATAGGGGAAGTTGTAGGTCCCGGTGGCAGTGGTTGTGTAACTCAGGTTAGTATTGGCAACCGTCACTGTCGCGCCGGCCAGGGGAGTGGCTCCCTCGTACACTGTGCCGCTGATCGCGCCAAGACCTTCGGTGATAAACATGAAGGTGGTCTTGGGGAACATGGCCTGCGGTGTAGCAGTCGAGGGAGGATTGGCCGGATCGAAGGGCGTGGTGTCCGCATAGGCGTTGCGGGTGCGGCTCGCGACCGTACCGCTCTGCGTCACAAAGAGGTCGGAGGAGGAATAGTACTGCGTATCCATCGGACGCTGCACCATCACCACAAGGTTGCCGCCGCCGTAGGCATAAGGCGGGTTGAGGGTGACGAGGACGTTGTTCTGTCCGCTGGGATAGTTGACCGTTCCGTTGTAGACCTGGGTTAGTTGGGTGGAGGGGATCCAGCCGGCCGCAAGGTCGGGCTGCGTGGTCTCTCCGACCCAGATATTGGTCGGCATGTTGGGCAAGTTGGTCTGGAAGTTATTATAGAACTGGATCCCGGTGAGCAGGCCGCCGATGTTCATTTCCGTGGAAAGATAGACGGTCTCGAACAGGGAGTTCATATAATACATATCCACCGGCATACGGCCCGTGGAGCCGCCCTGGCCGACGGTGATGGCAACCACGCCCTGGGCCTGGACGACGACCGGGAAGTTCGCAGTTTGGTTGTTGGTCGCGATCTCGTCGCCGGTCAAAACGACCTTGCCGTAGAGATAGGTCGGTCCCGTCGCGGTGGGAGTCCAGGGGATGGTGAACTGCAGGGTCTGCAGGGAGTTGATGGTGGTTCCGTTGACGGAGCCCACTTCAACGTTTCCTTCCTTGAACAGCTTCACCTGGTAGTTGTTCTGGACCGCGGTTCCATTGTTCTTGACCGTGATCACGTAATCGCTGGCAGCGCCGACGCTGGGCGTGGTGTTGCCGGTGATGCTGAGGCAGCCCATGTCATTGACGATGGCCTGGCCGCTGTAGAAAATCGTGATCTTGGGGAATGTGCCACTCAGGGTTGCGCCGGTGGGAGGGGCAGCCGGGTCGAACAAGGTGCTGTCGCTGTAAATATTCAGGGCGCGGTTGGCGCCGATGGTTTGGGCCTGGAAATAGTCCATGGAAGAATAATAGACCGCGTCCATGGGACGGTTGACCATCATCACCAAGTTGCCCGGAGTGTGCATATACGGGGTCTGCAAGGGGATGGTGATGGTGTTGGCCCCAGAGGGGAACTGCAGGACGCCGTCAAACACCAGTGTCAGCTGCGTGGAGGGGATCCAGCCGCCGCTGAGGTCCTGCTGGTTGGTCGAACCCAGCCAGATCTTGGTCGCGCCGTTGGGGAAGGCGGTCTGGAAGTTGTTGTACCATTGCAGGGAAGTGATCGTTCCGCTCACGAAACCGAGTTCGTCGGACATAAACAGGCATTCAAAGAGCGAATTCTTCCAGAAGAAGTCCATCGGGACGCGCTGGTTTTCATTGCCGTCGCCGATCGTCACGGCCTGCACGCCCGCCGGCTGAACCGTTACATTCAGGTTGGGCGTCTGGTCGTTGGTCGCGTTCTGGTCTCCGGTCAGGAAAACCTTTCCGTAAAGAACATCAGGGCCTGCGACCGCGGGGGTCCAGGGAATGACGAAGGTCAGGATCTGGCCGGCCTGGATCGCCGTTCCGTTGACGGAACCGATCTCGACCGCCGCACCGTGATACAGCTTGACCTGATAGGTCGTCTGCGGATTGGAGCCGCGGTTGCGGACAGTAATGGTGTAGTTGCTGGCCATACCAGCCGTGGGAGTCGTGCTGCCGGTTACCGAAAGCGCGGCCAAGTCGTTGGGCACTGCGACCACAGGATTGAACTCATAGATCGTTCCCTGGGCCGGGAATGCCGATATCGCGTTGTTGGCCGCTGTAGAGGAGACTGTGGCCGGCGTACCGGGGGTTACGCTGTAAAACCAGCCAGAACCGCCGGGAGCCATGTTGATGCCGATGGAAGCCGAAGGGCTGTTCGGCGCTCCGGTGGAGGTACCGTACACCACGTCGATCTTGCCGGTCTCGTAAATACGGACCTGGAAATCGAAGTAAGTGGTGCTGTAGTAATTCCATTGAAGGTTGGAAAACTGGACCGTGAAAATACGGTTGGGAGCAGTGCCGGTGAGCAAATACTGGGCTGTGCCGCTGGCCAGGCTGCAATCGTCCCAGAGCGGGGCGATCACAGGTCTGATCGTGGCCGAAGCCAGATCGTTGCTCAGGTTGCTGCCGGTTTGCGAGCCGCCCAGATCGATCCATCCGTTGGACGAGACTTTGATCTGGGTGATTGTCGCATCCCCATACGGGAAGGTAAATCCCAAGGGAATCGCGGCTGATATGGCGTCGTCGCTGTTAATTCCGGCGATCGCCGTACCCGTGATGGGAGTGTAGGTTCCCGTCGTGGCATTGAATGTGTAATAGTCATCAATACCAGCATAGGAAAGACACACGGTGATTATCATCACGAGCAGCAATGATAGTCGTTTCATAGGTTTCTCCTTTTCCCATGTACTTATTTGGGTAATTCGTTTACTTGTATCGGATGGTCAGAGCCCTGGTTGAGGATGCCGCATCCGGGTTTCAGACTTGAAAACTAGAAGCAAATTACAGGATCATAACAATAATCCCCGTTGGCACGGCTATACGCTTTTCTGGAATCAATCCACTAATATCCTGATTTACACATTCTGGATATCTGTCAAGGAATAAATTCCCGCCTTGCCGGCAGCACTTTGCACATGCCTCCACGCCCATGCTGTATATTGTTCACATCATTATGATTGCCGATCCATCCCGGCTCAAATGTCATCAAACCTTTCCATGAGGATGCGACCGCAACTCTCGCAGTAGTTGAGCTTGCTGCGCAATTGCAGTTCGATGCGGATCTGCGGGCGGATCACGAAACCGCAGCCTCCGCAGGCGCCGTTGGTCTCATAGACGACCGCGCAGTTGTTTTTGTTTTTGATCATGTTGCCGTATTGCTTCACCAGGTTCTGGGGCAGTGTGTGGGCAAGTTTGTTGCGCTCGGCGCGGAGGTTTTCGATCTCGGCGTCCAGACTGGCGATCTTATCCCGCAATTCACCCTCCCTTGCCCGTTTGGCCTTTTCCGCCTCATCCAGCTCGCCTTTGTCGCGCTCGACCTGCTTTTTGCTTTCCGCCTCGGAATCCATGAGCAAAAGTTCCTGGCTCTCCAGTTCGGAGATCTTGTCCTTGAGGTAGGCGATCTCGCTGTTCAAGGCCTTGTATTCCTTGTTGGTCTTGATCTCGGAGAGTTGGGTGGCGTATTTTTTGATGCTTTCGTTGTGTTGTTTGATGTCGCTTTCCAGGGCGCGCTGTTTTTTGGCGATCTCGGCGCGGTCTGTTTCACTGTTCAGCAGGTTGGCGGTCGCCTGTTCCACATGCCCGATGATATCGTTCAGTTCCTTGGGTAATTCCTGTTGCAGCAATTTCAAGCTTCCGATCTGGTCGTCCAGCCGTTGCATCCTGGCCAGTGTGCGCAGTAATTCCTCCATCTTCACTCCTTGAATAAAAGACTGATGTCCAATGATTTATATGAATGGGTCAGAGCCCCGCTGGAGATATAATGCACTCCGGTTTCGGCGATCTTGCGGATGTTGGCCGCTGTCACGCCGCCGGATACTTCCAGTTCCACTTTGCGGCCAAAGCGCTTCACGCAGGCCTTGATCTCCGGAAGTTCCATGTTGTCCAGCATCACGCGGTCAACCCCGGCCCGTACGGCTTCTTCGAGTTCGACGATGTTCGTGACCTCGACCTCGACCTTGTAGGATGTGTTATGCAGTTTGACGCGCCGGACCGCTTCGCTGATCCCGCCGCAGGCGCGAATGTGGTTTTCCTTGAGCATGACCATGTCGAAGAGCCCGAAGCGGTGATTGTAGCCGCCGCCAATTCGCACGGCGTATTTTTCCATGCCGCGAAGCAGCGGAGTGGTTTTGCGGGTGTCCAAAAGTTTGGCCTGGGTGCCTGCCAATTCGGAAACCAGGGCGTGGGTGAGGGTGGCGATTCCGCTCAGGCGTTGCAGGAAATTCAGCGCGGTGCGCTCGCCTTGCAGGATGGAAGAGGGATTGCCTTCGACGCGCATGATCTCCTTGCCGCGGTTGACCTTGTCCCCGTCTTTGCAATACATTGTGATCTTCAGCGTCCTGTCCACAGTTAAAAACACTTCGCGGGCGATCTCCAATCCAGCCAAAATGCCACCCGCTTTGGCGATCATAAAGGCCTGTTCCGTGATGGGTTCCAGATCCAGATAGCGGGTGCTGATGTCGCCGCTGCCAATGTCCTCGGCCAGAGCCAGGCGGATTATTTCACTCCAGGTCATCCTGCCTCCGGGCTAAAAAAAAAGCATCTGCGCGGCGGCAAATGCTTTTTATTATCCAATGCTTTGATTTCAGAACTTATCTCTTTGATCAGCAAACACATATATTTCTTATCCTTTCAGTTGTTTCCTTAAATCAGGGATATTCGTTTTTGTCAAGGACAATCTCCCCGCCTGAGCAGTGGCGCGCCCCGGACCGGAACTGCGCGCCGCTAAAATCATTGACGGAATTCCGCCACCGGCAAGTTTTGCCAAAATGAATAACAAACGCTTGATCAGCCTCGCCTTGCCTTTTATGCTACTCTCGGCCGGGGCCTGCGCCGGGCCGCGGGGCAACGTGTATCCCCTGTCAGAAGGGTATTTGCGGGAAGCCGATATTTTTACCCGCGCGAAAAGTCTGCTGGAAACCGATCCGGAGCTGGCCCGCCTGAACATCATCGGCTTCAGCGGAAAGGAAAACCTACCCATCTACGTTTTAGACATCGGCCATCCGCAATCGCCCCAAAACGTGCTGATCGTTGGACAGCACCACGGAGACGAGGTTTTGGGAGTGGAGGTTTCCCTGGCCTGGGCGGATAAACTGGTCCGCGAGTCCCGTTCCGACAGCCAGCTAAGCCGCCTCCTGGGCCAGTTCCGGTTCTGGATCGTCCCCACGCTAAATCCGGAAGCCTTTCGCGTGGTGATGGGGGGCCTTTATCAATACAAGCGCAAAAACAACCGCGACACCGATGGCAACGGCCGTTTGGACCTGCGCACGGACGGAGTGGATCTCAACCGCAACTACCCGGTGTTTTGGGACGAAGGCCCAAACCTGCCTCCCACAGATCAAAACTACAAAGGCTCCGCGCCGGCTTCCGAACCGGAGATCCAGGCCCTGATCTCCCTGGCCCAAAAGCAGCATTTTGAATACGCAATCTTGTACCACAGCTCCGGCTCCGGTGCTTACAGCGAAAAGATCTTCCTACCCGCCCTCGACGACGGAAATTCACGCCAGAAGGCGCGTTACGACTCCCTGCGGGTTTTTGCCTCGACCCTGGCTGGCAGCTTGAAAAAAGATTATCGGAACGGCCACTACGAGGTGGGCACCGAACCCGGATCCCGCGTCGGCAACGCCCGCAACTACTTTTTCCACATCCAGGAAAGCCAGGCCCTGCTTGTCGAGATCGGCGGCATCAATTCGGACGGCATCAGCGTCATCCACCCAGCCCCCGCCAGACGGGAAAAGATCGTGGCCAAACACCTGAAAGCCTTGCGCAAGGCCTTTCTGTCCGTTATCCGGGATCGATGAAAAACTGTATATACGACCAACCGCCCGGCAGCGATTTCAGCCTTTTGCAATCATTGGGAGATAATCTCCGGAAACTATTTGACAGAATCCCGAGTCCCGGCGGACGTTCATGAAAGTCTTTCCTGCGAGGATGGCCATGCGAAACAGCTTGCGCTACTTGTTCCTGGTTCTGGCGATGCTTACCGGCGCGACAGCTTTGCCGGCAGCCATGTCCGCTTCCGGCCCGGGCGCCAAAATGCTCGACCTGACGCGCTACCACAACGTGGGCAACATCTGGCTGCGGGTGAGCAATTACGGTTTTTTCGGTTCCGGCTACGATGCCGTGCCACGCTATCCGTCACTGGAATATCCTGGCGGCAGCGGCATTGATTATCTTTTCCGGGGTTCCCTGTGGTTCGGCGCCAAAAAAAACCGGCGCGACGCGGCCGGCCGGAGACTTTTCTGGCAGGCGCACAATCCTTCCGTGGACAGCCTGGACACCGTCGCTGAAGGAACCGCTGGCTGGCAGCCCTGGATGAAGCCTGTGGTGGACACCCTCGTAACCGAAGGCTTCGACGGCGAGTGGGGCATCTATGAGTTTCTGCCCGCCTACAATCCTTTGCTGGCCGGCAATCCCGACGCCGCGGACCTTTATGTCGCCTGGAACGGACTGGACGAGATCGCCAGCGCCTCCACGCGTTATCAGAAAACAGCTGAGGACGACGACGGCGACGGCAAGATCGACGAGGATTTCCTGGGCTACACTTTTCCCCTGCGCCAGGCCGGAGAGCTGCCCGCGCAATTCCAATCTTTCGGCGGAATGTACATCGCTGAGACAGATAACTATGAGACCATAACCGAAGATTACAACTCCGAGATCTGGTTTCCACTCGGTTTCATGGATCTCTCCGACCGCAGCTATTCCAGCTACGCCTTCGTCGCACCGCACGACGACGATGGGGACGGCCGCGTGGACGAGGACGGCGCTCCGGTTTCGGAACAGGATTTTATCTCCTATTATTACGACTACTGCCCTTTCGGAACTCCGGGGGACCGCGACTTGGGCCAGCATCGCAGCATGAATCGCCATTACCCGTTGCGGGTGCGGGTGCGCCAGATGTCCTACCAATGGAGCTACGATTACATCAAAAACCTCGTCTATATCGAATTTGACATCACGAACATGAACACCGCCACGCAGGACACGCTCTACGACTGCACCATGGGCATTTACATGGACGCCGATTGCGGGCCCCAGACCATGCTGGAGATCTACGCGGACGACCTTTCTGGCTATGTGAAGGGTACAAACTACGAATTTGCCTACACTTACGACGCCGATCAGGATGGAGGCCTCACCACCGGCCTGATCGGGGCGCGGGTTTGCACGCCAGATCCTGAACAGCTCAAATTCCATTGCTGGTATTGGAAAGGCGACGACGGCCCCGACGACTACAACCCTTATTCTTTCAATTTTGCGCCACGCCGCACTGCCAACGAAAAATACTGGCTGTTGACGGGCCGGAATCCCAACGAAACCAAATATCAGCCGCTGCGTCCGGAGCAAAACGACGTCAGCGAATACGTGCAACCGACGCCAACCGACACCCGTTTTCTCTTCGCTTTTTACGGAGCCCAGCCTGGCACATCCGAATACAACGAAATGGATGGCGGGGTCTATCACAAACGCTGGAACCTGGCGCCCGAACGCACCATGAAGATCGTGGTGGCCGTCTTTCCCGGGGAGAACAAGGAAGATCTGAAAAGCTCGGCGCGCTGGGCCAAAAAGATCTACGGCCAGTCCCAAACGCTCGTCAACGTCGTGCTGCCGGACACTTTTCCCCATTACACGCCTCCCGAACCGCCGGCCATTCCGAAACTTCTGGCGGAACTGCAGGATGACGGCAACCGCATCGACCTGTATTGGGACAACCGCAGCGAATTTTCCTACGATTCCCAGACCATCGATTCCGGAGTCATCGGCTGGCAGGATCCAAACAGCCCCGGATATCTCCCCGGACTGGACAGCGATCCTTTGGGCGTGGACTGGAGCGGCTTTCCGGAACAATTCCAACCCCGCCCGGACGACCCAAATTTCAAATACAATCTGGAAGCCCGCGTAAATCCTTACACGGCGCACCGGCTCCGGCACGATTTCCAGGGTTACAGCCTGTGGGGCCGCAGCGGCAGCGGTTCGCAGGAGGATTGGGTCATGATCGAACGCTGGGACAAAACCGACACATCCCAGGACCGCATCGATTACGAAGTCAATGCCGCCAGCCCTTACGCGGATTCGCTTTACGTGGATTACGGCGGTTATACCGGGATCGACAAGGGTTTGCCCAATCAGAACCAGTGGCTGGGAGATTACACCCGCTTTACCAAACTGGACGAGAATTACGCTTTGGTCACCAATCCCTCCGGGGAATTTTTCGGTTTTCCCCTCTACGATCCCGATGTGGAGTGGAGCCCGGAACTGGAAAACGCAGCGGAAATGATCGCGCAACAAAATCCGCAGCTGTCCGAGGACGCGGTCAAAATCCTGCAGGCCCGTCTGTTCAAGCATCCGGACATGCGCACAGATGTTTTCGACGCCCTCTACGACACCAAGTTGATCCCCCTTCCCAACCACGGCGGGCAGGTGGCGATCCCAGTTTCTCCGGGCGACACTTTGGCTTTATACAATTTGCGCCTGAACCGCCTCGCGCGCCGATATTACACGGCCTCAATACTTTACCCGCGCAAAGGGATCGAATATTACGCGGCGGTGACGGCTTACGACCGCGGCATCCCCGCGCATGACATCAATTTTTTGGAAACGGGGCGCGACGCCGACGCCAACATGAAAGTCTTCTTTCCCGGTTCGCTGGCAAAAGAAAAAATGGACGACATTTTCGTGGTCCCCAATCCCTATCTGGGACACAGCAAATTTGACGGACGCCGCGAAAAAGATCCCAAGGGCGACAGAAGCCGCCGGCTCTGGTTTGTCAATTTGCCCGAAACTTGCAAGATCCGCATTTACACTTTGGCAGGCGACTTGGTTCGCGAAATCGATCACGACGGAGCTTACCAGGCCGATGTGATCACAGTTTCCAAAGCTGCCTCGCTGGGTCTGGCCGCCAGCGGCATCCACGATTGGGATCTGCTTTCCCGGCACAGGCAGATCATCGCGCCCGGTGTTTATCTCTATTCCGTTGAAAACAAAGCGGATAGGCAGATCAAAGTGGGAAAATTCGTCATTATCAAGTGAGCAGCCAAAGCAGCTTGGACAGCTGCTCGCTGCTCTGACTGCCGCGGATCTCCTTTACTAATAAGTGCGCCGATATAGGTCCCGCCTTCGTTTTGGGCTTTCGCGCACCATGTCCCAAGCAATTAAAAATCGGAAAATCCCCTTTCTCCTCTCTTGCGATCATTACGGGATCAATACGGGATCAATACGGATTTCACCCGTAATGATCCCGTATTGATCCCGTATTGATAGAGAGGGCCGTGTCATAAAGGAATGGGTAAACGCATACGAGGCAGTTAGTTGCGCTTGTGGGACAAATCGGGAAGATTATAGCGGTTCAGATCAGCGGGGCAAGCGGTCCCAAAGTCCTTCGTAACTTTGCCAAACGCCGTTTTTACGATACAACGTAATGGTGCGCTGGCGGTTACGCTGGTCCTGCTGCGCCATTCTACTCCAGACCGGGGAAAAGCGATGGATTGGAGAAGGTGACTCCATCCGCGGAGTTTCAAAATCCACCAATAAATATCTAACTCCCTGTCCCTCAAGTTTTTGGGTGAGACGAACGCTGCTTTCCTGCAGCCCATGGCCGATCACCACCGCGTCGAAACCGGCAGTATCGACATCGGCAAGGATGGAAAGCAGTTCTGCTGCTGCCGGTTCCCAATTGCGCGGATATTCGCGTGCTGTAAGACGCACTTCCAAACTGTCCTGTTTGGTCAGATCCAAGCGCTTCAGCTGAAAAGCCGTCTGGCTGTCCGAAACGCGGTAACCAAAATTCAGATAGTATTCGCCCTTGGGAACGCTGATGGAGCTGGCGCCAATGCCGCTATCGCTGAAATTCTGGTCCAGCCAGTAAAAGGAGCCGTCCTGGTAGCGGCAGAGCAGCAAATTTTTACTGATCCCGGGCAGCGGCACGCCGTTTTCGTCGGAAACGAGGACCCTTAATCCGGAAAAGGCGCGGGTGTCCTCCACATCAGCTTCCGGGGCGCATTTTTTCAGGTCGTAATAACCCCAGCGGCCGTTGTCGTATTGCACATAGATCAGATCCGGCTGACGCGAAAATTCCGCCGGAACGCCGTTCGCGCGGGCCACGGCGACCGCCAGGATGCGATATTGGTAGGATGTCAGCTGTTTGTGCCGGATCGCGATGTCCAAAGGCAACAAGCCCTCCAGGGCGCGCTTGGCGTCGATTTCGTAATTCTTTTTCAGCCAGGTCATGGCCCTGTTCAATTTTTCCAGGCGCGTTTCGCCCTTGTTGTAAAAGGATTTGGGGTAGGCCGACCAGTATTTTTTCGCCACCGGGAAAGGCCGGGAAAGTTCCTCGTAGAAAACCGTCGGAGCTATCACGCTGGCCAGATCTTCGTAAGAAAATCCGTGTTCCCGCGTTTCAAACTGCCAGTAGAGGGCTTCCAGTTGCTCCGCAGAGGCCTGCCAGAGGAATTTGGGATCGATATATTGCGGATCCTCGGAAAGCGCGTAGGCCAAAAATTCGCCGTCCAGCGGACGCAGGCGGTCGTAAAATATGACAAATTCAGGATAGTTGCCCCGGCAGGCGGCGGCAAAGGCGCCGGTCAGGGAATCCGGGTAAGCGGCAAAATGCTCCGAAAATTCGCTTTCGCGGGCGTCCCACTGCTCGCGGGCCCTGGCCACTCCGTCGTTCCAGGACTGCGGCGCCTGTTTCCATTCGAAGGGATTGGCGGGGTAATCCAGCATGGCATCCTGGTCGGCCAGAGGCTGGTCTTTCAGCACCAGCGCGAATTGCAGGTCTTTTTCCGCGCCGGAAGGAATGAGTTGGAGGGCTTGTTTGCCGTCCTTGTAGGCCAAAACGTAGAAGGCGCCGCGTCCCACACTGAGGGTGAAGGCCCCGGTGCTGTCGGATTCCACGTAAACCAGCGGCCGCAGCGAATTCCAATTATAGACCATGATTCCGAGCGAGGTTTTGGGAAGTGCGTTTCCCTCCGCATCGACGGTTTTCAGCGTCAGGGCGCGGGTGTGCTCTTTCGCGTAATTGCGCACGGAATTGATCACGCAATCATATTTGCCGCGGACCAAAACCTCGTCGCTGGCTGAAGGCAGGGTCCCGTCGGCAAGGATCAAAACGGTTTTGTCGATGAGGCCGCTAAACCAGGTTTGATCGGCATAATAGGCCGCGTCCATATCTCCGGTGTAGTGCCAGGCCCCGTCCAGCCAGACTTCCGCCCAAGCGTGATTGTTGTCCATGTGCGGCCACCAAGGCGTGCTGGCTGCCCTGGCCGGCAGGCCGACCGTCCGCGCCGCCGCCACGAAAAGGATCTGCATTTCCTCGCAGCGCCCCAAAACGCTTTTTTGAGTAATGTCCAGAGGCGATTGGTCGCGTCCGGAAGTAGGCTGGAATTTCAGCCGCGCCACGCACCATTGTGAGACCGCGCGGTAAAGTTCCAGCTCGTTTTCCACTTGGTCCATGATCTCGCGCAAACCGTCATCCAGCAAGGCTGCGCGGTAGGCTTCGAGGCGTTCGTCGGAAACAGTCTGATCAGCCACATAGGAGAGGAAAAACTCCGGATCCAGCGTCGTACCGCGGGTTTCCAGCAAAAAACGGATCTGCCGGTAGTTGCTGAAAACGTCTGCCGGCGATGCCTGGGCCAGGGTTCCGTCGCTTTCGTAGGCAAGCAGATAGGCCATCAGGACATCATCCTGGTTTTGCAGCAGGCTTTTATAGGCCTTTCTTTGGGAACTCTCCAGCTTGGTAAGATTGTTCAGAGCTTTTTGATGGAGATCTTTGTACAAAGTGGGATTGCCGGAGGCCGTAAAGGCCGGCGGAATCGGTAACGCAGCCAGTCCCAACACAGCGGCGAAAAGGATCAAAACAAAGGACAACTTTCTGCACAGCGGCATTTGTGGTACCTGCCTATTATATAATATCGGACTTTTATCCTGGTGATGCTGATGAAATGGATGATCGCGGAAATCCGGATCTCAATCAGCCAGTTTCAGCATTTTCCCCTGCTCGGTCGTTTTGCCGTTTTGCACGCGCCAGAGGTAGATCCCCGGGCTTACGGACCGGTTGGAACCGTCGCAGCCGTCCCAGCTCAGGTCGTGGCTGCCTCTGGCCAGTCCGGAAAACTCGAGGGCACGCACTTTTTGCCCGCGCAAGTTGAAAACATCAAATCTCAGGTCGGCGGCGCGGTCAAGTGTCACGCGCAGGGAAGTGCCTGCGGCAAAGGGATTGGGACAAACCGCAGCTGTGTGTAAAGCTGGCGGGGAAAGCGGATCGTCGATAGCCACCGGAATGTAATCTATGACGCCAAGCTTATCCAAAATGATGCCCAACAGAACGGTGAAGGGATGCGAGAAAGGCGCGCTGTCATCCACATCGGCCAGGGCAAACGACGACGCTATTGTGGCATAGGTTCCCGTGTCATTGAGGATGCCGATGGTTTGATCCGGAGGTTGGTTGTTCATGGTGGTGAAAAGGACCTCGGCCTCCGGCGTGTAGGGAACCAGAATCTGGGTGTAGGGATCGGCAGCGTCGTCATAATCCCAGCTGTAGATATGGCCGTTTTGCGTGGTCTGCAGCGCTTCGATGTAGGCAAAATAATCCAGCGGGGCATGCGTCGCAAATTTACCCCAGAACGGATCCTGCGGATCCCAGGCCACATCGCCTTCCAGATAGAGTTTGCCGCCGTTTTCCAAATAGGAATTGAGCAGCGCGTAATCCAGCGAATCGGGATCGAGGACATAAGCCGTGTCGCCCCAACCGAAGAGGCAGAAGACCGCTTCGAACTGGTTTATGTAATCATAGTCGGGGATCAGTTTGTCTGTGTAAACCACGTTGAAATGCCCCACTTCGTTGAGGGCATTGACTATGGGCAAACCGTTGTGGTGCAGGGGCTCGTAGACCAGGATCTCGCCGTTGGTGTAATTCTGCTGGCCGAAATAACCCACGGCCGGATCGCCGTAAAGAAGATAGGTATAGACGTTTTGCAGTTCCGGCCAGATGATCCCGCCGGTGTCTACCGGATCGCCAAAAAGGTAATACTGCGTGTGGGTCAGGTTCGCAAAGGCCTGCGCAGCGCCGACCGTCATCTGATTGCGGGCGACGTTTTCCAGCCAGTGCAGGTTGTAGGAACTCAGTCCGCCCCAGCCCGGATTTGCCCAGCCGATCTTGTACCAGCCGGTGCGCGTGGCGGCGCTGACATTCACGGCTTTTTGCTGCAGGGCGTGCTCCGCCAGGCAGGACTGGTTTCCGTCGATCATGCCGTTGTAGCAGGAAGCGGCGAAAATTATCATACCGTCTGGGTTGGCAAGGTTATTGAAGCTATATTTGTCCACCATGTCAAACCACTGCATTTCAAAGGAATCCGGCAATAGGTTGGCATTGCCGTCGTTCATCCAGACCTTGCGGGACGAAGAGGTCGAGGATCCGTGCGCGCTCCAGTTCAGGATGCCGTAACTGGTGGAGCTGAGCTGGTTTTTCAGGATGTCGTAATCCAGATCGAGATCGGAAGGATAGGAGGGCAGAAAGCCAGTCTGCTCGTACATTGTGGTGCATTGCCAGTCGCTGAGGACAGTGTCTTTGGCATATTCCATGAAGGTGGCGCCGTCGGTCTGCAGATAGATCGTTTCCGGTTCCCCGCCGTAATTGAGGTATGCCGCCGGCAGCAGGGCGCTGTGTTTCCAAGGCGCGTTGCTTTGTTCGAAAGCGACCGTGCGAGCCGCGATCTGGGACACGGAAACGGCGTTGTTATTGGAGATCCGGCCTACAAAAACCTCAGGCGTAAAATCGCAGAGATAGTCCTGCAATCCCGCTCCGGGGGAATATTCGCCCAGAATGCCGTCGTTGTCCGTATCCACGATGCTGCTCAGATCGCCGTAGAAGAAATCCGAAGCCACGGTTTCCATTCCATCGGGCTCGGGCGTCAGATTCATCACCGGCACGATATTGTAATCCCCGATCAGCAGCAGATAGCTGAAGGGGCTCGAATTATATTGTCCGACCAGGTAGTTGCGCAGTTTTTCGCCGTCCGTGGCGCCGGGGCTGGAAGCCAGAATCGTGTTGATGTCGGCAAAGGCGGTGATCAAGCCCTGGCTTTGGCGAAACGTTTCCAGGGGCGATACCGCCGCGTAGAGTTCCGGTGTGCTGACGATCAGGTAGTCGTAGTTCTTCGCGGCGCTTGGCACATAGTATTTTGACAGATCCCGCGGATTGGCAAAAAAGGTATCCAGATAATCCGTCCGCGATTTTTCCAGGACGCTCAGCACCGGGGGAACGCGGTTGGCCGCAGCCGCGGAAGCATCTGTCCAGGAAAGGTTCAGCTGCAGTTTCTGATATGCCTGCCAAGTAGATCCGTCCCAAATCGCCGGCAGAACGCGGAACCCGGCGTAGCATACATCCCCCCAATGCGCCAGACCTGTGAATTCCACGAGTTGTTCGTTCAGCGAGGCAGGCGGAGCAGCCAGGATCATCTCCCCATCGCTGAAACCGGGATTGATCGAGGGTCTGGGACCGGCAAGCGTGGCCAGCTCCGAAAACTGGTGCGTGTAAGCGATCTCTGCGGCACCGGGAGGCAGAATGACATTGACCGTCCGAACCGGCAGCTGCGGATAACCTGGCGCGGAAAGGGTTCCCCAGCCCTCGGCAAATTCGGCGGCATGGGGATCAAAACCGGACAGATCGACGGAAATACTGAACTGGCCTGCCATCAGCAACAGAGGCAGGGCGAGGATTAGAAGCAGGCAGAATGATTTATTCACCGGATTCCTCCTGAGGGGGAGTTTCGCCGTGGTTGCGGAATTTATGCGGCTTTTTGGTGCCGTTAATGGCGCGGCGGAAGCGTTTCTTTTTGTCTTTGTTCATTTTTTCGGTCGCGTACTGGATGATCAGGCGCGGGGCCGTTTCCTTGTTCTGGAAAAGGAATTCCTCCACTTCGCGGGGAGACAGTTTCCACAGTTCGCGTAAAACCCAGCCGACGCCTTGCTGGACTGTCTTTTCGGTATCCAGCATCAGAGGCTGCAGAAAATCCAAAATTTCCTGCGCCGGGATGCGGCCCCTTTGCCAGAGCATGGTGACCGCTGCCACGCGGCGCGTCCATTTGCTGGGGGAAGTGAGCCAGCCGGCAAAGTCCTCCATGGTGGCGATCTCCAATTCCAAAAAGACCGGGGCGATCTTGGTGGCCAGCAGATCAGAATGAGCCCAGTTGTCCACCCATCTGTCCAAGGTACGTTTGACCTCTTCATAAACGCCGCGGTCAAAGCGGGGGCGGTGTTTTTTCAGGAGCAGGAGGGCCAGGGTACCAAATTCGTATTTACGCGTGGCGAAGAAATGCCAGGCCAACTTCCCCAGTTCCGGGACTGTCGGCTCGAAACGCTCCAAAACCTCGTCGCGGAGTGCTTTCAGTTGCACCTCGTCGAGCCCGAAAGCGTCATAGCCCTCAGTGAAAAAACGGGCGTTTTTGGTGGCCAGCACGGGATTTTCGTTATCGAAGAAATACTTCTCGCAGAAACCGAAGATCGCCTGCTGGCGCTCGTCCATTTCAGTAACGGCTGTGAGTGTCGTCATGTTCCAACCTCATAATCCGAATCACAAACCCCCGCAATACGGCGCCCCGAAAGGCCGAAACCAGATTATATATTATTCAGGTCTTTGTTTCCGTATCGTCGCCGGAGTGGTTTTCAACGCGGTCGTAGCCTCGCCCGCGTCCGGTGACCAGCACGTGCCAGCGGTTGAACATCTGCCGGAACCGCCAGAGCATGGTCTTGGAAGGATTCAACTGCGCCAGCATTTTGTCCAGGAAGAGTTCCCAGTTCGTGGTCTCGTGGCTGCGGAAGAATCCTGTGGCCTGCATGACGTCAAGCATGTAGGCCTTGATTTTGTCAAGTTCATTTCCGCTGACGGAACTGAGTTTGGTCTGGGCCGGTTCTGCCAGCGGCAGGCGACGCAATTCCCAAAGGGCGACAGTAACCGCCTGAGCCAGGTTCAAAGAGGGGAATTTGGGATTGGCGGGAATGTGGCAGCGCA
>ENA-UOWO01003427-UOWO01003427.1-activated-sludge-metagenome-genome-assembly--contig:-NODE-3427-length-18370-cov-12.309473_pt1 | contig 18370 bp, 17 predicted proteins | sample MGYA00238148_ERZ761564 | MGnify/ENA primary metagenome ERZ761564 (study PRJEB28885, sample SAMN05720194) | activated sludge metagenome | isolation source: Anaerobic digester | place: USA...
ATGATGAATGATGAATGATGAATGATGAATGATGAATGATGAATGATGAATTTCTCCGTCTTTTCCATTTATCAGCGCCTTCTTTATTGATTGATTTTCAATCACTTGTACAACAAATTAGGAATGGAAATGAGTGGCAAAAATTCATCATTCATCATTCATCATTCTAACGTCCCAGCCAATCCTTAAAATCCGCCATGCGGTCGCCACTGACGAATACTTCGTGGCGTGCCTTGGGGGCAAGTTCCAGTTTTAATTTTCCTTTAAAATGCGTCAGAACGGCCTGAATGGATGAAAATCCCACCAAAAACTGCCGGCTGGCACGGAAAAAATGCTGCGGATCGAGGAGCGTTACCAGTTTATCCAGACTGAAATCGATGGGCAGGTGCTGCCCTTCCTGGGTGACCAGGAACGTGATCTTTTCATCGGAATAAAAGTAGGCCACCTCACTCGTCTCGATGCTGCGGATCTTGGTGCCCACGGTAATCATAAACCGCGTTTTGTATTCCGGCGCACGCTGCCCGATGTATTGAAGCAGGGTATTAAAATCGGGTTTGGAAAACTGCTCTTTAATGGCTTTGTATTTGTCCAGCGCAGCCATCAGTTCAACCAGATTCACCGGTTTGAGCAAATAGTCGATGCTGTTTACTTTGAAAGCCTTGATCATGTATTCGTCGTAGGCCGTCGTAAAAATGACCGGTGCGGTCAGCGGCGCCAGTTCGAATATTTTGAAACACAGATCGTCTTCCAGGTGAATATCCATGAATACCAGGTCGGGCATTTCATTTCGGCGCAGCCATTGCACCGATTCCGCAACGGACGGCAGGGTGGCAAGTACCCGGATGCCGGGATCGCATTTGAGCAGCATACCTTCCAGCCGTTGGGCGGTGAGGTTTTCGTCTTCAATGATAATGGTGTTCATATTGTTGCTATGCAAAAAGAAGGGACTTGGTTGTGTGTCAAAGGGATTAAAAGGAGGAGGGCATTATTTCTGGATCAGCATGGTTTCGGTAGCCACGCCCTGTTCGGTGGCTATACGGTAAAAATACATACCTGCCGGCAAATTTCCAGCATCCAATTCCATTTCATGTTTTCCTGCGGGAAGTGTACCGTTCCAGAGGGTGTGCACCAGTGCTCCCGAAGCATTGAAGACCGAGATTTCAACTTTGCCAGATAGTGGCAGATGAAACGGAATAAGGGTGCTTGCGGAGAACGGATTCGGAAAATTCTGACCCAGTTCAGGGCCGCTTGTAGCAGGAATTTCGTCGACAGGCGTGGTCGCAGCCATTCGCCAGAGTCCGTTGCCATGTGCAGCATACAGGCTGCCGTTGTGAAATGCCAGATCAAAAGCGGCGCTTCCGGTCAGTGCAGGCTGGAAACTGTTCCAGGTTTCGCCCGCATCGTCGGTATACCGCATAAAACCGGCGCCGGAAGGTTTGATGAGCAGCGCCAGCACCCGGTCTCCGTTTTTGGTAAAACGTGCCGAACCGATAAAACCGACGCCGGGGTTAAATGGCGTCCAGTTGGTGCCGTCATCTGTGCTGCGGTACAATCCGCCGTTACCGGCAGCCAGCAGTATCTCGCCCTGTTGAATGACGCCCAGAAAAGAGTTGACTTCCCCGCCAAATTGTGCGAACGTCGCTTCTTTCCAGGTATCGCCCGGGTAGGCTTGCAGCGCCATCGTGCCGTTTCCACCGGCGCCCGCAAACAGTTTGTCGTGGATGTTGGTGATACTTTCCACATTACCCCAGTGCATATTCTGATTGTATGCGCTCCAGGGGCTGTTGATCACCGTATTTTTTACAAAAACGCCGGAACCGTAGGTACTGGCATACAAACTGTCGCCCCGAACGGCGAGCCCGGAAATATCCTCCGCCCCCGCGCCTGCAAGTCCGGCGTTGTCGGCCTGCCAGGTATTCCCGTGATCGGCACTGCTCCAGATGCCAATATCCAATGTGCTCACATACAATCGGTTGTGGCAAACCTGCACGGCAGTGATATAGTCGAGCGCAGGTTGAATAACCGAAGTGCTATCCCAGGTATTGCCATTGTTCAGGCTGAAATAAAGTTTGTTCAAGCCGGCCACGTAAAAAGTATCGCCCTGCGTGTAAAGCACCGACATCTGCGTCGAGGGCAGTTCATTTACCCTTTGCCATTGTTGAGCATTTAGACTCCATGAAAGAAAAAACAGGCTGAGTAAAATGATTGTTCGAAATGAGTTAATTGTGTTCATGTTTTCAAGTTGATTTAATTGTCGAGTAAAGGGATTTTTACCAGGAATGCATCTTCGCATTCGCCGGCGCGGACAGCCCGGTCGGTCAGGAGTGCATACCGGTTGATAATATTGGCGAGGCCGGTACCGGTGGAGGCTTCGCGTTGCGGGCGCAGTTGCAGCCGGTTTTTCACCAGCAGGAAATCTCCTTCGATGGAAATTTCGATTACAAGCGGTTCTTTGAGCGACATGCGGTTGTGTTTCACCGCATTTTCGATGAGCAATTGAAGGGTCATCGGTGCAATTTTGTAGCGGTCGAGCGCCTCTTCGGGCAATTGAGCCTGCAGGTCGAATTTGTTTTCAAACCTGATTTTCAGCAGAAAAAAATAGGAGCGGATAAACTCCAGTTCGGTGCGCAGACTCACTAGCGACTGTTCTTTTTGTTCCAGAATATAGCGGTACGAGCGCGACAACTGGTCGATGAACTGTTCCGACAAATCGGGATTGACGTGCACCAGGGACGAGAGGATGCTCAGGCTGTTGAACAGGAAATGGGGGTTCACCTGGGTCTTCAGCAGGGCTATTTCATTGAGGAGGCGTTGTTTTTCGAGGTATTCGGCCTTGTTCTGGAAAATCTGGGAGTTTTTTCTGAAGTACAGCATTCGGCCCCAGAAGGCCAGTGCCAGCGCCAGTAAGACCAGTCCGGCGACCAGCACGATGTTCAGAGTGCGGTTTTTGCTGCGCACTTCGTTCTGGTGCACCACTTCGATTTTTAGTTTTTCTTCTTCATTTCCAAGGCTGTCGGCCATCACCTGGCGTACAAATTCCATTTGTTCGAGGCGGCGGTTTACCTCTTCTTTTTGCAGGCTGTCGTTCAGGTTTCCGAACTGCTCGTGAAACGACAGGGCGGCTGCCACGTGCCCCAGGGCTTTGTGCGATTCATACAGGCAATCGCAGGCATTTCGCTGCGGGCGCAAACTTTCCAGGCGGCGGGCGAGTTGCAGCGATTTCTGGCACCAATCGATGGCTTTGTGGTAGTTTTTTTCGTTTTGTGCCAGCACACCGAGGTTATAGTAAGAGTCAATGAGTCCGGGTTGCTCGTCCATTTTTTCCTGGATGGCCAGGCTCAACTGATAGTATTCCAGCGCCTTATTGTACTGGCCCTGCTCTTTGTACAACTGCCCGATATTGCCGTACACCTTCGAAAGTCCTTGCTGGTCGTCCAGTTCTTTTCGAAGGCGGATACTTTTGCCGTAGTATTCCAGTGCTTTGGTAAATTCTCCCTGCGAATTATACACCGAACCGACATTGTTGTACGCCAGTGCGGTGCCGTATTTTTCACCGAGCGCTTCGTGTTGTTCGAGGCTTTTCCGGTAATATTCCAGCGCTTTGGGCAAGTTTCCGAGGTCATTGTACAACAGGCCTATATTGTTGTTTGCATTGGCGATTCCACCTTTGTCGTGCAGTTGTTCCTGAATAGCCAGGTCTTTTTCGTAAAACTCCAGGGCTTTTACGCCGTTACCCAGGTTCCTGTAAATCAATCCGATATTATTGGAAATGGCCGCGATGCCCCGCAAATCGCCCGCTTCCTGCATGGCAGCCAGCCCTTTTTGATAACTGGCCAGCGCCCGGGCGTATTCGCCGCGGATGTTGTAGGTGGAGCCGATCACGTTCAGGGCTTTTGCCTGCCATTTCTTGTTATTCACCTGGAGGGCAAAACGCAGTTCCTTTTCCGCCAGCAGGTAAGTCGAGTCCGGTTTGCGGTACAACAGGCTCCATGCAATCGTCTGAATCGCTTTCATCCTTGCCGTGTCGGGCTGCGTCGTGTCGTTCCACACCTGCCAGAGGCTATCGGTGTTGACCGGCTGTGCAAACAGCGTGGCGCAGCAAAGAGACATAACAAGGAGAAAGGCAATTTTTTTCATCTGTATAAAATCGGGATGCATAATGCGCCGAATGGTACCGGATGCTGCACCCAAAAGTAACAAATATGTTTTTCGTGCTTTGATGAAACAAAGATGGCAGCAGGGATTTACAGTACGAAATCCGGGTAGATGAATGCCGGAATGTTCCGGAGGAATGGCAAAAAAGAGAGGATGAATTTTCCGTTCATTAACCGGGCTTTTAGTGGTGGCATGGGATTATAAACTTGAAGCAGTTTGTATTGCGAACGCAATACAAACTGCTTCAAGTTTATAATCCCATGCCACCACTTGGTAAATAAGCGATATTCCTCAATAGTGGTACTCCATCACCAATTCGCCGGAGGGTTTTGTGGTGCGCCTGCTCACCGGCACACCGTCGGCATTGTATTCATATTCATTGAGGGTGATCACCGGCGCTTCGCCCGTTCGTGTGTGGATTTCCCGGCGCGGGTTATTGATCTGGAAACGCATTTGCGGCAGGTACGGATACCGCATCATCCAGCTGGTCGGGTTGATTTTGTCGTCAAAATCCTGGTACTCCACCTTTTCCAGCAGACGGTATTGTTGCAGACTGTCCCGTTCATAGGTTTCAATCAGGTTCAGGTTGCCCTTGGCATCGTAGGAAAAAGCGTGTTTGTACACATCGTCCGGATCTCCTGCAATACCGGGAATTCGCCAGTGTTCCTCCGAAACGCGGCCGTTCCGGTACCGATACGTCAGTTCATTCGAGATGGCGCCGCCGGGGTACAGTTCCTGCGTTTTATCTATGACGTTGCCGTTGTAAAAATACTTCGCCGAAAAACCGTCGGTCGTTGTAATTCCCGACGGCCTGTCCTGCGCATCGTATTGAAAATTGTAGGTAATGGTCCGGATTTGCGTGGGATCGCCTTCTACGAATTGCCATTGGGACGTTAATTGCGAAACCTGTCCTTTGACATTGTAGGAAAAACTCTGGTGGTCCTTTTCCGCCCACCAAAGCAGCGTTACCAGCGCTTTGTCAGGCAAAGGATTCGGCAGTTGTTGCTGGGGTGGCAGGGAGTCGGATGGTTCTTCCGCCGGGTCGGGGCGGCATCCGGCCAGCCCGGATAATACCAGCAGCAGGAAAAAAACCGGTTGAAAAAAGGAATGTTTCATAGTCTTTTGTGTTGAATTGGAATAGGCAGGGGGGCATGCCTGTCCAATGGTTTTTAATGTTTTAAACCGCGTTCAGGAGGGTGTTTCGTTTTTGGTGTTTCGTAAAAGGTTAACAGTCAAACACATACTAAATACCAAACACAAAAAACCAAACACCCTCAATTTCAGCGCAGGGGCCGCATATCCACACTTTCCACATCGTGGCGCAGCAGCAACCCGGTAGCGATGGCCGCAATCACGGTGCGCGTTTCGGCATCCTGATTCGGATCGATCCAGACGCTGCCTTTGTTCAATGTGGAAACGGCGCCCACTACCCTGCCCTCTATCAGGAATTCGTGGCCGACGACGGTCACGTCCTTCAGCCAGTCGGGCTGGCCTTCAATGCCGCGCATGGCTTCGATGTCGATCTGCCGGCCGCCGCATTGTGCGAAACCGGCCGAGGCCTTTTCATGCATGAAATCGCCGCCGGGGTTGTGGATGATAAAATCCCAGTTGCGGCCGTCGATGGAAATATTGCCGGCAAAGAAATTCCGGTAGTCGATCGGGATGCCGAAAAAGTCGCGCACCAACTGGATTTCCGTGCTCTTGAACTTGCTCACGCAGGCTACTTCCGCGGCCAGGTTTTCCGGGCCGAACTGCGTGTAACTCAGTTTTTCCTGCGCTTTCTGAAAACGAATAATGAACGGAACGTCGTAGCCTTTGGTCCAGCCGCGGCGCACCTTGCCGGTGGTGTATTCGCCGTATCGGATCACCTGGCCGATTTGCAGTCCGTTGCGGCCCTTGACAGGCATACGAACAGCATCGAGCGAAGGATCGATCATGACCTCCGGGGTATGGCAGGCAAACAAACCGGTGAGGGCGACCAGTGCAAAAATGAGGATTGGTTTCATAACAGTTAATTTAGTTTTTCTCCGATAGACACGGGGCAAATCGAAGAGGTTGGCGACAAACAGCAGCCTTATATTTTGCTTAACCTTTTGTGTTTACGGAAAGTGAAGGGGGGCGTTTTCAGAGCATGTTCGGGATTTTTTTGCCGGTCAAAAACCCCGAACGCGCTCTCGAAAAATTACTGTTTGACAACTTTTCCACGGTACGTATCGGCACCCTGTTGCGCAAGGAAAGTGTAGGCGCCGGCAGCCAGTGCGGAGATATCTATAAACTGGCCGGGCTGCATCTCTCGGGACTGTACCAGTCGGCCGGATTGATCGAAAACCTGTACCGTACCGGCTTGATGCAGGTCCAGTTGAACCGTTCCGGTGCTCGGATTTGGCCAGGCGCGCAGCGCAACACCATTTTTCGGCTCCGGATCTACGGCCGTTAATCCGCTATAGTAAAAGATTTTTTTGGTATCCAGAATCCAGTCGAACAGGTCGTCGTTCCAGTTAAAATGCCACTCCATGTACAGGTTTTCGTCCTGAACATAGGAATACGCGATGCGTTCCTTTACATCCCAGGCATTGGGCTGAATGTGCACGATTTCCTTTCCCGCCAGGCGTTGTTCATTGTCGTAGAAGTAGTCGGTCGTTTGGAAAAGTTGAAAATTCTGCTGTTCCAAGTCCCAGATAAAGTTCATTTCCTTGCGAACGGCGCCGAAAAGCGTGTAGGCAATATTCCTGCGGCTGAACGGGTAAACATCCACGCCATCGGTGTCGTAGGTCGTCACCTCGATGGGCTGGTGGTTCAGGTAAGTCAGTTCGGTTTTCGAGGTAGGCGTTTCTTCTCCGTCAAATATGCCCGACTCCTCGATCAGGAAGTTGTCGCCATTGGCATCGTAGGAATATCTTTCCCGGAACATAACGGGGCTGCCCAGGTACGCCAGTGTGGTTAAACTTTCCATCAACCGGTCGCCATCAAAAGAATTGCCGACTGTCATGATCGTATTCCAGGTACCGGAAGCGGTGTCCCAGACTGATGTGGCAAGGGAGTCGATCAGTTCGTGCGAGTCGCCATGCGGATAAATTTCGAGGTAAGAGTCGAACTGGTAATCCTGGGTTTCGGGGTTCCAGATTTCAGCAATTATTTCCACCAGGCGCTGCTGGTCGTCGGCTATATACGCCACACGGTTCAGCGGCAACCATAAACCGTCGCTGTAATAGGAATTGATTTCCACTTTGGAGTCGGAAAACGGGTACAGGTACCGGGTCCGGAAAGCGGGGGTACTGTCGCCTGTTTCAGAATTGTATTCGTGGAAGGTTTTGGTGGAATCCAGTTGGAGAGCGTTCCGTTGCTGCAAAGCGCCCGTTTTAGGGTGTCTGTCTGAAACGGTAGGCATTTCAAAACCGGCGCGGTGCATAGCGTTCACCAGAGTATAGGTCCAGTTTTCGGCATAGGGCCTGACCGCAGCGGGGAGCGATCTTTGGGAAAAAGCCAATTGGCTCCCCAGCATTGTCAGGAGGGCAAAGAGGATTGTTTTTGCTTTCATAACTTGTTGATTGTAAACTTTTTAATGGATTGTTTTCAGGCACAAATGTGTCCGGACATTCCAAACAAGTCAAATTACAAGTTACTGAAAGGCCTTTTCGGCGGAATGAACCGCCGAAAAGAGGTGATGAATCGTTCCTATATTATTGCGGTTTGTCCCAGTTGAACATCCAGTGGATACCGAACTGGTCGGTCAGCATGCCGAAACGGGCGCCCCAGAAAGTATCTTCCAGCGCCATGGTGATCGTAGCGCCTTCGGAGAGTTTATTGAAAGTTTCGAGTTGTTCGGCTTCGTTGTCGAAATTCAGCGACAGGGAAACCTGGTTGCCGCCCATAACCGGGTGACCGGGGTTCTGGTCGCTGGCCATCAGCAGAATATCGCCGGCGCGCATCGTGGCATGCATCACGCGGTTTTTGTGCCCTTCGTCTGTTTCGACCGGTGCGTCTCCGAAGTACTGGATTTGTTCGATGCTGCCACCCAAACAGGCGGCGTAAAAATTCATGGCCTTTTCGGCAGTGCCGTCGAAGGTGAAGTACACATTGAGTTGTTTCATAAACTTAGATATTGGTTTAAATAGCAGGGCAAAAATATTTATTTTGTTTTATTTTTAACAACTTTTTTAAAACATTTTATATTAAATTTTTCTAACAAACGGGATTCCCTGCCCTTCATGGGAAAACCCCGATTACCGCCCGCACGGCCTGTTTCTTTTTGCCCCTTTTATATATGTCGGGGAGTGTAATGGTGTCGCCCGCATCGTTCACCACCTGCAGGTCGTACCGGAACGTCACTTGCGTGCCCAGTGGAGCGGAATAATAGAAACGCCAGGCATCGGCCTCTCCCAGACCGACGCAACCGTTGGAATAGGCTTTTTCGAGGGTATTCGGATTGGTGGTCGGGTGGATCATCTGACCATACCGCATACCGTCGAGTTCCACTTCCGTCCACGGGATTTGCGGCATCAGCGTTACAACGCCGTCATCGCGCCGGGTGTGCGTAAATTTTTTGCCATCAACGGGATTGACGAAAACGGGATAACGGTTGATCCGGATCACGGAACCATTTCCGGTTCTGGTGCGCAGATCAACCGAATGGCCTGCCTCCGCAAGAAAACGAACGCGGTTTTGCCCGACCCGCACTGGAAAAACGTATACGACTTTACCATATTCCAGAATACGCAACCTGAATTCCGGGATATTCACATCGATACTCGTATGATCGATCCGGTCCTGCAATGCGACGGCAGCCATCGAATCGGGAAAAAACAGGGTATCACCCCGGTGCAGGATGCATTCGTCCGTCTGCACCCATACCGTATCGCCCAGGGCTTTACGACGGTAGTAATCCGTCTGTTGCAGCGTGTCGATCATCCAGGGATTGGCCCGGACCAGGAGATGCTCGCTCAAGGGGTACGGCACGCGGGGCTGGTAGTCTGCCACGACTTTCTGAAGAAATTTAAAATAGGATCGGACGGAAATATTTTCCGGAACAAGAAAAAATAAAAGTTCAGGGACAGAATCCTTTCTGGTGTCGGATGATGGGGAAGGCGGTATGCTTTCCGTTTGCGATGCGGAGCCCGGAAGGAATGCATCCTTGCGCACAAAAAGTATAAATACGCCGAAAAGAAGGATTAACAATGAAATTTTGCGCCGCATATTTCCAGAATTGAGGTGAGCAAAAATCCCGCTGTCCGGAATCGGAACAGCCGTACACAAAGATAACCGGCAGCGAATCACTCCCCTCCCGACGAAAGTCATCCTTCCTCCTGACGTGGGTCATCCCGGTAAAAATGTGCACCGTCCCATCTTGCACCCGGTTTTTAAACAACACCACCCGGTAAGATGAAGATCATGTTATTACTCATTCTGTTCAGCCTGACCATTGCGGCAGGTTTCCTGCTGGTGTATCTGTGGGCTGCACGGAACGGACAATTCGACGACGATTACACGCCGGCTGTCAGGATCCTGTTTGATGAGCCCTTGCAGGGAAATCCGGAGAAAATTGCGGAGCCGGTTCCCACTCCTGTTGAATCAATACAATCAAAATAAAGCGAAGTACCTAATTCACTCTTTATGAGCAACATACAAAAATTTCAGTACGACAATCGGATTACGAGGGCCTTCGGAACGGCCTCGTTTATCTGGGGGGTAGTGGGAATGTTGGTAGGGCTGATTATTGCCCTGCAACTGATATTCCCCGTCCTCAATTACGGCCCCTGGTTCACATTCGGACGTTTGCGTCCGTTGCACACCAATGCGGTGATTTTCGCATTTGTGGGTAACGGTATTTTTATGGGCGTGTATTACTCCCTGCAACGGCTTTTGAAAACCAGAATGTGGAACGACAAACTCTCCTGGATTCACTTCTGGAGCTGGCAGGTAGTCATTCTGTGTGCCGCATTGACCCTGCCTATGGGTCTGACGACGAGTGCAGAGTATGCCGAACTGATTTGGCCGATCGACATCCTTATTACATTGGTGTGGGTGGTGTTCGGTGTTAATATGTTCGGTACGATCCTGACCCGCCGGGAAAGCCACCTGTACGTAGCCATCTGGTTTTATATCGCAACCTGGGTGACCGTCGCTGTGCTGCACATTGTGCGCAGTATCGAATTGCCGGTGTCTTTAACCCAGAGTTATCCTTTGTTTTCAGGTGTGCAGGATGCGCTCGTTCAGTGGTGGTATGGTCACAATGCTGTGGCGTTCTTCCTGACGACGCCCTACCTCGGCATGATGTACTACTTCCTGCCGAAGGCTGCCAACCGCCCCGTGTATTCTTACAAGCTGTCGATCGTCCACTTCTGGGCGCTGATCTTCATCTATATCTGGGCCGGACCGCACCACTTGCTGTATTCTTCCCTGCCCGACTGGGTGCAGTCGCTGGGTACCGTGTTCTCCATCATGCTGATCGCTCCATCGTGGGGCGGTATGCTGAACGGTCTGCTCACGTTGCGTGGCGCATGGGACCGTGTACGGCAGGATCCTGTTTTGAAATTCATGGTGGTAGCCGTCACCGCTTACGGTATGGCTACTTTTGAAGGCCCGATGCTTTCCATAAAATCGTTTAATGCCATCAGTCACTTCACCGACTGGACAATCGCACACGTACACGTTGGCGCTTTGGGCTGGAACGGTTTCCTGACATTCGGTGTCCTGTACTGGCTGTGGCCGCGTATGTACCGCACATCGCTTTTCTCCACCAAACTCGCCAACACACATTTCTGGCTGGGTACGCTGGGTATCGCCATCTATGCCATCCCGTTGTACTGGGCCGGCTGGACGCAAGCGCTGATGTGGAAAGAATTTACGCCGGAAGGAACCCTGGCATGGGGCAATTTCCTGGATACCGTGAAACAAATCCTCCCGATGTACGCCATGCGTGCGGTAGGCGGAACCCTCTACTTCGTAGGTGTGATCCTGGGTGTTTATAACCTGTTCAAAACTGCCGGTCAGGGCTCTTTCCTGGCCAACGAAGATGCAGAAGCACCCGCCCGCGAAAAACGCCCTGCAACTGCAGCCGGCGACTACTGGCACCGCTGGATTGAAAGCCGCCCGATGCAAATGTTGCTGTTCAGCACCATCCTGATCGCTATCGGTGGTATCGTTCAAATCCTTCCGATGGTATTCATCGAAAGTCAGGTACCGAAAATTTCTACCGTCAAACCATACACTCCGCTGGAACTGGCCGGTCGCGACATTTACATCAGTGAAGGTTGTGTAGGTTGCCACTCCCAACAGATTCGTCCTTTCAGAAGTGAAACGGAACGTTACGGAGAGTACTCCAAATCTGGCGAATTTATCTACGACCGTCCTTTCCTGTGGGGAAGTAAACGGACCGGTCCGGATCTGATGCGCGAAGGCGCCAAATATCCTGACAGCTGGCACTACAACCACATGATGGATCCTACTACCATGTCGCCCGGCTCGATCATGCCTGCATATCCGCACCTGCTGGAAGAACCGCTCGATTTGAGTTCTCTGCCAGGCAAGATTACGGCGCTGCGCACTTTGGGTACGCCATATCCGCGTGATTTTGAAAAATACGCGATCGCAAATGCACAGGAACAGGCGCAAAAAGTTGCGTCCAACCTGGCAACGCAGGGTATCAAGGACCAGGGCATCGAAAGCAAAAAAATCGCTGCCGTCATTGCTTACCTCCAGCGTCTCGGCACCGATATCAAAGTGCAGCCTGCGGCTGAAAAATAATCGTTGAAGAGGGATTATGTGGTTTATGGGTTTATAGTTTATGGGTTTATGAGTTTATGGGTTGACAATTCCAATGTTATCAGGAGCCAACTTCTTAAACAATATAAACTATAAACTCATAAACTCATAAACTCATAAACTATAAACTCTTAAACCACACAATCCCTCTTCAACCCCATTCAACTGAATCATACAAAATCTAACAACATGTACAAATATCTCCTGCAATCAGTCGACGGCATTCAGTGGTTCGCCATCAGCACCCTGCTGATCTTTTTCGGCACTTTCTGCGTGGCTTCCATACGGGCTTTTATTGCCCGGAAAGAAGAAATGCAGTACATGGCTAACCTGCCTTTGGAAGACTAATTTCATGACTATCAATATTTTGAAAAATGAAATCTAAACAATATCTGACCGCGCTTCTGACGCTTTTTGTGGCTGCAGAAGGTTTCAGCCAGGCGGCGCCCGCAGCAACGCCTGAAGCGGCCACTCAACAACTCCCTGATATCATGACCTGGGTATTAGGCATTGCCTGCGGCGTTCTATTTATCGTCGCCATGATCTATATCATCAAGGTCAATCAGTTCCTGTACAAACGCGTCGTCGCGCTGGAAGCGCAAAAGAGTGGCGCCGTTCTGCCGGACGGTTCTCCTGCAGTGAGCATGGCGCCCGCGGGCGACGATTTCTGGACACGTATGCGCAAAAAATACTGGGGAGATGCCGTGCCAATCGAGAAAGAGGCCGACATTATGCTCAAACACCCGCATGACGGCATTTACGAACTCGATAACCGTCTGCCACCGTGGTGGATCAACATGTTCATTCTGACCATCATCTGGGCAGTGGGTTACATGTACTACTACCACTTCGGCGGAAACGGTCCTTCTCAAAAAGAAGAATACCAGCAGGAAATGGAAACTGCCAAAAAACAGATCGCCGTTGCGCTTGCAGGTAAAGCGAATGCAGTGGACGAATCCAATGTGACGGTTCTCACAGAAAGCGGCGCGATCGGCGAAGGCGAACTGATTTTCAAAAATACCTGTGCAGCCTGTCACGGACAATTGGGAGAAGGCGGCGTAGGCCCCAACTTTACCGACGAATACTGGCTGCACGGCGGCGGTGTCAAGAATATCTTCAAAACGATCAAATACGGCGTGCCTGAAAAAGGTATGATCTCGTGGCAGTCGCAACTCAAACCTTCGGATATCCAAAAGGTATCGAGTTATATTCTGACCCTGAAAGGCACCAACCCTCCCAATCCGAAAGCGCCGCAAGGTGTAATCTGGAAAGAAGAAGGCGCTGCACAGGATACTACCGCTACCGGCGCAACAACGCCCGGGAAATAGCGGAGAGAGAAGACTATTTATCTGACATATTTTAAATGGTTTCCATGGGCCGGGCGCTTTTGCGTCCGGCCCACTTTTGTTTTAACAAAAGTCACCCATGGGTATGACGCACGTCATTCTACCGGCCCTTCATTTGGCCGGAACTTGCACCTTAAATTAACTCCTGCATCACATAATTACAAAAAATATGTCATCCGAACACACAGAGCCATTCATGGAAGACGGTGAAAGTTACCGCGACCACATCGCAACAGTCGATCAATCGGGTAAAAGGATATGGCTTTATCCGAAAAAGCCTTCGGGTAAATTTTACAATGCGCGGACCTGGGTGAGCTTTATTTTTCTGGTCATATTTCTGAGTATGCCGTTCATCCGGGTTGATGGCGAACAGTTTCTGCTGTTGAATGTGCTGGAACGGAAATTCGTTTTGTTCGGATTGTTGTTCACGCCGCAGGACTTTCATTTGTTCGTGCTGGCCATGCTCACGTTCCTGGTATTCATCATCCTGTTTACGGTGGTGTTCGGACGCCTGTTCTGCGGATGGGTTTGCCCGCAAACAGTATTCATGGAAATGATTTTCCGGAAAATTGAATACTGGATCGAGGGAAACTCCGGTGAACAGAGAAAACTGGACAACGGTCCCTGGACTGCCGAAAAAATCCGCAAAAAGACCATTAAACACGTCGTTTTTTTTAGTATTTCGGTCATTGTTTCCAACTACTTTCTCGCTTACATCATTGGAACTGATAAGGTATTAAAAATTATTCAGGAGCCTGTCGGACAGAACTTCAGCGGCTTTATTGCGATGCTTATTTTTTCGGGCCTTTTTTACGGGGTGTTTGCCCGGCTGCGCGAACAGGTTTGTACTACGATCTGTCCTTACGGCCGGCTCCAGAGCGTGCTGCTCGTGAAAGAATCCATGGTGGTCGTGTACGACCACTTACGTGGAGAGCCGCGTGGAAAACTGAAAAAAAATACCGCACCCTCAACCACTGTTCCAGAATACTCAGAAGTTGCTTCCGGCAGCCCTGCAGAGGCAATCAGGCAGGCAGTAGGCAGCGCGCATGAAGAAATCAAACGCACCGCCGTTTTGGGTGATTGCATTGATTGCAACCTTTGCGTTGCCGTATGCCCCACCGGGATCGATATTCGCAACGGTACGCAACTGGAATGTACCAACTGCACCGCCTGCATCGATGCCTGCGACGAAGTGATGGTGAAAGTAAAAAGACCGAAAGGTCTGGTACGCTTCGATTCCATGACCGGTGTAGAAGCCGGCAAACGAAAAATATTCACCACCCGCGTGTACGCATATACGGCCGTGCTGGCTGCCTTGCTGGCGCTGGACATATTTTTGCTCACACGTCGTGGCGACATCGAATCGATCATCTTACGCTCGCCCGGACAATTGTATCAGCAAAAAGACGAGACGCACCTCACTAACCTGTACACTTTTATTCTCATCAATAAATCCACCAAAGAGCTGCCCATAACCATGCAACTCGCTACACCGGGCGGCCAGATCACCATGATCGGCAAAGCGCCTGGCAGCATCCCGAAAGGTGGAAAAGTGGAAGGAGCATTTTTCGTTGAAATGCCGACTGAACTCTTGGCAAGCCGGAAAACCCCTCTTGTAATCGATATCTTTTCCAACGGGAAAAAAATTGATGAGGTGGATACCAATTTTATGGGGCCGGGGAAATAAGTCTTGTTAGTGCGAAGTCGTCAGTGCGAAGTCGTCAGTGCGAAGTCGTCAGTGCGAAGTCGTCAGTGCGAAGTGCGAAGTCGTCATGCGAATCATGGTTTAATATTATAAAAAAACTCATTGCATATGAAATTCTCCTGGGGTACCGGTATTGCACTGGTTTACGTCGTTTTCGCCACCTTTTTGATTGGCATGGTCATCCGTTCTCATCACTACGATCCGGGATTGATGGATAAAGATTATTACGACCTCGACCTGAACTATCAGGCACGTCTGGTAAAGAAGCAAAATACCGGCCTACTGACAACGCTTCCTTCGGTACAATTCGATGTGGATGCAAAATCTGTACAGGTTTCATTTCCTGCCGATATGCCGGGCGCCACCGGAACAGCCAAATGTTACCGCTCCGCTACCACGCAAGAGGATTTTATTTCCAAAATCGAGCACAGCAATAACCTGCGTATTCCTGCCGATAAACTGACGCCCGGCCGCTGGCACATCGAACTCGATTGGGAAGCGAACGGAAAGCCCTATTTTTACGAAACGACCTTTATCGTCCCCAATGCCTGATGCTCACTCCTCTTTTACTCGGTCTCGCCGGAAGCCTGCACTGCATCGGCATGTGCGGCCCCCTGATGCTGGCAATTCCCTTGCCCGCATCTGAACGACGGGTAGTGCTGGCGCAAATGATGCTGTACCATGCCGGGCGCATTCTCAGTTACTCGGCACTGGGCATACTTTTCGGTTTTTTGGGTAAAGGCATCGCCATTGCAGGGTTTCAGCAGGCGTTATCGCTGGTGTCGGGTGTTTTTATTATAGCCATGGCGTTTGTGGCCTGGCGTTTCGAGCACCTCGTTACGGCGTTGCCCGGTTTCGGCGCATTCACACGAGCCATTCAGCACAAACTGGGCGTACTGCTGCGCGCGCATAACCGAAGTGCCACTTTTTCCATTGGTATGCTCAACGGTTTGCTTCCCTGCGGCATGGTGTATGCTGCACTGGCGGGTGCCATTTCAACTACCAACAGCGTTGAAGGCGGCATTTTTATGGCTTTTTTCGGACTCGGAACACTCCCGCTTTTACTGACGGCAACTGTAGCCGGCCGGTCTTTCGGTTTTTCCCTGCGCGCAAAAATCAAGGTCGTACAACCGATTCTGCTTACCTTGGCGGGCCTGCTGCTGTTGCAGCGCGGCCTGCACCTCGATCTCTCCCTTTTTGAGTCGGCAGTGCCCAAAGCGGGGTACGAATGCCATTAATCCCTGATTAAATAGCAAAAAATGATGATTCAGAAATACACGTTTTAATTTTATCTGCTTTTTGACTTCTGTTTTTTGCTTGTTAATTTAATCTATAAAATGTCATCACCACTCACCCTCATTTCCGATCATCCCGGAAAAAAATCGGACATCACGCTTTATATGAAACGCGATGACCTGCTGCACCCGGTTGTGCAGGGCAACAAATGGCGCAAACTGGAACCCCTCGTAGCATCGTTGCAGCAGGGAAAATACCAGGGCATCCTCACTTTCGGCGGGCCGTTTTCCAACCATATTCATGCGGTGGCATCGGCAGGCCGGCATTTCGGTTTCCCCACGGCCGCTATCATACGCGGTTCGTCCGTAGATGTACAGAACCCCACCCTGGCACATGCACAAGCATGTGGAATGCAACTGATTCCGATCTCTAAAAAGGAATACGACGCCGGAAATTCCAGTGAAGAAGTGAAAGCAATTCTGGACCAATACGCTGGACATTACCACTTGCCGGAAGGAGGCGCTACCCGGGAAGCGATGCTGAATTGTGCAAAAATATCGGCGGAAATTCTGGAACAAACCCCCGGTATTCCAGCGGCGCAACGATTCGTTGCGGTACCCGCAGGTACAGGTTCTACAGCAGCGGGCGTAGTAGGCGGGCTCGGCGATCAGGGAACCGTACTGGTTTTCCCGGCCGCCAATTACGGCATCAGTGAAGAACGAATCCGGTCGGGCGTCGAAATGGCGTTCGGGAAAACATGCCCGCCTTTTCAGTGCCAAAACGGATACACTTTCGGGCATTTCGCCTCCTTTTCCCCCGAGCTGATTGAGTTGACCCGTGAATTTCTTTCACAAACCGGCATCCTGCTCGATCCCGTTTACACCTCGAAAATGATATGGGGTTTGTTCGACCTGCTGGAACACGGCCATTTCCCGGAAGGCGCAGTCATAACGGCCGTGCATACGGGAGGGCTACAGGGATGGGACGGATTCAAACAGCGTTTCGGAGTAAATATCTACGAATCCCTCGCATGAAAAAAGAGGAAATCACCATCGTACTGCGTCGTCATTTCCCTGCTTTCAACCATCCGGATCTCAATGAAAGTATCACCGGTAATGCGGTTTTTATGAAAATACCTGCCGGACAGGTACTGATGCATTCGGGCGATGCCATTCATCTGATTCCACTCGTAGTGAAAGGTTCTATTAAAGTAGTGCGCGACGACGCTGCCGGGCACGAAGTACTGCTCTACTACATTCAGCCCGGCGAAAGTTGCGCACTCACGCTGTCATCCGCCCTCAAACAGGAAAAAAGCCGGGTAAAAGCCGTGGCGCAACAGGAAACCGAAGTAATCGGCATCCCCAGCGAACTGGCTTATGTGCTGGGCAGAAAATACCCGGGCTGGTTCGATTTCGTGCTCGACTCTTATTCCCTGCGTTTTCAGGAACTGCTCGACGTGGTCGACGAGATCAGTTTTTCCAGCCTCGACGAACGTCTGCTCAAGTACCTGGCGGAAAAATCGGATATGCTGAATACGGTCGTCCTACATTTGTCGCACCAGGAAATTGCCGACGACCTCGGCACGGCACGTGCTGTCGCATCCCGACTCCTCAAACAAATGGAACGCCGCGGCATGATCCAGTTGTTGCGCGGGCGTATCAGAATTCTTTCACTTGTGCTACCCAGGTAGCAAAGCGGCGAGCGGGAACCCGCGAAATTTGTACCATCAATCAACAACAGATGTACAAATCAAAATTCGCCCGTTTCGCACTCGTTTGCCTGCTCTGTGTGGGCATTGCGGCGGCCGTGGCGGTTCTGATCCGTTTTTTCCACTCTTAAATTCTTGATTCCATGAAAAACAATATGGGTTCTACCGACAAAATTATCCGCATCGTGCTTGCACTGGTATTTGCGGCACTGTATTTCACAGGTACCGTAACCGGCCTGGCAGGCACCATTTTGCTGGTACTCGGCGCAGTGTTCGTACTGACCAGCCTGGTGAGTTTTTGCCCTTTGTATGCTATTGTGGGGGTTTCGACCTGCCCGAGGAAGTGAGTGGATTGAACAGGATTGGCAGGATGCTCCGTAAACCTTTCAGGGTTTCTGAAATGGCAAAGCCAAAAGCGGTTTTCCATTCACAATTATCTCAGGTTTACTGAGCATCCTG
>ENA-UOWO01003429-UOWO01003429.1-activated-sludge-metagenome-genome-assembly--contig:-NODE-3429-length-18365-cov-4.899836_pt1 | contig 18365 bp, 12 predicted proteins | sample MGYA00238148_ERZ761564 | MGnify/ENA primary metagenome ERZ761564 (study PRJEB28885, sample SAMN05720194) | activated sludge metagenome | isolation source: Anaerobic digester | place: USA...
CCTACGTCGCGTCGTACGTGGCGCCCAACGGTCATTATTCGGGCGACAACGAGTATTTTGCTTACAAGAATGTGAATTCGGGCCCGTTGACCGCGCTCGGCGGCTATGCCAACCCGAACGGCGTTTATTCAGTCACCGGCGGCATGCCCGGTCTCAGCTACCAGCAGACCAACTACTACGTCGACGTCCTTTTCTCGACCTCCAACACCACGCCCCTTCGGGTGGTCTCGAGCACGCCCTTGGACGGGTCGAGCAGTGTCTCTGCCCAGACCGTGATCTCGGCAGTCCTGTCGCGGGACCCGGAAGTTTCCTCGATCGCCTTTACCGTCACCGGGCCCGCGGGGCAGGCCGTGCAGGGTTCGACGACCTACGACCAGAACTCGCGCTCTGCCACTTTCACGCCGTCTGCGCCACTGGCGCAGGCCACGACGTACAACGTGTCGTTCACGGCCAGTGCTTCGGGTGTGGGTGCGATGCCGGCTCCGGCGACCTGGTCGTTCACGACCGCGCTGCCCGACGGGGTCAATGGTGTCTGCCCGTGTGGTCTGTTCAATGACTCGGACACCCCCGTCGTTTCGGCCGCATCGGATCCCAACAGCGTCGAGCTCGGGATCGCATTCAGTTCCGAAGTCACCGGGCAGATCGCGGGCGTTCGGTTCTACAAGGGCGTCGGCAACAACGGACCACATTCGGTTTCGCTCTGGACCGCCGGCGGCCAACTGTTGGCGACCGCTGCAGTGTCCGATGAAACGACGTCAGGCTGGCAGTCCGCAAACTTCGGATCGCCGGTGTCGATCACTGCGGGCAATAGCTATATTGCGTCCTACCGGGCGCCCGTCGGCTCCTACTCCTACACGTCGAACGGTCTGGCGTCGCCGATCGACCGGTCGCCGCTGCACTCGCCGGCGGGGGCCGGGAGGTACACCTACGGCACGACTGCGCCGCTCGGCACCTCGTCGGCAAACTACTACGTCGACCCGATCTTTACCGTCGGTTCGAGTGCCGCCCCGGAGGTGGTCAGCTCCACACCGGTGAATCAATCGACCTCGGTGCCACGATCGACGGCGGTCACGCTCAACTTCAACACCGCGGTACAAGCCGGATCGGCATCGATCGTGCTGTCCGACACCGCCGAGAGCTCCGTCGCCGGCACGATCTCGAGCCAGTCGGGTGGAACCTCGCTGGTCTTCACCCCGAGTAGTCCGCTGAATCCGGGCACGACCTACACCGTCACCGTCTCGGGGGCCAAGAATCTCGGCGGCACGCCGATGAGCGGCCCGTGGACGGCGAACTTCACGACGTCGGGCGCGACCAGTTGCCCCTGCTCGGTGCTGCCCAGCGCCGCCACGCCCGCGGTGGCGGACTCCGGTGATACCGCTGCAGTTTCGCTCGGCCTGCAGTTCAACGCGGACTCGGACGGGTTCATCACGGGATTGCGTTTCTACCGTGACGCGGCGAACACCGGTGTGCATACCGGAAAGCTGTTCTCGTCGACCGGCTCGGTCCTGGGCACGTTGACCTATCCGGAGTCAGGTACCGGATGGCAGACTGCCTCGTTCGCCGCACCGATCGCGATCACCGCGGACACGACCTACGTCGCTAGCACGTTCATGCCGAACGGGCACTACTCGTTCACGTCCAACTTCTTCGACTCGCCGTACGTCAACCCCCCCTTGACCGGACTCGTGGGTGTCTATGCCTACGGTGGCGACGTCTTCCCGACGTCCAGTTACAACAACGGCAACTATTTCGTGGACGTCACATTCACCACCCAGGATCCGTCGACTGCGGCGGCGCCGGCGGCACCGACCAACGTGACCGGCACGGCCGGCAATGCGTCGGCGACCGTCACCTGGACCGCACCGGCCAACGGCGGATCGCCGATCACCGGCTACACGGTGACCCCGTGGTCCGGAACCACCGCGCTCACCCCGACGACTGTCTCCGGATCCAACCCGGCCACCACCGCCGTCGTGGGCGGGCTGACGAACGGCACCGCCTACACCTTCACGGTGACCGCGACCAACGCCAAGGGCACCAGCTCCGCGTCGGCGCCGTCGTCGGCCGTCACCCCGGCCCCGTCGAAGCCGGGCGCGCCGTCCGCGGTCACCGCGACCGCCGGAGACGACCAGGCCACGGTGACGTGGACCGCTCCGGTCTCCGACGGGGGCAGCGCGCTCACCGGGTACACCGTCACCCCGTACGCCGGTGGCACGGCCCAGACCGCCGTCACGGTCAGCGGTAACCCGCCGGCGACCAGCACCACGATCACCGGCCTGACCAACGGCACCGCCTACACGTTCACCGTCTCCGCCACGAACTCGGCCGGATCGGGTACGCCGTCCGCGGCCTCGACCGCGGTGACCCCGGCCGGCGCACCCGGTGCGCCCACCGGTGTGTCGGCCACCGGCGGCAACGGCGCCGCGACGGTCACCTGGACGGCGCCGGCCACGACCGGCGGCAGTGCGCTCACCGGGTATGTCGTCACCCCGTACATCGGCAGCACGGCCCAGACCGCCGTCACGGTCAGCGGTAACCCGCCGGCGACCAGCACCACGATCACCGGCCTGACCAACGGGACCGCGTACACCTTCACGGTCGCCGCGGCGAACAGCGCCGGTCAGGGCGCCGCGTCCGCCCCATCGGCAGCGGTGACCCCGGCCGGAGCGCCCGGGGCACCCACCGGCGTCACTGCCACGGCCGGAAACACTCAGGCGACGGTCAGCTGGGCCGCGCCCGCATCGGACGGTGGCAGCGCGATCACCGGCTACACGATCACGCCCTACGCAGGCAGCACCGCGGGAACCCCGAAGACGGTCACCGGGAGCGCGACCAGCACCACGGTGACCGGTCTGACCAACAACACCGCATACACCTTCGTGGTCGCCGCGACCAACGCGGCCGGCACCGGGACGGCGTCGGCGGCGTCCGCCGCCGTGACGCCGTTTGCCACGACCGCCCCGGGCGCGCCGACGAACGTCACCGGCACGCCGGGCAACGCCCAGGTCGTCCTGACCTGGACCGCGCCCGCCGACGGCGGCGCCCAGATCACCCGGTACACGGTGACCCCCTACGTCGGGTCGACGGCCCAGTCCGGCGTGGTGCAGGTTGACGGCACGCCGGCCGCGACGACCGCCACCGTCACCGGCCTGACCAACGGCACTGCCTACACCTTCCGGGTCACTGCGACCAACTCGGCCGGCACCAGCGCCACCTACGGTGCGTCGGGATCGATCACCCCGGCCACGACCCCGGGCGCCCCGACCATCGGAACCATGACCGCGGGCGGCGCCTCGGTCACCGTCCGCTGGACTGCACCGTCGTCCAACGGCGGCAGCGCGCTCACCGGCTACGTGGTGACCCCGTACGTGGGGGCAACGGCGCAGACGGCGACCACTGTGACCGGGACCGCGACATCCACCGTGGTGTCCGGCCTGACCAACGGCACGGCCTACACATTCAAGGTCGCGGCGGTGAACGCCAGGGGTACCGGCGCGCAGAGTGCCGCATCCGCCGCGACGACGCCGCTCGGGGCGCCCGGCGCGCCGACCGCCGTGACCGCGGTGCCCGGGAACCAGTCGTTGTACCTGACCTGGTCGGCGCCGGCCTCCAACGGCGGCAGTGCGATCACCAACTACACGGTGACCAGGCTCGCCAATGGGGTCTCCCAGGGCACCACCTCGGCCGGGACCAACACGAGCCTGACGGTGACCGGACTGACCAACGGGACGACCTACACGTTCACGGTCACCGCGACCAACTCCCGCGGCACCAGCGCGCCCTCGGCGGCCTCGACCGGCGTCAAGCCGTTGGCGCTGTTCGTGCAGGGCGTGGCGGCCCGGGCGACCGGGGCGACCACCATCACGGCCACCCCGACGACCAACCTGACCGCCGGCAACCGGCTGATCGCGATGGTCGGCGTCGAGGGCACCTCGACCACCACCGCCCAGTCGGTCACCGACGCGGCCGGCAACACCTACACCAAGGTGACGTCGTTCCGCGCCTCCGACAACACCGAGATGAGCATCTGGACCGCACCGATCACCGCCGGTGCCGGAACGAGACCGGTGGTGACCGCCAGGTCGAGCGCGTCGGCGACCATGGCGATCACCGTCACCGAATACGCAGGCTTGTCGACCGCGGCCGGGACCGGGTCGGTCGACGTATTCAAGACCGCGACCGGATCCGCGGTCGGTTCCGGCACCGCGCAGTCCGGCGCAACCGGCGGGACGACCGGTGTGGGTGAGGTGGCGATCGGGTTCTACCTCGACGGCGGACCGAGCCGATCAGTGAGCACCCCGAGCGGCTACACCTCGCGGGTCTCGGGGGTGAACAACAGCACGATGGAGTACCTCATCGCGGACCAGACCATCTGGCCGACCGGGACCACAGCCAACGCGCAGTTCAGCATCTCGCAGTTCCTCACCACGATGCCGTGGCTGGCGGCGACGGTGGTGTTCAAGAGGGCATGAGCGGAATCGCGTGATCGATCGCACCGAGCAACGTCTATTCAAGTAGGTGGCGGCGATGGCCGCCGGAATCTCCAGAGTGGGGGAGCAGTGAGTTCAATGCAGCACGCCGGATCACCGCAGGGGAACGCGCCGTTGGGCGTGGCGGTGATCGGCGCCGGGTACTGGGGACCGAACCTGGTCCGCAATTTCCGAGGTTCGGCCAACTGGGATCTGGTCGGCGTGTGCGACCTTGACCCCGGCCGTGCCCGCAAGGTCATCGGCAACCGGTCGACCGTTGAGGTGTTCACCGATTTGGCGCAGGTGCTCGATCGGGATGACGTCGACGCGGTCGCCATCGCCACCCCGGCGGCCACTCACGCACCCATCGCATTGGCGGCGTTGGCCGCGGGCAAGCATGTGGTCGTGGAAAAGCCGTTGGCGGACACGCCCGAAGCGGCCGCGGCGATGGTCCGGGCGGCCGAGCAGGCCGACCGGGTACTGATGATCGACCACACCTATTGCTACACGCCCGCCGTCCAGCACATCCGCAAGGTGATCGCCGAGGGCGTGCTCGGCGACATCCTCTACATCGACTCGGTCCGCATCAACCTGGGTCTGATCCAGCCCGACGTCGACGTGTTCTGGGATCTGGCCCCGCACGACCTGTCGATCCTGGACTTCGTCCTGCCCGGCGGGCTGCGCCCGACGTCGGTCTCGGCGACCGGGTCCGATCCGCTGGGGGCGGGCAAGACCTGCGTCGGTTACCTGAGCATGCCGTTGCCCGGCGGGGCGATGGCCCACGTGAACGTCAATTGGCTCTCGCCGACCAAGATCCGGCAGATGGTGATCGGCGGCAGCCGGCGCACCCTGGTCTGGGACGACCTGAACCCGCAGCAGCGGGTGTCGATCTTCGACCGCGGCGTCGACCTCACCACCCAGGCCAAGGATTCCCAGCAGCGCGAGGCGGCCACCGTTTCCTACCGGCTGGGCGACATCACCGTGCCGGCCCTGAAGGAGCGTGAGGCCCTGTCGACAATGGTGGACGAGTTCGCGTCCGCCATTCGGGAGCGGCGTTCACCCCTGACGGACGGCGCAGCAGGCCTTCGGGTGCTGGACATCCTCGACCGAATTGGGGTAAGCCTGGCGATGGGCGGCGGGCCGGCGCAGGTGCGTCAGCTTGCGGCTGCGGTCGGTTGAACTGCCGGGTTCGGTTCGGCGACCTCGACCAGTGGGGGAAGAAGATGACATTCAATAGGGGGAAAGAAGTATGACAACGCTTCAGGATGCGTCGGTCCTGGTGACCGGAGGGGCCGGGTTCATCGGCAGCCACGTCGTCGACCGGCTTCTGGAGAACGAAACCGTGGCCAGGGTCCGCGTCATCGACAATCTGGTGAACGGCCGCTCGGAGAACCTGGCCGCGGCGGCCCGCGACCCACGATTCGAATTCGTGAAGGCGGATATCCGGGACGAAGACCAACTGGACGCTGCGCTGGACGGCGTTTCTGTGGTGATGCACCTTGCCTGCCTGGGTGTTCGACACAGTCTGCACGCTCCGCTGGAGAACCACGAGGTGAATGCGACGGCAACGCTGAACCTTCTGGAGATCGCCAGGCGAAAGAGCGTGGACAAGTTCGTCCATGTCAGCACTAGTGAGGTTTACGGCACCGCCCGGTACGCGCCCATGGACGAAGGGCACCCCACATTTCCGGAGACGGTCTACGGCGGATCGAAGCTTGCCGGTGAGGCGTACGCGCGCGCCGCCTACCGAACTCATCGCATGCCGGTAGTCGTCGCGCGTCCGTTCAACACCTACGGACCGAGGAGCCATTTCGAGGGCGACAGCGGTGAAGTGATCCCGCGAACGATCGTCCGAGCGCTCTGTGGCCTTCCTGCGCTGATCTTCGGCGATGGCAAGCAGACGCGCGACTTCACCCAGGTCCGGGACACCGCGGCCGGTTTGATCTCCCTTGTCGAATGCGATGCCGCCATCGGGGAGACCGTCAACCTGGGCTCCGGCAAGGAGATCGAGATCGCCGAGCTCTGTGCCATGATCGCGCGGATGGCCGGATGTGACGCGGCGAGCGTGCACCTCTCGGCGCGGCCCGGCGATGTCCGCCGGTTGGTCGTCGACCCCACGCTGATAGAGTCCTTGACCGCCTTCACCCCGAGCGTCTCGCTGAAGGACGGTCTCACCGAGCTTGTCGAGTGGTTCCGGGGCGGGCCCATGTCACCCCGGGAAATGCTGCTGCAGATCGAGGAGCAGAACTGGCGGGGGGCCGATTCCCGGGACGGCGATTCATCGGTCGAACACAAGAATCTCGTGGGCGCCGAGTGATGATCGAGCGCCTCCATGTCATGAAGCCGCTTCTGGGTGACGAGGAAGTCGCGGCACTGGCCGAAGTCATCGAGAGCGGTTGGGTCGCCCAGGGGCCACGGGTTGCCGCGTTCGAGAGGGCGTTCGCCGAGCACCAGCAGGCCGACCACGCGGTCGCGGTGTCCAGCTGCACGACCGGGCTGCACCTGGCTTTGGTGGTCGCCGGCGTCCAGGCCGGCGACGATGTCGTCGTCCCGTCGCTGTCGTTCATCGCGACCGCGAATGCCGCGACCTATGTCGGGGCCCGGCCGGTCTTCGCCGACGTCGACGTCACCACCGGCAACCTGACCGCCGAGACCGTGGCTGCGGCGCTCACCCCACGGACCACCGCGGTGATCGTGGTGGACCAGGGCGGCGTCCCGGTCGACCTGGACCCGATCCGTGCGCTGTGCGACCCGCGTGGCATCACCGTCGTCCAGGACTCGGCCTGCGGCGCCGGGTCCACCTACCGGGGTCGTCCGGTGGGGGCCGGCGCTGAGATCGCGGCCTGGTCGTTCCACCCGCGCAAGATCATCACCACCGGCGAGGGCGGGATGATCACCACGTCCCGCGCCGACTGGGCCGACCGGGCCCGAAAGCTGCGGGAGCACGCGATGAGCGTGTCCGCGGCCGCGCGGCACGCCACCGTGCTGGCTCCGCCGGAGCAGTACGACGAGGTGGGATTCAACTTCCGGATGACCGATTTGCAGGCCGCCGTCGGACTGGTGCAGCTGGACAAGCTGGACGCCGTGGTGGCCCGCCGACGGGAACTCGCAGCCGGCTACGCCAAGGCGGTGGCCGAGCTTCCGGGGCTGCGGTTGGTCGCCGACCCGGAGTGGGGCACGACGAACTTCCAGTCGTGCTGGCTCGAGGTCGGACCGGAGTATCCGGTGGACCGGGAGGGTCTGCTGGCCGCGCTGGCCGAGGCGGAGATTTCGGCCCGGCGGGGCATCATGGCCGCGCACCGGCAGCCGGCGTATGCCGGGCGCGGGTTGCGGCCGGTGCCGTTGACCAACACCGAGCACCTGACGGACAGCACGCTGATCCTGCCGCTGTTCCACCAGATGTCGGAGTCGGAGCTGGCGCGGGTCGTCGATGTGCTGCGGGCCGAGGCATCGTCGTGAAGCGGGAATCGCGCAGTGATCGGGACGGAGCGAACTGATGCGCCTGCTCCGCCCGCGCGCCATTCAGACCAAGCCGACGGTGTCGGTGGTCATTCCTTGCTACAACTACGGGGGATATCTCGCCGCCGCCGTTCGGTCCGTGCTGGATCAACCGGGCGTGGCTGCGGACGTCCTGATCGTGGACGACGCGTCCCCCGACGGAAGTGTCGAGGAGGCACGCCGGCTCGCCCGGCGGGACGACCGGGTCTCGGTGCTCGAACACGAAAAGTACCAGGGTCATATCGCCACCTACAACGACGGGCTGCGACGGGTCACCGGCAAGTATGTCGTGCTCATGTCTGCCGATGACCTGCTCACCCCGGGGAGTCTGGCCCGGGCGTGTGCGCTTCTCGAGAGCAGGAGCGACGTCAGCTTCGTTTACGGACACGCCGTCGACTTCCGGGACTCGCCACCGGTTCCCCGGACACGGCCGACCACCTGGACGATCTGGGGCGGTCGCGAATGGGTCGAGCGACTGTGCCGGCGCGGCGGTAATGTCATTTCCAGTCCCGAGGTCGTCATGAGGACCGACGCGCTCCGTGCGGTCGGGCTCTACGACCCCGAACTCCCGCACACCGCTGATCTGCACATGTGGCTCAAGGCGGCGCTCGTCGGAAACGTCGGACGCGTCAACGGAGCCGACCAGGCGTTCTATCGGCTGCACGACAAGAATATGCATACCAGCAGTTTCGCGACGGTCGCCGAGGACATCCGTGAGCGGTTCCGTGTCTGGGAGAAGTTGATCGGCGACGAAAGGTATCCGACGGCGAGTCGGATGCGCTGGAAGGCACTGTCGACTCGATCGCTGGCTCGCGAGACCATTCGCGTCGGCTGCGTGGCCGACGATTCCCGGGAGCCTGGTGACGACAGGTCCCTGGATCAATACGCGGACTTGGCGACGGCCATCTGGCCCGATGTCGTCCGGACCGCCGCATGGCAGCAATTGAAGCGACGCTCGCGCGGAGACGAATCGAACTGGAGGCGCCGCGCCAATCTGGCCGAATGGAGTCTGCGCAATAAGGTGCGATGGCACCGTCTGCGGGTCATCGGAACGTGAGAACAAGTTCGCCGGCGCGGATCCCGTTGATCCTGCTGGCTGCCAGTGGGTTAGCTCGCGAGGTGATGGCCAGCCGCGCGCTCGCCGAGAGCTTCGACCTGCTCGGCGTGCTCGACGACGATCGCGATAGACACGGGCGATCCTTCGGTCCGACAACCGTCCTCGGCCCGATCGACGAAGCGTCGTCCTACCCGGACGCGATGTTCGTCGTGTGCACGGGGCAGGGGCAGGTGCGGGAACGTATCGTGACGGAACTGGAATCCCGGGGAGTCCGCGAGGATCGGTTCGCGTCGATCATCGATCCGTCTGCGGTGGTCGCTCCAGGTTGCGCGGTCGGAGCGGGTTCCGTCCTGCTCGCCCACGTGACGCTGACCGCCGATGTCACGGTGGGGCGGCACGTGGTCATCATGCCGCAGGCCGTGCTGACCCATGACAACCGGATTGAGGATTACGCCACGATCTGCTCGGGTGTTGCGTTGGGTGGTTCGGTGGTCGTGGGAACTGCCGCATACCTGGGGATGAGTTCATCGGTCCGGCAGAACCTGCGGATCGGTGATCGCGCGACTTTGGGAATGGGATCGGTCCTCCTGCGAGATTTGCCGGCGGGTCGGACCTGGGTGGGGGCGCCGGCCGCAGATATCGGGGATCGGCCGACGTCGAAATTGATGTCGAAGAACGGCGACGGGCAGCGCCCGGCGGCGGGGGACAGGGAGGGGATGTTTTCATGAGTGTTCCTTTGGTAGATCTGCGGGCACAGCAGACGGAGATCGATGACGAGGTCCGCGCGGGCCTGGACGAGGTCTTTGCCAATACCGCATTCATCGGCGGCAAGGCGGTCGCCGGCTTCGAGGAGGCATATGCCGACGCGTTGGGCATTCGGCACTGTGTCGGCGTCGCCAACGGCACGGATGCTTTGGAGCTCGCCCTTCGGGCCGTTGGGGTCGGTCGGGACGACGAAGTCATCCTCCCCGCCAATACGTTCATCGCCACGGCCGAAGCAGTCAGCCGGATCGGTGCACGTCCGGTACTCGTCGACGTCGATCCCGAATTCCTGCTGATCGATCCGGAGCGGGTGGCCGAGTCGATCGGGCCGAACACCAAGGCGGTGATCCCGGTCCATCTGTTCGGCCAGACGGCGCCGGTGGAGAAGATCGCCCCGATCGCCGACGCGCACGGCGCAGTCATCGTCGAGGACGCGGCGCAGTCGCAGGGCGCCACCCGATTCGGCCGGTCGGCCGGCGGATTGGGCGCGGTCGCGGCCACCAGCTTCTACCCGGGCAAGAATCTCGGTGCGGCGGGTGACGCCGGAGCGGTCCTGACCGATGACCCCGCCGTGGCCGCCCGGGTGCGGACCATTTCCGCGCACGGCAGTGATCGGAAGTACGTTCACGACGTGATCGGGATGAACTCCCGCCTCGACACGGTGCAGGCCGTCGTCCTGCTCGCCAAGCTCCGGCGCCTCGAGCGGTGGAACGAGCTCCGACGCCAGGCGGCCCGTCGATACACCGAGCTTCTCGGAGACGTGCCGGAGGTGCAGCTGCCGGCGGTCGCGCCCGGCAACGACGACGTCTGGCACCTCTACGTCATCCGGGTCGACGAGCGCGACCGGGTCCTCGAAGCGCTCCACTCGGACGGAATCGGGGCGGGGATCCACTACCCGTACCCCGTGCACCTCACCGGCGCCTACGCCGGACTGGGTCTCGGGCCCGGCTCATTTCCGGTTGCCGAGCGAGCGGCGAGGCGGATCCTGTCGTTGCCGTTGTATCCGCACATCACGCAGGACCAGCAGCGGCGGGTGGTCGACTCGGTACGTGCAGCGGTCCGGAGCAGGCGGTGAGTGCGGGTTCTCCATCGCGACACGATGAGGTCACGGGTAAGCAGGTCGGCGAGTCCGGACCGGACGAGGCTCCGGTGAGCAAGGGTTCTTCGTCGGAGGGTGCGGAACCCACCCAGTCGCTCGGCAAGCAGGTGGGGCGTGGAGCGGTCTGGTCCGTCGCCTCCAACATCACCATGCGGTTCGCCAGCATTGCCGTCACCGCGCTCCTGGCTCGGCTGCTGACGAAGGAAGACTTCGGCATCTTCGCGATCGCGCTGGCCGTTTACCTCGTCGTCGCGAGTCTGGCCGAGCTGGGGATGGGATCGGCGATCGCGCGCTCCGCCAAGGAGCCCGAGGACATCGCGCCCACCGTGATGTCGATCTCGATTCTGGCCAGTGCCGGGTTGAGTATCGGGATGTATCTCGGCGCTCCGGTGCTCTCGTCTGCGCTGGGCCAGCCGGGTGCGGCCCAGCCGATCCAGATCCTTTCCCTGTGCCTGTTTCTGACCGGTGTGTTCACCGTGCCCGGCGCACAATTGGTCCGCGAGTTCCGGCAGGACCGGATCTTTCTGGCGACCGTGGTCGGCTTCCTCGTAGCCAATCCGCTGTTGGTGTTCATGGCGCTCAACGGTGGCGGAGCCACGGCCTTCGCGTGGTCGCGCGTCCTCGGTCAACTCGCGACCGGGCTTGTCCTCTATTTCAGTACCTCCTGTCGGTACCGACCGGGATGGCGATCGGAATGCGTCGGCCCGCTGATCCGGTTCGGTGTGCCGTTGTCTCTCGCCAATCTGGTCAACTGGGCCCTGCTCAATGCCGACTTCATGATTCTCGGTCGCTTGGTCAGTGCGGCCGAGGTGGGTGTCTACATGATCGCGTTCAATGTCGCGAGCTGGACGACCGCGCTTCTCGGATCGGTAATGAACAACGTCGTTGTTCCGGCGTTCGGTCGGGTCAGTGCCGATCGGGCCAAGCTGGGCGACGCATTCGTTTCCGGAATACGGTTGGTCGCATTGCTGGCCTTTCCGATCGGCGCGTTGACCTGTGCGCTGGCGGCGCCGCTGGTCCTCACGGTGTTCGGTGAAAGCTGGACCGAGGCTGTTCCGGTGTTGTCGGTGCTTGCGGTGTACGGCGTCCTGTACACCTTCTCGCTGCTGTGCGTGAGCGTGCTCGTCGCAGCGGCGAAGACCGGTCGGCTGCTGGCGGTCCAACTGATCTGGATCGTCGTCCTCGTTCCGGCGATGGTTGTCGGGGTCGAGTTGTGGAGTCTGCAGGGCGTTGCCTGGGTCCATGTGATCACCATCGGCAGTATTGCCCTCCCCGCTTACCTGTTCTTCGTGCTGCGGGTCGCGTCGACCTCGTTGATGGGCCTTGTCCGGACCGTCGCCAGACCGTTGCTGGCGGCGGTCGTCGCCGGTGCCGTCGCATGGTTGACGGCCCAGCTCTTCGACGCTTCCTGGCTGGCGCTCGGTGTCGGCGGACTGGTCGGGTCGGCCATCTACCTGGTCCTGGTTGCCCCCGCGCTGGTGCAGGTGGTGCCCGCGCGGTTCGTCCCGAACTGGCTACCCGCCCGATGGCGGGCGGCGGCCCGGCCGTCGACCGCGTCGTGACGCGGTGCGCCGATCGGATGGAACGGGCGCCGTCACGGGTTGGAGCCGTCGGATCCGCGACGGCCGGATGAAAGGACGACGATGCGGGTCCTGATGGTCACCCACGAGACGTCGCGCACGGGTGCCCCACGGGTGGCGATCATGACGACCCGCGGGTTGCGCGAGCAGGGTCACGACGTCCGGGTGGTCGCGCGATTCCCCGGTCCCCTGCTGCCTGAGTTCCGGGCGGAAGCACCGACTGCCGTCGAACCGCTCTATCGACTTCGTCGGCGGCTGCGAGCCGTCCGGGCGCTACGGCCGATGGCTCTCGTCCTGGACTGGGCCGTCGTGTCGGCGGTGATCATTCGCCATCGTCCCGATCTCGTCTATGTCAATTCGACCGCGGCCGCGATCTACCTGCGACCTGCCCGTTGGCTCCGCCGCCCGGTCATCCTGCACGTTCACGAGTCCGCTTCGATCGTCGAGCAGTTCGTCCGAGGGGCACGCGCCTCGACTGAATTCCGGCGCGTGCGGATCCTTGCCTGCTCGCCCAGCGTCCGCGAGGACTTGGCGAGGCTCACCGGTCGCGCGCTCGACGATGTGCCCATGATCCTGTCGGTGCCTGATGATTCGTCGGTGACCCGGCTCGCCGCCGAGGAACCGGACGTCGACTACGGGACCGACGAGCTGGTCGTCGGTTGCTGCGGAGCGGTTGAACGTCGGAAGGGCGCCGATCTCTGGGACGAGATCGCCGAACGGGTCCGGCAGCAACTCCCGGCTCGAACAGTCCGATTCGTCTGGATCGGTGAGGACGATCCGACGGTTCGGCCCGTCGGTCCAACCGACGCCGAGTTCATCGGGTCCCGGGCGAACCCGTACCCACACATCGCCCGGTTCGACGTCTTCGCGCTGCCGTCGCGCGATGATCCGTTTCCCCTGGTCGTGATCGAGGCAATGCTGCTAGGTCGGCCGGTGGTGGCCTTCGACGTGGGCGGGGTCTCCCGACAGATCGCCGACGCGGGCGTGTTGGTGCCCGTCGGCGACGTCGGCGGGTTGGCCGATGGCATCGTACGTCTGCTGGCGGATGACCGGGCTCGGCAGACGCTCGGCAATCGGGCACGGGACAGAGCCCTCAGCACGTTCTCGACGCGAGTGTTCCTGGACGCGATCGGTGCGATGGTCGACTCCACGGCCGTGCCCGAGGACCTGGCCGCCGGCTCGTCGCCCCGGGGCGCCGACCGGCTTCCGAACCCCTGATCGTCCGATCAGAGCGGGAGGCCGGAATTGGGCCCGTCGGCCCACAGGTTGCCGACGGTCGTGACAACCGGCGCGTCCACCGAGGTGAGCGCGCCGTAGGCGCCGCCGCGGGGAAAGGTGACAGTCGAAATTCGATTGTCGCTCACGACGATGTCGCTCGCCCGAAGTGGGTCGTCCCGCCCCGTCTCGTAACCACCATAGATGGCGTACGCCCCGCCGGCGAGGAGATTCCGTGAAATGCTCACGTCCCGCATCTGCCAGTCCGGCCCGGAGTTCTGGCTCAGGATGATGCAGGCAGTGGCTCCGTCCTGAAGCATCACAGTGTTGTGGTCAATGGTAAGGCCAACGGCGTCGAGCGATTGGATTGCGTCGTTGTGCGAATCAGCAGTGATGTTCAGGGTGTGCAGGTAGGAGTCCTTGATCAGGACACCGCTGCCGGCCTTGATGCCGTCTCCGACGTCATGGACATTGACGCGCTCCAGGGTGAAGTTTGTCCCTGAGACCGCCGCGTTGTTCTGGACGAACGAGTTTCCGTCCAGTTCGGAATCGATCACCTTCAGCCCGGTTGCACCGGCGTCATTCAAGATCAGGTAGGCGCAGTCAGCTTTCACACGAACGTTTCTGATCACCACGTCGTTTGCCCCAGCCGCAATCGTGATGCATCCGCGGACCTCGACGTCATTCAGCACGTAGCCTGGTTGGGTGATCGCGATGTCGCCGGTCCTGACCTGGAGGGCGTCATCGGTGGTGGGTCCTGTGTTCCCGGGTCCGGGCCAGCAAGTGCCCCAGGGATCGGCTCCTCCTGGGGTGTTGACCTTTCCGTCACAATTCGACGACGGTGCGGACGGTGACAATCCGCCGGAGCCGGTGCTCGATCCCGGAGCCTGCGCCGAGGTCGGCCCGGCCACGTCCGCCTGTTGTGTACAGGCACCCAGGCCGGCCGCGGTCGCGAGAGCGAGGGCCGGGACCCAAAGCGCTCGAACGCCGGTCCTTGCGTGCCGCATGGCCTATTCCTGGCACTCCGTCACGAAATCGGCGAGTGAACCGACCGTCTCGAACACGTCCGCAGAGAATTGCTCGTCATCGATCGTGATGTCGAACTCCTCCTCCAGTGCGGCGGCCAGTTCGACGACGGCAAAGGAGTCGAGTTCGGGCATGGCACCGAAGAGTGGAGTCGACGCGTTGATTTCCCGTGCTTGTTCTTCGATATCAAGAGTGCGCACAATTATGGACGTGACTCGGGCAAGAGTGGACTCGGGGTTGTTCATCGGCATCCTTTAACTTATGATGCTCGAAGTCTACCACCGGCCCACGGGGCACGACGGGTGCCTATGGCACTCTTTGTGGTGATAGATCATGGGCGGCGTGTCGGGGTGGGGATGATTTGGAATGGCGCGACCGATGGCCCGAATCGTGGTCGTTGTGGTCACCTACAACAGCGCGACGCTGTTGCCCGACTTCTTCGACTCGTTGGACGAAGGTTTGCGGGGGGTCACTGCGGAAGTCGTCGTCGCGGACAACGCCTCATCGGATTCGAGCGTCGATGTCACCCGCGGCTGTCGGCCCGACGCGATCGTGGTACCGATGGGCCGGAACGCCGGATACGCGGCGGGCATCAACGCCGCGGTCGCAGCCGCAGGTGATTTCGACGCGGTCCTGATACTGAATCCCGACGTCCGCCTCGGTGCGGGATGTGCGGCAGAGTTGTTCGGTGCGATGGCGAGACCGCGAACAGGCATCACGGTCCCCCGACTGCTCGACGCCAAGGGCGACCTGATCTGGTCGATGCGTCGTGAGCCCACGATCCGCAGAGCGTTCGCGGATGCACTCGTCGGAGCGGAGCGGGCCGGCCGATGGGCGCCACTGGGCGAGGTGAACACGGACGATCGGACATACCTCGTCGATACCGTGACGGACTGGGCCGAGGGGTCGACGCAGCTGGTCAGCGCGGAGTGCTGGCATTCGTGCGGTCCGTGGGACGAGTCGTTCTTCCTGTATTCGGAGGAAACCGAGTTCGACCTCCGCGCTCGCGATCACGGATTCTTGACCCGTTTCGTGGCGTCCGCGTCCGCCGTGCACCTGGAGGGCGGGTCGGCAGGCTCTCCGGCATTGTGGGCGTTACTGACGGTCAATCGAATCCGGTTGTTTCGTCGCCGGAACGGTCGAGTTCGGACGGCGTTCTTCTGGTTCGCGTCGGTACTCCGAGAGCTGTCGCGGAGCGTTCTGGGAAGTCGCACCAGTCGCGCGGCGTTGCGGGCGATCCTCGACCCGAGGACCGCGTCCGTTCGGCCGGGACCGGATTTCGTGAAGGCGAGATCCCGATAGGCGGAGCCCGGCCGGAGCCGGCTCCATGTCCCGGCGCCGAGCCGTCGAAGGCCCCGCCGGCTGCGCCGACGGGGCCTCCCACTGTTTCCGCTCCACCCCACGAGGTCAGGCGGCGCTCTTCCCCGCATTCGGTCCGTCGGCCCACAGGTTGCCGCTCTGGGTGACGACCGGCGGATCGATCGACGTCAGTGCGCCGAACGCGCCGCCACGCGGGAAGATCACCGTGGAGAATCGGTTGTCGGTGATCGAGATGTTGCTGGCCCGGTTGGGATCGTCGGTACCGCGAAGGTAGCCGCCGTACACGGTGTATGCCCCGCCGGCCATGAGGTTGCGATTCACCTGCACGTTTCGCATCTGCCAACCGCTGCCGGAGTTCTGGCTGAAGATGATGGCTGAGGTGCCGCCGTCCTTCACGATGATCGTGTTGTGCCGGATCGTCAGGCCAACCGCATCGAGGGATTGCAGTCCGTCGTTGTGCGAGTCGCCCGCAATGTAGAGGTCATGGACATAGGAGTCCTGGATCACAACATTGCTGCCGGCCTTGATCCCGTCGCCGGTGCTGTGGATGTTGACCCGGGTCAGCGTGTAGTTCCGTCCGCCGATCCCGGCATCATTTCCGGCGTTGTTGTTCCCGTCCAGCTCGGTGTCGGTGACCTGCAGGCCGGTGGCGCCGGCGTCGTTCAGGATCAGGAACGAACAGTTCGCCTTGACCCGCACATTGCGGATGATGACATTGTTTGCGCCGGACCCCAGGGTGATGCATCCGCGAACCTCGGTGTTCTCCAGTACATAGTCGGCCTGGGTGATGGTCAGATTTCCCGTACGCACGGCCAGCGACGTGCCCGCCTTGACGCCGGTGTTGTTCGAACCGGGCCAACAGCCGCCCCACGGATCGGCGCCCCCGGCGGTATTCGCGGCGCTCGAGCAACTGCCGCTGCCGGACCCTGCCGAGGTCGTGGTGGTGGTGGTCGTGGTGGACCGCGTCGTCGACGTCGAGGTGCTCGAAGTCGGCCGTGTCGTCGTCGTGGTCGTCGGGCTCGTGGTGGTCCGCGGAGTAGTGGCCGTGGAGGTCGAGGTACTCGGACGCGTCGTGGTGGTCGCGGTGGTCGTTCGAGTCGAACTCGCGGCGGTACTCGAGGGGGTCGAACTCGGGTTGAACAGCACGTCGACGTAATAGTTGGCGTTACGCCAGGTCGAAGTGGGAACGCCGTCCCCGTAGGAGTAGACGCCCTGGGTCGCGGTGAGAGCGTTCGAGACCCGGGGGCGGCTGGGCGACAGTGCGTCGACGTCCGCGGCGTAGCGACCGTTCGGTGCTCGGTAGGACGCGGTGTACTTCGCGCCTGCGGTGACGGCGACCGGTTCGGACAGTTCGGCCTGCTGCCAGCCGGACGTAGCTTCGTTGGTGAAGGTGACCGACGCCAGGGCCTGGCCGTTCGGCCCCCAGATCTTGCCGATGTGGGTTCCCGTGTTCTGCGCAGACTTGTAGTAGCGGATGGCGGTGATGGTCCCCGCCGTGGAAGAGCTGAACTGGACGCCGAGCTGGACCGAACCGGTCTCCGGATCGGCAGGAACGGCCGGCGTCGTACTGGCCGGCCAGATCGAGTAGCCGGCCGGCGACGCCGATGCGACGGTTGACCCGGCAGCCGACACCGCCGCGGTGGCGATCAGGAGACCGACCGCCGTGAGTATCGTCAATCGCTTGCGGGGACCGCCTTTGGTCACGGCATTGAGCCGGTACGAACGGCGCATTTTGCCGGGTGGGGATTCGTGCGAGATCGGTGTTGCTTCACGATCAGGCATGGTGCTCCAAGCAGCTCAGGCGTTCCAGGGTCCGAGGAACGCGGAAGGGGTAAAATCACGGACAAACTCGTAAATCGGTTGCTCGACGGCGACAAATGGCCCGAAAAAAGCATACGGTCGCATGATTGAATCCGCTCCACGAACGAGTGAACGTTAGGAGGTGGCGGCCCCGAGGGTCAAGTCCAGCCGGTCCGATTCGGCGAGAATGCCCCGAAAAAGCCTGCGCACTGAATTCTTGCGAAGATCACAAACCGATAACGTCGCCTTTTTGGCGTAACGGATGCGTTACGGTGCGTAATCCGAAAGGCATCTGGTGTCGGGTCGAGTGGCGAATGGGGGAATTAGTTTGAAGGGCGCCGGTGGAGCACCTAGGACCGGAACTATCGGACAATTTCCACGCACGTACAGGATCGGGGATCTCTTACCATGGTGATCATCCGATCGTGGAATGATTGTGGGGCACGACACAATACCGCTAGGCTCAACTTCCAGCAGGGGACAAGCGGCTCATCCGGAATGAAGGTGTAGTCGTGGCCTGAATCCGCCGGTCTCGAGCA
>ENA-UOWO01003430-UOWO01003430.1-activated-sludge-metagenome-genome-assembly--contig:-NODE-3430-length-18364-cov-9.146212_pt1 | contig 18364 bp, 19 predicted proteins | sample MGYA00238148_ERZ761564 | MGnify/ENA primary metagenome ERZ761564 (study PRJEB28885, sample SAMN05720194) | activated sludge metagenome | isolation source: Anaerobic digester | place: USA...
AACAAGCAAAGAAATTCATTAAAATGAAATCAAAAACCGACATACTCAGATCAAAACTGGAAGAAGGTAAATTGGGCGGAGGCCCCAAACGTGTAGATGCACAACACAAAAAAGGCAAACTTACCGCAAGAGAGCGGGTACAGTTATTATTGGATGAAGGTTCCTTTGAAGAAATAGGTGCTTTGGTAACACACCGTACCAAAGATTTTGGAATGGAACAGCAACTATTTTATGGCGACGGCGTGGTAACAGGTTATGGTACCATTTCCGGAAGGCTGGTGTATGTGTTTGCACAGGACTTTACCGTATTTGGTGGTGCTTTATCAGAAACCCATGCCGAGAAAATTTGCAAGGTTATGGACATGGCCACGAAAACCGGGGCCCCAATGATAGGGCTGAATGATTCCGGCGGAGCCAGGATACAGGAGGGCGTTAGGTCACTCGGTGGATATGCAGATATCTTTTACAGGAATGTTCAATCCTCTGGTGTGATACCTCAAATATCCGCCATCATGGGGCCATGTGCCGGCGGAGCAGTGTATTCGCCAGCCATTACAGATTTTACCATTATGGTGGAAAACACCAGCTATATGTTTGTTACAGGGCCAAATGTGGTGAAGACGGTTACCAACGAAGAAGTAAGTTCAGAAGAATTAGGTGGTGCTTCCACTCATGCAACAAAATCCGGTGTTACACATTTAACTGCGGCCAATGATAAAGATTGTATCGAACAGGTAAAAAAGCTACTGAGCTACATGCCACAAAATTGTGAAGATGTGGTTCCCAAAATTCCCTACACAACAGGAGAGGAGATAAGAGAAAAGTTAGAAACGATTGTGCCGGATAGTGCCAACCAGCCTTATGATATGCGTTCGGTAATTGAAGGCATTTGTGATGAAGAAAGCTTTTTTGAAATACACAGGGATTACGCAACAAACATCGTGGTGGGTTTTGCAAGACTTGCCGGCAGGAGTATTGGCATTGTTGCCAACCAGCCTATGAGTTTGGCTGGGGTACTCGACATAGATAGTTCAAAAAAAGGAGCCAGGTTCACCAGGTTTTGCGATTGCTTTAATATTCCCTTGCTGGTATTGGTGGATGTGCCGGGCTTTTTACCCGGTACCGACCAGGAATGGAATGGCATCATTACCAACGGCGCCAAATTATTGTATGCATTGAGTGAAGCAACGGTGCCCCGCTGTACTGTTATTACAAGAAAGGCTTATGGTGGTGCGTACGATGTAATGAACAGCAAACATATTGGGGCAGATATGAATTTTGCATGGCCTTCTGCCGAGATCGCCGTGATGGGTGCCAAAGGTGCCAGCGAGATCATATTTAAGAATGAAATTGCCGCTTCTACCGACCCGGCAAAAAAATTGCTGGAGAAGGAAGCTGAGTACGCTGCTCTATTTGCCAATCCTTATACCGCTGCTGAGCGTGGCTTTATAGATGAAGTGATAGAACCCAAAGAAACCCGGCGTAAACTGATCAAGGCATTTGCCATGCTGGAAAATAAAGTGGCTAAACGGCCACGGAAAAAGCATGGGAATATTCCGCTATAAAATGCTGCGGTAACAAGGATTAAACATACTGGATTAAGCTTACTTCCCCATCCACTTCTTAAAGTCAGTCACTTTTTCCCTGCTCACCAACGCTTCCTTGTCTACTGATGGTTTCAACCCAAGTATCAGCCTGTTGCCAAAATAATCATCAATTTTTTCAACACTGTTGATCGAAACATAAAAAGAACGGCTGATGCGGTAGAATTTGGCCAGGTCAAGCATATCTTCCAGTTCGTCCATCGTATAGTCAACCACAAATTTCCGGTTGTCATGTGTTTTAAAAAAGTTGAGCCTGCCATCGCTGTAGAAAAATGCAATATCATTTACTTCAATGCTCACTAATTTTTGTGCATGCTTTACTAAAAATCTTTTCCGGTATTCTTTGGGTTGCAGTTTTTGCTGCAATTCTTTTACCAGCGTATCAATACTGATATCGGCCTTGGCCCCCGGTTGTAGCTTTTTAAACTTTGTGATAGCAGCCTGCAATTCTTCTTTCTGCACCGGTTTCAACAGGTAGTCGACACTGTTTACTTTAAATGCTTTTAATGCATATTCATCGTAGGATGTGGTGAAGATCACCGGGCATTTTACTTCTGTAAGATTAAAGATCTCAAAACTCTGACCGTCTGCCAGTTCAATATCCATTAATACCAGGTCGGGTGTGGGATTTTGCTGAAGCCATTCCACCGTGCTTTGTATGCTGTCTGTAATGCCCGTAACAACCGCTGTTGTATCTACAGACTCCAGCGTTTTTTGCAGTTTTTTTACTGCCAGTTCTTCATCTTCTACAATAAGTATTTTCATGTTGCTGATTTTTATAAATGAATGATTATACTGTTCGTTTTTCTTTTTCCAGCATCGTTACCGGTTTCCAGATCAAGGGCAACACCACGGTAAAATTCTTTGCATCCTCTATCACCTGGAAACCACTTTCCTGCAGCAGTTCATATTTGCTGCGGATATTGTCGAGACCAATTTTATTACTGGGCACTTTTACTGTTTTACGCTGCAGGTTATTGCTCACCACTAATTTTTTTCCTGCTGTGGTAAAAATATCAATTACCAGCGGTTTGCTTTTTGAAATGGAATTGTGTTTTACCGCATTTTCCACCAGCAACTGCAGCGTAAGCGAGGGCAGCATGTACACATGGTATTCCTTGTCTATTTGAAGATTCAGTTGCACTGCATCGCCATGTCTTGTTTGCAGTAGTTTAAAATATGATTCAATGAATTTCACCTCACTTTCCACACTGCTCACAGTTTCCTCATTGTTGCGAAGCAGGTAGCGGTACACTTTGCTCAATTCATTCAAAAACATTTCTGCCTTTTCTTTATCAATACTGATGAGCGATGAAAGGGTATTAAAACAATTGAATAAAAAATGCGGATTTACCTGGCTTTTTAAATTGTCATATTCCTCCGCTACAGACAACTGCTGTATGGTTTCTTTTTCATTTTTACTTTCTTTATATTTTGAAAACACATAGTCTGCTTCATATAAAGTTTCAAATACCAGGTTTACGGAAAAACCCACCGCAAAGCCTTTTAGCAGATGATGCGGTTGCAATTCATATCCAAGGATACTAAAGCTGTCATACACAAAAAATATAAGCAAAATACTGGGCGTCATTATTAAAAAGAGGACCAGGCATTTGGCAATCACTCTTTTTTTACTTTGGTCAAGTCCCGGGTATTTTTTTTCTGTCCAGTTATCATAACAGATATGGCTGTACCAGGAAAGTATGCCAATGAAAAATATCAGCGGAACTGAGTACAGCCAGATACGGTAATCTTCCCAAAGCCTGCCTTCATATAATATCTGGTTTATCGCCAGGTCAATCAACGGCATGGAGAAAAGAAAGGAAAACAGTTCCAGTTTGGGAGGCTTGTGCAGTTTCATATGGCAACCTCCTCTTTTTGTTTGAACAAGGGTATATAGATCACCCGCTGTGCTGAATTGTCATTTACCGATACCGGCATATTCAGCAACTCATATTTCCTGATCAGATTATCCAGCCCGGCTTCAAAGTCGAGTGCATCTGTAATTGTTTTTGGCTGAATATTATTTTCAATCACCAGCCTGTTGTCATCACCCGAAATATGAATATGCAGTGGTGTTGATTTACTAACGATATTCAATGAAAAGCTGTTTTCTATTACAACCTGCAGGGTAAGTGGTGCCAGCAGTTTATCAAGACTGCTTTCTTTGATATCAATACTTATTTGCAGCCCCGAGCCATACCGGGTATTTAACACATACACATAGGATCTTACAAAAGAAAGTTCCGTGGCAAGGGATACCAGTTGCTCATTATCATTCCTGAGCATATAGCGGTACACCTTACTCATCTCATCCAGGAATTTTTCTGCTTTTTCTTCATCATCCTGTATCAGTCCGGATAATGAGTTGAGGCTGTTAAATAGAAAATGAGGGTTTACCTGGCTTTTTAATCCATTCAATTGTGTTTGTTTATACACTTCATTCAGCCGTTCAGTTTCCATCCAGTTTTGTTTCCAATCTTTATACCGGGCAATTCCTTCCATTAAAAAAGTGATAAAGATGTTGGAAATGCCGAGCGCATAGTAGCTCCAGGTAAACGCATTTTCATCAAACCGGTAGTTAAAAAGATCAATGAGTTCGAAACCGTGAAAGAGAGAGTATAAAAACAGCCCGCTAATGAGCAGGAAAGTAAAGATCATGAGCGACAGGCGGAGAAATAAACGGCTTTCCTCCGGGAAGCGTTTTTTAAGTGCCACAGCAATAAAACCACAAAGCATAAAATCTATACAGGTGGCAATAAAGGTGATAACGGTAGCCAGTAAAAAAATCTTCCAGTTGAAAAAATACTGGCTGCCCAGTATGATACTGTTGATGATGATGGTAAAAGGTATCACCACTAACGTCATCACGACATTGTCTTTACCATTATATTGCGGTGTTTTTACTTTCATCCTGCATACAAATTAATACCTTTTCTGTACAATATTTTTGAACGGCGTTACAAATTGAACAAGCACGGGTATGAATTGCAGCAGTACAAGTATGAATTGCAAAAAAATCAGGCTGCTGGTTGCTTTTTGGTGCTTCTTTTAGAAACAGGGGTGTACTTTACCGGAACAGGCTTAAAGCGGTTGCCAACCTGTTTACTGACTTTGTCAAGATATTGAATTCTCTCTTCGGCCTTCACAAAAGGAACGGACCACAACTGTACTATTTTACACCTGAAAATATTAAAACAAAAACTAAGAAAACCCAGGAGGAATCTGTATTTCACCACATTTACATAAAGTGTTTTTACCGGCAGTGCAGGAGCGCCATGGGTAATAAATGCCAGCACGCTTTTGTCTTTGAGTAGTGGCACCGGTATGCCGTATTTTCCAAATAAGGGTTTAAAACGATAGGCAAATTTTGGGGTGAATGTTTTATCAATAAATCCTTCCAGTATGGCGGGTGCCCTGAACCACCATACCGGAAAGATGAAAATAATATCTGTTGCGCTTTTTATTTGTTGCTGCTGTAGTTTTGTCTCCTCACTCATAATGCCTTTAAGTTCTTCCTTATTTAATACCGGGTTATAGCCTGCTTTGTACAGATCCAGCACTGTATAAGCGTGTCCTGCTGCCACCAGCTTTGAGATAGTCGTTTGCAGGATGGCCGCATTAAAACTGGCTTCATCCGGGTGGGCATAAATAATCAGCACGTTCTTCATGATGAATTAAATAATGAATGAGTTACAGGATTTTTTACAGCGCTGTTAATGGCTTAGGAGCCGGTACAATATTCTTAACCGGTTTTGTTGTTTTAAAATAGTAGAAAAGTGAACGCAGATCTTCGTCAGTTAGATTTTTGTAAACAAACCAGGGCATTGGAGGTAACAGGTCCCTTGAACCTTCCAGGCCTTTGTATTTGCCTTTGCGAATGGAAGTAAAGAAGTTTTGCTCTGTCCAGTTACCCAGGCCGGTTTCATCACTGGTAAGGTTAGCCGCATAGGTCTGGCCCCAGAGACCAACCGCACTGGTAAGGTCTGGCGAAAGCATTGTCCAGCCTTTTTTAACTTCCTCCATATTTGGTTTGGGCAACTGTCCATTGCTTGGGAAACCAGAGAAACGCAGCTCCGGTATCAGTTCCGGTCCGTGGGCACCCATCCGTTTGGGTGAGTGACAATCATCGCAACCCATGGAATTTACCAGGTATTCCCCCCGTTTTACGAGAGCGGATGAGTCTAATGACACAACAGTGGCTGTTTTACTGTCATTTGCTTTTGTGTTGCAGGCTGCAAGGCCTGTGATAACGGCGGCAATGGCCGATACAATGATAATTGATGTACGCATGGCTGATACTTTATTTTTTAATATTGGTTGAATACTTGATCGATTGCAGCTTGGCGAACGAATCGGAGCTGATGCTGACTTTTTTTTCCCACTCACAGGGCAGGTTGGTATTAGCCCTGCTATGGCGGGAAGTGGCCGCAGCAATAATGGCTGAAGTAGCCATTGAAATCAATACTGCGGCCTGGAGTAATTTTTTCATGAACTATACTTTACTGTTTTTCTAAATCTGCTGCAAGGTATTTTGATGGAGGATTAATGAAAGTGCCTTTCTGAACGAATTGCGCTAAGCGCTGTATGAAATGTTTATTTCCGTATCCCGAAATAATTGCCAGCGATGGTCCGGGTCATTATTCGCTATTTTTGCAGCTATCATTAAGCGGAGTATTATGGCAAAAATTGCGATCAACATAGCAACCGGAAGTTTACAACAGGAAGAAATGATTGTTGGCATTGATCTGGGCACCACCAACAGCCTGGTGGCCATCATTCATCCTGAAACAAAACAGGCAGTGGCATTAAAGGAACACAATACCTCATCGCTGGTTCCTTCTGTTATTCATTTTGATGAAAATGGAAATATTGTGGTGGGCGAGGAAGCAAAAAATCAACTCATCAGCCAGCCACAGAATACTATATTCTCCGCCAAGCGCTTAATGGGGAAATCATATGATGACATTAAGACGAACGCTTCTTTTTTTTCTTATAAAGTGATTGATGACAATACCGACAGCCTGGTAAAAGTACAGGTAGGAAGTAAGTTTTATACCCCCATTGATCTGTCATCGTTTATTTTAAAAGAATTAAAACAAAGGGCAGAACATATTTTAAAAACACCGGTCAATAAAGCGGTGATCACCGTGCCGGCATATTTTAATGATGCCCAGCGGCAGGCAACAAGGGATGCTGGTAAACTGGCAGGGCTGGATGTACTGAGGATCGTAAATGAACCCACGGCAGCAAGTCTGGCTTATGGCATCGGCATGAATAAAGAGGAAGAGAAAACCATTGCGGTATATGATCTTGGTGGCGGCACATTTGATATCTCGATATTGAAAATATCCAATGGCGTATTTGAAGTATTGTCCACTAACGGCGACACCTACCTTGGTGGCGATGATATGGACAAGGCCATTGTTCATTATTGGCTTGAAAAGGCGGGGCTTACCGAAGCCGACCTGGTAAGCAATAAAGAATTTGCACAGGCCCTGCGTTTAAAAGCCGAAGAAGCAAAAATTGCGTTGTCTTCCCAAGAAGAATTCATTTCGGAACTCAATGGAGATACATTATCTCTCAGTAAAGCGCAATTTGAAACATTAATACAACCGCTGGTTGATAAAACAGTTACCTGCTGCAAAAATGCTTTAAAGGATGCAGAATTAAAGAAGCAGGATATTGATGTGATCGTGATGGTGGGTGGCAGTACCAGGGTTCCATTGGTTAAACAGTCTATCAGTAATTTCTTTGGTAAACCCGTATATGATTCTGTAAATCCGGATGAAGTGGTGGCACTGGGCGCAGCGATACAGGCGGATATTTTAGCAGGTAATAATAAAGACGTGTTGTTGCTGGATGTAACACCACTGTCGCTGGGTATTGAAACAATGGGCGGATTGATGGATGTGCTGATACCGAGAAATTCAAAAATTCCCAGCAAAGCCTCGAGGCAATACACTACACAAAAAGATGGCCAGGGTGGTATGCGGATTTCTGTGTTCCAGGGAGAGCGGGATATGGTAAAAGACAACCGCCGGCTGGCAGAATTTAATTTGACCGGCATTCCGGGTATGCCTGCTGGTTTGCCGAAAGTGGAAGTGAGTTTTATGATCAATGCCGATGGTATCTTATCGGTGAAGGCAAAAGAGTTGAGAAGTGGTGTTGAGCAAAGCATCGACGTAAAATCTCAGTATGGTTTAACGGATGAGGACCTGGAGAAAATGCTGCTGGATTCTATCACGCATGCCAAAGATGATATAGCTTTAAGGGCATTGGTAGAAGCCCGGACAGAAGCTGAGCAGTTATTGACAACAACAGAAAAATTTATTCAGAAAAATACTGCGCTTCTCAGCAAGGAAGAAATGATAACAACGGCAGCAGCCATGCAGGCATTGCAGTTAGCCATTACGATGGAAGACAAGGATCTTATACATACCAAGATAGAAGAGCTGAACAATATCTCCAGGCCTTATGCAGAAAGGATCATGGATGAAGCCATTGCAGTGGCGATGAAGGGGAGGACGGTGTAGGTGATTTTAAAATGGCTTTTTGAATAGCACTAAGGGCGCACAATTATCTTTCCTTTCAGTATTTTTGTTTCTCTCTTGTGTAATATAAACAAGACTAAGATCATAAGTATAAAACTTACCAGGCTCACCAGCATCGCAACTTTTACCATCCTTGGTTCAAAAGAAAACGTAACTGTATTTTCTCCTTTTGAAAGTGAGGCACTCATAAAAGTACCTTTATAATTCTCCGCCGGTTTCTTTTTGCCCTTTACTGTATAATACCAATGCGGGTAGAAATTTTGTTGCAGCACCGGTGTACTGCCTGAACTGTCTTTAACCAGCAACACAATTTTCTGCGGAGAAAATGAAACTATTTTGGCCGCTGAAGGTTCTGTAATAATAAACGGCTTTACATTCAATGCCGGGAAATGGAATGCTTCACTGCTGTCAAAATACTTTATTGTGGATGTTAAAATAATTGGATAAGCCGCCAGTTGAGTAACACCCGGTTGTTTACTATAAAAACTCCAGTCGCCGATCATTTCCTTTTCTGCTGTTGGCAAGCTGTCATATTGATTGATGGGTACCAGGTTGGGAACCGGAATTCCTTTGGGCGATTTATCAATTATACTTTGTATGGTTGCCACAGATGCTTTTCCTGCACCGGTAAATGGCACATTCAGCAAACAGGCGATCACCATATCAACTACCACTATCTTTTTTACCAAACTCCAGAGCCTGTAGCGCATAGCCCATTTAATACCCCATAAGAAAAAAAGTTGTATCAATCCCTGTATCAATAAAGAATCAAAAAAGCTGATACTGTCGATCAAAGCTTTTAGTTTAGAAGAAAGACCTTGCTGTGCAGTGATATTACTGAAATGATAAAACACACTATCTTTCGCTGACAAAATACAGTACAACCCAAAAATGACAGCCATAATTACAATGATCTCAATAAAATAATACAACCATTTAACCAGACCGTAAAAAGGCCGCTGCTGTTTGATGAATTTGTCCAGCTCTAATGCTGCAAACAAAATGAATGGTAAGATGGCAAAAAGCCTGAACTCCCCATTCAACCTTACATAGCCAATAAAAGGCATGATCTTATATGCCACTGTTTTGAATATTCCGCCGGTGGAAAGCAGGAAAAAAAATAAACCAGTGAACAAAAGAAAATATTGCAATCTTGTTTTTTTACCCAGCATTCCCACTAAAAAGAACAACAGCAGGGTGATACTGAAATAGCTGTTGCGCATACTGATGTCCGTATTGAAAAATGGCAGGTTCTGCACTGTGGCAAAAGGAAATAATACACTGATCCAGCTTTGGATGGTGGTGGGATTTAATAAAGAATCTGACAGGCTCAGTTTTTCACTCCGGCTAAAATGCGGAAGAATATCGGCATAACCTGCGATCATTCCGGCGGATAATAATAGAAAGAATACTATGACAATCGCATGACTTTTACCTGCTTGCTTGAATTTTTGCCCAATTGTCTGCTGTATATTTTTAGAAAATAAAAAGAAAATAAGATATGAAAGGAAGAAATAAAAAGCGCTGATGGTAATACCAGGATGAGCCGAAGCCGCCAGCATATAAAAAAACAAAACAGCCTTTATAATATTTTTAAAAGAAGGATAATGCAGCAGCGAATGATAAGCCCAGAAACACCAGGGTAAAAATGCAGCGCCGCTCAGCCAGTTGAAATGCTGCAGGTGACCCACATTATAACCACAACACATAAACGCAATCGCTGCGATGATCCGAACATGTACATTCAGTTGCAGGCTGCCCGTAAGTTTGTACATGCCAAGGCCGCCGATAAGAATATAGAGCAGCGCTTCCATCGTAAAAGTGTAGGCATTGTAGCCCACCGTGGAAGCGATCAACCAGGTAATGGGACTCCAGTAACCACTGCTCATATCGCCATACTGCGGAATGCCAAAATTGATATAAGGATTCCATAAAGGCAGGTGGCCGGAGTGAATACTTTCGCTCATAAAAAATTTGGGCGGGAAGTATCCGGTAAAAGCATCGTTCTTTAAAAAGAAAAGAAAGGAAGAAACAGGCAGATAGGCAATGAACAGAACAAGGGCGAAAAATAAAATGGTTTTAAGCGGCAGCCTGTCTTTATTTGCGTAAAATTGCATGAATTAAAAATAAGGCATTTGTAAAAATGGACAACAGGACTTTTGATGATTTTGATGCCTGGGCCAAAAACTATCGTGCTATCCATTCGCAAAATATACAATTGAGCGGTGCTGACAGTTTTTATTTTGCCGAACAAAGGGTAACGATGTTGCAGGCCTATGAAAAGAATGAGCCATTACAAGTGCTGGATCTTGGTTGTGGCGACGGCGTGTCGGAATTATTTATGCAGCGGTATTTTAGTAACTGGAACGTTGAAGGGATAGATGTTTCTAAAGAAAGTATTGAAATGGCAAAACAACAACGGTTGCCCAATGCCGTCTTCAATGTATATGACGGTATCAATATTCCTTTTGCAGACAGCAGTTTTGATATCGTATTTGTAGCAGGTGTATTGCACCATGTGGCTTTTCACCTGCATGAGGCCATGATCGGAGAAATGAAAAGGGTATTGAAAAAAGGAGGGAGGCTGATCATTTATGAACACAATCCGCTGAACCCGCTTACAAAATATTTGGTTAAGACCTGTGTGTTTGACCAGGATGCCAAACTGCTCCGTTGTGGTTATTTAAAAAAGAAGTTAACAGCGCAGCAGTTGATGATCAGCCAAAGAATATATTTTATCTTCATTCCTCCCAAAGGTTTGTTGAAAAAATTGGTTCCCATCGAAAAATTTTTACGTTGGCTTCCCCTTGGAGGCAAATATTTCATAAGAGCTGTCAAGCAGTAAAAAAACATGCAGGCAAATCCAATCATTTCTACGAAGCAACTGCACGGGTTTGAGCAGCTCTTGGCTGGAGTGGATATCGATGCACTTGATATGACACCCTATGCCAAAAGATATTTACAGCATATCATCCTGCATAAAAAATATTATCTCCGCATTTATGCCCGCTTGCTGGAATTGGTTTTACAAACCCCGCCGGCGGCTGCCAATCCTGTTGGCGGTTTAGCAGCAACCAATACTAAAAACATCTCCTTAATAGATTACGGTGCCGGTAATGGAATACTTGGATTACTGGCTAAACATTGCGGTTTTAAAAAAGTGTATTGTAATGAACTGAGCGCTGATTTTTTACATGCTGCAAAACAACTGGCCGCTGCCATGAAGATCAGCCTGGATGGTTTTATCGAAGGAGATATTGAACAGGTAAAACAATATTTTACTGCCAATACGCTTAATGTCATCGTGAGTACAGATGTACTGGAACATATTTACAGCCTGGAACATTTTTTTGCCACTATAAAGGAGATCAATCCCGCCATGATAACGGTAATGAGTACCGCCTGCAACCCCGCCAATTATTTTAAAACAAGGGAATTTAAAATGCTGCAGGTAAAAGATGAATTGTATGGTGGCGGGCCCGGTGACAATACCTTGTTTGGAGAAACAGCAATGGAGCCATTTATTAATACAAGAAAAAAGATCATTGCTGATTTTGGTGCAAGCCAGTTAAGTCCTGAACAGGTAAATGAACTGGCTATTGCCACCAGGGGCTTCAGGAAAGATGATATTGAAAAGGCAGTTGGAAAATTTATCAGCGACAAAATAATGCCCGTTCTTATAACGCATCCTACCAACACCTGCGACCCGATGACCGGCAGCTGGAGTGAAAGACTACTGGAGTTTGAGGAATACAAACGCATATATTCTCATGCAGGTTTTGAGGTAAAGTTTTACGATGGATTTTATAATGAATACGAAAGTAGTTTTAAATGTAAGTTACTGTTTGCTGTAAACAAAATGATACCTCTTACCGGGCATAGACTAAGCCCTTTTGTGATTTTGGTGGGCAAGCAACGCTAGAATAAGTATAAAGCAGCAACAGAAAAGCGCTGTCATTCCGATGAAGGAGGAAACTCCAGGCCTCTGAATAAACCTTGTGTTGCAGCTGGTTTCAGCTCATTGAATATGAAAGAGTCTGTTTACTAATGAGGTTCCCTCACTGCGTTCGGGATGACAGACTCTGCTCTTAATTGCAGTTTTTCGCATTCTTAACGACGCTGACCCAAGACAGCACATGTCTCCCGGGCCGTTGCCCATCGTCGCTTAACTTTTACCCACAGAAATTAGCTGTCATTCCGACGAAGGAGGAAACTCGTATTGCGAGTGAACCCCAAATATATTTAGTCAAGCTGCGTCAAAACATTTACCTGATGAACGCCAATATTTTTATCCCGATTTACATTCCTACTTCACCCGCTCCCGCTCAAATGAATAATAATGCGATCCGAAAACCATCACAGAAAGCGCTGCCAATGCACCCGCTGCCGCCACATGCCCAATTGATTTTTGCAATATCAGCATCACGATATACGACATAAATACAAACAACAGGTAGCGCTCGTTATCCAGTCCGCAACCAAGCGCCATACCCGTGAATAAAAATAGCATCAGCACAGCAGTTAAACTTTCCATCGCAATCTGCAGCAAGGGCAGGTTGCCATAATTATTGATAAACATAAATGCTGTTTCGGGCAATAAGATCATCAACCAGGTAAAACCATACATGGCAGCAACTTTTAGCCAATGCAAGGGGAGGTTGCGGTTGGTATGCAATAACGTTTCATTAAAGCTCACACACTGTAAAACAAGCGTAGCATGCGCCACAACCGTTAGCGGATAAAAAATAGCAAAGAGGTCAGCATCAAATCCATCTGCATTTCTTACCATCAGCATACCCAGCATCAGCAGCGAAAATATTTTTACAATAGCAAGAGCAGCTTTTCTTTCATGAAGTATATACGCTAATAAAAAAGCAGGGTAACCAATGTTCACCCTGAATGTTTTTCCGACAGCAGCAGTTACCCGGGTAATAAAAGATTCGGATGTTTTGTTGATGACGATAAAGAGAGAGGCTGCCCCCATACATATCATCATTGACTGCCAGAACATTACCTGCCAGCTAACGATTGATTTGATTGGGAGAGCTACCTTGGCCAGCACACACGCATACACAAATACCGGCAGGTATAAAGACGCACTTACAACCAGGTATAGTACGAGTTGAACAGTTATGGATAATCCCCGCAACCGGTAAAGAAAACTTCCGTCAGCCGCCTGCACTGCCGCACTGCAAAAAGCAATACACCTGATATTGTACAGCATCCACAACAGCATTACGATAAACAAAAACAAAGGAAGGCTGATCATGGAATACATTAACGAAAGGTGATAGGAAACGAGATGGCCCGCATCGACAATACCAAACAAAAAAAGAAAAGCAAACAAAAACAAACCCGCATTCTGCAGGTAAAATTGTTTTACCATTACTTTATTCAGTATCTGCCATGCCGCTCTCATGCTTTTACCAATGTTTGGTTGTTGATAGAAAACACGTCATCATAATGAATAACAGCACTGCTTAAAGGCTGGTGCGATGTGATGATAAAAGAAACGCCCTGGGTATAGTAAGCTGCAATGGTTTGTTGCAAGGTTTCAACCGCTTCCACATCCAAAGCGATCAATGGTTCATCCAGTAAGATCAATGCTGGATGGCCGGTAAATGCCAGGACCAGCGACAATTTCTTCATCATCCCGCTGGAATACACGGCTGTTTTGTTGTGCAGGAATTTCTCCACTCCTAATGACGACATCAATGCAACTGGTAATTCCCCGCCATTGGTAGTTTTATAAAAATCAACCAACTCCCTGCCTGTTAAAAAAGGCGGGTATTGCGGTTCGGCTTCTGCATAGTTCACCCTTTTCGTGTAGGCCATCCTGTTGGTATGCAGTTCATAACCATCAATGGCGATGCTTCCTGTAAATGGGATCAAACCTGCGATGGATTTTATCAGCGACGTTTTACCGGAACCATTTTCTCCCTTGATCCAGTAAATGCCTTTATCCAGATGAAAATGGGGTATAGACAAAACAGGATGATCGCTGCCGGGATATTTCTTTTGAAAGCTGGTAATAGTAAGCATGAGTGCCTCAAAAGTATAAAACAAAACAAGCCATTGAAAATAAATATACCAGCGGTAAATAAATTCCAAAACGCCGGAGACCAACGCTGCTTCAGTTCTTCAGCGGCATGAAATAATTGTTTCCACTATTTCACAATGGATACGTAACAGGGGGCATGTCCATAGAACCACGCCAGACAAAGAGTTACCAAAAGCATCATCGTCACTGATTAAAATCATAATCAATCCGGTGTGCGTCTGTATAATAAGGCGTAATTTTCATAAAAACTTTGTATGCCACAATCTAAAAAACGCCAGCACCATCACCAACAGCACCAGCATCCTCATGTTCCCGGAAATCCGCAACCGGCTACTTCATCCAATAAAGTAACCAATGCCGGTATGATTTTCTTTGCCATATTGGGCTTATTGATAAGTTACTTTATGGCCGGCAGTGATATTAAATGGTTAATAGCAGGAGCGGTAGGAGGAGGTGCAATCGGTTATTTATTTGCAAGACAGATGAATAGAACCTTCTCGAAAAAATAATACTGTACTATCATGAGTTTGCAACCATGCTGTCCTGAGTTTGCAACCTGCTGTCCTGAGTTTGCAACTCTGCTGTCCTGAGTTTGCAACTCAGGACCATGCTATCCTGAGTTTGCAACTCAGAACTCATTTTATCATGAGTTTACAACTCAGTATCCTTTTGCAAAACCTTACATAAAAGCAATGAGCAGGACATCTAATTAACCTAGCACCTTCAAACTTTCCCCAATTATCTCCACACATTCCATTACCTGTTGCTGATTGATCAGCAAAGGAGGAGCAAAGCGAATCTTATCTCCATGCGTTGGTTTTGCTAATAAGCCGTTTTCTTTCAGCGCTAAGCATAAATCCCAGGCAGCCTCCCGGTTGCTATGTTGTATTACAATGGCATTGAGCAAACCCTTTCCTCTTACAACAGCTATAAATGGTGAGTTCAATTCCTTTATTCCTTTTCTTAATAATTCACCCATTGCTTCGGCATTGGCCGCCATGTTTTCTTCTTTTAAAACTTCCAGCGCTTTTATGGCAACGGCACAGGCCAACGGATTACCGCCATAAGTGCTGCCATGTTCGCCTGGTTTGATCGTCATCATAATAGCATCATCAGCCAGTACAGCACTCACCGGCAATATACCACCACTCAATGCTTTGCCTAATATCAATACATCCGGCCGCACATTTTCATGATCACAGCAAAGCATCCTTCCCGTCCTGGCAAGCCCCGTCTGTATCTCATCTGCCACCATCAGTACATTGTATTCGTTACAGAGATTCCGTATGCCCTGGTAATACCCGTCATCGGGTACCACCACGCCTGCTTCCCCCTGTATCGGCTCAAACATAAATGCCACCACGTTTGTGTTTTGAAACGCTTTTTCCAAAGCTAACAGGTCATTGTTTGGAATGGCCATATAGCCGGAGGTAAAAGGACCAAAATTTGTTTTGGCTGTTGGGTCACTGCTAAAAGCCACTACGCCGGTTGTACGGCCATGAAAATTACCTTCGCATACAACGATCACCGCTTCGTTCTCGGCTACTTTTTTCACCTCGTAGCCCCATTTGCGGCTGAGTTTTAAGGCAGTCTCCACCGCTTCCACACCGGTATTCATTGGCAATACTTTATCGTAACCAAAATAGGAGGTAATGAATTTTTCGTATACACCCAGCTGGTTGCTGTGAAAGGCCCTGCTCGTGAGCGTTAGTTGCTGTGCCTGTGCAGTAAGCGCTGCCACAATTTTGGGATGACAATGCCCCTGGTTTACAGCAGAATAACCACTCAAAAAATCGTAGTAACGTTTTCCATCCACATCCCATACAAATACACCTTCTCCTTTTTCGAGTACTACCGGCAAGGGATGATAATTGTGGGCCCCGTATTTTTCCTCCAGGTCAATGAAATGTTGTGTATTGGCAGTTGTGGCTATTGTAGTATGCATGATAATTGACTAATTGATAATGAACTAATTGATAATGGATAATTTCTTCGGAAGAAAGAGCAGGACTTTACGAAGGCTTCTGCAGGTGGCAGGTGAATGCTCCACTGAGAACGTATTACATTCAATGATTCAGCAGATCAAGATTGCTGCGGAGAAAACAGGTGATATAGAATGAATGGCTGATAATAGTAAGTTGAACAGCAAAATAACAAAAAATAAACGACAAAAACTACCAGCCTTATAAAAGCTGGTAGCAATCATCGTTCTAAATGCCGGAGTTGGATTAAAATACTTCCATCACTTCCATGCAGGCTTCAGCACATGTACGGCATGCTGCAGCACATTCCTGGCAATGTTCGTTTTCATGTTTTTCACATTCCTCAGCGCATTCCCGGCACAATTGTGCACAGATGGCGCAAATTTCTTCAGAGCGTTTGCTGCCGAGGCTCATCATCTGCGCTGTATAGCTACAGGCAGTGGCACATTCCATATCCAGTTGAATACATCGTGCCATCATATTCACATCTTCTTCCTTTGTACAGGCTGATGCACAATGGTTGCATATTGCTGCACAGGCTAAACAAGCCTCAATGCATTGTTTGTAATGATGATAGTCCATAGTTGTTTTTATAAAATGCTGTCCAAACCCTTTGCCACATTATTACAACTTATAAAACAGGCTGTTTTTTTTAAACCCGTGAAATTTTTTACTCATATATTCACAACAGGGGTTTACTTTAACAGGCAGGAATATCTTTTGTGTAAGCAGATTGCTTAATTTCATCGCTCCTAAATAAAAATGCAATATGAAAACAGTTTCTTCCATTGCTCTATTCCTTTTATTGACCGGCTTCTCTGCAGCCGGGCAATCCAACACCTTATCCAAATCAAGCTATTCGGTAAAGTATCCCGACCCCTGGAGTATTGAGGGCACGGCAGATGCCAAACAGTTCACCATCAAAGCAGCGCCCGATTCCGGCATCATGGATAATTTTATTGAGAACCTCAACATGGTGATCAATGATCTCAACAGCCCCATGAATGCGCAGCAGTATGCTGCTTTCTCCAAAGGTTACCTGCCACAAAAAATTAAAAACTTCGTGGTGCTGGAAAATGCCAAAGGCAACCTGGGTAAGGACAGCTGGTACATGGTGTTCAAGGGTGTACAGTTTGGAAAAAAGCTGCAATGGAAACAATACTATATTGTAAAAGGAAGCAAAGTGCATATCCTCACTTTTACCGGCGAAGCTACCCGGTACAAGCAATACATCAAAACCATCAACAGCATGATGGCTAGTTATACCATCAAATAGTTTTTTAAAGCCGAATAGAAATTAAGCCACCTGGAATGTACCGGCTGTAAAATAACTTTTCCTACTTTTATACTAAATAAATAACGAATGGTAAAAGGCCTGCTGCTAAGCTGCATGCTCATCTTTTCACTGATGATTCATGCACAGGTAAAACCCATGATTGGAACAGCTAAAGATGACAAGGCGAAATTGCTCCTTATTAAAAAAGGATTACCTGATATTAAAAAAAATCTAACCAGGCGTGTTGATGATTATTCTGAAGACAGGGAGGCCAGGGTACTAATGGGGAATGAAGGTCCCATGTTTAGTGAGGAGGATAATGTACAAACGCTTACCTATGATTTTTCCAGGTCCTATTTCAGTGGAACAACAGAGGAATACCAGTCATACTACCGAAAATTATTGGGTACAATTAAAGAAGTTTTTGGAGATAAATATGATTCCGTTGAATATAAAAAGGAAGCAAAAAAATGGTGCGTATCATTCTTTGAAAAAGGAAAAAAATGGGAGTCTCCCACCAGCATTTATGTATGCTGCGATTGGATGCTGGCTTCTATTGGACCAAAGATATCTCTATCTTTTTTTTGGACGAAACCGGATTAAAGTATTGGAAGCAACCCATGAATCTGTACGGGCCGCACGAGGCCAGTTCCTTTCAAGCGTAAAAAAAAACGTACCGGACCTGCCGCTCCTTTCACTGGCCGCTTTCAAAATTGAAGCCGCTGCGTTGTTAGTTTTAAGTCCCATAGGGGCGATATACTGGTAGAAAAAAACAGCATAATATTTTAAAGCCCCGTAGGGGCGGCATATCAATAGAAAGAAAGGCATAGAATTTTTTAGCCCCATCGGGGCGTAATATTGGTAGATTAAATTACAGCATAATATTT
>ENA-UOWO01003434-UOWO01003434.1-activated-sludge-metagenome-genome-assembly--contig:-NODE-3434-length-18346-cov-9.464381_pt1 | contig 18346 bp, 11 predicted proteins | sample MGYA00238148_ERZ761564 | MGnify/ENA primary metagenome ERZ761564 (study PRJEB28885, sample SAMN05720194) | activated sludge metagenome | isolation source: Anaerobic digester | place: USA...
TGAACTTTGAACTAATTCCGCTCCGCTGCTTATGGCTTCTTCTACCCACTCCTGTACCCGCTGCGCTTCGCTTTCGGCAATCATGGGGCCGATGTCGGTGGCGGGATCGAGCGGGTCGCCAACGATTAATTTGTCCGCTTCTTCGGCCAGTTTCCCGGCCAGTTCGCGAGCTTTGGAGCGGTGGACAAACACCTTCTGAACGCTGACGCACACCTGGCCGGCGTGGTAGAACCCGCCTTTGGCAATGAGCGGAACGATCTCGTCGATGCCGGCCGTACCATCCACGATAACCGGCGCTACGCCGCCGTGCTCCAGGGCAAACCGTGTGCCGGGCGCCAGGAGGTTTTTCAGCTTCCAGCCGACTTCGTGCGAACCGATAAAGGTCATGTAGCCGATACGGGGATCGGCGGCAAGCTTTTCGGCCAGCTCGCGGCGGCAAACCAGCGCGGTGCACCAGCCGTCGGGTAATCCGCATCCTTTCAGCAACCTGACCAGGTTAAAGCACGAGACGGGTGTGGTCGACGCCGGCTTGACAATCACCGGGCAACCGGCAGCCAATGCCGGGATCACCTGGTGGACGACCAGGTTCAGCGGGTGATTGAAGGCGCTGATGGACAGCACCACACCGATAGGCTCACGGGTGGTGAAGGCCAGCCGGTTGACCGACGCGGCCGTCATCCCCATCGGGATCTCCTCGCCCCGCAGGTGGTACATCTCAGCCACCGCCAGCTTAACGCCGTTGATGGCCCGCAGCACCTCCACCTTCGAATCTTTGTATGGCTTCCCTCCTTCCTCCGCAGCCATCATTGTCAGCTCTTCCACCTGCGACTCCATCACGGTTGCGAGCTTCTCCAGTATCGCTATCCGCTGGTATTTCGGCAGCCATTTCGACGGATCGCGGAACAACCCGTGAGCCACAGCGAGCGTCTTTTCAATCTCTTTCTCATCCGCCAGGGGAAACTCCCGGATGAAATGCCGGTCGTACGGCGATGTAACGGTAAGAATATCAGGCATAAAGAGGAGCTATAATTCCTCCACCAGGTCGGATATGATCTTAACCAGTCCTTTCTCGGCCTGGGAGGCGTAATACAATATTTTATCGATATCAACCGGTTCCAGGTGATCGGGGTCGCATTCGTCGGTGATGACGGAGATGGCCGCTACCGGTAGTTTCATATGGTTGGCCACGATCACCTCGGGAGTGGTTGACATACCGACGACGTCGGCGCCGATCCGGCTTAAGAACCGGTATTCGGCCCGGGTTTCGAGGTTCGGCCCCGTGACGGCTACGTAGACGCCTTTGTGCAACGTGATCCCGTTCCTTTCGGCTATGGCGGTGATCTTCGCATTGATCTCCCTGGAATAGGCCTGGCTCATATCGGGAAACCGTGTACCCAGCTCATCGATATTCGGCCCCACCAGCGGATTCGGCAACAGGTTGATATGGTCCTCGATCAGCATCAGCGAGCCCTTTTTGAAAGCCGGGTTCATCGAACCGCATGCGTTGGAGACCAGCAGGCTGCTGATTCCCAGCATTTTCATGACCCGAATGGGAAAAGTTATCTGCTGCGTGGTATACCCTTCGTAAGCATGCGAACGGCCTTTCATCACCAGCACTTTTCTCCCCCGCAGGTTACCGTATATCAAAACTCCGTGGTGAAATTCGACAGTGGAAATGGGAAAATGGGGAATATCCTCATAATCAATGGTTATCTCCACATCGATATGATCGGCCAGTTTGCCCAGCCCGGTGCCGAGGATTATTCCCACCTCGGGCGCCACCATCCCTTTTGACCTCAGATATCCGGCCGCTTCTTTAATCTTCTCAAACATGCTATTCAATTGAGGCGACGAAGTTAAAAAAAAAACAGATTGCACTCCGAAGGGAGCTTGATAGTCCGACGGGTGAACCCGTCGGTTATTGTGGAAACTAAGCAGTCCGACGACTAAAACCGTCGGTTAATGTTTTTTTCTTCCGACGGGCAAACCCATCGGTTATTGTGGAAACTTTGTAGTCCGACGACTAAAGCCGTCGGTTCCAACCCTCATAAAACATTCGGAACCAACGGCTTTAGTCGTTGGAGCACGAACTGTTTTCAGGCAAACAAATCGAAATAACAGACTTTTGAGACAGCTTCAGCACGAATTACAATCAAACACTCAACCTTCAACCTTAAATGTAATTTTATCTATCTTTAAAGCCTCAATAAAAAACTATGCGAATCAAACTTCGACTTATCCTGGTAGCCGCTATCACGGTCTTATTTAATAATCTTCAAGCCCAGGTAGAAAAGCCGGAGGAGACCTACATCCTACGGCCGCTATCTGCAGTAGATGAGGTGCAACTGATGTCGCTTCCGGAGCTGAAACCGCCTGCAGGATTTGAAAACCGCGACCTGCCATACATGGTCGACAATTCTACACAAATGTATATGCGTCCCGCCTATCAGCAAGCCGGACTCAGCTGCGGACAAGCATCATGTATCGGGTACAATTTTACCTATGAGATGGCGCGGGAACGCAATCTGAATGCCAGCCTGCTCCAAAACCAGTACCCCACGCATTTTGCCTGGAACTTCATGAACGGCGGCGAAGGATGGTACGGTGTAAGCTATCTCCACAGCATCCAGATCCTGAAAGAATACGGGATGATGAATGCCGTTGATTACGGCGGCTCTTTATCATACGGCGGAGCATCCCGATTCCTGTCGGGCTACAACGAATACTACAACGGCATGCACAACCGGATCACAAATGCATACCAGATCCAGGTGGGCACACCGGAAGGGCTGCTGGTGCTCAAACACTGGCTGCACAACCACCTGGAGGGATCGGCTGTGGGTGGTGTGGCCAGCTTTTATGCCCAGCATATGGCCGTCACCACCATGCTGCCCTGGGGAACACCCGAGGCAGGCAAATATGTACTGACCTATTTCGGTGGAAGCGCCAACCATGCCATGACTATCGTCGGTTACAACGACAGCATCCGCTGGGACTACAACAGCGACGGGCTGTACACGAATAACATCGACATCAACGGGGATGGGACGGTAAACATGAAAGACTGGGAGATCGGAGGGTTCAAGATGGTGCAGAGTTACGGCGGTGTCCCGAACTGGGGCGACCAGGGATTTGCTTACATGATGTACAAAACCGTGGCCGATAACCTGGGCAGCGGCGGTATCTGGAATCACTGCGTCCATGTCCTCGATGTCAAAGGGGCCCTCGATCCGAAACTGACGGCAAAGATCATCCTGAAGCACGACCGCCGGGAACGGATAAAAGTTCTGGCCGGTATTGCCAATAACGTCGGTGCACAAAGACCCGAGCACCAACTGGGCTTCCCGATCTATGACTACCAGGGCGGCAACCGGTACATGCAGGGAGGAACCACCGAAGCCGACAAGACCATCGAAATCGGGCTCGACCTGTCGAAACTCTTAAGTTATTCCGATATCGGCGATCCGGTTAAGATTTACCTCCAGGTTGTCGAGAATGATCCCGACAATGCGAATACAGGCGAAGTCATCCATTTTTCCATCTTTGACCACACATCAGGCGGCTCCCAGGTCGTTTGTGCGCAGACGAATGTGCCGCTGGTAAACGATGATACGACAACGCTTTATCTGAACCACACCTTTAATTTCGACCGCGTCCACATTGTCGACGAAACGATCCCGCCGGCCCCGGAGGGAGAATATTACAGCCATCAGTTCACCGTGGCGGGCGGAACCCCTCCTTACATCTGGGAATTTGATAAAAGTTACGATGAGTCAGGCCAGCCGGCCTCTTTCCCGCAAATCACCGGAACACAATTGACGCCCGGCAACAGTTCCAGCGGGTACGTCACCCAGGCCATTCCGTTCTCCTTTCCTTTCTACGACAGCGCTTATTCCAGCATCACGCTGCATGTCGACGGTTACCTGATGTTCGATCAGCAGCTTTATCCTTTCCCTTACTATCAGGACGACAAGGTGCTGTTCAACATCACCCGCCACATCTCCCCTTTCCTGAACTACCACCAGGAGATCAATGCCGGCCAGGGGTGCGGCATCTGGTACGAAGGCAGCGCAGATTACGTGACTTTCCGCTGGAAAACGGCCCTGACCGAAAACCCGGCGATGACTTTCAACTATGCAGCCCGTCTCTATCCCGACGGGACCATAAAATTCTACTACGGCCAGATGAACGGCTGCGATATGTACCTCTGGATGGCCGGCATCGGCGACGGAGATGGATTCAACTTTCAGGAGACAAGGTTATCAAACAAACCGTCGGTCAATGCCAATACCTCCACTACATTGGTCCCGTATGACTATCCGGAGGAGATGACGTTGAGCGAAACGGGGCTTTTTTCGGGAACGCCTGAACAATCCTACGGCAATGAACAGATCACATTCAAAGTAACCGATAACAACTTCATCCAAACAAAAAAGACCTTCACTTTTACATCTACCGGCATAATCATCAGCGATTCTGTCATTTCTGGCGGCGATCCCGTTATCGCATTCAGCGAAACCGCCAATATGAGCATCTCGGTGCTGAACCTGAAGCCGGAAACCATTCCCGATGCGGTCATGACCATCACCATCGATGATCCTTACATTACCGTTACCGACAATACGGAAAACCTGGGCGACCTGGCGTTCAACCTGCCGCGGAATGTTCTCAACGCATTCCAGTTTACCGTCGCCAGCGATATTCCCAACGAGCGCCTGATCATTGTTGAAACCTCGATCACTTCTGACACAAACGTCTGGATCAGCGAATTGTACCATTATGCCTATGCTCCCGTCGTAACAGCCGAAAACGTAGAAGTAAACGATGAAAATGGCAGGCTGGATGCCGGCGAAACCTCCGATGTCGTAGTTTCCTACCTGAACACGGGAGGCGTAGAGCTTACCAGTGTCAATACATTGCTGACGACGGCCGATCCGCTGGTCATGATCAACCAGTCGGTCGGTAATATCCCGTTGCTGGAAGTCGGAATACTGGCCAATCTCAGTTACAACGTCTTCGTTTCGCCCGATTGCCTGCCGGGCCACGAAATCGAATTTGCGCTGAATATCAGCGGTGACGGGAACTATGCGACTACCGACACATTCTCACTGGTTGTCGGATTATACAGCGAAAACTTTGAATCCGGTGATATGGAGTTGTTCACCTGGGGGCACGAAGGCGACGGGCAGTGGAGGACTGATACCTATGCCCCTTACGAGGGTACATTCGCAGCCCGCTCGGGCAATATTACACACAATCAGGAATCGGTGATGGTCATCGATATGGATTATTTGACGGATGGTGTCATCAGTTTTTACCAGCGGACCAGTTGTGAAGGGGATACGACTTCCGCCGATAATTACGATTACCTGAGTTTTAAAATTGATGGAAATGAGATGGAGAGATGGGATGGCGAAACGGGTTGGTCGTATGCAGAATTTCCCGTCACGGAAGGCTTTCACCGGTTCGAATGGATCTATCATAAAGATCACAACACCAATTACCGGATGGATGCTGCGTGGGTTGACCTGATCTCGTTTGCATCGTCGGTCAATTGCTCACCCGGCTTGCAATTCAGCCCCTCATCGGTCGATTTCCTGCTCCGGACGGGTGAGACCGAAACGAAATCGCTGGCTTTGTCGAATCCGGCCTCAGGGCCGTTGAATTTCACGGCCGACATAGCGGGAATACAGCCTTCCGTGGTGAAAGACGGAAAAGGGAACCGGAATATCGAAGGATCGTACCTGGTCACAGACCATGACCGGTTCCATGCGGGCCAGGAATATGTCTGGAATTTCAGGACTTACAACGCGGGCAACGACAATGAATGGATCAAGCAGATCTATATTACTTTTCCGCAAGGGATTATGCTCGTCGCCGCGACTGACTTCACGGGTGGCTCAGGCGGCCCGATGGTTTTCCAGGGGCCTTTCGGCAACGGGGTGACGGCCCACTGGTTTGGCGAAGATGCCAACGGCTGGGGCGTCGTCCATATGGGCGAACTGGCCGCCAGTGATGTGTCGGTGGTCCCCGCTGATAACCTGCTGACCGATGTTCAGATCTATTATGAAGTCCAGGGCGAGGTGTACGGCAGTCCGCCTCATACCGTTACGGGAAACATCACCCTCCGCAACCTGGGCCCTGTGGTACCCTGGCTGAGCATCGACAATATCGAAGGGTTGCTGGAAGGAGAAAGTGTTGATTCGCTACGGGTAACGGTGGATGCCAATGGGATGGATGACGGCGAGTACCATGCCTGGCTTTACCTCGAAGATAATTTCAACGGTGCGTTTGTCATCCCGGTGAATATGACGATCGATACGCATATGGGAGAACTTGAAACCGGCGGCAAGCGGCAAGAAGGAATATTCAATGCATATCCCAATCCATTCATTGCACAAACTGTTTTAAGTATTCTTTTGCCGGAAACCACAAAAACCCGGATTGAAATATCGACTCTGCAGGGACAGATCATGAAAGTGATAGATCAAGAAGTTAAAGGTGGCATCAGGCATTTAATAGAATGGGACGGCAATAATGAAGAGGGCAAGCCAGTCGGCGCAGGTATTTATAGCGGGCGGCTGATTACCGGTAATAAATCCTATTTTGTTAAAATAATCAAAATAAGATAATAAAGTGCAGCTGCGAATGGCCAGGTAAACACATCAGTTAAATCATGAATACGATATTATTTCTGATAATTTTATTCTTATCCTTCTGGGTATTCATTCTGCCTAAATCTTATAAATACTATTACACCCTGGTTTTACTGGCAGGAGGACTGGCCCTGAGCACCATATGGAGTTTCAGGGTATTTGACGGGAGCGATGAGCAACTTATTGTCAGGCTTGATTTCCAGACTTTTCACAGCAGTATAGTCTTTACTATCGATCGGCTTTCGGCATTCTTTATTCTGGTGGTGAATCTCACGGTGCTGACCGGTTTTTTATATGCCAGAGGTTACCTTGCCACTTATGAGAAGTCGAAAAATGCACTGCAGTTTTCCATTCATTACCTGGCATATATGTGGCTTTATTTCTCCATGATCATGGTGGTAATGATCCGCGACGGAGTATCATTCCTCATTATGTGGGAGATCATGGCCTTAGCATCGTTTCTGCTGGTCATTTTCGATGCGCAGGAAAGAAGCATTATGAAAACGGGCATTAGTTACCTGATCCAGATGCACGTGGGCCTTTTCTTTATCCTTATTGCTTTCCTGCTGGTCGGAAAGGCTACGGGCCAGATGAGTTTTGATGCAATGGGTGAGTACTTCTCTGCTCATTCCAACTTGCTGGTATTTATGCTTTTTTTTATCGGATTCGGCATAAAAGCCGGCTTCATCCCTTTGCATACCTGGTTGCCTCAGGCGCATCCGGCCGCGCCGTCGCATGTCTCGGGAGTCATGTCAGGGGTGATGATCAAAATGGGGATTTACGGTCTTTTGCGGATTCTCATTTCCGTCCAGAATAACCTGTTTGAGATCGGTATCATCATCCTTACCATTTCAATCATTTCAGGTATATTGGGGGTCATGATGGCCATAATGCAGCATGATCTGAAACGGTTACTGGCCTATCACAGCATAGAGAACATAGGCATCATCGGAATCGGGATCGGGCTGGGCGTGATAGGGATGGCCTTACAGAACCCGGTTCTGAGCTTGCTGGGATTTTCGGGCGGTATCCTGCACGTGCTGAACCACTCCCTGTTCAAATCATTGTTGTTCTATAATGCCGGCTCTGTTTATCATACGTCGCACACCAGAAATATCGAGCAACTCGGCGGCCTTATGAAAAAAATGCCCTACACGGCAATCTTTTTCCTGATCGGCTCGCTGGCTATTTGCGGCCTCCCCCCGTTCAATGGTTTTATCTCCGAATATCTGATCTTCCTGGGCATGTTTAAAAGCCTGGGAACAGCCAACCTGTACCAGTCGATTATTGTAACGGGCAGCCTGGTGGGCCTGGCTTTGATAGGCGGACTGGCCGTTTTTTGCTTCACAAAAGCATTCGGAATCGTTTTTCTTGGCACACCGCGGTCCGAAGAAGCCGCCCGGGTCAGCGAAGTCAGTAAAAACATGCTTTTCCCGCAGTACATCATTGTCTTTTTCATCCTATTGATCGGAATGGCTTCTGCTTATTTCGTCAGGCCGATATTTTCATTGGTTTCGCAAACATTTGGCATTGGCGAAATACAAGCCTTCCGGGGTGCATTTATCGGTGATCTGACTAAAATAAATCTCCTTGGCGGGATATTCGTTTTACTGATCGTCCTATTACTTCTTTACCGACATTTCCATTTAAAAAGAAGAGTGGTTGAAAGAGGGCCAACCTGGGGCTGCGGTTACACGGCAGCAACAAGCAAGCATCAATACACCGCCACATCTTATGCCGATAACTATGCTAAACTGGCTAAACCTCTGCTCAGAAACAGGGAAACCTACAGCGGTATCGGAAACGAAGAGGTCTTTCCGGGTAAGAAGAAGTTTAAAACACAAAGTTTTGATTATTTTAAAGAGTATCTTATCGACAGGCCGGTTCATCTTCTGCTGGAAGGGCTGAAGAAAATTGCCTTTATGCAGACGGGCCAGATCCAGCATTATATACTGTACCTGTTTCTTTATATGCTGATATTGTTCCTTTTAAGTTATCTTAACCTGATCTGATATGGCTGGAGTTCTGTTAATAGTAGCAGCCGCAATAGTTTTCCCGGGAATCATTCTTCGGACAAAAAGTATCCTGTCAGGACGAAAAGGCCCCGGTATACTTCAGCCTGTGAAAGATATCCGGGTGTTGCTGTTGAAAGGGAGCGTATTCAGCGAAACATCAGGCCTGATCTTCCAGGCGGCCCCGGTTATAACACTGGCCAGTTTTGCCTGTGCAATGCTGGTCATTCCCTTTGCTAGGATGGAAGCGCTGGTCTCATTCGATGGTGATTTCATCTTTTTTATTTACCTGCTGGCCTTCGGGAAGTTCTTTGCAATCATTGCAGCACTTGATACCGGCAGCAGCTTTGAAGGGATGGGGGCTAACCGTGAAGCCCTGTACTCGATGCTCGTCGAACCGGCGCTGTTCATCCTGTTAGCTACTTTTGCCATGTTTACCGGATTTACATCCTTTTCGGATATCTTCAGTAACTTTTATATTTCAGGAAGTCATTATGCATTGATATACAGCATGATAGGTTTCTATCTCCTGGCCCAGGTTGCAATGATTGAAAACAGCAGGCTTCCGGTCGATGATCCGAAAACGCACCTGGAACTGACTATGATACATGAAGTGATGATATTGGATAACAGCGGCTTTGATAAAGCATTGATTCACATTGGCTTATATCTCCGGTTCGCCGTCTTCGGAGCCTTGTTGTTCAATGTGCTGGTGCCGGCGGAATGGAATACACCCCTTCAGATAGCATTATTCTTCATCATCCAGGTTGTATTTGCAGTCATGATCGGGCTCCTGGAATCATTCAGAGCACGCAATAAAATGGGGAAAAACCCGAAATTCATCCTGACTTTGTCGGCCATAGCACTGATTGCGTTTATGGTCGTTTTAATATTGACAGAAAAGCTAATCACTTAAACTATGGTAAACTACCTGATCGTATTGTTTGCTGTAACGCTCATATACATTTCCGTTGCCGAACGTTTCAGGATCTATGCAGGCCTGATGGGTCTGCAGGGATTCTTACTGTTCGGGATTACCCTTCTGGAACTACAGGAGGTCAATACGACCAACCTGGTTATAATCGCTTCCGAAACCGTATTCTTTAAAGGACTGGTGGTACCGTTCCTGTTGTTCAGGATTATCAAAAAGACAGGGGTTTATAAAGTTCATAAACTGGCTATGCCCGGATTTTACCTCCTTATCCTTACGATTATCGCGTTGATCTTGAGCTTAGTGCTCTCAAAAGCCCTGGTTAATCCATATATTAACACCGAGTATATGACGATAGCGCTCTTTTGCTTATTTACAGGGATGTTGCTTATCGTAACCCATAAATATATTTTATCTCAGGTCATCGGGTTCCTGGTTATTGAGAATGCCGTTTTCATCTTATCACTGGCGGTTGGAAATAAGAATCCTATGCTGATCAACATCGGCATTTTGCTCGATATCTTTGTCGGCGTGCTGATACTGGGCATGTTTGCTCTGCGGTTGAAACCCCATACCCTCGAATTAACCCGGTTAAAAGATTAGAAGATGACTCTTACACTATTTTTTATTCTTTCAGCAGTAATGGCGATTCTGGTGTTTATATTGAAAAACAGGACCATTACTAAAAACATTATTATCTCCTATATCCTGCTACATATTGTTTTTACAGCCTATTGCTGGATTAATTTAAATTCCACCGAACTGGTTTACTTTACATTCGACAGTGCGGGTGTCTTAATGCTCGCAGTACTATCCCTTCTACTGATTCCCACTGTTTATCATGGTTTTGTTTATACAAAGACTGATAAAACCAGGAACTTCAATATTTATCACACGGCGCTTATTGCTCTTGTAACCAGTATGACAGGCGCTTACCTGGCAAATGGGATGACCGTTTTATGGATCTTTGTTGAGGCGACAACGTTGTCGGTCGCTGCCCTGGTTTATCACGACCGTACGGAAAAAGCGCTGGAAGCAACATGGAAATATGTATTCATTTGTTCGGTTGGCATAGCCATTGCCTATATCGGAATATTGCTCCTGAGCTTTATTTATGGACGCGGTGATGCGCCAATACTGTCGTTCTCCTCTTTTTTAAACCTGGCCAGCATTGCCAACCCGCTCTATCTTAAAATTGCTTTTGTTTTTGTTGTGGTTGGATTCAGTACCAAAATGGGGCTTTTTCCAATGCATACAGTGACGACCGATGCCCATTCCGTTGCTCCCCCGCCGATCAGCGCATTGATCTCCACCACGCTGATGAATGTGGGATTCCTTGCGATTTTCCGGGTTTATACTCTTTTTTCTTCTACAGTTATTTTACCTTTTATGAATAATGTCCTGATCCTTTCTGGCATCTTATCGCTTTTGGTTGCGGCCGGTTACATGCTGAAAGCTAAACATATGAAGAGGATGCTGGCTTATTCCAGCCTGGAAAACATGGGCCTGGTCGCTATTGCGCTTGGCATCGGCGGGATCGGTTACTACGCAGCCTTTCTGCTGATCATTCTTCATTCGCTGACGAAAGCGAGCCTTTTCTTCCATATGGGCCAGTTTTTCCGGGTTCTTCATACTTTCAGGCTGGATGACTGCGGCAAATACATGAAGCTCCATCCGGCAGGCGGCCTGATTATGCTGACCGGTTTATTCGGTATTCTTGCAATTCCTCCGTCAGGACTATTTATTTCGGAATTGATGATCTTTAAAGGACTGGTATTCAATAACCAATGGTTCTTGCTAATTGTGACTGCATTACTGCTTTGTTGTATCATTTATGCATTAAGCACCCGTGTTATGCATATCGTCTTTTCTGATCCGCGGGATATTGAATTACAGGAGCCCGGTATCATAAAACCCGCTGAAACGATCAGCCAGTTTGTCTTGCTTGGGCTTGTATTCTTTATGTGTTTTTATCAACCGCCATTTTTAGTGGAAATGATCAACCGGAGCATTGTCGCTCTGCCTTAACAGCGAATTTATGAGTCAGCCAGAATACATTAAAAGAGCTAATACTGATGTGCCATGCAGGCTTGAAGATATATCAAAGTCTGATTATGAGGTTTTTTATAATCTTGTGGCGGAACTTCTTAAAAAGGAATCAAACCATTGCCTGGCTTATTATCCCATTGAGAATGAGGGCAAACTGGTTTTTTATTGTTTTATCGGCGATGACAGCGACCAAAGCGTTACTATTTTATCACACAGGCACAACAAATACGGACTGATCCTTAAATCGCTAACTCCCTTGTGCAACGCGATGCATATTTTCGAACGGGAAATTCATGAGACCTTTGGCGTTGCGTTCGAGGGTCACCCCTGGCTTAAACCGGTACGGTACCCATTTGACCGGTACGACAAAGCAAAGGTGATGGATAATTATCCTTTCTTTGAGATAGAAAGTGAAGAACTGCACGAAGTGGGAGTTGGACCGATCCATGCCGGGGTGATTGAACCGGGTCATTTTCGGTTTATTTGTAACGGGGAGAAGGTTTTGCATCTCGAGATCCATCTGGGCTACCAGCATCGCGGAATTGAATGGTTGTATCTCGACAAAGATTCCCCGTTGCAAAGGTGTATCTTGTCTGAGTGCATCGCCGGTGATACCGCTGTTGGCCATGCACTGGCTCATGCCCAGCTTATTGAGTCGCTCGCCGGCATCCAAATCGAGGAGGACCTTCAAATTGAGCGTTGCATTGCACTTGAGCTTGAGCGCATTGCCGTACATATAGGTGATACGGCTGCATTGTGCACCGATGTGGCCTACCAGCTCGGGCAGGTCGTATGCGAAGCGCTCCGGACTACCATCATCAATACTACACAGCAATGGTGCGGCAACCGTTTCGGGAAAGGATTGATCAGGCCTGGTGGCAGCCATTATCCGCTATCCGAGGATATGGCAACTAAAATCGAAAAGAATCTTGAAAATACGGGTACCCGTTTCCGGAAAATGACCGAAACTCTTTACTCCATGCCCAGCGTGCTGTCGCGCTTCGACGAGATAGGAACTGTGACAACGCAGCAGGCGCTAGCTGTCGGGGCTGTCGGCATGGCAGCACGAACGTGCAATGTACCCAGGGATATCCGTGCCTCGCACCCATTCCAGTACTTTAAAACATATCCGGTACATCCCGTTGTGCTTGAAACCGGTGACGTGCTTGCCCGCGGTATGCTGAGGAGTATGGAAGTCACTGAATCCATTAAAATCATCAGGGAACTGATCGCAACCTGGCGTCAGAAAGAGAATAAGGCAAAAGCCCCGGTGTACGATTATCACCTCAAGCCCGGCAGTATCGCTTTTTCCATGACCGAAGGCTGGAGGGGAGAAATCTTCCACAGCGCTATCACCAATTCAAAAGGACAAATTGTTCATTATAAAGTGAAAGACCCTTCTGTCCATAATTGGATGGCGCTGGCACTGGCCGTCCGCAACCAGGAAATATCCGATTTCCCGGTTTGCAACAAGAGTTTTAACCTGAGCTATTGCGGATATGATTTATAACAGATGATCAGAGAGTTTAATATATTGCGCAGTCACGGCATTCAGTATGTACCTGACCTTAAAAAAGCAGAACTGACGCCATTGTTCCGGGGAAGGCCGGTCATCAGCCCTTCGGTCACCGATGATGAAAAAACGATGCTCAGGAAACTATGCCCTTCCGGCGCCATTTTGGAGAATGACTTCGGTATTGACCTCGGGAAATGTGTTTTCTGCAAAGAATGTGCTTTCGCTTGCCCGGGAAAGATCAGCTTTACCAACGATTATAAAATAGCCTCGAACAACCGTAATGGACTGATTATCAGGCCGGGGAATGAAAGTGTGGGCTTCGACGAGACTCGGATCAGGAAAGAAGTCCGGAAATTGTTCAGGAATTCGCTAAAACTGAGGCAGATCTCAGCCGGAGGGGACAATAGTTGTGAGATGGAGCTGAATGCTTCCGGTAATGTCAATTTCGACATGGGGCGGTATGGGATCGAATTTGTTGCATCGCCCCGGCATGCGGATGGTATCGTGATAACCGGCCCGATAACCGAAAACATGGCAGCAGCTACACAAATCTGTTACGATGCGGTGCCTCATCCCAAAATTATAATCCTGGTGGGTACAGATGCCATCAGTGGGGGGCTTTTCTCTGAAAGCAAAGCAATAAACCGCTCATTTCTGGACAAATATCCTGTTGATCTCTATGTACCCGGCAATCCGGCCCATCCGCTTACATTTATCAATGGACTTTTGAAATTGCAAGGAAAATAGTTTGTATCTCAATTTGGTCTAATTCCGGGCAATAAAAAATTGCACGAAATTTTTCAGTCCCGTTTCAATTGAACTTGCCTGTAAGGTCTGAAATGTTGAATTTACCCTCTATATTCTGTATTTCAATCTTTCCATTCAGAATATTGAAAAAGAAATCCCTTATCTTTTCAAATGTAAGCATGATGGGCTCTCCTTTATCATTCATTCCCAGGTCATAAGTCTTTAGAAGCTGCGATCCAAGGCTGGCAGCTGTTAAAAGAAAATGGTTCTGGAATTTGTCCGTATCAAGCAGGTCCGCCGCCAGTACTTTTCCGATGACTGTATAGCTCCGGAGTGTTTTCTGGGTATCGTGACTGCTCAATGTTGTCTTCACTTCATCTGCTTCAAGGTTCATCTCTATCTTCCCTGAATTTTCCGATTCTTTCATTTCTTTATAAAGAGAACCCAAATCTGCCAGGCTGATATTGTAGAATCTGGTTCCGGGGATAACATTGATCCTTTCAATGGAGAATGCGCTGGGAAGCAGGAGCCATACAGTCTGGGATGCCTTGACTGATGGCGTATTGAATGTTCCGATTATAGAATTTGTCAGGTCGATACTTTGGGTGGCAAAAACTCCGCCGATGACGACACAATTCTGCAATATGATCTCATCGGCATAAATGCTTCCGGCCACAAAAGCATTGTAAAGTGTAACACTCTTGGCATTGATGTCAGAATAAAAGTTCAGGTTGCATTTCTGAGCGCGGGAAACGATTGAATTGGCGGAACCGACACTCTTTTTAAACGATATGTTGCCTTTAGCTTCACTGTTCACATACATCTCGTGCTGTGTGAAAACGGCACCCTGTATGTCTGAATCACCATTCTGAACCTCAAGTTTATAGGCATAAACAGCTCCCTCTATGACAGAATTTCCCTGGATAGTTATCGTCCGGTTCAGTTCGGCTATCTTTTCAGGTAGGATAGAACCCTTTACCAGGTTATCCTTTAATTGTATATTGGTTTCATTAAACCTTAATTCTTTTAATTCTTTCATTATTTTATTGGTTAGAAATTTTTATGACATAAATCTTATCGATATCGGCAATTCTTCTAATCATCTCTATTACCCGGGAGGAATGCATGTCATTTGACTGTATTCCGGCATTCAATACAGAAGTAAAATAGAGTCCGAGGTTTCCTGAGGTATCATTATCGACCTTTGTCCACGTAACCGTTTTTGATGCAAACCGGGATACCATGTCGTTTTTCATTTTATCCTGGTTAAAGACTGGAATCCCGGATGAATAATAGATCTTCTGATCGATCTGTTCTTTATCATTCCGGGTTTCCATATAACAAACCGGTATATAGACGGTTGAGCTGTATTCCTCATTCAGCATAGAGTGCTGTATAGTGTAGTTCAGTCTTTTCTGTTGCATTAAAAACAGCCGGGCCTGCATTAGGGTATCCACGGCTCTTTTTTTGGCGACAGAAGCGCTGATCCGGGTTTGGAGCTCACTGCTTTCAAATCCGAAAATAGCAATGGTACTCACCAGATCGTTCTCTACGGACCTGATTTTATGGCTGTCCGTTTCCCGCTTAAACATAAAAGCGGGTTTATCGAGTTCATAAATCCTGTTCGATAGTTCCTGGTTCAGGTCTTCAAAGACTTTTGTATACCGGCTTGATATTCGCTGATAATCACCTTCCATCTGTGCTTTTTTCTTCAGACAGCTATGCATCAATTCCTGGAGATGCATAAAATGGGCATCTATGCTTTGAGACAATTCGGCCACCTGTTGGCTGATTTCCGACCGGATATAGCTGAAGAACCCATCCAGTATGGTGTTGGCTACTTTTTTACTGTTCTTCTCGCGCGATATGATCTCTGCGGCCTCTGTAGCGACTACCGCCCCTGTCAAAAGGTCAACACTCGTATTCACCTGGTGCACGCTTGCATCAAATGGTTGGGTATCGACATGTATGTTGACGTCTACCGGTATATTGACCGTTTTTGAAACTGTTCCCCCGTTTTCGGATTTAGGATATGAGATTGAGACGGTTGTAGAAACGGTCTCCCTGTAATGCCTGGTATAACTCATATGTGTAAGTTATTTGAGGGTTTGAAAAGAGGACGACTGGTACAGTCTTATTGCCAAGTCTTTAATGCGTTGAGTTTTATCCGAAGCGGTGATAAATTTGCTGAATTCGCTTCTGACCTCAGCGGACGGGGCTTCTTTAGCTGACCAGTGTAAACCGGCGATTCCGGCATATACACTATTTCTGATAGCTGACTTAGCCACATTGACCAATTCGGCTTCGGTGACAATGATGTCAATTGACCGGCTGTCTGATTTATCCCTGTTGCATTCACATATAATAACCGGGATGTAAGACCTGGAAACCGACACGTTGCTGGATTCATTGATCAGGATCTGGTCTGTCAGCTTTTTCTGGTGATTCATCTCGAATAGGAATCCACGCATGGAATTGATCACATTCAGGCCTCTTAGCTTGACATTCGAAGCAATGATCTTCTGGCTCGCCGAGATCGACTCCAATTGTGTTACCGGTGCGGTGGCCGTCAGGTACTTGCCTCGGTTATAAAATTTGTCGACTTCTTTACAGGCGAAATCGACAGTCGGTTTATCGAGTTCAAATACCCGGTTTTTTAAATTAGAGTTAAGACCGTCAAAGAGTTTGATATATCTCTTCGAGATCATATTATAATCACGCTCCATCCGGTTCTTTATGCTCAATAGAGCATTTTTCTGCTGAAGCAGTTGCATGGTCAGTGAATCCACTTCGCTTTGCAGTTTGGCCATTTTTTGTGAGATCTGTGAACGGATCAGGGAATAAAATCCTCTGTTCACATTATTACAGACATGGTCAGCCGCTTTATCCTCAGCAATGATGACAGCAGTTTGCATAGCCACCACTGCTCCGGTCGTACCTGTGACATGGTGCGAAACACTGTTCATCTGGTCAGCCATCGGATGAGTATCGACGGTATAATTAAATGTCGCCATAGTTTCTAAAATTTAATTATTGACCCGGTTCTCATCGTCTTCATCAAATTCATCGCCCTCGTCTCCTTCGTCATCTTCATTGCCATCCGACAGCAAATCCTCATCGTCGGGCAGATCCTCTTCGTCAAGGGGTTCATTATTTGCAGGCTCTTCTTCCGCCTCATCAGCTTGATCCGGTTCTGCTTGCGAGACCGTCTCCTCCTCCGCTGACAGTGTGGTCACATTTTCAAATTGACCGGGCTCATACCCGATACCTGTCATACCAGCATTTTCAATGAAATTTTCCGGAACCTCCTGCCCTGATTCATCTGCTTTCAAGTCCTCCTCCAGTTCCTGGAGGGTGTTTCTGGCAATAACAGGAAGATTAAGGGAGATGTGCTCATAGGTCAGATCTTCCACATTCGGACTTGGGGGAATTTCCGAGGTTTTTGCAAACAAAGGATTTATAAACACCAATGGTTTGCGTCGCTCATCCAATTCAAATACCTCACTGGCAGCAACTGCGCTATCCCTCGAAATCCCATCACGCAACAGCGCATCATAATAATCGATATGTTCAAATTTTTCGGCTTTGATGTCGATATCTTCTTTCAGCCTTTCCATATAGGATTCAAACTCTTGTTGCACAAGCTGGAACTCCCTCGACTGCATTTCAAAAGCAGCCAGAACCTCTGCCGAATTGGCCGTAGCGGCAACCACTGTTGAATCAAGCGATCCACCCGACTGCTCCATGCTTTCTTCTGTTTTTTTAAGGCTGGTAAGCGTATTGTAAGCTGCAACGTAATCCCTCAGGCTTGCTCTCATCAGGTTTATGAGATCAGCGCTTTCAGCCCTGTTCCTTCCGTAAAAATCTTCAGTATCCTGGTGCCATTTATTCAGGTAACTGATCTTCTGATCTTTAATATGATTATAAATTTTGAGACGTTCTATCCTTGTCTCGTTCATAAGGTTTTGAACGATGGGGGCCACGATCTCCTCATGAATCTGGTGAGCGCCAAAAGGGAAACTAGTAGTATTTCCATCTTCAGCAACCCATGAATCAGACAGGAGGTTATATCTCACTTTTGAACTTTCCTTAAGTTTAAAAGGCACATAATCCTGAACCGAATCGCCATAATTGAAGTTCTCATTTTTAATTCTCTCTATTTCAGCCGCTTCAAGAACAGGAGAATAATGATTATAAGGCGATTTCAGGATTTTATAAAGGACTTTATTGGACTCAAAGACTACCTTTTCTGTTGACGCCACTTTGAGGGCTGAAATGGCCTGAACAGAATTAGCCATCGTCATCATTAACCCTTTAAGGACATCTTCGAACTGCTGTGTCTTTCTTGAAAGGGAGTCTTTAAGCTTGTTTAGTTCCTGGAATTTGGAAATGTCATCCCGGTATTTATCATAATTAAAGACTTCAAAAACCGGAG